>ENA-UOWG01002512-UOWG01002512.1-activated-sludge-metagenome-genome-assembly--contig:-NODE-2512-length-15416-cov-5.943428_pt1 | contig 15416 bp, 6 predicted proteins | sample MGYA00238147_ERZ761563 | MGnify/ENA primary metagenome ERZ761563 (study PRJEB28884, sample SAMN05720216) | anaerobic digester metagenome | isolation source: active sludge of municipal... | reverse complement strand
CCTCTCTTCTCTTTTCGCGGGAAGCCTGTTGGTTTTTTCATCGTTCGTCCCCGCGTTCTCAGCCCAGGAATACCGTCGGTCGGACTTCCCACAGCTCTTCCGAACGTATTTCGACCAAGACCGTGCCGATGTGGTCGTCGAAGAACTCGAACAACGTTTTTCCAGGACAGGGAACGACCCCTCGTTGCTCCCCCTCTTGTTGAAAGCCCTCCAGATTTTACTGGAAGACTCGCGCGCACAAAAACTCTCCGTGGAGACCCATCTCCTCGCCCTGCGATTATCGCAACTGGACCCCGACAACCCCCATTGGGAGCAAACCGCCCGCGCGACCCGTCCGCGCGAGGAGGAAATCTCCGCTCACGAAACTCTTGTTTTTACAACCCGCGAAAGCCATAGACGGACTTTGGAACGGCTCCGGAGCGAGATGGATTTCGCCCGGTACAAGACGGAACACATCCGCCGGAGGCTGGCGAAATATTCGAATCGGATGAAGCTCCTCGATAACCGCATTTCCCTCATAAAACTAAATCTGGCGATGGTGAACGAAGAGCTGTTAAGACAGAACATCCTCCTCACGGGCCGAGAGCCGTCCCGCCGACAACGAAAACTCCTCGCGGGTTTCCAGAAGAAAAAATCCCAGCTGAGAAAACGGCATATTCGGATGCAAGCCAAATACCAGGCGTATTCTGAAAGATGCGCCGGTTTCCAGGACTATATAAACCGCAAGGCGGACCAGGACCAGGCGATTTTTTCGGAATACGCGATGGTTTTCGAGAAGATGGAGAGGGCCCACGGGGCGTTCCAGCGGATAGAGCGGTGCTTGCGTCCGCCTCACGGAAGAAGCGACACCTCCTTCGATATCGACGATTATCGACTGCCCGTGGACATGATGAGGAGGGGAACGATCCATTCGTCGGGGGATGAGTCGCCTGACGGGAGAGGGGAGATCCGCCGTGAGCCCCGCTCCGCCGTCTACCGTTCGGGGCACATCCGGGATTGGATCACCCGAACAGCCAGGGAGCTCATCGCCTCTCCTCGTCCCGAATCAAGATCGGTTGTTTCCTCGGAACGGGATCCTTCCGCCGAATGGAACCGGTCGATTCCACCCGCCGAGACCATCTCGACGATGGAAATCCTCGCGGTTTCCGACAAGAAGCGACCCGCACCGTCCACCCCGCGGAAAATCGATGTTCCGCCCTCGTCTGTTGCCCTCGCGGTTGACGCGGTGAGGCCATCGCCGGCGCTGCCGGTCATCCGGCCACGCTCCCCTGCTCCACGTCCTCCGATCGTTGAAGCCGCTGTCAAACGGGATCCGGTGTTGCCGAGGCCTTCACGGGAATGCCCGCTGCTCTACAAGCCGGCGGCGGGGGAAGTCCTGCCGGAGATCGCCCGCCGATTTTATTCCGACCCTTCCCAATGGATGGACATCTACAGCGCAAACCGATCTCAGATGTCCAAGGGTCTCGTCCCCGACGGACAATACCTCCTGATACCGTGTCAAACAAACCCTTGACAAAATGGTGATCTCCGTTAAACTATAGGGTATGCCGAGAGTGAGCCCTTGAAAGGGGGCGACCTCGGTATTTTTATGGACATCCAATCGTTCGATCAACGTTTTCAAGCTCTCCGAGACAAGATATTTCGGAAGGGGGCCTCGCGCACCCTGGAAATATCGACGGTCGACGTCCAATCCCTCCACAATCAGATCCTCACCGACACGTTCCGCCAGGCCCAGTCCCGCCACGAAAAAGAAAAACTCTTGTTCAAGAACCTCCTGGATGAAAAAGATTCCGAGATCAAAGCGCTCCGGGATAAGATATCCTCGATGGAATCCGACCGGTCGGGTATGGATCAACAGATGTCTTCATTCCGGGATGACCTCCAGAAGAACATGGAGGTGTCCTCCTGGGAAAGCGTCGAACAGGAAACACGCCTCAAGAACGTCATCCAACACTACGAGCTCGAGATCACCAAATCACAATCCCAAATACATACTCTCGAACTGACGAGGCAGGAACTGCAGAACCAATACAATGCGACCCTGTCCCGATGGAAGGAAGAGAAGGAACAGTTCATCCGTCTCATAGAAAAACGGGACCAACAGATCGCCGAACTGGGGACCGCCTTGCAGGATGAAAAGATCCGCCACGCGCAAGATGCACGGCAATTTCAGGAGAAGATGTCTCAATGGGACCAGCGTCTGAAGGACGAACAGACAGAGGCTTCCGCACGGGAGGCGCGGCTTCGGGAATCCATGAACAATCGGGATGGGGAAGTCCAAGACCTGCAACACATCCTGCATTTGGCGCAAGAGGAGATCGTCCAACACATGCGGGCCCAACAGAAGTTCGATTCCCAGCTAAAATCATCCGAAGCCCGGATCCAGCACCTTCTCGCAGAGCTGGAAACGCTCCGACAAGAACGTGAAATTGAACGAGCGCAATGGCGTGAGCTTTGGGAACGTGAACGTTCCTCGCATGAGAAGCTTATGAAAGATGTCAAAGACATGAACGACGAACGGAGCCGACAGAACGAATTCTGGTTGCAGAATTACAAGGCCGAACTGAGCAATCGGCAGAAAGCATATATCTTCTTTGAGAATATTTTCATCCGATTGACCCAGAACATCCGTGAATGGGGAGTTCCTCAGGCAAGAGACACTCACCAGAAACACCAGGAATACCGGCAGATCCTGTCTCCGCCCCGGCCAGGGCTTCTCGCTGAAACCGGATCGTTCCTGGCACAGGGACTTCGATGGGCCCGGAAAATCACCACCCGCAAAAGATCTTGGACATCGGGGGGGCTGCTTGTTTCCATTCTCGCCGCCGGAACCGCCTTCTATCTCCGGCAAGGACCGCTGGTCCTGCCGGGCCCCGTTTCCCACATGGGCGGGCTGGCTGTTTCTGGAACCACCCTTTGGACGACGGACTGGATGAGCGGCCAGATCGTCTCGTTCGACCTCCAAAAAAGCGCCCGGATGTTCCAGATCGGGCAGGCGGATCCCAGCTACCATCCGATGACGCTCCGCCTGGCGGACGATCGGTTATGGTCTCTGGACCCCTGGTCGAAGATGATCCATCAACACACGGCACAACCGCCTTATGCGCGGGTCCAAAGTTGGGCGTGTCCTTTGGAATCCCCGGTGGATATGACGTGGGACGGGCAGTCGTTCTGGGTGTTGGATAAACAGGGGGGGCGATTGAATCAGTACCGCCCTTCGAAATTCGAATCTCCCCTGAAGACCGTCGATCTCCCCCGGGATTGGAACATCAGCTTCGTGGATTATCGTGACGGTGATTTCTGGGGTTATGACACATCGAACCAGCGCCTTCTCCGATTCCGACTGACCTCTCCGATCCGCCTGATCAGCGAGCATCGCCTTCCCCGGCATGAATCGGTCTCCTCCCCGGTGACGGGATTGGCCGTTTCGGGAGACGCCGTATGGACGGTCAGTGAAAAATCCCAGGAGATCTATCGCTGGGACAAGCGGATCCTCCTCAGTCGCGCATTTCTTAAAAAAGTCATTTCCCGATAGGCCCCCGTCTGATTTTATCGTCGGACACTCCTTGACACGCCCCCGGTGTTGTGTTAAACTCGAAAGCACTAAATTTCGCCGAGGAGGACTTGTGACACTCCAATTAACCGATGCTACTTTTCAGAAAGAAGTGATTGAATCCCCGATGCCCGTATTGGTTGATTTTTGGGCCCCTTGGTGCGGACCATGCCGCATGCTGGCCCCGGTGATCGAAGAACTTTCCACCGAATATGCAGGACGAATCAAGATCGCCAAACTCAACACGGATGAGAACCCGAACACGTCCATCCAATTCAATATCTCGGCCATTCCGGCGATGCTTTTCTTTAAAAACGGCCAGATCGTCAACCAGCTCGTCGGAGCCCGCGGAAAACCCGATATCAAGCGCATCCTCGACACGCTCTGAGCCTCGTCCCCCTCGATCTGAACCACCCATGAAATCCCTCCGTGCCGTCAAAAGACTCTTTTTTCTGTTGGTCCTCGCCCAGCTCGCTCTCGGCTGCCGCGAGGGGGCATCCAAGACAATCTCCCCGGAACCGACGGCTCAGGGGGCCGATCCGAACGCTCCGGCGGCGCCAGACTTCACTCTTCAGACATTAGATGGAAAGACCGCCTCCCTCTCCGACTTCAGGGGCCGTCCGGTGTTCCTGGATTTTTGGGCCACGTGGTGCCCACCCTGCCGGCTCTCCATTCCCCTGGTAAAGAAAATACACCAAGACTATTCCGACAAGGGGCTCCAGGTCCTGGGGGTCAGCTTGGACGAAGACACCGAGACCGTCGCCCCCTTCGCCAGAAATTATTCGATCAACTACATGGTTCTCCTCGGAGGGAACTCTCCCATCCAATCCGTCTATCAAGTTCGAGGGGTCCCTACGTTTTTCCTTTTGAATTCAAAGGGCCAGGTGGTGCGCCGTTGGGAAGGATTTGATCCCAGGCTTGAGCCCCACTGGCGGATGGAAATCGAAAACCTCCTCTCTCAACCGAAGTGAAGTCCTTTTTCCTCGTCGATGGGAACGCCTATCTCCATCGCGCCTTTCACGCACTGCCTCCCCTGACGACATCGAAGGGCGAACCCGTCAACGCCGTCTTCGGGTTCGTCCGGATGTTGCAGAAGATCCTAAAGCAGTATCATCCCGACCATCTGATCGCCTGCTTCGACACCCCCGCCGCAACCTTCCGCCATAAGCTGTACAAAGAATATAAAGCCACCCGCAAGGAAACGGACCCATCTCTCCGCCCACAGATCCCCTTGGCGCAGGAGTTGATCAAACTCTGGGGAATCCCTCTGGTCAGTCAAGAAGGATACGAAGCCGACGACCTCATCGCCACCCTCGCGGATCGGGCTGTCCACGCGGGATTCCAAGTCACCATCGTCACGGGAGACAAGGATGCACTCCAGTTGGTGAGTGAAACCGTCTCCGTCCTCAATGAATCGAAATCCCTCCTGATGACCCCCGAGGCGGTCGTGGAGAAATACGGACTGAAACCATGTCAGCTGGTGGACTATTTTTCTCTGATGGGGGATGCGTCGGACAACGTCCCGGGGGTCACCGGCATCGGGGAGAAGACCGCCACACAGCTCCTTCAGAAATATGGGGATCTGGAGACGATCCTTTCGTTCCCGGTCGAGATGAAACAACCTCTTCGCCAGAAGTTGGAATCCCAGAGAGACCAAGCCCTTCTCAGCAAAACTCTGGTGACATTGGACAGGCAGGTCCCGATCCCCCTCGACATCCATTCCTGTGTGGTCCAAAAACCGGACATGGAACATCTGCTCCCTCTCGTCAACCGGCTGGAGTTCACTCACTTTCTATCGGATATTTCGGCCGAACCCGCTCCTTCCCTCAAAACCCGCCAGGTGAATGTCGTTTTGACCGCTGAACAGTTGGCGGAATTGGTCCGGCTTTTGAGGGGAGCCTCCCGTGTGGCGGTGGACGTCGAGACGACAGGGGTCCAGCCCCTCTCCTGCCGCCTGGTGGGGATCTCGTTGTCGACGGAACCGGATTCCGCTTGGTATATCCCGATTGCCCACGACTATGAGGGGGCTCCCCGGCAATTACCGCTCCCGGATATCATCCAAGCCCTTCGCCCGTCTCTGGGCGACCCCCGTGTTCCGAAGTATGGTCAGAATCTCAAGTTCGATTATCTCGTCCTCAAAAAACACGGGCTGACGATGGACGGGATCGGATTCGACACGTTGATCGCCTCCTATTGCCTTAATCCGTCCAGAAACACGCACAACCTCAAAGCCCTGGCGTTGGATTATCTCGGCGAAACCATGACGACCATCGAAGAACTCATCGGGAAGGGCGCCAAACAAACGACGATGAACACCATCCCCATCGACAAAGTGGCGGACTACGCCGGAGCGGATGCGGCGGTTGCCCTTTCCTTGGCCGACAAGATGGCGCCGGAGCTCAAAGAGAAGAACCTGGAAGCGCTCTGGCGTGATGTCGAAATGCCTTTGGTGGAGGTGCTGGCCTCGATGGAGGAGAACGGCATCCGAGTGGACCCCGATTATCTGTCGGGACTCCGAAAGGAATTCGAGCGGATGATCTCCGACATCGCCTCGGTGATAGAACGCTGGGCGGGAGAACCCTTCAACCTGAACTCTCCTAAACAACTGGCCCATATCCTCTTCGAAAAGTTAAAGCTACCGCCCGGCCGGAAGACGAAGACGGGATACTCCACCGACGAAGGGGTTCTCCGCCAGTTGACACGCCACCACGAGCTGCCGGCGAAACTCATCGAACACCGAGAATTGTCCAAACTGAAATCCACCTTCATCGATGGATTGATCGAACAGATCAATCCGGAGACGGGTCGCGTTCACACGCATCTCAATCAGGCCGTCACGGCGACGGGACGGCTCTCCAGCAGCGACCCCAATCTTCAGAACATCCCCGTGCGAACCGAATACGGACGGATGATTCGCAAAGCGTTCGTGGCGGCTCCCGGCCACCGGCTGCTTTCCGCCGATTATTCCCAGATCGACCTGCGGGTGCTGGCCCATATTTCCGGCGATGAAGTGCTCTGTCGCACGTTCCGGCAAGGGGGGGATATCCACACGGCCACCGCCGCCGACATTTTCGGCATTGCGTCCGATCAGGTTTCTCCGGAACAGCGACGGATCGCCAAGACCGTCAACTTCGGGATCGTCTACGGCCAGACGGCTTTCGGACTCGCCCAGCAGTTGGAGATCGACGTGCGCGAAGCCCAACGTTACATCAACAGTTATTTCGAACGCTACGCGGGGGTCAAGCGGTGGATCGACAGTTGCGTTGAGCAGGCACGGAAACAGGGGGCCGTGACGACCCTGCTGAACCGGATCCGCTATCTCCCGGAGATCAATTCACCGAACATCAGTGTGAGGCAGTTCGCCGAAAGAACGGCCATGAACACACCCGTCCAGGGAACCAGCGCCGACATCATCAAGTTGGCCATGCGCGAGATATTCCAGGCCCTTCGCCGGACCGGGCTCCGGACGAAGATGCTCCTTCAGGTGCACGACGACCTTCTGTTCGAAGCCCCCGAGTCGGAATTGGGGGCTCTCCAATCGTTGGTGATCGATAAGATGGAAAATGCACTTTCGTTGAACGTCCCCCTGCGCGTCGATTTAAAATGCGGATCGGATTGGGCCGACATGAAATCTCTCCCGCACCCCCAATGATCCGATTCGAACCCTTCGATTACCGCCGATTATCGGCGGCGGTCAGGATCCTGATCACCCTCTCCTTCGCCCTCTACCTGGCGCAACTCGTGTCCGGGCGGAACCTCGTCAACCTCCTGGGATTAACGCCCTCCTTGGTCGTCCATCGGCAACAGGTCTGGCAGATCGTCACCTACATGTTCCTGCATGACGGGTTTTTTCACCTGCTTTTGAACATGTTCGTTCTCTGGATGTTCGGACAATCTTTGGAACGGTCCTGGGGAATGGGACGATTCATCCTTTTCTTCCTGGCGGGAGGGATCGGAGGGGGGATCCTCCAGATCGCATTGAACCCCCATTCGGTTTTCCCCGTCATCGGGGCTTCCGCAGCGATCTACGCGCTATTGGCTGCCACCGCCATCGAAAATCCCGACGCCGTGGTGTACATGTATTTCCTGTTCCCTTTGCGTATCCGGCATCTGGTGGCCCTCTTGGCCGTGCTGGAATTCATCGCCGGCTTTTCGGGCGCGGAAACGGGGCGCGCCAACCTCGCTCATCTGGGAGGTTTAGTGACCGGGATCATGATCCTGAAGGGGGGCGGAATCCTGGGTTGCCCGCGCCGCGCCTGGGGACGGATATTGGATCGGCTCCACACAATCCGTTCCCACAAAAATAAGGTAGAATTCCATGAGTTATCTTCGGAGATCGACCGCATCCTCGACAAAATCAACCGCCACGGAATCAACAACCTGACGGAGAAGGAACAGTCGTTGTTGCAGACGTATTCAAAGACGACCACGAAACATTGATGCCTAAAAAACCATTGATCATCGGTGTGACAGGCGGATTCGGATCCGGGAAATCCACCGTGTTGAGTTTGTTCCGCAAGGCAGGAATCCCGACCATGGACGCGGACGAATTAGCCCATCAGACCCTCCGTCCGAGGACAAAAACCTACAGCCGAATCATCCGCGTGTTCGGAGAAAGCGTTTTGTCACGGGGCGGAGTCATAGACAGAAAAAAGATGGCCTCGATCATTTTCAAAAACCGCATCGCCAGGAAAAGATTGGAGGGGATCATCCATCCAGCCGTCGTGAAGAAGCTCCGGGAGGGGATACGAAACGTCCGAGGCCCCTTCCTCGCCGTTGACATCCCGTTGCTGTTCGAGGCGAAACTCTCCAGACTGGTCGATTTGATCGTCGTCGTTTGGGCATCACCCCGGACACGGACCTGTCGACTGAGCCGATTCCGCGGATACTCGGACGCAGAAATAAGGAGGCGTTCGGCCACACAGATCAATTTGAGGAAGAAGTGCCTTGCGGCTGATCGAGTGATCGATAACGACGGCAACTTGAAAAACACGCGGGAGCAGGTAAGAATGTTGGTCAAACAACTGAAAAACGGGAGATCCGATATTTCCAAGTAATTCCTTCTTCTACCATCCAGTTTTGTTCTCTAGCGGAAACAGCATCGATGAAATCTCAATACTTAAATTTGTTACATTTACTTTACATCTCATTAATGTGCCTGTAGTAGCTTTTACTTATAGTTATAGTAGTAACGGGAGTTAAATCCAAAGAAGGTGGGGATGCGAGCTCATGAAAAAAGCAAAATTTCGCAAGAAATTAGCTTCATTAGCCATCGCTTCCGGTTTTGTTCTGAACAACGTCGTCTTTGTCCATGCGGCAGAGTCGACGCTTTGGGAACAACGTCGGACGGCGGTTGAACAAACCAGGAGAGACGTTTCTCAGAACACGGATGAACCGGTATTGCAGTATGCCAAACTGCCGGCGTCCCAGATCCAGTCCGTTCTGCCGGATGTCTCCAACGGGTTAAACGGCTTGCACGGGAACAATTCCCCCACCGAATTGTTCTCTTCCCAATCCGCCGCCACGAACTCCCAAGACGCTTCCTCCAACTCCCCGATACCCGAATGGCTTCTATCCTTGGTGAATACCTATGGACAGGTCCATGAGATCGCGTTCCCTCCGACGAAAAAAGCGGATCTGTTCGTGATCCACATCCAAGACCTGCATGAGGCCTACGAAGCCCAGAAGAACATGGCATTCCTGCTGGAAGAGATGGTCTCCTACCTCAATACCGTCGGCGGCCGATCCGCGCAGGGGCCCTCGATCCTCGTCGGGCTCGAAGGAGCGAGCGGTCCTTTCGACATCGCCCCTTACAGGGACTTCACGAGCGCGCCGGTCGTCGCCACGACCGCTGACACGCTCCTGAGGGAAGGGCTCCTTTCCGGCCCCGAATATTTCGGCCTGACCACCAAGACCTCTTCAATGCTCTGGGGCGTCGAAGATCTGATGACCTATTTCGAGAACGTCGCGGCCTTTAAAAAAAGCTTACCCCTCAAAAACGCCGACGACCAATATGTCCGAAACCTGCAAACGATGGTCTCCGCTCTCAAATCGGAACTGTATTCGCCACGACTGGCGGCGTTGGACTCAAAGATCGATGCTTTCGACAACAAGAAACTGGGATTGGGGGACTACTTACAATATCTCGTCGCCCAGAATCGGGACCTGAACCAGGCTCCGAATATCCGCCTTTTCGTGCAAGCGTTGGAATTGGAACGTTCTCTGGATTTCGCGCGCATCGACGTGGAACGGACCCAACTCATCGAAACGCTGGTGAAATCACTGGAAAAAACGGATATAGAAACGTTGGTGACCAAAAGTCTCGCCTACCGCATCGGACAGATCAGCTATAAGAACTACTACGATTATCTCAAGAACATCTGCGCCCGCCATTCCATCAGCCTCGACCGGTATACCCAGCTCGACAAATACATCCGCTACATACTGACGACCGAAAGGATCCGCCGGGACGCGCTGTTCCAAGAGATGAACGACTGGGTCGACGCAATTTTGGCCAACGCCTCTTCCGGCGCGGCACAGACCCAACTCATCTCGGTGAACAAGGATCTGAAACTCCTTGCCAAACTGAATTCTTTCTCGCTCACCCACGACGAATGGAACGTCTACAAAGAGCGCCGTTCTGAGGTCCGCGGATTAGCTGAGAGGATCACCGCTCTGGCCACCTCAAAAACCCCGGTCACAGTGGGGGGGAAAACCGCTTTGCCGGAACTCATGGAACGACACGAGGCGTTCTATGACGCAGCCCAACGCCGCAACGACATCCTGTCTTCGAACATCGTCAAAAAGCACGGCGAACAGAAGGGAAGGGGGGACATCGGCGTCGCCCTCCTGATCGCCGGGGGATTCCACGCTCCCGGGATCCGCGAAGCTCTCCTGGACAAGAACGTGGGATATGTCTCCATCTCGCCCCGCGTGACCGACGTCAAGGAAATCCCGCATTACCTCGCGCCGTTCAGCGCCGACCGGACTCCGCTGGAAAAATTGATTTCCGGCGAACGGATCTTCCTGGCCAAAGAGCGAATGACGGCGTCCTCCGTATCGGATCCGCTGAAACAAGAAACCCTTCAAGCCACCTTTTCCGCCACCGCTTCCATCTTAACCATCAAGGATTTGCTGAAGAAATCAATCACCAAACTTCTTCGGGATAAACTGCCCGTTGGAGAGACGGTCTCCCCGGATGTATTGGATCCGGATATGCTGAAAAAACTTCAGCAGACGCTCCAGCTTCTCGAAAACAAAGCCGTCGAATTCAGTCAGATCGATGGCTTCCAATTGGATGGGCTGACCATCAAGCCGTTGGGGGGACGGTCCTATGAGCTCTCCCTGTCTGTCGAGGTGGATGACGCCGCCGACAAATCGACGAAGTGGGTCCGGTTCGTCATTTCGAGCATCTCGGGGCAGAAACCCGATAAACAAGGGGTCCAGTTAACCGCCGCGGAAGGAGGATCTCAGACTCACATCGTCATTTCGCAGAATCCCCTCAGCGTGTTGAAAAAATCATGGTTCGTCGTCACCCAGGTTTTCCGTCAGAAAGGATCTTTCTTGCCCCGGTTTAAAACCCTCTTTTCGAAAATAGCTGATCGACGGGCGCATAGTAGAGAGCTGTCGAAAACCAAGAAAATACTGTCGGGATACTACGCCGAGGAACTCGATGAATACGACAAACAATTGATGCCGCGGATTTTGGCGGAGAAAGACCCGGTGACGTTGGCCCGGCTGAACGAGATCCGCGCGCTCGTGTTCCAACGCGGACAGGAATTGGCGTCTCAACGAATGGCCGCCGTTCCCGTTGTCCGCACGGGAGATAGAATCGAGCAGGTAAAGAAAAACCTGGAACGCTGGAAAACATGGGCGTCCGCCTATGCCGAGGCGTATGTAAAAGCCCGTCCGGAAGAAGCGTCAAAACTGGGCGGACTGGACGGAATACAACGCGAGATCGCCGACGACATATACGGGCCCTTACTGGACGCTGTCGATCGCATTGGAAAACTCAAAGCCAACGAGGAGATTTCGCCGGAAGCCGTTCAGCTGAAACTGAGCCGGACGTCGGCCAACGCAAAGATCGAATTGAACCGCGCGGCGCGCGTGGGTTTCCTGCCGATGAAGGGCGACCCATGGCAGGTGGGGCATGTGTTCGTGATGCTCGAGGCGATGGCAAGCCAAAAACTGGACAAGGTGGTCATCGCGATCGATAACAGCGACCCGGTTAGAAAGCCGAATCTGAGTTCCCTGGCGATCCGCGAAGGCATCACGATGGAACTGATGAAGATGTTGGAACCATTGGTGGAATACACGCCCGTCCCCAAGGAAGAAGCGGATCTTTTTACGGCGGACGGTGAGACGATGATTTTCCGGTTGATGGAGTTCAATCGAGGATCAAATATAGAATGGAATTACATGGTGGGTTCCGATCATCGTTATTGGGAAAAGAACGGAAAACCCGATACGGCGCAAAAACTGGTGAACAGCAAAAACATCGGACGAGATGGTTATGACGGAGAGACCTTGGGCGCAATTTTCATTGAGCGGGCTGGCGAAGAGTTTAAAGAAGGGGAATTAAATCAATTGGCGGCGAAAGCCGGAATTCCGATGTCGAAGATTCACCAGCCGATGGACACCTCCTCGACGCGCGTGAGGAAGGACAAACACTGGTGGACGGTGCCGATGGATGTGTATGAGATGGCGGACGCACTCCGTTTTTGGGGCGCGGGGGACATAAACGATCCGTTCCGGAGCCGGGAGACCGTCAACGCGCCTGTCGCCGGCGCGTACCATACCGGGAAGATATCCGAATTGCTCGCCACCCAGGGGTCTCTCCTGACCCACGCGTTGAACCGGCTGACGATGACGGAATTTTCAGCGGGGTTTTCGGAGCTTCTCCCGTTCCTCAACACGCTCACTGACAACATGACGAAAGGCGAGAGCCGCGATGCGGAGCTGATGCGAAAAATTTTGACGACCCCCCAATACATGAGGCCGTGGGGAAACCGCGAAGAAAGCCAGCTCCGTCTGGCCTTGGAAACGATGGTTGATTCCGTGGAATTCGTCAAGGGGGAATCCACCGATCGCGTGGCTACATGCAACCTGAGCCGAGGCGCGGTGACCATCAAAGTCAGGTTCATCATCTCCGACGTGCCCGCCCTGAAAGGAACCGAACTCTCGTCGATGGGCACCATCCGAGGACCCACTTCGTCCGACCGCGCCATCGAAATCGCCCTTCAATCGGGCGTCTTCGAGCTCCCCTCCGCCATGATGAGTTCCCTTCTCTCCCACGAAATCTGGTCGGCCATCAACACTCCCGACTATTTCCAGGACCACCCGATCAAACTGCTCCTCTTCACCGAATTGATGAACAACCTCACCCAGGGGCTCACGGCCGACAACGTGGAAGGGATTCCCAACATCGCCGTGATCTCGGATTATCACGGAGAGATAGACCTGTTCCTGCGGTATATCGCCGACGCCATCTCCCAAAAAGCGGGGAAATCCGTCGTCCTTGACCACAAAGTGTTCCCACAAAAATCGATCTCCCAGCAGTTGACCGAGCAAGGCGTGGACATCGGAAAGATAGACCTCACCATCTATCTTCTGGGTGACTTTTTGGACCGCGGGACCTACGGGGTGAAGTGCTACCGCGCGGCGGAGGAACTGATCAACATGGGGGTCGGAAAATATGTGACCGGCAACCACGACCTTTGGGCTTTCCTCAACCTCATGGGATATCACCTTCCCATTTATGAGAACTATGAGTTCTACGGACACCCGAAATCTCAAGAGCTCGTCACAACCCACTGGAACGACCCCGAAATCGCCAATGACAGGATCGGCTTCTGGACGGCAAAACTCGCCGAATACAACAAGGCGCAGAACGATCTTCAGAAATCGACCATCCTCGTCCGGAACACCCTGCGCGTCGTCTCCAACATAAGAGCTGAGCTGAAAGATTCCTATTATAAGAATAAGGAATGGCTCGGTGGCGTCAATAAATCGCTTTGGGAGGACCTGGCCGGTTATTATTTCGGCAACACCGACGTCAGCACCGGTTTCAACGGAGCCGGTCACATGTCGGTCGAGTGGTGGCAGAACAAGGTCCAAGCCATCCAGGAGAACCTGAGAAAGGCCCGCGAGGCCGAAGATCGTCACGCCATCCTCTATCTCGAGGACCTTCTGGATAACACGTCCGCCATGGCCGATTTGGTGGCCGATCGGCTTGATAAGGCACTGAAGGACGGGAAATGGTGGTGGCAGGTCTTCAACGATATCAACCATCAAAATTATACATCCGTCGAATGGTGGGGAAAAGATTGGTCCAGCCATAAGGGCTGGGGAACCAGCGTCATCGACGAATTGAACGAATTGAGGGGTGAAAACGAGCCCCAGTGGACCCAAGCGAACTACATCCAGAACAAGGAACTCCAAAGTTTGGCTTATTTCTACCGCAAGAATTTCACTCTCTTCCAAAAAGACCCGTATGGCAACGTTTACCTCCATGCGTGGCTGCCCGTTGAGGATAAGACGGGGCAGGTGCGCTTTATGTACAAGGGCGTCGAATACTCCGGTAAACGCATATGGGAGGGACTTGAAGCGATCCAAAACGATGTCCGCGACATGGGCAAACCTCTCTCGGAGCTTCACGAGGCGCTGTCGCTGGTCAATTCCTGGTATGCCGATAAAACCACGAAAGTGAAGCCGGAACACATCAAGACCTATGTGTTTTCCGTCGGATTGAAAAAGATTTTCGGCGGCCTTGGAATCCGCACCCTCTTCACATCGCACAACCCCCTGAACAAGCTCATCTCCAAAGGGATCAGTTTCATGGTGCGACAGGGGGACCTCCTCCATTTCTCCGTCGACAAAGGAATGAGTTGGAGAAAGTTCGAGGATCTCGGCGGCTATGTGGCCATCGACCAAAAAGGGATCAGACTGCGGGGGTACACAGACAAAACATTCCAGAACGTCATCGATAATCCCCCGACCTTAAAATTGGATGTCACGGACGACGGATTCTTCCTTGTCAGGAATACATGGGAAAACGAGTCTTTGCCCGCCAAGGAATTCATCTCCCTCATGCGGGAGCAGATGCAATTTTTAGCGAACGAAGGGGGGAAACTCTCCTCCATTTCATCCCGTTTTTTGAAAGCCGCCGCTTCTTTCGGTCTGACTGAATCCATCCCGTCACTCCTCCGGGTCATAAATCACATCGAAAAAGCCGGTAACATGGCTGAGAAGCTCCGGGAAATAGAGTCCTTGCCGATGAACGTCCGGATGGCTCTTCTTCACATGATTTCGACCGACACCATCAACCTTAAGACCTGGTCGGAGCAGAAGGTCCGGCTGGAATCCACCTTGTCCGCCCTGGTCGATCACTATGAATCATTACCTTCTGAATCCACGGACCAGGCCCTGGTTTACAACATTACCTATCAGGGGAAAACACAAAAGGTCTCTTTCCTCCTCTCTAACGTTCCGACCTTTCTCCAGAGAACAGACATGCACGCCCTCGGAACTATCCGGGGCCCGACCGGTTCTGGCGCTGCCGCCGAAATCGCCTTACAGGAGACCGCTTTTGAACTCGATGCCCCTGGATCAGACAGGATCATCTCTACCGTCATCAAACATGAGATCAGTGAACTCTTCCAGATCATCGCCGGTGTCAATGTCTCTGTCGCCCACGAAAAAGCCTTGGAAACATCCTCCTTGCAGGAAACCGAAGAAGTCCGGGCCGCCATCCGCGACTTCCTGAATCCACGCAAAAAAACATACGTCGAAAAGAACGCCAAACATCTCAAAGATTACACGGTGGTGAGCCTTCAGTTCGAGGCGGGATTAGACCGAGGCTTGA
>ENA-UOWG01002504-UOWG01002504.1-activated-sludge-metagenome-genome-assembly--contig:-NODE-2504-length-15453-cov-98.610794_pt1 | contig 15453 bp, 17 predicted proteins | sample MGYA00238147_ERZ761563 | MGnify/ENA primary metagenome ERZ761563 (study PRJEB28884, sample SAMN05720216) | anaerobic digester metagenome | isolation source: active sludge of municipal... | reverse complement strand
GCGGCTCACCCAGCGGCAGCGGCATGTCGTACAACAATTGCATCTTGTCGTTCGAAATGTCGATCAGCTGGTGATTCTGCGGATGCAGCGGGCCAACCGGCAGGAAACGGTCGATCGACAGCTTGTTCAACGCAACCAGGTAACGACCCTTGGGATCGGCAGAATCGCCTTCCATGGTCATCAGGTGGCCGATGTTGTAGTGCACCGAGATCTTGTCCAGCACCTTGCCTTCGCAGTAGTTCCACTTGACGACTTGCGAATCCACGTAGAGCGAGGTGTAGGCAACGCAGGGCTTGCTGTCGTACTGGGTGTGCAGCGGGCCGAGGCCGAGCTGAACCTGGGTATGCAGCGCATCCTTCATGGCGATCACCGGAATACCGTACGGATCCTTGGATTCGAACTTGCCGGCCTTGATGGCGGCCATGATCTTCTCGAAGGAGAACACGGAAACGTGGGTGTCGAGCTTGCCGGAAACGGTGATGAGCTTGCCATCCGGGGTCACGTCTACGCCGTGCGGAGATTTCGGTTCCGGTACCAGGAAGAGAATGCCTTCCTTGACGGCGGTGTCGATCGACAGCACGTCGTGGCCGTTGATCTTCTTGCCCTTGCCGGCGGCAACCAGTTCGGCGGCCTTCTTCCAGTTGATCACGTGCAGGTAGTCGGTGTCCTTGGCGGAACAGCCGGCTTCGAACGGCGGACGGCCGCGTTCGACGCCGCCGACGTAACGCTCGGAACAGAACGAGTTGGTGAACGACCAGCCGTCGGAAGGGCCTTTGCCGGCATCGGAAAGGTCTTGCGAATACGGCGGCAACTCCATGGAGAAGGAGCGCTTCGGATCGAGGCGGCCTTCCTTGCGGTCGAACTTCCAGTAGGTCACGCCACCGCGATACTTCTCGTTGAACTCTTCGAGCGGGTAGAACTTCTTGTTTTCCAGCGGTGCGGCGTACTGGGCGGCTTCGATCACGTAGTCGGTGTTCGGCGTGACGAAGGCGCCGCCGTGTTCGGACTTGTAGATCGGGTTGACGACGATCTGCTTGGTTTCGAAGTCGCGCAGGTCGATCACGGCGAGGCGCGGATTGGCCTTGTCGTTGATGAACAGGAACTGGCCGTCGTACTTGCCTTCGGTTTCGGAAATGGCCGGGTGGTGCGTGTCGCCCCAGTTGATTTCCTTGCCGTCGATGTTGCCTTGGCGCAGCACGGCCTTGGAGTTCTCGTCGAAACCGTAGCCTTGCCACGGTTCCGGCGTGAACACGCCGATGTACTTGAGGATGCGCATGGACGGAATGCCATACACGATCATCTGGCCGGACTGGCCACCGGAGCTGAATGCGTAGAATTCGTCGCGCTTGCCGGTCGGAACAAAGGTCTTGGAGGCGGCCAGCAAGTCTTGCTGGCTCAGTCCGCGACGCTTCATCACGTCCTGCAGCGATTCGGCTGACCACGCGTTGGCGGCCCCGAACCCGATCCCCGCTGCGACGAGCAACGTGGTGGATTTCACTGCAAATTTTTTCATCTCGATTTCTCCCATGAAAACAAGAAGTAGAACTTCCTACCCTCCATCGCCACCTGTGACGTTTTGTCACTGTGACAATTTGTCGCACACTGTAGGCGCCTCGGCGTGTTAAATAATTGATCTCTGCTAATTCCTCTCGCGCCTGATGAAGGAAAATGCGCTATCTCGTTTGGCCGCCAGGTTTGGAACAGACAGGTGAACAAAAAAATTCTGATGGACGTGATCGGCATCCTGTTGATTGCGCTGGTGGTGGTTGTCGGTTACAAGCTTTCGCCTTTGCTGTTGCCCAGGGCCGATGTCACGGTGCATCCCGATCCCGCCTGTGACCTGCATCGCTCGCCCTGCGAGGTAACGCTGCCCGGGGGCGGCAAACTGGCGGTGCGCATGCAGCCGCTGCCCATTCCGATGGTCAAGCCGTTTCAGGTCGAGGTGAAGCTCGAGGGAATCAGCGCATCGCGTGTCGAGGTCGATTTTGCCGGCGTGGACATGAACATGGGCTTGAATCGCCCTGAACTGAGCGCCCGGGCCGCGGGCGTTTATGGTGCCGAGGCCACGCTGCCGGTCTGCATCACCGGCCAGATGGAGTGGCAGGCCACTGTCCTGGTGGAAAGCACCGGGCAGCGCATCGCCGTGCCGTTCCGCTTCGCTTCCTTACCCCACGGATAATTCATGTCGCAACGTATCCTGCTTGCTATCGCTGTCCTGCTTGCCGCGCTGGTGCTTGGCCTGGCGTTTTTCTGGCAGCCGGAACTTCCCGAACGTCCCTTGCCTGTCGCGGCGGCCCCGGCCGGCGGCGATTTCACGCTGCAATCCGCTGGCGGGCCGGTGGCGCTGCAGGATTTTCGCGGCAAGGTGGTGCTTGTTTACTTCGGCTATACCTACTGCCCGGACATTTGCCCGACCTCGCTGGCGGCGACGGCCGAGGGCCTCAAGCTGTTGTCGCCGGAAGAACTGGCGCGGGTCGCGGTGATCTTCGTCTCGGTCGATCCGGAACGCGACACGCCGGCCCGCCTCAAGGAGTATGGCGAATTCTTCCATTCCGCGATCGTCGGCGTCACCGGCACGGCGGCAGAGGTCGCCGCCATCGCCCGCCGCTACGGCGTCTTTTACGCCCGTCAGCCGGTTGAGACGGCGGGTGGCGGCTATGTCGTCGATCACACTTCCGATACTTACATCATCGGGGCCGATGGCCGGCTGGATGGCAAGATCGCCCATGCCGCGCCGCCGGAACAAGTAGCCGCAGAGATTCGCAAACGTTTGACCAAACCATGAAGGAGAGAGTGCTCATGAAACAACTATCGCTGCTGGCCGCCGGCCTGCTGTTTTCCGTCGGTGTGCTGGCTGGCGCCGCCGACAACGTCTCGGTGCAGGATCCCTATGTCCGCCTGGCGCCGCCCAACGCGCCGGCCACCGGCGCTTTCATGGTGATCAAGAACACCGGCGACAAGGACGTGAAGGTGCTCAAGGCCGACAACCCCGCTTCCAAGGTCACCGAGTTGCATACCCATATCAACGACGGCGGCGTGATGAAAATGCGCCCGGTGCCGGCCATCGACATCAAGGCCAAGGGCGAAGCGGTACTCAAGCCGGGCGGGCTGCACGTGATGCTGATCGATCTCAAGGCACCGATGAAGGAGGGCGATGCCATTCCGATCACGCTGACTTTCGACGACGGCAGCAGCAAGACGGTCGATGCCAAGGTGGTGCGCCCGACACCGGCCCCGGCGATGGAGCACAAACACTGATTTTTGGCTGTTTTTGAGGGTCGACCGCAACTGCCGCGGTCGACTCGTGGCTGCCCTGGGGGCTTTGGGCTGATGCTTATTTGATGCAGGTCGTGAATTCATTCACGGACAGTCCTGTGCCAATTTGTCATCATCCGCTCAACGACTCCAGGAAAGGTCACGGATAATGACAAACACATCGAGCAAGGCGAATTCGGCTTATTCCGAGATATATCCGGGTAGCGACCGGCACGATGGCAGCGACCGTTTTGGCGCGGGCTTCGATCTGCGCGAGACGCTCGGCGATACCAAGGTGCGCGAGGCAACCTTCGCCGAATTTCTGGCAGAGCTCAAAAAAGCCAACAAACAGGCCAGTTAAGCGCATTTTCACCACGGGCACCCGTGGCGGCCGGTTGTTGCCGGCCGCGCCGACCTTTCCCCGACGCGGCGTGCCTGCCTGGTTTCAGATTCTGACCGGGCGTTTCGACAACTTTCTTTGCAGGGTTCGACGGTGCATCTTCAGCGCGCGTGCGGTGGCCGAGATGTTGCCGTCGTTTTCATTGAGCACCCGCTGGATATGCTCCCACTCCAGACGGTCGACCGATAGCGGTTCGTCGGAGGCCGGCAGGTCGAAATCCGGGGCCTCGTCCTGTTCGAAAGCGGCGATGATGGCTTCGATTTCAACGGGCTTGGCGAGATACTGGACGGCTCCCAGCTTGATGGCGTCCACCGCCGTGGCGATGCTGGCGTAACCGGTCAGCACGACGATCCGGCAGTCGGGTTCGATGAGCAGCAGTTCCTGGATCAGCGCCAGCCCCGAACTGCCGTTCAGATTGAGATCGAGGACGACGCGGGTCGGCACGATTTCACGGGCCAGTGCGAGCGCAGTGGCTGGTTCCCCGGCGCCCCGTGCCGAATAGCCGCGTCGCTCGAGACTGCGAACCAGTATGGCGTTGAAACTGGGGTCGTCGTCGATGATCAGGGTGGGTTCGCTCATTGTTTCCTCGGGGTCAATTCGAGGCGGGCAAGGGCGCCGCCCTCGGGCGGGTTGGATAGCGCCAGGCGGCCGCCAAGTTGCTCGATCGCCGAGCGTGTCAGTAGCAGGCCGATGCCGCTGCCTTGTTCGTGTGCCGGAAAGGCGGTCTGGCCGCCGGCGCGCAATACGGCCTGGGGAAACCCGGGGCCGTGGTCACGGATGTCGATCGCGATGCTTTCGGTTGTCCATGCGAGACCGATCTCGATAGCGGTGGAAGAGGCGTTGGCGGCGTTGTTCAGCAGATTGAGCACGGCTTGCTCCAGGCGCGGGTCGTCGATTATTTCTGGCGCCGGCCGGTTGCCGCTTATTTCCAGGCGGCTGGCGGCGCGCGGCCGCGTGGCATGCCAGCGCTGGCGCAGTCCTTCCAGCCAGTGGTCGACCGCCGTAATGGCAGTGTTTTCGAGCCGCTCGGCACCTGCCCGGCGTGACAATCCGGTGATGATTTCCTTGCAGATGCCGATTTGCTGACGGAGCAGGGCGATGTCCGGTTGCAGGCTGGCTGGCAGTTGCGAGTCGTTGGCCAGGTCGCCAGCGAGCAGGGCGATGGTACCGAGCGGGGTGCCCAGTTCGTGGGCAGCGCCGGCCGCCAGGGTGCCGATGGCCATGATGCGCTCGTCGCGCAGCGCCTGTTCGCGGGCGGCGGCCAGCTCGGCATCGCGCTCGCGGATCAGTCGCGTCATGCGGACGACGAACCAGGCGATCATCGCCGCCGAGACGGCAAAGGTCAGCCACATGCCAAGCAGATGCAGGCGGGTGGCGCGCCCGGCATCGTTGAGCGGCAAGGGTATGTAGTAGACCATCAGCGCCGAGTAGATGGCGATGGCGGCCGCGCCGGTCGCAACCACGCAACGTACCGGCAAAGTCAGTGCGGCGATCGCCACCGGCGGCAACAACAATGAAACCAGTGGATTCGTGGCGCCGCCGCTGAAAAATACCAGCGCGCCCAAGGTGGCGATGTCGATCAGCAGCTGTGTGAACAGTTCAGCCGGGGATGCCGAATCCGCATTGCGCAGGCGCCAGTGCAAGGTGCCATTGAACAATGCGGCGATGCCCAGCAACACCAGCAGCGGTGCCAGGGGCAGGGGGATTTCCAGCAAGCCCGGAACCAGCAGCGTCAGTCCGGCCATCAGCGCCAGTGCGGCCCAGCGTGCTGCGACCAGCCGGCGCAGGTTGGCCAGGTGGTCGCTGCCGTCGGCAGTGCATGAGATGAAAGGCATGCGACGGATTATGCGTGATTTGCGTCAATTTTCTGCAGCGGGTGCCGTGCGACAATTTGCCGCATCGTTTTCCGGGGCTACTCCGCATGCGTTTTTGCCGACTGTATCTGCTCGCAGCTGCCGCCTGGCTTGTTACCAGCTCGGCTGTTGCGGTCGACCTCGAAAAAGGCAAGGAAATCAACGGTACGTGTGCCGCTTGCCACGGCGATCAGAGCGCGGGCGGCAAAAAGGGCGAATATCCCCGCCTTGCTGGCCAGCGTGTCGCCTATCTGGAAAAACAGCTGAAGAGTTTCCGCGCGCGAACGCGGATCAACATTCCGATGTTCCCTTACACGCAGGAAAGGGAGTTGTCCGACGAGGACATCAAGGATGTGTCGGCCTATCTGGCCGGCATCGAGTTGTCGAACCGGATGCCGACCTACACCGGCAAAGAAGATGCACTGACCAAGCTGCAGATGGCCGACAAGGTGATGATCATCCCGCGCGCCGAGGGCGATCTCGCGAATGGCGAGGCGATCTATCAGAAGAAATGCGCCGCCTGCCATGGAAAATCCGGCAAGGGACGTGGCATGTTTCCGGTGCTGGTCGGTCAATACACCAGTTATCTCAAGCGTCAGGCCGACCTTTACATCAAGGGTGACCGTCCGCACGACGAGGAGGGTGTCGTCGGCGTCCTCAATACGCTGAAAGAGCAGGATATTCAGGACATCCTGGCCTATTTGACCTCGATTCAGGAGCCCAGTGAATGAAACGCCTTTTGGCAATCTGCCTTGTTTCGCTGGCGCCGACTTGCGTCTGGGCGCATGCCCATGCCGGCAAGATCGACGACAGCATGCCGGATGCGCAGAAAATCCGCTTTTGTGAGCGCGTCCGCGATTTTGCGCTGCAGGCGTTCTACGATCGCGACAAGGGGCGGCCGATGAAGGTTTTCGTCGAGGACGGCAGCGACGGGGCGCGCATCACCAATCATGTCATCAGGCGTATCTATGAAGAACCGCAGATTTCCAGCCCGAAGAAGGCTGAAACTTTCGGCCGGGCGACCTGTAACGAAATGATGGGAACGAAGGTCGCACCCGAATAGCGATATCAGGCGATTCCGAATTTTACCGGGCGTGGTTAAACTGCGCCCATGAGTAAAATCCTGATTACGCGCAAGCACCGGCTGTCGGCCAAAAAAGCGAAAGCGGCCGCCGAGCACGTAGCACTCGACCTGCAGAAAGAATATGAGCTGGAATACGCGTGGGACGACGACGGGGTGCTACGTTTCGAACGCCATGGCCTGCATGGCGAACTCAGGCTGGCCAAGGGCGAAGTGACTGTGCTCGTGCATCTCGGGTTTCTGCTATGGCCGTTCCGCGCCAGTCTCGAGCGGGAGATCCACGCCTATTTCGACGAGCGCTTTGCCTAGGCCCTGAGCGATTCGATCAGGTCGATGTAGGCCTGCTTTGCGGTTTCGGGCGCTGTACCCTGCAGGCCGGCCCAGGCGTCGTACTTGGCGCGTCCGACCAGATCGGTAAAGCCCGGCCGTTTGCCGCTCACATCGCCTTCGCTGGCCTGCTTGAAAAGGGAATAGAGGCGCAGCAAGGTCTGGTTGTCCGGGCGTTCGGTCAGATTCTTCGAACTGGCGACGGCGGCATCGAATTCAGTTTGCAGATCATTCATCGGTTTCTCCCGCGGGTAGTGAACTCAGCGATAATTAATCAGTATTATAGATATTTGAAGTCTTCCTGGAGCCCGTAATGGCGTCTCGCGAACAGATCTCCCACGTCGATACAGCCTGGCTGCGCATGGATCGCCCAAGCAATCTGATGCAGATTGTCGGGGTCATGCTGTTTGAAGGGCAACTGGATTACCCGCGCTTGCGCACGGCGATCGAACGTCGAATGTTGGGCTATAGCCGTTTTCGGCAATTAGCAGTGGCCGAGAATACCGGCTATGTGTGGCAGGATGATCCCGATTTCAACCTGGATCACCATTTACACCGCGTCACGCTGCCGGGCGCGGGGAGCAAGGAGGATCTCGAGCATTTCGTCGCCGACCTTGCCTCGACGCCACTTAATCCGAACCGGCCGCTGTGGGAAATGCACCTGGTCGATACCGCGCTGGGCGGTCAAGCGCTGGTAATGCGTATTCACCATAGCATTGCCGACGGCATCGCCCTGGTCGGCGTCGTTCTTTCAATGGCCGATAACGCACCAAGCGACGCTGTGCCGCATGCACGGCCTAAGCGCAGTCATGCAAATGACGAAGACGACGATGTTTTCTGGCGCACGATCTGGCGCCCGATGAGCGATGCGATGGTGGGTACGGTACGCGTATCCACAAGTCTCTGGGTGAAGTACATCGAACTGATGAGCAACCCAGGCAAGATGTTCGACTATGCGCGGATCGGCAGCAATATCACCGGTGAAGTGACCAAGCTGGCACTGATGCCGGATGACAGCCATACCCGCTTCAAGGGCAAGCCGGGCATTGCCAAGCGGGTCGCCTGGTCGGAGCCGATTTCGCTGCCCGAGGTCAAGGCGGTCGGCACCGTACTCGGCTGTTCGGTCAATGATCTGCTTCTGTCGGCTGCGGCTGGGGCTTTGCGTGCCTATTTGGGCGAGCGTGGCGACAAGGTCGACGGCGTCGAGATTCGCGCCATGGTGCCGGTCAACATGCGGCGGCCAAGCGACGCGGGCAAGCTCGGAAACCGCTTCGGACTCGTCGCCCTGGAACTGCCGGTCGGCCTCGAGAATCCATTGGCGCGGCTTTACGCTACGCGCGAACGGATGGCGAAACTCAAGGGCTCCTACCAGGCGGCGCTGACACTTTCGATTCTGGGCTTGGTGGGCATGGCACCGAAGTTTGTCCAGCAGCAGATTCTCGATCTGCTGGCGAGCAAGGCCACGGCGGTGATGACTAACGTGCCCGGGCCGCAGGAGGCGCTCTATCTGGCCGGCGCCAAACTGCGACAACCCTTGTTCTGGGTGCCGCAGTCAGGTGACATCGGCATGGGCGTGTCCATCCTCTCCTACGACGGCAAGGTGCAGTTCGGCCTGATTTCCGACCACGGTCTGGTGCCCGATCCCGAACGCATCGTCGAGCGTTTTGCCAGCGAGTTCGACAAGCTGTTGATGCTGGTGCTGATGGAACCGTGGGGCCGCCTCGGCGATCCCTTAGCCGTCGAGGCGGGTCTGGCGGACGAAGGCGCCTGAGTCCGGGCGCTCAGTCCATTTCGGCCTTGGCGGCCTCGATGTCCAGTTTTTCCATGGCATCGGCCGGCGTGCAGGCGACCGCTTCCTCGTAGAGCCTTTCGGCATCCTTCATGCGCGAGCGTCCGAACAGCATGACCAGGCCGTCGGCGTATTCGGTGCGGGCAATCGCCGAGTCTGGGTTGAGATCCAGCGCGGCGCGGAAGTGCTTCTCGCTCGCTTCCTTCTTGGCGCCGTAGGTCAGTCCGCCGACCAGGCTGCCCACCTTGTCGATGATCTCGGCGTGCCAGGTGCCAAGCGCGATATGCGCATCGGCGTGCCGGGGCTGGAGTTTCAGCGCCTGGTCAAGACTTTCCCTGATCTTGCCGCCCAGGCCCTGGGCGAGTGCCTTGGCCACCGAAATGCCCTGGCTGTAGCGGCCCAGCGCGTAGGCGTGGATGTACCAGGCATTGGCGTTGGCCGGGTCGGATTTTTGAAGCGCGACGCAGCGCTCCGCAATCTCTTCGAACAACTGCAGTTTGCTGGCTTCGTCGTCTTCCAGGTAGTTGGCATGGATCATTGCTGCCTTGTTGGCGGCGTTGATGCCCGCCGGCCCGGCCTCAAGGCCGATTTCCACGGCTTTGGCAAAGTCGCCGGCATGATAGGCGCGCCAGGCATCCTGCGCTGCTTCATCTTCGGGGTAGGGCTCGCCGTCGCCGCGGTGCAGGCGCTCCCAGTTTTTCTTGAGCGCCGCGCCGCCATAGGCGAAATGCTTGTCCGGGTAGGGGAATTTCTTCCAGGTTTTTTTTGCCATTGTCTCTCTCCTCTAGTTTTTCTGGACGTAAGCGCCGGACAGTTTTTCCAGAAGGTGCCGGGCCTCGCCTTGCAGATAGGGGGCGGCCAGCGACATCACCTGATAGATGCCGCGCCCGATGTCCGGCTCCTTGCGCGGGCGGCGGGCATGTTCGAACGATAGCCAGAAGGTCGCGACCACGCTCATGTTGGTGGCCAGGGCGCGAATTTCCGCACCTGTTGCGGTCAACGCACCGGAAGCGGCCAATCCCTGGCAAATAATGATGGCAGTGCTTTCCTTGTGTTCGAGGATGCGTTGAAAGTGCGTTTCGACCAATCGGTTGCGGGTCAGCAAGTCGTTGATGTCACGATAAAAGAAGCGGAATTTCCAGATCGTCTCGAACAGCAGGTGCAGGAACAGCCAGATGTCCTCGGTGCCCTGCGGGCGATTTCCGGGTGCGGTGAGCAGGGATTCGATTTCCTTTTCATATTCCGCGAACAGCGCATTGACGATTTCGTCCTTGCTGTGGAAATGGTAGTAAAGGTTACCGGGGCTGATTTCCATTTCATCGGCGATCACCGTCGTGGTGACGTTCGGTTCGCCGAAATCATTGAACAGCTTCAGTGCTGTCTCGATAATGCGCTCACGCGTGCGCCGCTTGGGTTTTCGTTCCATCTCCGGGCTCGATTATTGTTGTCTCCAGAGAGCAGGATACATCAAGCCGGCATGCGTTTTTCAAGCCAGCCTTGCAATTCTTCGAGCGAGGCATCGAGTGCCTTGGTGGTCTTGTTGAGACTCGCCCCGGCGCGCTGACGCTTTGCGGAAACCAGCGAGCGGCGGTGATCCTTCAGTATGACCAGATCCAGATCCAGACCGTGGCGTTCGAGTATCGGTTTCAGTTCGTGCCGGCGCCGGTAAAGGTCGATGCGGGTGCGCTGGTAGGCGTGTTCGCACAGGCGCCGCCGGTCGCGGTAACTGAAGACGTTGGTGAAAAACATCTCGGCATCGTCGCGCGTCGGTTCGAAAAGCACGACATCGGCGTTGCTGTATTGGTGCTTGTAGCGATCCATGCCGACGCGCATCCGGGAATGGATGATGGCGCGGAAAGTCTGCGAGAGGACGACCGGCAGGCCGCCATCGTTCAGAGTCTGGCGCTCCTGGGCATTGCGCCGGGCCGCCAGTTCGGCGTCGAAGGGAACCAGCGGGTTGATGCACAGCACCAGTTCGGCGCCTTCCTTGAGGGCCACCGAGGCGTGCAGCGTCTTGATCAGCGCGCCATCGACGTAATAGTGATCGCCGATGCGCACCGGCGGAAAGAGTCCGGGCAGGGCGGTGCTGGCCTGAACGGCGACCGAGATCGGCACGTCGTCGTGGCCGGGCGAGCCGAAGGCGATGGATTCGCCGGAGTCGAGATTGGTCGCCACCAGGAAGAGCTTGCGCTTGAGTTTGCGAAAATCGTTGGTGCGACCACGGCGGGAAAACAGATCCCGCATCACGCGATCGATACCGCCGTTGTCGAAAAGACCGGTCGGAATGGCTCGCGAAAGTCGCTGGAACGACTCGAACAGGCCGTGATGGAAAGGGTCGCCGAGATAGTTCTGGGCGGCGGAAAGCAGAAGATTGGGTACTGACATGGCGCGGCTGAAATACTCGCGGAACGCCGGGCGCAACAGCATTTCCGGGTCGAACAACTCTTCCGTGTCGTTGTCTATAAGAATCCGCGCCAGTTTTTCCGGCGTGATGCCGTTGGCGAAAGCGGCTGCTACCAGACTGCCGGAGCTGACGCCGACAAAGATGTCTGCCCGATTGAAATCAAGTCCGACAATCGATTCCGCGAGCGCAACGCTGGCACCGATTTCATAGATGCCACCCAACGGGCCGCCACCGGCCAGTGCAATGCCTATTGTGGACAAGTCGTCTCCCTCCGCACAATACGCAGAATGCCCGGCCGGGCCGGGCATTCCGAAATGCCGTTCTGCCTTTCCGGGTTATTTATACCCGGCTCCCCTGCTTATACAGGATTTGCTTTACCAGCAACGGCATCAGCAGGCTCGGCGGCCGCTTTGGCGGCGACGCTTTTGGCAGGCGCCGGCTTCTTGGCGGGTGCGACCTTGGTGGCAACAGCCTTGGCAGTTGCCGGGGTTGCCGCCTTGGCGACCGGTTTCGCCGCAGGCTTGGCAGCAGCCTTCGTGGCAGCGCTTTCCTGGGTGTCGGTCAGTTGCTGGACGACGGCGGTGAGTTCGGCAACCCGCTTCGACAGCTTGTCGATGTCTTTCTTGCTGGGAACACCGAGGCTGGACAGGGCGCGGGCAACGCGATCCTCGAACACCTGTTCAAGACGATCCCAAGTACCGGCAGCCTTGCCTGCAACTTCGGCCATCTTTTCATCGGCCACCTTGCGGGTCTTCTTCTGGATGGCTTCGCCTTCCTTGACCAAGGCGTCAAACACCTTGTTGCCTTCTTCCTGGGCCTTGGAGTAAGCACCCAAGCCGGCCAGCCAGATTTGCTGAGCGGAATCCTTGACGGTTTGAGCAAGTTGATTTTCCGACAGGCTCTTGAATTTCTTGACCATGATCATCTCCTTTTAAAAATTGACTGATTCGGCAGGCATTTGTCTCTGCCCTTGGAAACAGTGTAGGAGATTCGGTTAGAACAGGCACACTAATTTCCTAGGTCAGCTATTCTAGAATGGCATTGATTTAAAAAATTATTCCAGGAGACGAACATGCAGTACTTCATCACGGGAGCATCGGGTTTCATCGGCAAGCGTCTGGTCAAGAAGCTGCTGGAGCGCGACGACAGCAAGATATTCTTCCTGGTGCGCGAATCCGAAAAGGATGCGCTGACCGGGCTGTACGAATTCTGGGGTTGTGACGACAGTCGGGCGATCCCCGTCGTTGGCGACCTGACCCAGCCATTGCTTGGGGTTGCTGCGGTCGACCGCAAAAAACTGGGCAAAAAGACCACGCACTTTTTCCATCTGGCGGCGATCTACGATCTCTCGGCCGATGCCGAAATCCAGCTTCGGGTCAATGTCGAGGGCACGCGCAATACGGTGCAGTTCGCCGAGTCCATCGGCGCCAGGCATTTCCACCTGTTCAGTTCCATTGCCTCGGCCGGCATGTTCGAAGGCCTGTTCCGCGAGGACATGTTCGAGGAGGCCGAAGGGCTCGATCATCCTTACTTCAAGACCAAGCACGACTCGGAAGGCATCGTGCGGCGCGAGTGCAGCATTCCGTGGCGCATCTTCCGGCCGGCCATCGTCGTCGGCGATTCCCGCACCGGCGAAATGGACAAGGTCGACGGCCCCTACTATTTCTTCAAGCTGATCCAGAAGATGCGCAAGATGCTGCCGTCGTGGATGCCGACCGTCGGCATCGAAGGCGGGCGCATCAACGTGGTACCGGTCGACTTCGTAGTCGCTGCGGTCGACCACATCGCCCACCAGAAGGGTGAGGACGGCAAATGTTTCCATCTCGTCGACCCGACGCCGATGCGTGTTGGCGACCTGCTAAATACCTTCGCCCGCGCCGCCCATGCGCCCGAGATGACGATGCGCATAAACGCCGCGCTGTTAAGTTTCATCCCGCCGCGCCTGCTCAAGGGCTTGATGGCGCTGACGCCGGTGCGCCGCATTCGCCATGCGGTGATGAAGGATCTCGGGCTGCCCGACGACATGTTCCGCTTCGTCAATTACCCGACCCGCTTTGACTGCCGCGAGACGACCCGTGCGCTCAAGGGCACCGGCATTTCGGTGCCGCCGCTCGATGCCTACGCCTGGCGGCTGTGGGACTACTGGGAGCGTCATCTCGATCCCGACCTGTTCATCGACCGCAGCCTGCGTGGCCAGGTCGAGGGCCGGGTGGTGCTGGTTACCGGCGCCTCGTCGGGTATCGGCAAGGCGACGGCGTGGAAGCTGGCCGAGGCCGGCGCCCACGTGGTGACCATCGCGCGCGACAAGGAGCAACTCGATGAGGTGGTCGCCGAATTCGCGGTGGCCGGCTTGAAGCTGCATGCCTACGTCGGCGATCTCGCCGACATGGCTTCGGCCGAGGCGGTGACGCAGCAGGTGCTGGCCGAGCACGGTGTCGTCGACATCCTGGTGAATAACGCCGGTCGCTCGATTCGTCGTGCCATTGAGAATTCCTACGACCGTTTCCACGACTTCGAGCGGACGATGCAACTCAACTATTTCGGCTGCCTCAAGGTGACGATGACCGTCTTGCCAAAAATGGTCGAACAGAAGCGCGGCCACATCATCAATATTTCGTCGATCGGCGTTCTGACCAACGCCCCGCGCTTCTCCGCCTACGTTGCTTCCAAGTCGGCGCTGGACGCGTGGACGCGCTGCGCATCCTCGGAGTTCGCCGACCGCGGCATCAACTTCACGACCATCAACATGCCGCTGGTCAAGACGCCGATGATCGCGCCGACCAAACTCTACGACTCGGTGCCCACGCTGACGCCGGAGGAGGCTGCCGACATGATTTGCGGCGCCATGATTCACAAGCAGGTTCGGATTGCCACCCGCCTCGGTATCACCGGCCAGGTGATGCATGCGCTGGTGCCGCGCGTGGCGCAGATCGTCATGAACACCACCTTCCGCATGTTCCCCGATTCCGCAGCTGCCAAGAAGAACGAGCCGGGTCTGTTGCCAAGCATGCCCTCGGCCGATCAGGTGGCTTTCCAGCAATTCATGCGCGGGATCTATTTCTGATGGGCACGCATCTCAAAGCGGGCGATCCGGCGCCCGAATTCGCGGCGCCGGCCACCGATGGCCGTCTGTTGCGGTCGACCGACTATTTGGGGCGAAAACTGGTTCTGTATTTCTACCCGATGGACGACACGCCGGGCTGCACCAAGCAGGCGTGCAGCCTGCGCGACACCAGCGCCAGCATTGCCGCCCGGGGCGCGGCGATAGTCGGCGTTTCGGCCCAGGGCAGCGAGTCGCACCAGCGCTTCACCGAGAAATACAGCCTCAACTTTCCGTTGCTGGCGGATACCGACCTGAAAATCGCCAAGGCCTACGGCGTCGCCGGATCAGGCCTGAGCGGGCTGCTGCGCAGCGTCGCCAAGGTCAGCGAGCGGGTGACTTTCATCATCGACGAAAACGGCCGCATCAGCCACATCATCGACGACCCGGACTGTCCGGATCATGGCGAAGAGGTGCTGGCGCTGCTCTGATCAGCGGCAGGCGGCGATCAACTCGGCGGCAGTGCGCCGGCTGTAAAGCACTGCCAGATGGCCGATGCCAGCGAGTTCGACATCGATGGCATCGGGCAGGCGCTGGTTGTCCTGCGGCATCACATAGTTGTCATGCGGCGTGCGGATCGAGATCGCCGGAACCGGCACGGCTTCCGTCGCCAGATCCCTAAGCCAGAGCGATCCCGGCTCCATTTCCCGCGCATTCTGGCCGATGCCGATGCGCGCCAGTTCGGTGCCGGCATGCGGCGAGGCGATGGTGACCAGGCGCTCGACGCGTTGCCCACCATGCCGCGCCAGATACGACCGGCACACCAGCCCGCCCATGCTGTGGGCGATCAGTACCACCTGGTCGGCGCCGGTTTCGCGGCAGACTTCCTCGATGCGCTGCCTGAGCTGTGGCACCAGTTTGCCGATGCTGGTATACGGCGGGTAAAGGCTGACGCTGGCCACCGTATGGCCGGCGGCTTCGAGCCGGGCCCGCAGCCACCACCAGACGCCGCGACTGCAGGCATAACCATGCACCAAGACGAGCGGTCGGGCGCACGGGCGCAGCCGGTCGGGTCGCATCCACAGCCGCTCGAACGGCATGACGACGACGAAGCCCATCAGGAAGGCAAGATATTCGCCAACCAGCATGCGCAGCCAGGCGAGGAACGAAAGCCTGGGCGCCGGAGATTGATGGGTGGTGGCAAAGCCCCAGGTGACCGCGACGATGACGGCGCGCACGCCGAGCAGGGCGCCGAGCGCGACGAACCCGGCGCCGGCCCAGGTGGTGTCGAAGACGTAGCGGGC
>ENA-UOWG01002497-UOWG01002497.1-activated-sludge-metagenome-genome-assembly--contig:-NODE-2497-length-15480-cov-4.253679_pt1 | contig 15480 bp, 15 predicted proteins | sample MGYA00238147_ERZ761563 | MGnify/ENA primary metagenome ERZ761563 (study PRJEB28884, sample SAMN05720216) | anaerobic digester metagenome | isolation source: active sludge of municipal... | reverse complement strand
ATCATGTCGGCCACGGTGCCGATGGCGGCCAGCTGGAGCGCGGCGCGGTCGGCGCCCGAATCGGGCAGGGCGCGCGCGAGTACCCAGCTCGTGAAGAGGTTCTCGAACACGTCGAGCTCGCCCGTCTCGCCGCCTGCGTAACGCGCGAGCCGCGACATGCCCGCAAGCCGCACCAGGCTCGCGCCGCGCGCGGCGGGTATGGCCTCGCCGATCTCGGGGGCCGCGTCGTAGAACTGCACCTCCGCCGAGCCGCCGAACACTTTGGAAAGCAGGCGCTGCTGGATGGCGCCGTCCCACACGAAGATCTGCCGCCCCTCGAGGAAGGGCACGAGCCGCGTCCGCGAAAGGTCCACCATGCCCGGCACGATGGTCTCGGCCACGCGCCCGACCTCCACCAGGTTCCGGAGCCGCACCGCCTCGACGATGTAGCTGTCGGCGGCCGGCCGGACGTTGAGCAGGGCGATGTCCTGCTTGTAGAAGCCCGAGCGCGCGAAGGCGAGCGCCCGGAGCGCCTTCCAGGCCACGCCCACGCCCGCCAGGTCGCGGAAGGGGTAGCCGGAATCGGGCAGCTTCGGGTCGACCACGGCCACCGCCTCGGGCGGCTCCGGGGCCTGCAGGTTGTGGTGGTCCAAAATCACGAGGTCGATGCCGAGCTCGAGGGCGCGCTCGCCTTCCTCGTGGTTGGAGATGCCGCAGTCCACGGTCAGCACGAGCGTTCCGCCCGCGGCCGCGAACTCTTCGAGCGCCGCCACGGTCAGGCCGTAGGGCTCGTCCGCGCGTGGCACCCGCCACGATACGTCGGCGCCGAGGGCCCTGAGGCCCTCCACCATGAGCGCGGTCGAGGTGACGCCGTCCGTGTCGCGGTCGCCGAAGACGAGGATCTTCTCGCCCTCGTCGAGGGCCTGGAGCATGCGGTCGACCGCGTCCTCCATGCCGTCGAGCAGGAAGGGGTTGTGGAGGTGGCGGAGCCCCTCCTCCACGAACCAGCGCGCCTCCTCCGGCGCCGCGAGCCCCCGCCGCGCCATGATGGCGGCGGAGAGCAGGTCCACGCCGTAGCGCGCTGCGGTCTCCTTGACGGTCTCCGGGGCTATCTCCTTCCGGACCCAGTCCATGGCTTAGGAGATTTCCTCGAGCACGAGCGGCTGCTTCGCGGGCGCTTCGCTTCCGAACTCGAAGGCCCCCTCGATGAGCTCCCGCGCGGACGCGAGGCTCGATGCGTCCTTGCCCCACACGGTGCACACCGTCTCGCCCTTCGCCACCTTCTCGCCCGACTTGCGGGCGAAGTGGAAGCCCACGTCCGGCGCCACGGGGTCGGAGGTCCTGTTGCGGCCGACGCCGAGGTGGACGCCCGCGAGCCCGATGTTCCAGGCGTCGATGCGCCGGACGTAGCCGTCGGCGGGGGCCTTCACCTCGAAGGAGTGCTTCGAGCGGTACGAGCCGCGGAGCGCGAGCATCTTGTCGACGTCGCCGCCCTGGGTCCGCACGTTCGCCATGAAGAGCTTCAGCGCCGACCCGTCCGCGATGGCCGCGCGGCAGGCGGCCAGCCCCGAGTCGAGGTCCTTCTCGATGCCGGCGGCCACCAGCATCCAGGCGCCGAGGCGGTAGGTCACCTCCATGAGGTCGTCCGGTCCCTTCCCCTCGAGGCAGTCGAGGGTTTCCTCGATCTCGAGGAAGTTGCCGACCATGCGGCCGAGGGGCTCGGACATGTCGGTGATGCAGGCGATGACGCGCTTGCCCATCGCGGTGCCGGTGCCCACGAGGCTCTGCGCGAGGCGCCTCGCGTCCGGCAGGGTCTTCATGAAAGCGCCAGGCCCGCACTTGACGTCGAACACGAGGCTGTCCGCGCCTTCGGCCACCTTCTTCGACAAAATCGAGGCCGTGATGAGCGGGACGCTCTCGACCGTGGCGGTGACGTCGCGCAGGGCGTAGAGCTTCTTGTCGGCCGGCACGATCTCGGCCGTCTGGCCGGTCATCGCGAAGCCGTCCTTCTTGATGAAGTCGCGGAACTCGGCGTTGGAAAGGCCCGTGCGGTAGCCCGGGATCGACTCGAGCTTGTCGAGGGTGCCGCCCGTGTGCCCGAGGGCGCGGCCGCTCATCATGGGCACCTGCGCGCCGCGCGCGGCCACCATGGGCGCCAGCACGAGCGAGACCTTGTCGCCGACGCCGCCCGTCGAGTGCTTGTCCACGAAGGGCCCCTTGAGGCCCGAAAGGTCCATGCTGGCGCCGGAGCGGAGCATCAGGTCGGTCAGGTCGGCGGCTTCGCGGCTCGTCATGCCGCGGAAGAACACCGCCATCAGCCACGAGCTCACCTGGTACTCGGGAATCTCGCCCTTCACGTAGCCCTCGACCAGGAACGCGATTTCCCCGCGCGAAAGCTCGTGCCCGTCGCGCTTCTTCATGATGATGTCCACTGCGCGCATGCGTGTCTCCTTCTCGTCGCAACGTTTCGTATCAGTCAGGTAGGCCGGCCGCTTCCGCGGCCGGAACCGGGGGCGGGCCCTCTTGCCCGCTGTACCCTCCACGGGGCCCCGCGGCGCCTTTTCCGTATCGGGCGGCGCCCGCCTTTTCCGCGGCAGCCCGCGGGTACGCTCAGCCTGCGTCCGCCTCCCGCCCCGCGCCCGGCGGCGCCAGGATCGCGCGCTCCAATGGCTCGTAGCGGGCGCCTCCCGGTCCGAGGACGGACCTGAAGAGCGTCACCGCCTGAAAGCGCGCGAACGCTTGCGCGGAAACCGGCATTGTAGCGAATTCCGCCGCCGCGTCGAAAGGGGGCGCGCCCGTCCTTCCCGGTCCCGCGCTCGCGCGCGCGAGGCTCAGGTGGCAGAGGAAGGGCCGCCCGGCTTCCGCGTCGGGGTTGGCGATGCCCCGCGAGCGGGCGGCCCCCGCGAGGGCTTCCCCGACGCGCGAGCGGATGGCGGCCACCCTCCGGACGCCATCCGAGGCGCGGTCGGCGCCCAGGGCCAGCACGCGGGGTTTCCGGCGCGAGGGCAGGAGGACGAGCCGGTCGAAACGGATTTCCGGCGCCGGAAAGCCCGTCGCCGCGCGGACGGCCTCGCGGGCGGCTTCGAGGGCGGCGCTTCCTTCCTCGCCGATTTCCCCGAGGAAGGCCAGGGTCAGGTGCCGCCCTTCCTTCCGCGTCCAGCGCCAGCCGGAAAGGCGCGCGCGCAAGGGGCCGCAGGCGGCTTCGAGGGTTTCGAGCCAGGCGGACTCCGGCTCGAGGGCGATGAAGCACCTCACGCGCCGCGCCCCGCCCGCCGCTGCGGGGCCGTTACCCGGGGCTTCACAATATGCCGCTCCCGGTCTGCACGCTGCGAAGGGGGCCTTCGCAGGCGGCCGCGGCCAGCTCGAAGGCCACCAGCTTCAGGGCCGCGAGCGAGCGCGCCTCGACGCCCGCTCGCAGGGCCTCGCGGAAGGGCAGGCTTTCCGTCGACTCGAGGTAGCGCGCGGCGCCCGCGCCCAGCTCGGGCGCGCGCGCGAGCCCGCCCTCCCGCCCCGAGGCCTCGGCGCACGGGGCGCAGAGGAAGCCTTCCTCCGACGAGAGCCGCAGGGCTTCCCCCGGCGCGAAGGCGCGGCCGCAGCGGGCGCACTCGCGCGTGCCGGGTTTGACCCCGAGCAGGGCCGCGAGGCGCCAGGCGAACTGGACGGCCGCGTAGTCGACCCTGTCCCCCTCGGCCTCGCGGAGCGCGGAGAGGGCGTCGACGAAGAGCTCGTAGCCGGCCGCGTGCTCGCCACCGCCAGAATCGGTGCGCATCAGGCACTCCGCGGCGAAGCTCGCGGCCCAGATGCGGCGCAGGTCCTCGCGGACGCCGGGAAAGGACTCGGTCGCGTCGAAGTCGCTCAGCTTCACGAGCTCGCGGGCGCTGTCGCGGTAGATCCAGGCGCGGCCCGCGTTCCAGGGCGAGGCCAGCGAGCGCAGCTTGCTCTTGCCGCCGCCGAACACGAAGGCGTCCACCAGGCCCGCCTCGGGCGAGAGCAGGGTGACGATGCGGATGCCGGAGGGGCCTTCGCGGCCGTGGAGCACGACCGCGTCGAAGCTGCTGGTGCGCGGGGCCATGGCGCTACTCGAGGATGGTCCACTCGACGCCGTCCGAGGCGCCCGAGGCCGGGGGCTTCGTCCGCGTGCCGCCCGCGAGCCTGGCGAGGAGCCAGCCGGCCACGAAGCCGCCCACGTGGGCCATCCACGCCACGCCGCCTCCCCCCGTCCCGAGGCCGTTCACCAGCTGGAGCACGAACCAGAGCCCGATGACCAGCAGGGCGGGCAGGCCCGTCGGCACGAAGCCGAAGGCCAGCACGTAGACGCGGTTCCGCGGAAAGAAGGCCAGGTAGGCGCCGAGCACCCCGGAAATGGCGCCCGAGGCGCCGATCATGGGAGTAAGGAGCCCGCGGCCCGTCAGCGCGGCCTCCGCCACGTGGGCGGCGACGCCCGCGACGCCGGAAAGCAGGTAGAGCAGGGCGAAGCGCGTCCGCCCCAGGCGTTCCTCGACGTTGTCGCCGAAGATCCACAGGTAGAGCATGTTGCCGAAGAGGTGGCCGAGCCCGCCGTGCAGGAACATCGAGGTGACGATGGTCAGGTAGACCCAGACCGGCGTCTCGCCGAGCCCGGGCACGAGGTAGACGCGCCTCGTCCACGGGTCGGCCACGCGCTGGTCCTGAGTCGTGATGTCGCGGCCCTCGATCAGCTCCTGCGGCACCGCGCCGAGCGAGGCGGCGGTGCGCGGATCCGCCCCGCACTGCTGGAGGAAGAGGAAGACCGCGACGTTGAGCGCCACGAGGGCCACGACGACAGGCGTCGAGCCGCGCCTGCGCCCGTTCTCGTCGCCGATCGGGAACATGGCCTAGTTGGCGGAGAAACGGTAGCGGACGCCGAGGCCGCCGCCGCCCACGAAGTCGGTGGCCGGCACCAGGGCCATGCCGAGGGCCAGCTCGATATAGAGCTCGATCGGGGCCTTGCGGAAGGTGTAGTCGAGGCCGAAGGGCAGCATCAGCGCCACCGCGACGGGGTCTCCGATGGTGACCAGGGCGCCCGCGCCGACGAAGGGCACGATGTCCTCGCCCTCGATGACCAAAGTGCCGGGGAAGGCCAGCACGTAGTCCGCCCGGATCGAGAGCCGGGCGCCGTTCGAGTTGGCGAAATCCCAGGCTACGACGCCGTCGATCCAGCTCGAGCGAGTCAGGTCGAAGCCGACGGTGAGCCCCGTCGGCGAGCCGAGGTAGACGCCGAGGCCCACGGGGCCGCGGGCGGGAGCGGCGAGGGCGGGGGCCGCGAGGGCGGCCACGACGAGGGCGAGGGCCAGGGCTCGATTCTTGCGCATGCGGTGCTCCGATGATGGCGTTCGTTCCGGCCAAGGTCGCGGCGGCGCGCGCCTTTCAGACCGGACGGTCAGCCCATAGGATAACGAAATCGGTACCCGGAGCAAAGGCCCGGCTACGGAGCGCGCTGCCCCGAACCGAGCCGGAAGCCTCCTGACACCGCGTTCGTATTGCCCCCTCCGCCTCACCCGTGGTATTTAGGGAAGCAACATGATCAAGCGCCTCCTCCTCGACCTCGACTCGACCCTCTACCACCCCTCCGTCGGCATGGAGGCGGACATCATCGCCCGCATGAACGCGGTCGTCGCGCGGCTGCTCGGCCTTCCCCTCGACGAGGCCGCGGAGCTCCGCCGCGTCAGCGCAAAGGCTTACGGCACCACCCTCGAGTGGCTCATGACCGAACACGGCTTCGACGACCCGGACGGCTACTACGCCGAGGTGCATCCCGAGGGCGAGGAATACATGCTCCGCCCCGACCCCGCGCTCCGCGCCACGCTCGAGGCCATCGAGCTGCCCAAGGCCATCTTCACGAACGCGCCGGCCGAGCACGCCGAGCGCGTCATCCGTCGCCTCGGCCTCGAAGGCGTCTTCGACCGGGTCTTCGACATACGCTGGAGCGGCAACCGCGGCAAGCCGCACGCCGAGGCATTCCGACGCGTGTGCGCGGAACTCGGCGTCGACCCGCGCGAAACGGTTTTTGTCGACGACATCCCACGCTACGTCGCGGGCTTCATCGCCTGCGGCGGCCACGGCGTGCTCATCGACCACGACGACAGGCGGCCCGACGCCGACATGGTCCGCGTGCGGAGCCTGGCCGAGCTCGGCCCCTTGATCCGGGACGGCGCCTTCGCCTGGCGCCAGGCCGGCATGTTCGACTGAGTACGCGAGGAGCGACCATGAAATTCCCGAACCCCTTCGACCGCGCCCCCGTCCTCCGGCGCTCCGGCGACATGCTGACGCTCGGACCGAACCCGGCGCGGCGCTTCGTCTTCCCGCTCTCGGGCCTCGTCATCCTCTTCGCCTTCGGTGGCGGAATCCCGAAACCCCTATTCTGGGTCCTCGCCGCAAGCGCGGCTGTCGCCCTGCTCGGGGTCGACTCCTGGATCTTCGACCTCCGGCGCCGCGCCGTCCGGCGCCAGGTCGGCATCCTGCCCCTGGCCCGTTCCTGGGGCTTCGATTTCGACCAGGTTTCCGACGTCCGGCTCTCCGAGGCGCTGCCGCCCCTGCGCTCGCGTCCCGGCATGGAGGCGGCGCCGCGGGACCCCGCCGCGTCCCTGCTCGGCGCCGACCGCCCCGGCTGGCATAGCCTCTCGCTCGACCTCGCGAACGGCAAGAGCGTCACCCTCGCCGCCGTCCCGCCCTTCGCCGCCGAGAAGCTCGAAACCATCGCCGCCGCCCTCTCCGAGGCCTGCGGCTTCTACCTCTCGCGGTAACCCCCCCCGACACCGAATCAACCACGGAGACACGGAGATGGGGAGAAGGGAGGGAGGAAGAATGCACTCATGGATTTCGGGGCAGGATCGTCCTGAATCCCGTCCTTCCACCTCACCTTTTTATTCCCCAATTCCCCATTCTACGTTTTTCACTCTCCCTCTCCCCTCTGTGTCTCCGTGCCTCCGTGGTTGTCTTCCTGCTTGCTCCGTGGTTCTGTTCCCGCAGGGCGCTTCTTGACCCGGCGGCGGAGTCCGGCCTAAGCTGGGGCGATACCGACAGGCATCTGCGACGCGAATCCGGGCCGCCCCCTGAGCCCGGGAAGGATAGTACCTTGAGCCAGAAGAAGACCGTCCTCGTCAACCTCTCCAACCGCCACATGCACCTCTCCCGCGCCGACGTCGAAGCCCTCTTCGGTCCCGGCTACCAGCTCTGCAAGACCAAGGACCTCATGCAGCCGGGGCAGTTCGCCTGCGAGGAAGGCGTCTCCGTGGTCGGCCCCAAGGGCCGCTTCGACAACGTGCGCATCCTGGGGCCCGAGCGCCCCGAGACCCAGGTCGAGATCATGGCCTCCGACGCCTTCAAGCTCGGCATCAAGGACGTCCCTTGCCGCGAGTCCGGCAAGATCGAGGGCACGCCCGGCTTCACGCTCGAGGGACCCTACGGCAAGGTGGTCAAGGACAAGGGCCTCATCGTGGCCATGCGGCACGTCCACCTCGACCCCGCCACCGCCGCCCGCCTCGGCCTCGCCGACAAGCAGCTCGTCAAGCTCCGCGTCGGGACCGAGCGCGCCGCCACCTTCGAGAAGGTCCTGCTCCGCGTCAGCGACAAGTTCGCCGCCGAGGCCCACCTCGACTTCGACGAGGGCAACGCGGTCGGCATCGGCAACGGAGCCGAGGGCGAGATCATCGTCGACTGACAGCCATCCGGCCGCCTCCGGGGGCGCCGCCCCCGGGGCGCCCCATCGATCACCCGGACTTTTCCGACGGAGGCGACATGAACCGCGTGGTGCTCAAGGCCCAGGACCTCGACGGCTACCTGACCGAGTCCGACAAGCAGCAACTCGAACGCATGGACGCCCTCTACCGCGAGGCCATGCTCTCCTTCTCCATCCTCTCCTCGTCGCGCTCCGAGTCCGAGCGCCGCCGCGAGGAGACGCGCCTCATCGACCGCTACAACGAGATGGGCGCCTTCATGAAGGAAATCTGCGCCGGAGAGCCGCGCATCCAGGTCTACTCCTTCACCACCCCGCAGGAGAACCACGGCGAGGCGAGCCGCCTCATCGCCAAGCTCCGCGACCAGCGCACCCAGCGCCAGGAATTCGTCTACTACACGCAGCGCGCGTACGAGCTCCTGTTCAACCAGGCCTGGGGCCAGGCCAAGAGCGAGAACAAGAACTACCTCATCGTCAAGACGCCCGTCGCCCTGCCCGTGCAGAACTTCGCCGTCCACAAGATCCCGAACATCGACCACGAGATCAACGAGACGGTCATGTGCGTCATGCTCCGCGGCGCTCTCCTGCCCTCGATCATCGTGTCGAAGGAAATCCAGGAGTACTCGTCCACCGGCTACGTCACGCCCTTCGCCCTGTTCAAGATCAAGCGCGACGACTCCAAGCACGAGGACACCATGGAGTACGTGCTCGACCTCGACCGCTCCTACTTCAAGCCCGAGGAGCTCGACGGCAAGGACCTCGTCTTCGCCGACCCCATGAACGCCACGGGCGGCTCGCTCGTCACGGTGGTCAAGTACATCCTCGACCTCGGCGTGAAGCCGCGCTCCATCCGCTTCTTCAACATCATCAGCGCCCTCAAGGGCGCGCTCCGCATCGTGCGCGCCGTGGACAACATGACGGTGCACACGCTCTGGATGGACCCCGTGCTCAACGAGCTCGCCTACATCATGCCGGGCCTCGGCGACGCGGGCGACCGCATCAACGGCCGCGACGAGGACGAAACCCCGCGCGACATCCTCCAGCTCATCGCGGACTACGGCACCAACATCGCCAACCTCTACCGCTCGCAGATCCGCACCATCGAAGAGACGGTGCTCCGCCGATGAATCCGGGGAAGTCGGGGGGAAGAAGGCGGACGGGGCCCGCGCGGTTCCGCGCGGTACTCCTGCTCGCGCTGCTCGCCCCATGGGCCCCGCTCCAGCTGTCGTCCTGCGCCTCGGCCCCCGAGCGGCGCCTGCTCGCCTCGGAGTGGTTCACGCTGGGCAACGCCCGCTTCGCCAAAAAGGAATGGGCCGAGGCCGCCACCGCCTACGGTCGCGCCCTCGCGCTCGACTCCGACCTCGCCGGCGCCCGCTTCAACCTGGCGCGCGCCCTCGCCGAGCTCAAGCGCTCCGCGGAAGCCCTCGAGGCCCTCGCGCCCCTCCTCGACGCCGAACCCGGCAACTCCGAGTTCCTCTCGATGAAAGCCTACGTCCTCTGGCTCTCCGGTGACGCCGAGGCTGCGCGCGAGGTCTACGCGGCGCTCGCGGCCCTCGTCCCCGAGGATCCGAAGACGCGCTACAACCTGGCCGTGCTCGACGAGGCCGCCGGGAATTTCGCCGCCGCGCGCGAGGCCTTCGCGGCCCTGGTCGCCCTCGACCCGAAGGACGCGGACTCGCTCGGCCGCCTGGCCGCCTGCGAAGAGGCTCTCGGCGAGGTAGCGGCAGCCATCGCCGCCCTCGAGGCCTACCTCGAGCTCAAGAGCGGCGACGCCGCCGCCACGGCGAAGCTGGCGGCGTTGAAGGCCCCGCCGCCCGCGCCGGCCGCGGACGCTGACGGAGCCGGGGACCTTCCGGCGCCCGCGACCGCAGCGCCCTAGCGATAGAACCGGGTCCGGGCGGCCTCGCGTTCCGGCGGTAAATTTTTATCGCACTACCCGAAGACGAAGTGGCATATACTCGACAGCCGTGCCGGAGCTACCTGGTCGCGGACCGCGGCGGTCCGCCCGGGGGGAGGGAAACCCGCGCGCTTTGCCGCGCCTTCCCGCCGGCTGCAGGTGGCCGCATGGAAAACCGCACGGTCGGCATCGAGTTCCGCATACTCGCCATATTCCTTCTTTCGCTGCTCTTCCTTTCGATCTCCCTGCTTGCCATCGGCATTCCCGCCATACGCTCCATCGGACACGATTCAGCGCTCTCCATGGGCCGCCTCAAGATGTCGGGCGACGTCGAGGCGCTGCGGAGCTACTTCGAATTCGCCTATGGGGAGCTCCGGCTCCTCGACGGCCGGCTGGTCGACGCGGCGGGCGAAGGCATCGAGAATCGCTTGGAGGTGATCGACCGCGTCTCCGCGGAGCTCGGCGTCGTCGCGACGGTCTTCGCCGTGGACGGCGAGGATTTCCGGCGGGTCCTGACCAGCATCCGCGACGCTGAGGGCAAGCGCGTGGTCGGCACCTTGCTCGACCACGAGGGGGCAGCCTACGCTCCGCTCCGGAAAGGGCTCGGCTACGTGGGCCTGGCGACGATATTCGACGGCGAGTACATGACCGGGTACAAGCCCATACTCGACCGCTCCGGCGCCCTTATCGGCGCCTGGTTCGTCGGGACCGGCATGTCGAACCTCAACGCGCTGATCGGTACCGGGGTCCGCGTCCAGGTGACCCGCCTGCTGGTCGCGACCGGAGTCATCCTCGTGGCGAGCCTGGTCCTCGGGACCCTGATCGTGCGGCGCACCGTCACCGGCCCTCTCCGCCACGCGGTCGCCGTGCTGCGCGAAGTCTGCGAGGACGAGACCCATCTCGACCTCACCCGCCGGCTCGACGCGCGCGGCCGCCACGAGGTGGGCGCCATGGGCTCCTACGTCAACCTGACGCTCGACAAGGTCCGCGACCTGGTGCTGGAGATCTACGGGCAGTCGGGCTCGCTCTCGCGCTCGGTCGAGTCCCTCGCCTACGGGATGACCGAGGCATCCGGTTCGGTCGAACAGATCGGCTCCGATATCGGCGAGATCCGGCGCCGCATCGAGGCGCAGAACGGCAGCGTCCGCGTCGCGCTCGCGGCGCTCTCTCGCGTCACCGAGCGCATCGGGCGGCTCGACGCCGACATCGAGCGGCAGGCCTCGAGCGTCACCGAGAGCTCGGCTTCGGTGGAGCAGCTGATCGCGAGCATCCAGGCGGTCAACGCGACGCTGGCCGGCAACGCCGAGAACGTCGCCTCGCTCGCGCGCGCCTCCGCGGCGGGCCGGAGCGACCTCGAGGCCGTCACCGCGCGCGTCCGCGACGTCGCGCGGCAGTCGGAGGACCTGCTCGCCATCAGCGAGGTCATCCAGGGCGTGGCCAGCCAGACTGACCTGCTCTCGATGAACGCCGCCATCGAGGCCGCCCACGCGGGCGACGCGGGCCGCGGCTTCGCGGTGGTCGCCGACGAGATCCGCAAGCTCGCGGAGAGCTCCGCGGAACAGTCCCGCATGGTCTCCGGCGCGCTCCAGCGGATCATCGAGGAGATGCGCGCCATCTCCGAGGCCACGGAATCGGTGACCGCGCAGTTCGAGTCCATCGACGGGCGCATCGCCGACGTGTCCAACCGCGAGCGCGGCATCCGCGACGCCATGGAAGAGCAGGGCGCGGGCTCGAAGGAGATCCTCTCCGCGGTCGGCGAGCTCAACGAGATCACGAGCCGCGTCAAGGAAGGCTCCGCCGAGATGCTTTCCGGCAGCCGCGAGGCGCGGGCTTCCGGCGACGCGCTCGAAGCGCTCTCCGCCGAGGTGGCCTCCAGCGTCGCGCGCATCGCGGAGGGGCTCGTCCACATCGAGAAGGCCATGGCCGCGGTCAAGAGCGCTTCCGGCGGGACCGCAGCCAGCGTCGCCGCCCTGTCGGCCCAAGTGGCGCGGTTCAAGGCATGAGCGCCCGGGATCGCCGCGCTCGGGCCGTCCCGGAGGACCGGGCCGTCCCGAACCTGGCTGTCGGGAGCACCCGCTTCGCCTCGATCGACCTGGTCCGCGGCGCCGTCATGCTCCTCATGCTGCTCGACCACGTCCGCGCCACCTGGAACGCCGGGACCGGCATCGATCCGCTCGATGCGCTGGCCACGACGCCGCTCCTCTTCCTCACGCGCTGGATCACCCATTTCTGCGCCCCGGCTTTCGCGCTCCTCGCGGGCTCGGGCGCCCGGCTCGCGCTCGACGCGGCCTCGGGGACGGGCGGTCCCGACGGCCCGGCCGCCCGTGTCGCGGCGCGGCGCCTCGCCCTGCGGGGCCTCGTCGTCGTCGCGCTCGAGATTTTCGTCATCTCCCCGGCGCGCGGGCTCGTCCCCTTCGTCAACGGCGTCATCTTCCAGGTGCTCTGGGCGCTCGGCGCGTCGATGATCCTGCTCGCCGCGCTGCGACGCCTGCCCGCCGCGGCCCTCGGCCTCGCGGCCCTCGCCGCCGTCGCGCTCCACGGTCTCCTCCCTCCGTCGCTCGGCGCGCCGGGCGCGGGAGCCTTCGCCTGGAACCTGCTCTTCTCTCATGGTGCGACCGTCCTCGCTCCCCGCTGGACGCTGGATGTGTGGTACCCGCTCTTCCCCTGGGCGGGCGTCGTGTTCGCGGGATACTGGCTCGGCGGCCTCTGGCGGCCTTCCGTTCCCGCCCGCTTCCGCGTCCGGTTCCTCGCCGCGCTCGGAGCCGCCTGCGTAGCGCTCTTCGTGGCACTCCGGCTCTCAGGCGCCTACGGCGACCCGATGCCCTTCGCGGCCGTGCCCGGCTCCGCGCTCAAGACGGCGTACTCGCTGCTCGACGCGGAGAAGTATCCGCCCTCGCTCCAGTACCTGCTCATGACGCTCGGCCCGGTCCTGCTCGCGCTCGCGGCGCTCGAGCGCGCCAGGCCGGGTGCCTCGAACCCGCTCGCCGACTTCGGCCGCGTCCCGCTCTTTTTCTACGTGGTCCACGTCCTCGCCAACGGGGTCGTCGCAGGCCTCGCGCTCGGCGTCCTCGCCCTGGCGGGCGCCCTCGGCCCCCTCGCGCTCGCCATCCCGTTCCGCTTCGGCCTCGGCGCCACCTATGCCGTCTGGGCCGTTCTCGCGCTCGCGCTTTACCCGGCCTGCCACGCCTACGGCGCGCTCAGGGCCTTGCGCCGCCGTCGATGGACGGCTTATCTGTGAACAATGGAGGAACGATCATGAAACTGGAACGGACCATGGACGACAAGGTGCTCGCGGGCGTCTGCGGCGGCGTCGCGCGCGAGCTCGGCCTGGAGGCGAAAAAGGTGCGTTGGGCCTTCGCCCTTCTCGTCCTCTTCGCCGGGCTCTCGCTCTGGGTCTACTTCATCCTCTGGTTCGTCATGCCGCCGGACGACGGCCGGAGCGCCTAGGAACTAGAACCTGAGCGAAAGGCAGGAGAGCCCGCCGTCGATCTTCCGGAACTCCGACATCTCGAGCTCGATGGGGTCGAGGCCCGCCGCGCGGATGGCGGCCAGGGTCTTCGGGTAGCCCGCGGGCACGAGCACGCGAGCGTTCACGCGCACGCAGTTGGCCGCGTAGCGCTCCGACGGGTCGACCATGATGCGCCTGAAATCCCGGAATTCCTCGTGCGCCGCGAAGCCCGAATCCACGAGCAGCCAGCCGTCCTCCAGGTAGGAAAGCCCGGTCTTGAGGTGGAGCGTGGGCGGCATGGGCACGGCGATGGCCCCGTAGCCCGCGCTTTCGAGGAGGGCGGCGAAGCGCGAGAAGCCCGCGCGGTTCGTGCGCGCGGAGAGGCCGACGTAGAAGATCTTCCCGACCATCATCACGTCGCCGCCTTCCAGGGTGCCCGGCGCTTCGATGCGCTCGACGCGCGCGCAGTGCCGCGCAAGGAGTTCCGCCACGCCCCCGGTCTCGCCCGCTCGCGAGGGCGCGGCGGGAGCGGCCACCACGGCCAGGTCCGGGGCGCAGACCGCCACATCCTCCACGAAGCACGAGTCGGGGAACTCCTCGAGCGCGGGCAGCACCTCGACCGAAAGGCCGCAGCGTTCGAGCGCCGCGACGTAGGCGTCGTGCTGGCGGAGCGCCGTCTCGTAGTCGGGCCTGCCGAGCTCCGGATGCGCCGTGATGCCCCCGGCCACCGAGCGCCCCGGGCGCCTGACTATCGCCTTCGTGAACATCGCGCCGTTCGCATCGCCCATGTCGTCCTCCCCCGTCCCTTACAGTTCCAGCCCGACCAACACGCGGATGCGCGATGATTCGTACGAAGCGACGTCGAAGAACTCTTCGAGCGGCCGGAAGGCGAAGCGCGACCAGCCGAGGCCGAAGCTGGGCCTGCGTTCCCCGATCGGCACGGTGACCGAGAACGCGCCGTCGATCGCCGTCGACTCGTACACGTACTGCGTGGCCAAGCCCGAGGCGATGGCGACGGTATGCCCGATGCGCCTCAGCCAGGATCCTTCGGTGCGAGCTGTCCAGCCCCCGCCGAGTTCCACGCGGCCCGCCGCGGACAAGAGCGTCTCGAAGCCTTCGTCGGCCAGGGTGAAGTCCACGGGAGCCGGGTCGGTCGAGTAGAAGCCCGAACCCGACACATGCTCGTCCAGCGTGAAGGGCCAGCTGGTGCGGTAGGCGATTTCCAGGTCCGCGGGCCCGAGGGCCAGGGTCAGGTCCGCGGCCAGCAGGGGCTTGAGCCAGAGCGTGCGCGTGTCCTGGTAGTAGACGTAGGGCCCGGCCGTCTCGCCATGGCCGTAGCGTTCCTCGTCGACCATGACGCCGTTCGCCACGAGCCCGCCGCCGAGCCAGGCGCCGAATGGTCCGGCCTCGAAGCCGAGGACGCCGCCGGGCAGGCGGAGCAAGTCCAAGTCCAGCACCTTCTCCGAGCGGAGCGCGGTCGACTCGCCTGAGTCCTCGGTCCATTCGCTCACCGTCGTGCGCGCCGAGAAGCGCGCCCCCGACTCAAGGAAAGACGCCCAGCGCCACGAGAGCGCGGCCGACGCGTCGAGGGTTCCGTCGACGCCGGGCGCCACGCGCAGGTCGAAGGAGATCGGCGACTGGGCCGCGAGCGGCGCGGCCAGCGCGAACAGCGCGATGAGCGCCGCCGTGGCGGGCGCGAAGGGGAGGGCGGGGCGGCGAAGGCTCGTCGTTTTCATGATGGCTCCGGGCTGCTGGACGTTTCGGCATGCGGGCCGCTTCCCGGCCCGCCGTCCAGTCTGGCGCCGCCGCGCCGCCCTGTAAACCCGTTCCCGTTGAAATCGTCCCGGTTCGCACTATACTGCCTTGCATACAACGAACGTTCGACCGCCATCGCCCCGGCAGCGCGGGGCCGGAAAACTACATGAAACGAAAGTCCCCCGCCGCGCGCTTCGCTCCGACCACACAGGCCGTCCCGCTCGCGCTCGTCCTGCTCGCAGCCATGCTCGCTGCGGGGTGCCAGAACATCAACGTGGATACCGAGAAGCTGCTTTCCCCGACCGTCTCGAACGGCCGCGCCGACGGCCGCTTCGTGCCCGGCACGAGCGACGCGGTGACGATCACCGACCCGAACGACGGATCGACCGTCAAGTTCTCGATCGACGGCGGCGCAACGCAGATCTACTCCGTTCCGATCACCTTGACCGACGATGCGACCATCGAAGCCTGGACGGAGAAGCCGGGGCTCGTTCCCTCGGCCAGGACGGCGGCGAGCTTCAGGCTGGCGTGGAGGACGCTGACGACTAAACTTCCGGCGAAGCGCTTCACCCACGCCGCCGTATCGACCTCTGACGGCATCTGGATATCCGGAGGCCTCGCCGACGACGCCAGTACGCGGATATCTGGCGTCCTCCTCTTCACCACCGCAAAGGCGTTGGTCGAGAAACCGGACCTGCCCGGGGCGCG
>ENA-UOWG01002496-UOWG01002496.1-activated-sludge-metagenome-genome-assembly--contig:-NODE-2496-length-15495-cov-6.656541_pt1 | contig 15495 bp, 16 predicted proteins | sample MGYA00238147_ERZ761563 | MGnify/ENA primary metagenome ERZ761563 (study PRJEB28884, sample SAMN05720216) | anaerobic digester metagenome | isolation source: active sludge of municipal... | reverse complement strand
AAAGAGTGCTTAATGCCATTATCAACACGGAGGAAAATGAAAAGAAAAGGTTTGCAAAGGACATACATGATGGTCTGGGGCCAATTCTTTCAACAGTTAAAATGTCACTCTCAGCTCTTACCGACAGGATAAAGGATCCTTCGGGTACGGTAATACTCAACAACACCAACCACCTTGTCAATGAGGCTATTAACACAATAAAGGATATATCCAACAACCTCAGCCCGCATGTACTCTCAAACTTTGGACTGGCAAGTGCAATAAGCGCTTTTACAACAAAGATAAACCAGACAAAAACAATAGAGATTGACTTTAAGTCGAATATGGAAAAACAGAGGCTCGACAGTGACAAGGAGGTAGTGGTTTACAGGGCCGTCTGTGAATTAATTAACAATGCTCTCCTTCACTCGGGGGCTTCCAGAATAGAGATAGAGCTCAATAAACACGAAAAATTCATTACCTTGCAGTTTAATGATAATGGCAGAGGCTTCGACACATCCGCACTTAGTCATAATGACAGCAAGGGTATGGGTTTGTCGAACATAGAAACAAGGGTTAAAACAGTTGAAGGCGTATTTATCCTTGAGAGTACTCCGGGAAAAGGAACAAGCGCTCTTATTAAACTAACTGAATAGACCTCTTCAGATTTTGCAAATGGAAAAGATAAGAATAATAATCTGCGATGACCATCAGCTGTTCAGAAACGGACTGAAGATCCTCCTGAATGCATTTCCTGAATTTGAGGTCATCGGAGAAGCTTCAAACGGAGATGAATTCCTTAAGATAATTAAGAATATTAAAGCAGACGTGGCCCTGATGGACATCAATATGCCTGAAATGGATGGTATTGAGGCTACAAGGAGGGGCCTGAGAATAAATCCTGATCTGAATATTATAGCACTGTCGATGTATGGAGAGGAGGAATACTATTATAAAATGGTTGATGCCGGAGCCAAAGGATTCCTTGTAAAAGACTCCGATATATCTGAGGTCAGGGAGGCTGTAATGTCGATTATGAAGGGTGGAAGCTACTTTTCACAGGAACTGCTCTACCACGTTATACAGAAGATCAAGCACAGGGAACTCGAAAGCAAATCAGCCAACCTTTCAAAAAGGGAAAAGGAAATTCTTTTCAAGATCTGTGAGGGCTTTTCAAACCAGGAGATTGCCGAATCGCTATTCATCAGCAAAAGGACTGTTGACAAGCACAGGGCTAACCTCCTTGGAAAAACAAATTCGAAAAATACTGCCAGCCTGATCCTCTTTGCAATCAGGAACAAGCTTATTGAAATATAAATTGAATTTACAAACCTAAAGACTCTTAACGATACTCTGGAAGATGATTGAAAATCAATTTATTTACCCCGACCCCAAGGGGAGTAAATTGATTTTCTTCGCTCCCCCTGGGGTTGGGGTAAACGAAGAAAATCAATCTGATTATTACTTCTTAACTTTTATTCTTAATTCTGTCAGTTATGTCTGAAGCTCACGATTTAGGCCATAAAGGTGAAGATCAGGCTATTGAATTCCTGAAGCAGAACGGATACAGGATACTGTTCAGAAACTGGACATGGGGCAAACATGAAGTTGACATAATAGCTGAAAATAAACAATTTGTAGTCTTTGTTGAAGTGAAGACACGTTCCGATAATTTTCAGGAACATCCGAGAACTGCTGTGACCAATGAAAAACAGAAGTCAATAATAAGGGCTGCCGAAGGATATATCCAGAGATACAGGATTGACAAGGAAAGCCGGTTTGATATAATAACTCTTATAAAAAAAGGAGAGGAATTTGAAATCGATCATATTGAAGATGCATTTTATCCAACTCTGAGATAATGGATATAGTCTCAATACGTGAATATTGCATTGCAAAACCACTGGTGACTGAGTGTTTTCCCTTTGGTGATGATACTCTTGTGTTTAAAAAGAAGGGGAAAATATTTGTCCTTGCAAACCTTGAGGGCGAACTTACCCTTAACCTGAAATGCAACCCGGCACTTGCAATTGAACTGAGAGAAAAATATGCTTCTGTAATTCCGGGCTATCACATGAACAAGAAGCACTGGAATACTGTTCTGATAGACGGATCGGTACCCGACAATGAGATTCTTGCATGGATCGACCACTCTTATGATCTTATTAAAGGCTGAATAAAAAATTATCTGCTATGAAGAAGAACATTCTTGCTGCAACTCTTGCCCTCACTTCACTCCTGTCTTTTGCACAGAAAAAAAATGATGCTGCACCCGTAAACAAGGATGAAATTATTTTCAAAACCCTTGTCGGGCAAAAAGCCACTTCTGTTAAAGACCAGGCCAGAACCAGCACTTGCTGGTGCTTTGCCACAACTTCATTTATTGAATCTGAATTGTTAAGAATGGGAAAAGGTGAATTTGACCTTTCAGAAATGTACATAGTGAGGAACAACTATACCGACAGGTTGAAAAACAACTACCTGAGGCAGGGAAAAGGAAATACCGATGAAGGAGGTCAGTCTCACGACTGGATGAAGATCTTTGTTCAGTCGGGTATTGTTCCTGATGAAGTTTACCCAGGACTAAACTATGGTTCTCCAAAACACAATCATCATGAACTTAACAGTTACCTGAAGGCGGTTGCCCAGACCAGCGTGGACCTTAAAAAGGAAAGCCCGCAGTATAATATAATTGTATCTGACATACTTGATGCATATCTCGGAAAAGTTCCACAATCATTTACATATAAGGGAGTTACTTATAAACCTGAATCATTTGCACAAAGCCTCGGAATAAATCCTTCCGACTATATTGAAATAACATCAATGACTCATTTCCCTTTTTATACAAAAGGTGTTCTGGAAGTTCCTGATAACTGGAGAATGGAGAATTTCTACAATGTCCCTCTTGATGAACTGATTGCAATAATTGATTACGCACTGAAAAATGGCTATACCGTCAACTGGGACGGTGACACAAGTGAGGATGGCTTTTCAGGCAGGAAGGGAGTGGCCCTCTTTCCCTCAGCAAATGTAACCCAGGAACTTCGCCAGGAAATGTTCGAAAACTTCACAACAACCGATGACCACATGATGCATGTTACCGGTATAGCAAATGACCAGAATGGCAATAAGTATTATATAACAAAGAATTCATGGGGTCCTGAAAGCAATAAAACGGGAGGCTATCTCAATATGTCAGAACAGTATGTCCGTGCAAAGACTCTGTTTATAATGGTCAATAAGAATTCTATTCCGAAAGAGGTAAGGGATAAGCTGGGTATATAATGGTCTTGCGATCATGCAGTCCAGAGCCTTGAGTCGTGCGTCCTGAGCCGTGCGCCTTTGTGTTGTTAAGCAGTTAAAGACTTTCTGCCAGAAGATTGCATCCCCTTATGTCACTGTTATCAAATCTTCCGAGGACTTCAAAGCCCCCGTCGGGATGCAGCCTGCCAAGATCTCCTGTTGAGATGAATGAACATGAATACAGATTTGCAAGGTCAATTATGTTTATGCCTCCTGTCCTGCCCGGTTCTGTGAAAAGATTAACAGGATCCTGAGTGTCGCGAAGGATAATTTTCATCCACGGAGGACAATAGAACATTCCATCCCCCTTTGAATAAGCCTGACTCAGAAGTTCAGTCATCCCATATTCTGAATGAACTGATTTTATATTGAAAGCTTTCTTAAGAACTGAATGCAGATCTTCTCTTGTTATTTCAGGCCGCCTACCCTTCATGCCTCCGGTTTCCATTATTATTGCTCCGCTGAGATCAGCATGATTTCTCTCAGCCAGGTTGAGAAGGGCAAATGTTACCCCGAGAAGCATGATTTTCCTGCCTTCTCCTCTCCTTTTTTCAATATTCCGGATCAGTGAATCATCATTTTCAAGATAAAAACCACTTAAAGCATCACCTGTCATATTTATCAGATGATCAGCCATATAAACAAGCGAAGAATTGTCCCTTTCGGTATACGAGGGCAGCAGGGCGGCTATAAAGTAGTCTGATGGTTCCCCATAAAAAAACCTGAAGGATCTGAGAAAACTATCCTCATAAACTGACAGGTCGGACACATAGTGCCTGCTTGTTGACAAACCTGTTGTACCGCTGCTCTCAAAGATTTTCTGCACAGGAAGATCTCCTGTTGTTATCCGGTGTCTTTTAAACATTTCAACCGGAAGAAACGGTAACTCATCAAGCCTGGTGATTTTACCGGGTACTTTTTTCAGAAATCCGGAGAAATCGTGATATACAGGATTATTATTGTATTGATAATCAAACTGCTGAAGAGCAAGGTCAATAAAATCACTTTCTGACTTTACCGAAAAGATCTTATCCCTGAGGCTGGCAGTCATTATCACGGAAATGTCACAGAGCCGTCAGGCTGGTGCACCCACTGAAAAGTACATTCCCCGTAAGAAATGAGCTGTCTTGCTTCATTTACCGTGCTGACGATCCGGATCTTTGTATATTTCTCATCACCAGACCTGTAGATCCAAACCTGGTTTGGGGCAATAGGATCGGCCATATCAGTCCATTGTACCGAAGGGACTGTCTTCAGATTATCAAAGGCTGTTTTTGCTGCAGCCTCATCAGCATAGTCGCCTGCCTTGTAAAAGGATGGATTCAGGTTATTGCTCTGAAGGGTAAGCCTGTAAGGACTGTTATCTTTATTTACGTAAACAGTAATGTCAGGCCCCGGATTATTCATTGTTGAGACGATCTTGCCCTGAGAGAATGAGAAGCCGTATACATAGTAGGTTGTACTCTGATACGTTGTATTGTCAATTGTATCAGTGCCGGATGTCCGTGCTTTGTCCTCCTTCTCGCAGGAAGCAAGAAAAAGAACAGCTGAAAGCAATATAAATAATAACTGTTTCATGGTAAGTACAAAGATAAAACAATTGAACGCAATAATTTGTTGTTTTTATACGCGATTGCCTGTATACTTTTTCAGGAAAAGAGGCAGAGTTTCATAAGAAGATACTTTATGATTAAATGAAATATACAAAACATAAATTCTTCAACTATTAAATCCTTCTATCCACCGGCAAAAAAGCAGGTCATTTATCGAATAGAATTTCTTACCGCTTGCATCGAAATCATAATAAACTAATTCCATCCTGATTAGTGACTCTAATGATCTGAGCACTGAGGAAGGATTTCCCAATGAGTATTTCATAACAAAATCAATCCCTGTGGGTTCATATATTGCTCTCTCGAGTGCTGCAGCTTTCAATACTCTCCACTGAGGTACTGTAAGCATATTCCTGTAATTGAAAAATACTGGTTCCTGCTCTTCCAGAAGCCTTGCTGCTTCTTCCTTCCATATTATTTCATTAATCTTAACTGCTCCTGAGAGGTAAACCCTGTTGCATATCAGCTGGACGTAGTATGTATGGCCATCTGCCCAATCAATGAGACTTCTGATTGTGTCATCCTCTAGCTCTTTATCATTTTCATTGAAATGAATTTTGATAAATTTTCTGTATATCTCACGATCTATCTTCCCTATTTTCAGGAGTGAAGCACTATTATAAAATGGCCGTGATGGTATTGTGAACATTTCATTCAGCAAATGCTGCTGACTGCCGGCAAAAATAAATATGACATTCTTAAGTTTCTGTATCAACGTCCTTAGCCATGCATCAGTATTTTTTTCAGGATATTTAAGCACCTGCTGAAACTCATCTATTGCTATTACATATTTTACATCCTGATTTTCAAGAAATGCAAAAATTGCTTCAATCTGATAGGGTATCTCCCTTTCCCTGAGTGTGAATGAAACCTGTGGAGATCCTGTAAGTGATTCGAAACTAATTGTAGTTCTTAATGATTTGATAAAATCCCATATTTTTTGTCCCGCTTTTTTCCTCTGCGGAACAGATCGAATAATAGCGCTGGCAAGTTCATTTAAAAACCCTGTAATATTCTCAGTCGGCAGAATGTCAAGATAAATCCCCCTGGTACCAGATGGGAGTTTTCCAAGAACATGTTGAATCAAAGCAGTTTTACCAATTCTCCTTTGCGCTATAAGAATTGTTGACTGCCCGCCTTTGAGATTCCTCAGAATCCTTTCTGTTTCTTCCAACCTGTCGCAGAAGTACTTGCTGCCATAATATCCAGTAGTCGGGAAAGGGGTTATTGGAGTTTTCATAATTTCAACTATTTACATTTTGCAATTTACAAAATGTAAATTACATTATAGCAATTATATTAAATATTTCTGTGCAATACAATAAAAAAGGCTGCACCGTAATGCAGCCTCCTGATTATTTATTTTAGTGTTTTAATACCCACCCCTGACCTCCCGCTTACGCGGGACAAGCTCTCCAGGGAGGGGAACCAGAAGCTATATTCATCGAGTCTATTCTCCGCGGATAGCAGTAATACCCGGCAGCTTCTTGCCTTCCATATACTCAAGCATTGCGCCGCCACCTGTTGACACGTAACTTACCTTGTCGGCAAGGCCGTTCTTGTTGATTGCAGCAACAGAGTCGCCACCGCCGATAAGAGTATAAGCACCCTTAGCTGTGGCTGCTGCAATTGCTTTGGCTACTGCAGTTGTTCCCTTTGAGAATTTTTCCATCTCGAAAACACCCATCGGACCATTCCAGAGGATTGTCTTTGAATTCTGGATAACTTCCGAGAACTGAGCGATAGTTTTCTCAGCTATATCAAGACCAAACCATCCGTCTTCAACTGCACCAACAGCAGAGACTTTTGTATTAGCCTCATTTTCAAACTTATCAGCATTAAGACTATCAACCGGAAGATAAATTTTCACGCCCTTCTGTTTTGCCTTTTCAAGCAGCTGAAGAGCAAGGTCAAGCTTATCCTCTTCGCAAAGTGACTTACCTATTTTACCACCCTGGGCCTTAACAAATGTGTAGGTCATACCACCACCAATAATAATATTGTCAACCCTGTTGATAAGGTTTTCAATAAGAAGGATCTTGTCAGATACCTTTGCACCACCCATAATTGCTGTAAAAGGACGCTGTGAATTGTTAAGCACCCTGTCCATGGCAGCAAGCTCACTGTTGATGAGGAAACCAAACATCTTGTGTTCTGCATCGAAATGATCTGCCATCACGGCAGTTGTTGCATGTGCACGGTGTGCTGTTCCGAATGCATCATTTACATAAATATCAGCATATCCTGCAAGTTTCTTTGCCATTTCCTTCTGCTTCACCTTCATCTCTGCCTTTGCTGCTTTTTTAACATCTTCGGCAACACCTTCGGGAAGTATTGGCTTACCCTCTTCCTCGGGATAGAAACGGACGTTTTCAAGAAGCAGGATATCTCCCGGCTTCAGTGCAGCAGCCATTGAAACAGCCGATTCTCCCAGGCAATCATCGGCAAAGAGAACCTTCCTGCCAAGATGCTTCTCGAGCACTGGCAGAACAGGCTTAAGTGAATACTTTTCCATACGGCCTTCCGGCCTTCCGAGATGCGACATAAGTATAAGGCAGCCGCCATCTTTTATAATTTTGTTTATTGTCGGAAGCGCTCCCCTTATGCGTGTATCATCAGTAACAACAAAGGTCTTCTTGTCGAGCGGTACGTTAAAATCAACCCTTACTATAGCCTTTTTTCCACTGAAACTGAAATCCTGGATCATTTTCATAGATTATATTTTTTTGTTTGTTAATATTTTCACATACAAACCTACATATTTTTTTTTGAATATGCTGATATAAATAAATTACCGGAATCAGGTTTGTAACAGAGCTCTAAGGAGAAAGAAGAAAGTAGAAAGAAGAATAAAGAATTTGAGTTTCAGTAATGTTTAATAGGATCAAATAATGCTTGAAAATCAATTGTTTTACCCCATTCTCAGGGGGGAGCCAATTGATTTTCTTCGCTCCCCTTGGGGGCGGGGTAAACGAAGAAAATCAATGAGTCTATGTGCATGATTCCTGATAGTCATATAAAAGAATTTGATTGCGTTTAAAGAAAATGTAAATTTATTGAACAAATTCAATGTTCTTATGTTCTATTTTAAAACTAAATTAAAATAACATATTATGGCAAAAACAGCACTTAAGGGAAATCCTGTCAGCACATCAGGCAACCTGCCTTCAAAAGGAACTAAAGCACCTGATTTCAAGCTCGTTAAAGCAGATCTGTCAAACCTGTCATTATCGGAACTGAAAGGTAAGAAGATAATACTTAATATTTTCCCGAGCCTCGACACATCGGTATGTGCAACATCCGTAAGGAAGTTTAACCAGTATGCTGCAGGAAAGGACAACACTGTTGTTCTTGCAATATCAAAAGATCTTCCTTTTGCAATGGGAAGGTTCTGCTCAACCGAAGGAATAACAAATGTAACATCCCTATCAGGATTCCGTGACTCAGCTTTCGGCAAGGCTTATGGAATTGACCTGACCGACGGCCCTCTTGCAGGATTATATGCACGCAGCATTGTTGTTATTGATGAGTCGGGAAATGTAAAACACACACAGCTTGTACCGGAAATTACAGAAGAGCCTGATTATGATTCAGCTCTGGCAGCTCTTTAGCTGGAACTTTTAAAATCCGCTCAGGTCAAAGGATTTTTTAAACATAGAGATGAGGAAAAAATGCAGTATAATTGTACTGCATTTTTTTGTTATGAATTTCGCACAGATACCAGGTCAGAAAGAGATTATTGGCAAACTCATCAGGTCGGTCAATGAGGAAAGGGTAAGCCATGCCCAGATATTTGCCGGAAATGAAGGCTGCGGAAGCCTGGCTCTGGCTCTTGCTTATGCCAGGTACATAAGCTGTGAGGACAGGCAGGAACATGACTCATGCGGCAGGTGCAAGTCCTGTATCAAGTATGACAAAATGATACACCCCGACCTGCATTTTGTTTTTCCTGTAATTAAAGGGAAAAAGGCAACTGACCCTGTAAGTGATAATTATATAGAGGAGTGGAGAGAATTTACAGCTCTATCACCATTTTTTACCCTGAACAAATGGCTTGATCATATTGAGGTCGGTAATGCCCAGGGTATGATATTCGCCTCCGAGGCTTCAGAGATAATAAGAAAGCTCAGCCTGAAGACCTTTGAGTCGGACTACAAGATTATGATAATCTGGCTGCCTGAGAAAATGCATCCCTCAGCTTCCAACAAGCTTCTCAAAATGATTGAAGAGCCTCCTGAAAAAACACTCTTTCTGCTCGTTTCAGATGAACCTGACAAGGTGATCCCGACAATCATGTCACGATGCCAGCTGATTAAAATACCGGTGTTTACCGACAGTGAAATAGAAAATTATCTTACTTCCAGATATGGCGTTACTGCTGAAAAAGCAGCTGATATTGCACATGTTGCAAACGGAAATATAATCAGGGCTTCCGAATTGTGTGAAGATGAAAACACTTCCCTTGACAACCTTGAACGGTTTAAAACCCTCATGAGATTTGCATGGAAGAGAGATGTAGTTTCACTTGTTGGCTGGTCGGAGGAAATGGCGGCTACAGGAAGGGAAGCACAGAAGAATTTTATTTCCTTCTCCCTGAGGATACTGCGTGAGAACCTGATGCTCACCCTGGGGCAAAAGGAAAACAGACTTGTCTTCCTGACAGGAGAGGAAGAGGGATTCTCGGGCAAGTTCCATCCTTTTATAACACGCGAAAATGTCTACCCTCTTTATGAAGAGTTTAACCTTGGCTATTCGCATATTGAAGCCAACGGGAATGCCAAAATAATCTTTCTCGATCTGGCCCTTAAAGTAACTCGCTTTATACGATCAGCCTGATCATTATCGCTTTTATTGAATTTGAAGCTTGAAATAATTACTTTTGCAGGATAAATTTTTGCGGAACAATAATTCCATGACAGAAAATGAAGATATTCAGGGCCAGGCTGCGGAAGAACTCAGGCTGCCTGAAATAAAATATAAACCAGGTCTTAATAAACTCGATTCATTCAACTGGCTTAAGGACATTCCTTCTGTACCTGATGAAAATGAGATTGTTGAGGTAAGGTTTAAAAATACGAGAAAGGGATTTTTCAGAAATGTAAATGCCCTGAGACTTGAGACCGGAGATATTGTAGCTGTTGAAGCATCCCCCGGACATGATATTGGAAGGGTCTCTATGGTCGGACATCTTGTAAGGGAGCAGCTTAAAAAGATGAAGGCATTTCAGACCCCTGAAGAACTAAAGAAAGTTTACAGGAAGGCAAAAGCCGTTGACATCCAGAAATGGGAAGAGGCCAGGAAACTTGAAATCCCTACAATGCTGAGATCAAGAAAAATAGCTGAAGAACTTAAGCTCAACATGAAAATAGGTGATGTTGAGTATCAGGGCGACAAGACAAAGGCTATCTTTTATTATATTGCAGATGAGCGCGTTGACTTCAGACAACTCATCAAGGTACTTGCCGACGAATTCAGGATAAGGGTCGAAATGCGGCAGATTGGCGCCCGCCAGGAAGCCGGCAGGATAGGCGGAATAGGATCATGCGGAAGAGAGCTCTGCTGTTCAACATACATTACAAATTTCATCTCTGTAACAACTACCCATGCCAAGTACCAGGAACTGTCACTCAATCCTCAGAAACTTGCAGGGCAGTGCGGCAAACTGAAATGCTGCCTGAATTTTGAACTCGACTGCTATGTTGATGCCCAAAGGTCATTCCCGTCCCGCGACATACCGCTTGAATCAATGGAATGCACTGCCTATTTTCAGAAAGTTGAAGTGCACAAGGGTCTGTACTGGTATTCAACCGATTCCCGTACTTCAGCCAACCTTATTTCATTGCCTGTCGACAGGGTAAGAGAAATACAGGAGCTTAACAGAAAGGGCAAAAAACCTGACAAGCTGAGAAAGGCTGAGGACAACTGGGAGGCTGAACCAGTTTCACATGACCTTCTCAAGAACAACAGCCTGACACGTTTCGACCAGCCTGAGGAAAAGAAGCAAAAGCATAATCAACAACATGGCAGAAGGAAAAACAGAAAATTTATTCCAAAGAAGAATAACAAGTAGAACAGCAGGATTTTTACTTTCATTTTTGCTGATTCTTTCTTCATGCAACAGCAATGTCCTGTATACCGGATCGGCTGAGATGAAGGAAAATACCTGGCAGCTTATGAACGTTCCCGAGTTCAGGGTACCTGTTAATGATACACTTACCGGTAATGATATTTTCTTTGTGCTGCGGACAGGATCAGACTATCCTTTCAGGAACATCTTCCTCTTTGTAACTGCAACATCACCCGATGGCAAAAAACTAACCGACACCCTGCAATACTACCTTGCCGATGACAAAGGCAAATGGTATGGCAAAGGCTTTGGCGACATAAAGGAGCTGAAACTGCCTTACCGCTCAAATGTCTTCTTCCCGCTGAAGGGTGAATATACCTTCAATGTACAGCACGGAATGAGAACAGAAGACCTTGAGGGAGTATATGATATCGGTATCAGAATTGAAAAAAAGGGCAAATAATCACTTGAATGGGAAAGAACAAACTGGCCAGATGGAATGAATTCGGTTCATTTGCCAATGTTATTCAGCCTGAAATCGGCGAGGTAACGGCAAAGGACCATCCTGTTAAAGGAAAGTGGGGCGCTCAGATATTTAAGAACAATAATCCTCTTATCCTTGAACTTGGCTGCGGTAAAGGTGAATACACAGTAGGACTGGGAAAAATGTTCCCGAAAAATAATTATACAGGCGTTGACATAAAAGGCGCTAGGATGTGGAGAGGCGCCAAAACTTCGAATGAACTGAAGATGAACAATGTGGCCTTCCTTAGAACCCGCATTGAATTCATAAGTTCCTTCTTCTCGCAAAATGAGGTTGATGAAATATGGATCACCTTTCCCGATCCCCATCCCGGGCCTAAAAACTCAGGCAAACGGCTTACATCTCCTCCCTTCCTAAAAAGATATACAGCCTTTCTTAAGAACAATGCAATAATACATCTGAAGACCGACAACACAGAACTTCATAAATATACACTCGGAGTAATTGAGAAATACAAATTCGAACTCCTGCTGTCGACTGACAACCTCTATGAAGAATATGCTTCAATGAGCAACAGTATCTCAATGCTCGAACTCAGTCACAATAACTCAGGCGAAAATGTTGATTTCTACGGAGATATCCTTTCAATAAAGACACATTATGAGAAACAATTCCTGGGAAAAGGAATGAAAATCACCTATCTTGCCTTCAGGCTCAACAGGGAAAAACTTGCTGAATATGGCGAAGAAACAGCTGAAAGAAGAGAATGACTTCTTCTCAATGGTTTATGAGGTGACAAAACTTATACCTTATGGAAGAGTGACTTCATACGGTGCAATTGCCCGCTACCTTGGTTCAGGCCGCTCAGCCAGAATGGTCGGATGGGCCCTTAATGCCTGCCACAGCAGACCGGAATTCATACCTGCACACAGAGTCGTAAACAGCAGGGGACTGCTTTCAGGCAAGCATCATTTCGGCAACTCAACAACAATGGAACAGCTCCTGAAAAATGAAGGAGTGCTTGTTGAGGATGACCAGATAGTCGGTTTTTCTGAAAAATTCTGGGATCCCCTCAGGGAACTTAAATAGTTTTTTCTTGCCCGTCTGAGGTAATTATTGTAAAATTGCAGCTTGTTTATATTTAATTTAAATAAAAATAATGAGCAAAATGTTTTCAAAAGCTCAGATAACAGAAATCCTTTCAAAAGTTGTGCATCCCGGAACAGGAAAGGACCTTGTAACAATGGGAATCGTTGCTGATATTACTTCTGCAGAAGAAGGCATTTCAATAGTTCTCAGGCCGGAAAAATCAAATGATCCCTTCATTTCTTCAATACGCAGTACTGTTGTTAAGGCTTTAAAAGACAGCCTTGGACAGGATGCTGTTATAAAGGAAATTAAGGTGGAACCTAAAGTTGTTGTTGGCAAACAGGCTGAAAAACCGCGGGAAGTACTTCCTTATGTGAAAAACATAATTGCAGTTTCTTCAGGCAAAGGTGGCGTGGGTAAAACAACAATTGCAGTCAATCTTTCTGTTGCCCTGGCGAAAAGAGGATTTTCTGTAGGATTGCTTGACGCGGATGTTTTTGGTCCTTCAGTTCCCAAGATGTTCAATGAGGAATCTTACCATCCTGATGTAAAACAGGAAAAGGGTACAGATATAATAATTCCTCTCAGCAAATACGGAGTAAAAGTTCTTTCGACAGGTTTTTTTGTCGATCCCAAGGATGCAGTCATCTGGCGTGGACCCATGGCCTCCAACTTCCTGAAACAGTTGATTATGCAGGGAGAATGGGGTGAACTTGATTTTCTTCTTGTCGACCTTCCCCCTGGAACCAGCGATATACATCTCACTCTTGTTCAGGAAGTTCCTGTCACTGGTGCAATAGTAGTCAGCACACCTCAGGAGGTTGCCCTTGCAGATGCCATAAAAGGTATTGCAATGTTCAGAACCGAAAAAATAAATGTTCCCGTTCTCGGACTTGTTGAAAACATGTCGTGGTTTACTCCTGCAGAATTGCCATCGAACAAATACTATATCTTCGGAAAAGAGGGTTGCAGGAAACTTTCAGAAAAAACAGGAATCACACTGCTGGGTCAGATACCGCTTGTACAGAGCATCTGCGAAGGAAGCGACAACGGAGAACCTGTTGCCCTGAACGATTCTGTTACCGGTTCGGCATTCAATGATCTGGCCACCAGCGTCATAGAAAGCATTGAAAAGAGAAACAGGGAACAGCGACCAACAATAAAACTTGAAATAAGCAAATAGCTATGACAGAAAAAACCGTTAAGGACCGCGTTCTTAAAGCCCTTGAAAGAGTCCGTCCCTATCTACAGTCCGACGGAGGCGATATAGACCTTATTGAGGTTACAGACGATCTGACTGTGAAGGTAAAACTGAAGGGAGCCTGCCATGGCTGCCCCTACAGCATGCAGACACTAAAGGCAGGCGTTGAACAGGCTATATTAAGAGAGGTGCCTGAAATAAAAAGTGTAATTTCGGTCTGAAAAAGCTGAACAGCTCATTTTTATTTACCTTTGAATACTATACACAACTTAAGTAAGTTATAGTATTAAATTTTGCTTATTGGCTCAGTCCGGCACGCCATATAAATTCCTTGTAATCCTGGGAGCAACCCTGCTTCTGACTACCTGTTCCATTGAAAAGAATACGGATACAACCAGGTTTTACCATAACATGACCGCAAAGTACAATATCTATTTCAATGGATATGAGAACTTTAAGGAGGGTTTAACAAATATCAGCACAAATTACCGTGACGACTATGCCGATTTGCTGAGAGTCTTTGAATTCAGCGATCCTGCTACTCCTTCATACTGCAGCTCTAATATGGAAAGGGCTATTCAGAAAGCTTCAAAGCTTATTTCACTGAAATCAATGACAGCCAAGCCTGAAATCAATGACAAGAATGATATTTCAGAAAAGGAACAGGAACTGCTTAACAGGAAGGAATACAACGACTGGGTTGATGACAGTTATCTGCTTATAGGAAAAGCCAGGTTTTATAAGCACGAATACAAGGAAGCACAGGCTCTTTTTGAATACTGCATTGCTGAAGCAAATTCTGCAGAACTAAAAAATGAGGCTGCAATATGGCTGGCAAGGGTTCACAACGAAAATGAGGAATACAATGAGTCACTCAGACTGCTATCCGATCTCGGTATCCCTCCCCAGTCGTCAAAGGCATTCTCTGCCATGTACTTCAGCACTATGGCCGATCTTTTTATCAAACAAAAAAGATATTCCGAAGCAATAGAACCCCTGAGGAAAGCAATTGATAACACCGGAGGGAAAAGGAACAGGTACAGGCTGACCTTTCTCCTTGCCCAGCTTTATGATCAGACCGGAGACGGTGCACAGGCTTCATATTTTTATAACAAAGTGATAAAAATGAGGCCCCCTTACGAGGTAGAGTTCTATGCGAGGATAAGACTGCCCGGAGTGCTTGATGTTAATACAATGAACACCGCGGAAATGAGAAAGGAACTGGGGAAAATGCTGCGGGATGCCAAAAACAAGGATTTTCAGGATCAGATTTTCTATGCCCTGGGTAATCTGTCAATGCGCGAAGGCAATGAAGCCGAAGCAGTTAAATATTTCCGGATGTCGGCTTCTGCACCTTCAATGAACAGGAACCAGAAGGGAAGATCCTACCTGGCCCTCGCGGGATATTTCTATGATAAACCCGATTATATGGAAGCCGGGAAATTTTATGACAGTGCAATGTATTTTATTGATGAAAAATATCCCGACTACAAAAACCTGAAAAATAAGTCACTGAATCTTAGCGCCCTTGTTACTGAACTCCGCATAATTGAAAACGAAGACAGCCTTCAGAAAGTGGCTGCGATGAGTGACGCTGAAAGAAATGCCCTGATCTCCAATATAATAGCACAAGTCACAAAGGATGAAAGTGAAGGCAGGACCACCGATTATTCCGACAGGTACAATATGGGCCAGTTTTATGAAAATGAGAGGAGGTTTCAGGGTCAGATAGATAATGAAGGCAAATGGTATTTCT
>ENA-UOWG01002495-UOWG01002495.1-activated-sludge-metagenome-genome-assembly--contig:-NODE-2495-length-15497-cov-6.244269_pt1 | contig 15497 bp, 11 predicted proteins | sample MGYA00238147_ERZ761563 | MGnify/ENA primary metagenome ERZ761563 (study PRJEB28884, sample SAMN05720216) | anaerobic digester metagenome | isolation source: active sludge of municipal... | reverse complement strand
GAAGCGGGGAAGCGGGGAAGCGGGGAAGCGGGGAAGCGGGGAAGCGGGGCAGGAATGAAAAGCACCGGGGACCTCAGGGCAATGGCCCCGGGGTCCCCGGTCTTACTTTTGTGTGTTCGCGATGGAACTGCTCGCTACTTGTTGTCCCCTGCGGCCGCCTGCGCATCCTGCATCTTCTTGATGTCAGCGGGCGACAGCTGCGGCCGGTTAACCTTGACGGTCACCTTGTGGAGTGTGCCGGTGAAGGCGAACGGTGGCGAGTAGTCGGCATCGTTCACGCCGGTTTCCGTGTCGGATCCGATGTCGAAGCTCTCGTCCCACTGGAGGATCATCGGGAGCGTCCTCGGCAGCTTCTTGGTGTCCACCACGACCCCGTCCACCTTGAGGGTGCCGGTGCCGCCCTGCCCGACCCCGCTGAAATCGTTATAGGCGAGAGTGCCGGGGCCCTTGCCGTCGTACGTGAAGTCGAATTCGATGGTATGCCGACCGGCCGCCAGCGGGGTCGTGGCCTGCCACTTCACGCGCTCGAGGTCGATCAGGTTCCACAGCCAGGTCGGCTTCCCGTCCTGGAGGTAGAACCCGTATCCCGCAAACCGGCCGCCGGACGTCAGGAGCATCCCCTTGGCGCCGCCCACAGGGACGGTGATGTCCGCCGTGACGGTGTACGAGGTGTTGAGAAGCAGGGGCGAGTCGCCCTGCGGCAGGCCGGTCATCGGCGCGGTATAGACGAACTCCGTCCGGCCCGCGGTGATGTTCGGCCGGGGTGCCACGATCCGCCCTGCCACCGAGGCATCGAGCGGGAGGACCTGATACTTCTTCGCCTCCCCCAGGAAGGCCGCCCGCATTTCCTTGACCTTCTGCGGGTTGGCCGCGGCGATGTCCTGCGTCTGGTTGAAGTCGGTGTTCAGGTCATAGAGCTGGAAGACCTGATTGTTGAGGGGGTCGGCGTTGGCCGGACCGAACGCCTCCCACGGGGCCCGGTTGACCTTGGTGCTGAGGAGCCAGCCGTCCTTGTACAGCGCCCACTGCCCCATCATCTCGAAGTACTGCGTCGTGTGGCGCGACGGCGCCTTCGCGTTGGCGGGATCGAAGGTGTAGGCGAAGCTGGTGCCCTCGACCGGCTTCTGCTTGATGCCGTCCACTGTCTCGGGGGCCCGGAGGCCAGCCGCCTCGAGGATGGTCGGGACCACATCGATCACGTGGACGAACTGCTGGCGAAGGCCGCCCTTGTCCTTGATCCGGGCCGGCCACGACACCACCATGTTCTGGTTGACGCCGCCGAGGCGCGAGGCGTTCTGCTTGAACCAGTCGAACGGCGTGTCGAACGCCCACGACCATCCGGCGGACATGTGATTGTACGTCTCCTCGGTGCCCCACACGTCGTACCACTTCATCTGCGTCTCGGCCGGCATCATGTTGACGCCGTTGAAGAACGCCACCTCGTTCGGCGTCCCCAGCGGCCCGCCCTCGGCGCTGGTGCCGTTGTCGCCGTTGATGTAAATGACCAGCGTGTTGTCCAGCTTGCCGAGATCCTCGAAGGCCTGGATCACCCGGCCGATTTCATAGTCGCTGTACGCCGCGTAGGCGGCGAAGACCTCGACCTGGCGGATGAACAGCTTCTGTTCCGTGGGGGTGAGCTGGTTCCACGGCTTGAGCACCTCGGCGGGCCACGGCGTGAGCGTCGCGGTCTGCGGCACTAGGCCGAGCCGCTTCTGGTTCGCGAAGATCTGCGTGCGGAGCTGCTCGTAGCCGCCGTCGAAGAGGTGCATCGCGCTGATCCGGTCCACCCATTCCTTGGTCGGATGGTGCGGCGCGTGTGTCGCGCCGGGGGCGTACTTGATGAAGACCGGCTTGCTCGGGTCGATCTGGTGCATCCGCGTCATGTAGTCGATGGCATCATCCGCCATCTCCGTGACGAGGTTCCACGTGCCGGGCGCGGCGCCGTTGTACGGGTAGATCTGGGTCGTGTTGCGGAACAGGTTCGGCTGCCACTGGTTGGCGTCGCCGCCGATGAAGCCGTAGAAGTACTGGAAGCCCATGCCGGTCGGCCAGTTGTCGAACGGCCCGATCTGGCTGGCCTGGAAGGCGGGTACATTGTGGTCCTTGCCGAACCAGGCGGTGTTGTAGCCGTTGTCCACCAGCATCCGTCCGATCGTGGCCTCGTCCTGGCCGATGATGCTGTTGTAGCCGGGATAGCCGGTTGACTGCTCGGAAATGACACCGAAGCCGGCCGAGTGATGGTTGCGCCCGGTAATGAGCGCGGCGCGCGTCGGCGAGCAGAGCGCGGTGGAGAACATCCGGTTGTACCGGAGCCCTTCACTGGCGATGCGATCCATGGACGGGGTCGGGATGACACCCCCGAAGGTGCTCGGCACGCCGAACCCGGCGTCGTCGGTGATGATCAGGAGCACGTTGGGCGCGCCCTGCGGTGGGACGATGCGGGGGGCCCACCAGGGCGTGGACTGCAGCGCGCCGTCCTTGATGACGCCGCCGAATTTCGGTTGCGGCGCCGGGAGCTGCTTCCCGTCGATGGTGGTGGTTGCGCCCGGTGAACCCGGTGTGCCCGTCGTCTGTTGGGCCACAGCGGGGAGTGTCATCGTGGACAGGAACGTGGCAGCCAAGAGGGGGACAGCCCGGCGGGTAACGCTGGGAATCATCACGAACTCCTCCGGTTCAGGGGGTGACCGCCAGGGAGCGAAATGGCTGCTCCCAGGAAGCACGAAAACTAGGCAGGGCCTAGCATAACGTCCAGCGTGGCGTTCGTTACAAAAGAACGAGGACCGAGGACATCCCCAGTCCCCAGTCCTCAGTCCTGTCGTCCAGTGGAGGCGCAGGGAATCGAACCCTGGTCCGAGTGTGGTTCCAGAACCGCATCTACGTGCGTAGATCCCTCTTCCAGCGTCTCCCCGATCCGGCGAGGAACCGGCCGCTTCGGGGACTACCTCCTGATGTCTCGCCTTGCGCGTCGGAGGACCGCGCTCAGCCAGCCCGGATTTGCGATCCGATCCACCGCGCCCCGGGCGGGCTCAGCGAACCGGAGGTGCGACAAGCGAGCTTTTCAGCTCAGCTTACGCAGCCAGCGCCAGGTTATCGTTGGCGTTTGGTTGTTTCCAAGCGGTTTAGCCAGGGACTTGGACCTGGGCACGCAGCAATTCCTTCTTCCAACCCGTCGAAGCCGATCGCCCCCGGGTGTGTCAGAATGATACACTTTCTGTGCCACGGGGGCAAGCAGACGGCTACCGCCCCACGGTTGGGTAGAGCAGCGTGAACTGCATCCGCACCAGGTCGGCGCCGGCCGCGTCAGGCCGCTCGACGTTATGGAAGTACTGGAGGACGACGTTCAGCGGTTGCCTCCCGACCCTCGTGACCTTCGAAACGCCGATCCCGATTGGCACCGTCCACTGCTGGCCACTCGGTGCGTCCCAGTTCGCGGTAATGGCCGGGGCCGTCGAGATGGCCCAGCCGCGCTTCAGGTTGTAGTTGATGAACGGCTGGACGAAGAAGGTGTTGATGGCCTCGGTCTCCGTGCTCCCGGCGATCCGCCAGAGCTGGTTCGCCACCAGACCATACACCCACTTCTTGCCGACCTTCAGCAAGACGACCGATGGGCCGAGCCCAAACTGGCCCGTTTCGGTGGCGACGTTGGTCGAGGTCGGAAACGAGAACACGGGGCCGACCCCCCAGACCACCCCTTTCGCATGCTTCGGCGTGAGGTAGATCTGCTGCTGAATATCCGCGATCCCCTTGATGCGCTCCCCACCAGGGCCCGGCAAGTTCACCATCGGCACGATCGTCCGGGAAATGAGGAGCCAGTCGTCGGTGATCGCGAGGGGCAGCACCGGCTGGAGGTTGATGATCTGCTGTGTCTCCTCACCGAGCCCGCCGCCGGTGGTCCAGTTGAACTGCACCGGGATGGAAACCATGTCGGCGACCGGATTCTGGGCCTCTTTGGCCAGGGCCTCCGCCCGGGCGTTCACCTCGGCCGCGGTCTCAGTTTGTTGGGCGGCCAGAGCCGCCGGAAGCCCGAGGGCCAGCATCGCCCCGAAAATTCTGCTGCGCATCGGATGCCTTTGAAAGGGGTGTCTGGTTTCGTACCTGCCGTCGGGAGCGCGCCGCGCCCGGCCTAGTCCGCCACGACCACCGCGGGCGGCTGCCAGCTGCCCTTGCCGGGCGGCAGGATCGAAGGCGCTTCCGTCTTCGGCCAGTAGAGCCGCATGACCATGTAGATCGGTCCGTCAGGCGCCGGGAGCCAGTTCGACTCCTTGTCCTTCCCCGGTGAGTCCTTCTGGATGTAGATCGTCAGCGAGCCGTCGGCGTTCTGCGTCAGGCCCGGCAGCATCGGCGAGTTGATGAGGTACCGGTCGATCGGGTTCTTGATGAGGAACTGGGTCTTGCCGTCGTACATCGTGACCGACCAGAAGGCGTTCACCGGGGGCAGTTGCCCGGCCGGGAAGGTCAGCGTGTAGTTGTGCTGCGACGCATCCAGCGCCGTGCCGTCGGGAAGCGCCTTCGTCATCGGGTACATCGCCTCGACGGCGTCGTTGCCGAAGATTCCGGCCTTGGCCGCGGCTGCCCGAAGCACCCAATTGCCGTTGTAGAAGGCTCGGTCGCCAAAGGCCGCGCCGACCTTCCACCCGTTCTGCTCGGTGCCGATGGTGGTCACCGCCTCCTCGACCTTCTTCTCGCCTTCCTTCATGCCGAGTCCGATCTCCAGCTTCTCGTCGGCCGGCAGCGCCTCGAAATCGAAGGGCTCACCGGGGCGGACGCCGATGCTCGCGAGGCGCTCCCGGATGGCCACCTCCTCCGGACCCGCCGGCGCGAATTGCATCGCGAACGCCAGGTACCCGAAGAAGTTGGTCTTCACCATCTCGGCGTCGATCTTGGGCCAGTCCACCGTCGGTGCCGGCGTCGCGGCGGGCTGCCCGAGAAACGCTGAGAGCGGCTGCACCTTGTAGCCCGCCTGGACCTTCACCACGTTCGGCATGTCGTCGGGGCCGAAGAGCTGGGTCCGGAAGATGGTCAGGCCGAACTGCGTCGTGGCATGGAACACCTGCTTGATGCCGGCCGGCGCTTCCCCCTGCCAGTCGGGGCCCGCGACGAGGTAGCTGCCCGCCTCGCTCCCGGTGGCGCGGCTCCCGATGTAGCCGTAATTGAAGGTATTCCCGTCCACCATCTGGACCGAGTAGTACCGGGTCGGGTCCACCGCGGGCACCGAGATGACGACCGGCTCCGCGCGCAGGTCCAGCCACAGCATGGAATACGGCGTATCGCTGTTGGGTGTCACGACAGTCGTATCCTGCCAGGTGAACACCCGCGCCTGGTTCGACACGACGTTGTACGGCGCCTTGTACTCGGCGCCCGCCGAGTCGACAACGAACGAATACTGCACGGCGTAGTTCATCACGATCGGGAGTCCGTAGATGAAACCTTCCTCGGCGATCGCCTTCCGCTCGAGGGCGTCAGGCCGGTCGCCGCCGCAGCCGGCGGCGACCAGCGCCACAACCGGCGCGACGAGCACAAATGACATGAGGGAGCGAGCGGTACGCATGGGGATCCCTGGAGTGCGAAGGGTTGGGTGAAGCGACGAGGCAGGGGGCCTCAAATGCGCCAGAACTCTACACCGGGCCTTGCCGCCTGACCACCCCGGAGGCAGGTAGCCCGGAGAATCTATTCGGAAACGTCGTTCAGCCCCGTCCTCCAGGCCACCACCCGGTCCCGCCCCCCTCGCTTGGCCGCGTAGAGTGCCGCGTCCGCCTGTGCGGCCAGGTTCTCCCTGCTGCGCGTCGTTTCCGGCCACCCCGCCACGCCGAAGGACGCCGACAGTGGCCACACCCGTCCCTGCCAGTCCCACGGGGTTGTGGCGAGTCGCACCCGGATTCGCTCTGCCACCCGCACCCCCTCCTCCAAGGAAGTCCCCGGCAACCACAGCAGGAATTCCTCGCCCCCGACCCGTGCCGCCGCGTCCACGCCGCGAACCTGCTCCTGAAGAATCCTCCCCAAGTGGAGCAGCGCCGCGTCTCCCGCGGCGTGCCCAAGGGTGTCGTTCAGCAGCTTGAACTTGTCGAAATCGAGCGAGATGAGCGCCCCCCGCTCGGGCCCGACGAGCCCCATCCGCTCCGACAGCCCTCGCCGGTTGAGCAGCCCCGTCAACGGATCCTTGATGGCCTTGGCCGTTTCGGCGGCGAGCCGGAGCGCGACCTCCAATCGCAGCGCCGCCGCCCGGAGCGCCTCGCTCACCTCCCGGATGGCGTCCGGCAGCACCGCCCCGCCGTTTGGCACCCGCCACGCCACCGCCCCGATCGCCTCCTCGTGCCGGAGCAACGGCGCCACCTGCGCCGGCGGGTGGCGCCGGCGGTCGGCGCCCGGCCCGCGCAGCGGGTCGGCGCTGGTCGTTTCCCGCTCGGCGCCCGAGGCGACCCTCGCGAGGGTCGCCTCCGCGGGGAGCAACTGTCCCAGGGCGCGTCGGTCCGCCAGCCCCGAGACGCCGATCACCCGCACGCCGGCAGGTTCTGCTGCGGCCACGTACGCCTCCGCCCCCGCGATCCGCTCCACCTGGTACGCCAGGCGCATCCCCACGCTCTCCACCGTCTCGATGGCGAGCCCCTCCTGCACCTGCGCGAGATCGTGCAGCACCGGCCGGCGGCCCACTCCGTCGAGCAGCGCCATCAGGTCGGCACGGACCGCGGCCTGCAGCGAGGTGGAGGCGTCCGCGGGAAGCAGCACCCCAGCGACGGCGCCGCCTGCGGCCGCACTGAGAAGGAGCCCGGCGTCCAGCCGCTCTGCCCCTTCACCTTCGCGCTGGGCAGCCGCCCCGAGCCGCTGTTCGATGAGGTCGATCTCGGCGTCGGTGGCCGGCCAGGAAGGCGCGAGACTCTGGTAGGTTCGTGCGCCGAGCCCCGGCCCCTTCGTCTCGATGGCCCAAACGCCGAATGCGCCGGATGCGCGACGCAGCCACTCAAGCGCGGGATCGGGAAGGAGGTGCGGGGTGGCGGTTTCAGGCGGGGCACCGATGGACGGGGGGCGGCGGTTGGACGTACGCCTGCCGAGGAGGTAACCGACCGCGGCCCCTGCGAGTGCAAGGAGCCAGGGAGAAGTCACCGCATCCACCCCCGCCGGCGGAACCAGAAGAAGATGGCGAGGCAAACCCCCACCATGAGGGCGAGCGTGAGTGGGTAACCGAACGTCCACTCGAGCTCGGGCATCCGCCGAAAGTTCATTCCGTAGATGCCGACGATGAAGGTGAGCGGAAGGAAGAAGGCCGAGAACACCGTCAGGATCCGCATCACCTCGTTGGTCCGGTGCGAGGCGATGTTGAGCTGGACGGTGAGCAGGTTGCTGACGTTGTCGTGGATCTCGTCGGCCCAGGTGTGGAGGCTTTCAATGGACTCGCGCAGGTCCTGGTAGATCGGCGACTGCCCTTCCGACGAGGGATGGAGCTTCTGCACCACCCCCAGTGTCTGCCAGAGCGTGCGCTTGATGAGCGTCACTCGCCGCTTCACCAGGTGGATCTCCTCGAGCCCCGCCTCGGCCCGCGCGCCATCGAACAGCGCCTCCTCGAAGTCGTCCAGCACCTTCTCCGCCTCTTCCAGCGGCTTTTCATAGGTGGCCACGACAGCCCCGATCAGGTCCACCACGACCTCGCCCAGGCCGACCTGGTCCGGCGTGCGCCTCGCGCAGTCCGCCTTGAACGTCGTGAAGAACGGCATCGCCTTCCGGTGCACCGTAACGAGAAAGGTCAATCCGGCGAACACGGCGACCTTGCGCGTCATCTGCTGGATCGTCACCGCGTCGGGCGGCGATTCCTCGTCGTAGGCCCGCACGATGACGAAGGTGGCACCACCCAGCCGCTCGTACTTGGGCAGGTGCTCGGGATCGAGGCTGTCCTGCATCGACATCGGATGGAGCCCGTACGATTCCGCCAGTCCGGCCAATTCGTCCGGAGTGGGCGCGGTGACGTCGAGCCACTCGAAATCGGGGGCGCTCCGCCGCAGTACGGTTTCCAGCATCAGCCCTCCTCCCCACGGTTGATGCGGGTGGCCGCGGCGGCCGCCCCGAACCCGTTGTCGATGTTAACGACCGTGACGCCCGCCGCACAGCTGTTGAGCATGCCGAGCAGCGCCGCGATCCCGCCGAAGGAGGCACCGTACCCCACGCTGGTCGGCACCGCGATCACGGGGACGCCGACCAGGCCCCCCACCACGCTCGGGAGCGCCCCCTCCATGCCGGCCACGACAATCACCACCGCCGCCTCGCGAAGCCGCGCTCCCTGGGCCATGAGGCGGTGGATCCCCGCCACGCCGACGTCCGCCATCCGGTCCACCCGGTTGCCGAACGCCTCGGCCACCACCGCGGCCTCCTCGGCCACCGGCAGGTCGCTGGTGCCGGCGCACACGACCAGCACGGTGCCCCGCCCCGCCGGCGCGGGCCGCGGATCCGGCGGCAGGAAGACCGTGCGGGCCTGCGCGTGCCACTCGAGCCGAGGAAAGCGGGCGCGAAGCGCCGTCGCCTGCTCCTCGCTGGCGCGAGTGCCGAGGAAGCTCCCCGACGCGGCGGCAAGCCGTTCACAGATCGTCACCACCTGCTCGACCGTCTTGCCGGCGCAGAACACCACCTCCGGCTGGCCCTGACGCAGGGCGCGATGATGGTCGATGCTGGCGAAAGGAAGCTGTTCGGAGGGAAAGTGTCGCAGTTGTTCAAGCGCCGCCGCCGGGGAGAGGCGGCCGGCCGACACCTCGGCGAGGAGAGCGCCCAGCCGTTCGGGGGTCACGCCACCTGCGCCAGTGGCGCGAGGTACCGCACGAAGATCTCCTCCGCCTCGGCGAACGACTCCACTTGGAAGAGCCGCTGGCGCAACTCGCTCGCGCCGTGGAGGCCCTTCGTGTACCAGCCGAAATGCTTGCGGAACTCGACGACGGTGTGCCGGGAGTCGCCCTGCAGGCGCTGCGCCAGGCGCGCGTGGGTCAGCGCCATGTCGAACCGCTCCGCCGCGTCCGGCGCCGGCGGCTTCGCTCGCCCTTCGAGCAGCGCCCGGGCGTCGCGGAAGAGCCACGGGTTGCCGAACGCACCCCGGCCCACCATCACCCCCGCCGCGCCGGTGTGATCGCGCATCCGCACCACGTCCTCGGGTGTCTGCACGTCGCCGTTGCCGATGACCGGAATGTCGAGCGCCTCGACCACGCGCGCGATCTCGTCCCAGTCGGCCTTGCCGGAGTACATCTGGGTTCGGGTCCGCGCGTGCAGCGTGAAGGCCCGCGCCCCCGCATCCTGCATCCGGAGCGCGATCCCCACCGGGTCACGCAGATCGTCATTCCAGCCACTTCGCGTCTTGACCGTGATCGGCAGGTGCGTGGCCTGCACGCAGGCCCGGATGATGTCGGTCACTAGGCCGAGGTCGCGCAGGCACCCCGAACCGCCGTTCCGCTGGACCACCTTCTTGACCGGGCAGCCGAAATTGATGTCGATGAATTCCGGCTTGTAGTGCTCCGTGATCAGCGCGGTGGCTTCGGCCATCGCCGCGGGCACGGCCCCGTAGATCTGGATGCCGATCGGCCGCTCGCATTCCTCGAATTCCGCCCCCTCGAGGGTGTTGCGGATCCGGCGCCGGATCGCCTCGGACGAGAGGAACTCCGACAGCACGACATCCGCCCCCATCCGCCGGCAGATCTGCCGGAACGGGGGCTCCGAGACCCCGGCCATGGGGGCCAGGATCAGGGTGAAATCGTGGGGGGAGGGATAGGGCAGCCGCATGCCCTAAAAATACGGCAGCGGGCTAAAGCGAGCAATGAGAGGGATTTGACACGCATTCCGGGCGGCGGTTAGGTTCCCCGCCATGCATCTTCGCGAATTCTTCGCCGCCGACGCCATCGCCCTGCCACTCGACGCCACCACCAAGGATGAAGCCCTGGCTGAAATGGTCGGGCTGCTGAGCACCGACGACAAGTCCTCCGAGACGCTGCTCAAGATGCTCCACCGGCGAGAGGCGCTGGGCTCGACCGGCGTCGGGCGGGGCGTCGCCGTGCCGCACTGCCGATCCCTGGTGGTCAACCGGCTGCAGCTGGCCTACGGCTACTCCCCGGCCGGTCTCGCCTTCGACGCCGCCGACGACCTCCCCGTCCACCACATCTTCCTCATCGTGGCGCCGCCCAACGAGATGTCCAATCAGTACCTGCCCACCCTCGGCAAGATCGCCCAGCTCGCCAAGGAGCCGGGCGTGCCGGAGCAGCTTGCCAAGCTCACCTCGTCGGACGAGTTCTTCCAGCTGCTGGCGGACAAGGGGGTCTGAGGCTCCGCTTGATTCCGGCTTGACCCCTCCACCGCACCCTCCATGCAACAACGGAGGGTGTCATGAACTGCCCAAACGACCCATTCGACGCACGGCATCCGAACCGCCGCCAGGCGATCCGCCTCCTCGCGGGCGGCATCGCCGCGCTTGCGGCGAGCGCCTGTACCCCCGCGACCATCATCCTCAAGAGCTACCCCGAGCAGTATGGCCGGGGGACTGCGGCGACACGCCGGACGCTCCACGCCTTCACCGCGACCGTGATCCCGGGCCTGACGCCAGACGAAATCCTGGCGGTCGACGCCCTGGAAGACCCGTTCTACCCCACTGCGAAGTACTGCGCATTCCTCGCGAGTGACCTCGACCGCCGGGCGGGGCGGCGCCATGACCGCCTCTTCTTCGAGCTCGACCTGCCCAAGCGCACTGCCATCATCACAAAGGCCCTCGACGAAGGGGACGCGACCACGCGCAAGCTCTACACCGGCGCCGTCTTCCTGACGCAGGCCGCGGTCTACGGCGGCATCCACGACGACAGCGCCGGTTGCCGTCTCACCGGATTCCCAGGTGGCAACCACCTGGCCGATCCCGCCCTCGTCTCCTATCCCGACACCAGCCGGTTCGCCGCACGGGCGCTCTCCCGCGACGGCAACCCGGCCTGAGGAGGTCACGATGAAGCTCCGACAGACCGACGTACTCGTGATCGGAAGCGGCTTCGGTGCAGCGGCGCCGGCCCTGCGCCTCGCCGAGGCCGGGCTCAAGGTGACGGTGCTCGAGAAGGGGCCGAACGTCGGCCCCGGACTCTACCGGCAGACGCAGGACCCGAAGTACTTGATGAAGTACCTGAAGGGACTGGGCAGCGACCACCTTGACCTCGTGTACGCCGAGGCGGTGGGTGGCGGGTCGGGATTCTACGAGATGGTGTCGCTCCGCGCCCCCAGGGTGGCGTTCGCGCAGCGCGACGGAAACGGAAGTCCGCTCTGGCCCGACGGAGTCACCCGGGAGGCACTCGACCCGTACTACGACCGCGCCGAGGCGATGCTGCGAGTCGAACAGATCCGGGCGGAAGACGTGCCACGGAGCGGCCAGGTGTTCGCGCTCATGATGGCGCGACTCGGGTACTCCTGCGATCGGGCGCGCTACGCGGTGCGCAACTGCCTCGGCAGCGGATTCTGCGTCACCGGATGCATCTACGGCGCCAAACAGTCCCTGCATGTCAACTACCTCCCGCAGGCTGCGGCGGCGGGAGCCCGGATCACTCCCGATGCGGAGGCGCTGTCCGTGCGCGCGTTGCCGGCCTCCGCCACCCGTTCCGTCCGGCGCGGGGATCCGCGCGCTCCCCGTTACGCCGTGCGGTGCCGGATCGGCGGCGAGGGCGGAGCGCTGGTCGAATATCACGCAGGCATCGTCGTCCTGGGCGGTGGCACGGTCGGATCCGCCCGGCTGTTGCTCGCCTCGCGACCCGGCCTGCGCCACCTCAGCGATCAGGTCGGCCAGCACATTGCGTTCAACGGGAGCGTCAAGGCGGCCGGCATCCTCCCTGACGACCTGCCCGATGGCGACATGTACTCCGGTCGCTCCCATCCCGGGATGATCAGCTACGAATTCCTCGAGTCCCACGGCATCACGATTTCGGCGGCCAAGCCGCTGCCCGTCCCGATGATCGCCACCGCCCGGCTTCGCTTGCCGGACGTACCGGCGGCCACCGGGTGGTGGGGCGCGGACAACGTGGCGCTCATGGAGCAGCTGCGGCACCGCGTCATCGTCCTGTTCACGATGGGCCTGACGCCGCCGGTCGGGAGCCTCACGCTCGACAGCATGGGGGCGCCCCAGCTCGCCGTCACCAGCCTGCCGGCCCTCTCCCGGTACGAGCGGGGCACCGAGGCGATCCTCCGTTCCATCCTGACCCGGAACGGCTGTCGCCCGCTCGCCGTAGACGCGGTGGACCGGACGGGCGCGCCACAGCCGGGCACCGCCTTCAGCACGACACACCAGACTGGCTCGTGCCGCATGTCCGACTCGCCGGGCACCGGTGTGGTGGATCCGCACGGCGAGGTGCACGGCCACCCCGGACTGTTCGTGTCCGACGGGGCGGCGATCCCTTCGTCCCTGGCGGTGAACACCAGCCTCACCATCCTGGCGAACGCCGAGCGGATCGCCGACGGCATCCTGGCGCGCTACGGGCTCTCGGGAGCTACGAACGTCGTGCCGGGGCGAACCGCCGTACGCGCCACGATCCCCTGATGCGACCGAGGGGCGATCGACCATGATCGCCCCTCGAGACCGTTCCCAGACGCGGCCGTGCCAATCCTTCGGCTTACTCCCACTCGATCGTCGCGGGCGGCTTGCTGCTCACGTCATACACCACCCGGTTGACCCCCTTCACCTCGTTCGCGATCCGGTTCGAGATGTGCGCGAGCACCTCGTGCGGGAACGGGAACCAATCCGCCGTCATCCCGTCCCGGCTCGTGACGGCGCGGAGTGCCACCGCCTGGTCGTACGTCCGGAAGTCGCCTTGGACGCCCACCGACCGGATCGGAAGCAGGACGGCGAACGCCTGCCAGATGTCGTCGTACAGCCCCGCCGCCCGGATCTCCTCGATGTAGATGTCGTCCACCGCGCGCAGGATGTCGAGGTCCGGCTTCGTGACCGCGCCCAGGATCCGGATGGCGAGCCCCGGGCCGGGAAACGGATGGCGCCCGACCATCTCCTCGGGCAAGCTGAGCTCCCGGCCCACCTGCCGCACCTCGTCCTTGAAGAGCTCGCGCAGCGGCTCGATCAGCTTGAACGGCAGCCGCTCGGGCAGCCCGCCGACGTTGTGGTGCGTCTTGATCGTGACCGACGGCCCTCCCGTGGGCGACACCGACTCGATCACGTCGGGGTACAGCGTGCCCTGCACCAGGAACCCGACGTCCGGGCCGACCTTCCGCGCCTCCGCCTCGAAGACGTCGATGAAGGTGTGCCCGATCCGGCGGCGCTTCTCCTCCGGGTCGCTGACGCCCGCCAGGTTCTTCAGGAAGAGCTCGCTCGCGTCCACCACGCGGAGGTCGATGCCGAGGTGGCGGCGGAAGGTGGCCTCGACCTGGTCCCGCTCGTGAAGCCGGAGCAGGCCGTGATCCACGAAGATGCAGGTCAGGCGGTCGCCCACGGCGCGGTGCACGAGCGCCGCCGCCACGGACGAGTCCACGCCGCCCGAGAGGCCGCAGATGACCCGGGCGGTGCCGGCCAGCTCCCGGATGCGGATCGTTTCCGTCTCGATGAAATGCCCCGCCGTCCAGTCGGGCGTGGCGCCGCAGACGTCGAAGAGGAACGCGCTGATGATCTCGCCGCCCCGCGCCGTGTGCGCCACTTCAGGATGGAATTGCACCGCGTAGATCGGCTTGGAGGTGTGCTCGATGCCGGCCACCGGACAGTTGGGGCTGGAGGCGGTTAGCACGAAGCCCGGCGGGGGCGTGTCGACGTGATCCCCGTGGCTCATCCAGACCGCCGTCTCCTCCCCCGCCCTGAACCCGCGGAAGAGCTTGCCGCCCGCCACGGTCACGACGGCCCGGCCATACTCGCGCCGGGCGGCGCCGACCACCTTCCCGCCCGCCATCTGGGCGATGATCTGCATGCCGTAACAGAGCCCGAGGACCGGCACGCCGAGGTCGAGAATCCCGGCCGGGGCCGTCGGGGCGCCGGGGTCGTATACGGAATTCGGCCCGCCCGAGAGGATGATCCCCTTCGGGCGCCATTCCCTGATCCAGTCCAGCGAGCGAGTGCCCGGATGGATCTCGCAGTACACGTGTGCCTCGCGCACCCGCCGCGCGATCAGCTGCGTGAACTGGGATCCGTAGTCGAGGATCAGGATGCCGTCGTGGTGCTTCGGTGTGTCCGTCACGCTGGTGCCTCAGCCGTTGTCGGAGAGGGTGGCGAAGGGATCGGCCGTTTCGGAGGCGAAGAGGCTGTCGACCGACTCGCGGGGCCGCACGACCGCCCACCGCCCCCCGTCGACGATCACTTCCGCGGCGCGTCCCCGGGTGTTGTAGTTGGAACTCATGGCGAAGCCGTAGGCCCCGGCGCAGAGCGCGGCCAGGCGCTCACCAGGCTCCACCGCCGGCAGGATGCGCTCCAGCGCGAGGAAGTCGCCGGTTTCGCAGATCGGCCCGACGACGTCCACCGGGCCGGCGGGGCGGCCGGCGGGGACCACTTCCACGATTTCGTGGTGCGCCTTGTAGAGGCTCGGCCGGAGGAGGTCGTTCATGGCCGCGTCCACGATCACGAAGTCTCGCCCGCCCGAGTGCTTCCGGTACAGCACCTCCGTGAGCAGCACGCCGGCGCTCCCCACCAGGAATCGTCCCGGCTCCATCGTGACGGGCAGGCCCGCCTCCGCCGCGAGCGGCCCTACCACCGCGGCCAGCGCCGACGGATCCATGCCCGGGCCCGCTTCCGGCTGGTAGCGAATGCCGAGGCCGCCGCCGATGTCGAGCGACTCGAGCGTGGAGACGCCAGCGGCGCGGAGCGCCTTGACCAGCGCCACCAGCTTGCCGAGCGCCTCAGCGTAGGGCGCCGGGTCCAGCAGCTGGCTGCCGAGGTGCATCGCGACGGCGGTGAGGCGGAGGTAGGGATGGTCCCGGATGTAGTCGGCCGCGGCGCGCACCTGGTCGTGCGGCACGCCGAACTTGATGCCGCCGTGGCTGGTCGAGATGTAGGGGTGGGTGTCGGTGGTCACGTCGGGATTCACCCGGATGCCCACGGACGTGATGCGGTCGAGCCGCGCCGCCACCGCTCCGAGGAGCTTCAGTTCCTCCAGGGACTCGACGTTCACCTGCCCGATGCCGGCGGAGACCGTCTCGTCGAGCTCGTCCACGGTCTTGCCGACGCCGCTGAAGACGAGGCTCTGCGCGGCGAATCCGGCGGCGAGCGCCCGGCGCATCTCCCCGGCGGACACCAGGTCGGCGCCGGCGCCGAGGTCGTGCATCAGGCGGAGGACGGCCAGGTTGCTGTTCGCCTTGACCGCGTAGCACACCCGGTGGGGAATCGCGGCGAAGGCCGCCTCCAGGGCGCGGAACTGCCGCCGGATGGTCTCGGCGTTGTACACATAGGCGGGGGTGCCGACCTCGCGCGCGATCTGCGCCAGTGGCACCCCCGCCATCATGAGCCCTTCCGGCCCCGCCACCAGCCCGGCGTCAGTCAGGAGGGCGGCCTGCCCGGCGGCCCCGCTGCCCCCCTGCCCCGCCGG
>ENA-UOWG01002493-UOWG01002493.1-activated-sludge-metagenome-genome-assembly--contig:-NODE-2493-length-15504-cov-7.485921_pt1 | contig 15504 bp, 12 predicted proteins | sample MGYA00238147_ERZ761563 | MGnify/ENA primary metagenome ERZ761563 (study PRJEB28884, sample SAMN05720216) | anaerobic digester metagenome | isolation source: active sludge of municipal... | reverse complement strand
CTTCCCTTCCTGTTGTACATTGCTCCTGTGAAGGCTCCCTTTTCATGTCCGAAAAGCTCACTTTCAAGCAGGCTTTCAGTGAGAGCGCCGCAATGCACGCTCACAAGAGGGAAAAACCTTCGTGATGAATTTGCATGTATAGCCCTGGCAACCAATTCCTTGCCTGTACCACTCTCTCCTGTTATCACAACCGACGAATTTGACTGGGCGACATTTTCAATCTGCCGAAGCACCTTTTGCATTACCTCGCTGTTTCCTATCAGGTCTTCAACACTTTCAAGAGAAACAACCCTGTCCTTCAGGCTCTCATTCTCATCTGTAAGAATTATCTGCTTTGATGCATTTCTGATAAGGTGCGACAGATCATCAGGATCAAATGGTTTTGTGACATAGTCAAAAGCTCCGTCCTTCAGAGCCTGGACAGCTGTGTCAACCGTAGCAAAGGCAGTCATCATTATTACAATTGAATCAGCCTTTATAAGCTTTATCCGTTTAAGCATCTCAAGACCATCCATTCCGGGCATCTTGATATCAGCGAGGATTATATCAAAACTATCTGATTCAAGCATTTTAAGGGCAGTCATGGCACTTTCGGCGCACTCAACATGATAACCATCCTCGATGAACCAGTTATAAAGGGAATCACGTACTGATTCCTCGTCATCCACAATGAGTATAGATAGCTTTCTGGCCATATTATGATTTTTCTAAATTTTAATAAGAGGCAGGACTATAGATATTGTTGTCCCCTTGCCCAGTTCCGATTCGACGCCAATTTTGCCGTTGTGAGTCTTGACAATTCCATGAACTATAGCCAGTCCCAGGCCGATACCGCTGGTTTCTCTTTTTGTTGAGAAGAATGGTTCAAAGATATGCGGGATATCATCCGCAGGAATGCCGATTCCGTTATCACTAATGTCAATCTTTATATGATCATCATCGGGATTGCTTGTCCTTATTGATATTTCACCGTTTTCCTTCACAGCTTCAGAGGCATTTACAAGCATGGCAACACAGGCCTGTTTCAGCTGATTCGGACTACAGAAGACAAGGTCGGATTTAGCCCTGAATTCATTAATGAAACCAATATTTGCAATTTTTATCGGATGAGTCATCAGGTCAAAAGTCTCCTGCAGAATCTTATGAACATGTTTTGATTCGAAATCTTCCTGTTCTTTTTTCGAAAATTCAAGCAGTCCCCTGACTATTTCACCACACCTCTTTGTTTCGCTCTCAATAAGTTTCAGATGCTTAAGGGCAGCTGCCTTTTTCTCGGGAGTCACTTCAGGATTGCTGAGCTGCTTCTGAATAAGTTTTGTATAAACAAGAATCCCTGATAAAGGATTGTTTATTTCATGCGCCACTGAAGAAGAAAGTTTGCCAAGTGACGCAATTCTCTCAATATGAATCAGTTCATTCTGTGCAGCTCCAAGTTCTTCCGACTTCTTCTGAACTTTGTATTCAAGCTGCTGCGACCAGTTCTGAAGTTCAATCTGGGCAGCCTGCAGATTATCGAGCATCTCATTGAATGCTGTCGATACCATTCGCATATCATCAAGCTGATTTGGCTTGATCTCAAGTCTTGTATCCCTGTTTCCTCCTGCCACCGACTGGCTTGCTTTCAATATCTCAAAAAGCGGATTCTTGATCTTCTCCCTTGTGAAGAATATCAGGGTGATTATAAGCAGAATTGTTGTGACTGTTGCCAGGATGAAAAATTTTGTGGAAGATCTCTCCACTGTTTCATCAAGATCTGAAAGTGGCATCTTAATTATAAGCGAGCCAAGTACTTCATCATTCTCGCTGTGGTAATGGCAGGCGCTTGTATAACAGGAGCGTTCATTTAGAATAGGAGAGCGGATGAGCAGATGCCTGTGACCATTGTCATTTTCATTCATCGTACATTCACTCTTCATTTCAATAATCCTGTAAGCTTTTTCCTTCCTGGGAAACAGTATGCTCATATCCTGATGGCACATAAGGCAGTTTGGATTGCTGTGATCAGTCGAATCCTGAGGGAAAGAAGAATATACGAGACTGTCCCTGTCATCATACATGTTTACCTCATCAATGCCTGAAATAGTATTAATGATATCGAGGGTACTCTGAAGCTCGCTTTTGTCATTTTCGAGCATTGATTTGTAAAGAGAACCTTCAACTATTGAACCGATGTTATTCCCGTTCTGACGGATAACAGTATTAAGGTTCTGTTCGTAAACCGATCTGAAGATGATGCCGAAGAAGAAAAAAAGAATTATTGATGAAACAGTAATTATTATTACAACACGGCTGTAGATAGAAGACCGGAATCTAAGGTTATTCTTGAAGAAGGCCTTCAGGCTGCTACCATTATCTGTATTATTACCGGGCTGATCCATAAAAACTTCTGATACTGAAAATACTTCAGCTGCACATTAATTCTACAATATGCAGCAGAGCATGTTATTATATGCAAGATACAATAAATCCTGTCTTGAGGAAAGACAGGATTATGTTTTTTTGTCCTTTCAGTTCAGGAAAGATCGCTGAAAATCCTGCCATACTTCATCAGGCAGTTCGGCAAGTGGTCTGTCTATCAGTTCGCCTCCATCCTGCAGGGTGACAAATGAAGTTTCAGGCATGTAACTCTGCATTGACCTGGCAAGAAAATCCCTGAACTTTTCAAGTTCTTTTTTTGTCCAGGCTATTGCTTCTTCTGCCATGAAAAGGGAAGAAGTCTCAGCCTTCCAGTTACCCGGTTTTACCTTGTAAATCCATCCCTTGCCATAAGGATCCTCAGCCACTTCAGCCCGGCTTTCCGAAAGCATTTGATTTACGCCTGTAACAGTTCCTGAGACAGGGGAATATATCCTCAGCACTTTGCCATCATTTTCAGCCATTACAATAAGGTCTCCCTTCTTTATAACATCACCATCACTGTAAATGGGATTAAGCTTCAGATTTCCCGTGATATGCAGCAGAAAATCGTCTATTCCAAGTCTTGCTGTTCCGTTCTTTTCGAGAAAAGCCCAGGTATGGTTTTTGTTGAAGTAAAGGCCTTCAGGAATTCTGAGAACAGCCGCGGTAAGAACACCGGCAGATTTCTTCAGACTGCGTGCCAATGCTGATTTTCTGTTTATTGCCACCCAGAACGGGATTATGAGCAAAAGGAAGGCGATAATAATCAGGTATTCGATTCCCTTTGTCTCAAAGATGTTGGTGTAAGTGAATCCGTCCATATTGCTTAATTATTAAGTTAAATAATTGTTTATTTTTTCATTCTAATGCTGGTCCTTTGCCCATGACGGTGATTCCCTCAGGACAGGCATCCTGGTGATTATCCATCTGAAAATCCAGATCTCTGCAAATATAACTGTCAGTGTTACAATAAATTCCATCGCAGAAGGCACATATCTTACAGCTTCATCCCATTTGAAGCCTATCACAGTAACATTAAGCCTGTTTATTATAATGCCAAGCATTGTAACAATTGCAGCTATGCGCGCGACAAGTACTTTATTCCTCGTGTAGCTGTAATAGAACAGGACCATGGGGAATATTACAAATCCTATGATCTCTGTAAGATACCAGTAACCCATTGGTGAATTAATATAAGCCCATCTTTTGCCATGCACGAATGTTACAATCTGCAGGAAGAAGTAGGCGAACATTGCAACAGAACATATTTTTGACAAGCCGATAATTATGCTGTCATGTTCACTGTGATGCTTCTCAGGAATCTGGTCAGAAAAGACCTTGTGAGTTATTGATCCTTCAAATATGACCATTGACAGTCCGGCAAATATGCTTGATACAAAAAACTGTATAGGTATGAATTCGGAATACCAGAGAGGGTGTATTTTTTCCTTTGCCATGAGATACAGGGCTCCAAGTCCTGACTGGTGAAGTGTTGACAGTGTGATACCGAAGATCACAGCAGCCACAGTCATGCCCGACAGTATTTTCCTTGCCCTTCTTGCGCCAAGCCATTCAGCCACTGCAGGTGAAAACTCAATAAGCTGAGCAATCATATACAGAAGGAAGTGCCAGGCAACAAGGAAAAGAACTGAGCTTACCCCGAAGCTATTCCCGATAATCGGATTGATAACATTCCATGGCCTTCCCAGGTCGAGGAGCAGAGCACCGGCATAAAAAACGTAGGCCAGAAAACCGTTAAGCACAGTTACCCTGACAATTGAATTATATTTCTTCATGTTCAGGATGTAAACCATGAAAGTGAGTACATAAGCGCCACCGGCAAAGGCTACTCCTGTAACAACATCAAATCCGATCCATAAGCCCCAGGGAACTTCCTGTGTGAGGTTTGTAACCGATCCGAGACCTTTCCAGAATCTTACAACTATTATTACAAGGCCTGCGAGCATTACAGGCAGTGAAATAATGTTGAACGGAGTCAACCATTTTCCTTTTGGCTTTAGCTCCTTCAGGATGAATTGTATTATATTCTTCCCGTCATTGTCTCTTGCAATTGTGATATCAGTCCTGTCCATTTTCCTGGTCGTTTTTGTTATTGTCTTTCGTTCCTTCTCTTATTCCCAGCAAAATAGCCGGCCACAATATAAAGATTGTCGGTACGCTGTACAGAAATCCCTTTGTAAGTTCAGGGTACGACTTTGACTGGATATTTGTTTTCATACCCAGTTTCTCAAAGGGAACTGCTGAAAGATACAGCCATCCGGTACCACCTGCCTCATGTTCCCCGTAAATATGATCGACATATACACCGGGATTTTCGGTTATGCGTTTGCGTGCTTCTTTTATCAGTTCTCTTCTGCTGCCATACATCAGTGCGTCGGCAGGGCAGTTTGCCACACAGGCAGGCTTTTCACCCTTTTGTGTGCGATCATTGCACATTGTACATTTTTCGATCTTCGGATTATAGCTGTGATATTCAAACTTTGGCATGTCGAAAGGGCATGATACCATACAGTATCTGCAGCCCATGCACTTGTTGCCTCTCCATATAACCGCTCCTTCATGAGTCTTGTGCATTGCCTGTGTGAGGCAGGCGGCAGCACAGGCAGGCTCATTGCAGTGCATGCACTGTGTTTTTACATAAACCTCACCGTTTTCAGTCTGAACTGCATTTATCACAGTACGGTACTTGTCGGTTGTCTTCCTTACCTTGCCTGCTTCAGGCGTATCTTCCGGGGGAGTCTGTCCATTTGCTTCGGCACATGAAACCTCGCAGGTCTGGCATCCAACACAACGTGTTGAATCATATAGCACTCCATAAAACTCCGTATCGCTTTTTGCCTCACTGCCATACACTTTCTCCTTACCCGCGGCAAGTGTAAGTCCGGTCAGACCAAGGGCTTTTAAGAAACTTCTTCTTCCTGTGGACATATATTTTACTTTTTAAAATAATTCATAGAACCATATCTGCCTCGAAGGATCTATATATTTCATCTGAAAGTCCTCCCATACTTCAGGACCCATCCCGGAGAGTAGTCCGTCACGGAATTCACCTCCGTCCTGCAGCACAACATTGCCGGGAGTCAGTTCATGAGCTGCAAGCGCAGCCGCAAGGAAATCCTTAAGCCTTGTGAATTCCTGGCCAAGATACTGACGGTATTTGTCAGCATAGAAAAGCAGCTGGTTTTCACGAATCCAGTTTGAAGGTTCAATCCTGTATATCCATCCATCGTTATAAGGTGAAGCATTAATAAGCCCTGTATTTGTTTCAAGAAGTGAATTGCACTCAGTTATTGTTCCTGATACGGGGGCGTAAATGTCGAGATGTTTTCCGTTCTGCATAATTGAAAGAATCTGCTCCCCCTTCTGTACAAGTGTTCCTTTTTTCTTCATCCTTACCCTGGTAATAGTACCAGTAACATGCTGAAGGAAATCATCAATTCCCACCTTGACAATCCCGTCCTGCTCCATGAATGCCCAGGTATGAGCCTTGTCAAAATAAACTCCCTTCGGAACAATTATGCCTGCTTCGGAAAACACCTTATCAGATTCCGGGAGAGGCTTGTAACCAGCTTTTTTATAGTTCTTTACATATCTAATTATAAGATCAGCCAGCAGTATAAGAACAAGAACTCCGGCAGCAAGTATCATTAATACAACGAAAGGCGATTTTGTCTCCTGTGATGCAGATGTATATATCCTGGCTTCATAAAGCTGATCGACTGCCTTCTGACGTTCAGCAAGAAGAAGGTCGCTGTAACCGTTTTCAAACAACAGTTTCTGTCCGTCTGTCAGAACCCATCTCAGGAAGGCCTTTGCAGCCTCACTCTCAGGCTGTTCAATTCCTGCGGCATAGATACCTGTGCTCAGCGTGTGGGGATATTTACCTATCCATACACCACGCAAGAACAGTCCAAGTCCCGAATAAATGTTTTCAACCTGATCAAGAACAGAGTTATTGTTCCTGTCAATCGGAACAATAGCAAGATTACTTTTCATAAGCTGCTTTTCAAGGTCAGCCACAGTGGCCAGATTGCAGAAACTTACTGCAAGAGCGTCATTAGTAATTGCAGTTAAAAGAGAAGCTGCATCCGGAACCATAGTTCCTGTTTTAATAAGATCAGTCCCGCCCAGGAAAGCAGCGACAGGTTTTTCAATGCTGCTTTCTTTCATGTAGTAAAAATGAAAACTTGTTCTGACTCCCTCTTCTGATCCGGAAGTTATCTGTTCACCTTTAAGTATTGCCCTGAATTTCTCTGCTGATATACCTGATTTCATAATATCATTTAAAGCCGGATTCCTTGTATTCATAACAGGTACGATAACATCGCGGCCAACAAGTGTATGCCAGCCAGCGACTGCCGGATTTAATTCATTATCTGATGAAGTAACAAAGCCCAGCATTCCTCTGCTTATTTGCTCATCCAGTGTCTGTTTTCCGCCGGGCATAATAACACTAACGTTAACTGACTGGTTTGAAATGCTGTAAGCTTCAGCCCAGGACTCAGCCAGAGAAAATGCTGTGGGAGAAGCTGTAATCCTTAAGGTGTCTTTTGAAGGAGCCTTTGCACTCATCATTATGCTGCTGATGAGGCAGAAACTGATTAAGGAGACGATTAATTTTTTCATAGCCTGAATATTTTGATTGTTTTTGCTCTTTTTAAGCTGTATATAAAAACTCAACACCATATAACCAAGTATGATGCCAAAGAGAAAAACAAGCTGTATATATCTGTTTTTCTGCTATTTACAAAATCATTTTCAGGCTATTAAAATGATCATTGTGTTGAATATTTAAACAGTGTTATAAACCCGGCTGCTATATCTGCTGCCAAATCAGGCTCTTAATGATTTTGTTGTATTTTTCAACACCTGCTTATATTTTCAACACGGCCTTTATTTTTAGCAGGTTTGCGATGGAAAGATATCAGCCGGCCCAGCCTTCTTTGTCAAGATTTCTGTAATTAATAGCTTCTGAAATATGTTCGGCTCTTATATGTTCTGCTTCATCCAGATCTGCTATTGTTCTAGCCACTTTTAAGATCCTGTCATAGGCACGTGCGGATAGCCCTCTCACCTCCATTGCCGTTTTAAGCAGGCGTCCTCCGGCTTCATCGAGCTGGCAGTATTTACGTTGCATGGAGCTTGTCATCTGTGAATTGGAATATACTCCTTTGACACCATCAAATCTGATTGCCTGAATATTGCGGGCCTTTACGACTCGCTCACGAACTGACGAAGAGCGTTCAGCACGGACTGTATTTGAAAGCTTATCATAGTTTACCGGAACAACCTCAATATGGATGTCTATCCTGTCGAGCAGTGGTCCGGATATCCTGTTAAGGTACTTCTGCACCATCCCTGCAGAGCATAAGCATTCCTTCTCGGGATGGTTATGAAAACCGCACGGACAGGGATTCATTGAAGCTACGAGCATAAAGCTTGCCGGATAGTCCACAGTCGATTTTGCCCTTGAGATAGTAATTATCCTGTCCTCAAGAGGTTGCCGGAGCACTTCAAGTACACTTCTCTTGAATTCAGGAAGCTCATCGAGGAACAACACCCCATTATGTCCGAGTGATATCTCACCCGGCTGTGGATTTGTTCCTCCTCCTACAAGCGCGACATCAGAAATTGTATGATGAGGACTTCTGAAGGGCCTGCGTGTCATCAGTGAGGAATGATCATCGATTTTACCGGCAACTGAATGTATTTTTGTTGTTTCAAGCGCTTCTTCAAGAGTAAGAGGAGGGATTATTGTAGCCAGGCGTTTTGCAAGCATTGTTTTTCCGGCGCCTGGAGGACCTATCATTATTAAATTATGTCCTCCTGCAGCTGCTACTTCAAGAGCCCTTTTAACATTCTCCTGACCCTGAACATCTGAAAAATCAACATCGTATCTGTTTGCTTCAATACTGAAGATCTCCATCAGGTCAACCTTCACCGGCTCAAAACTACCTGTCCCATTGAAAAAGTTTACAACATCACCAAGGTTATTCATCCCGTAGACATCAAGTCCGGAAACCACGGCAGCTTCCCGGGCATTCTTTGCCGGAACTATCAGCCCTTTAAATCCTTCGTCCCTGGCTCGCATTGCAATAGGCAGTACACCTTTAACGGCCTGGAGGCTGCCATCGAGAGATAATTCTCCTATAAGAACATAGGATTCAAGTTCTGAACTGTTGATTTTTTCATCAGCGGCCAGAATCCCCACCGCAAGGGGAAGGTCGTATGAAGAACCCTCCTTGCGAATATCAGCAGGGGCCATATTTATTACTACCTGTTTCCCCGGCCAGTGAAGATCGAGTACCCTGAGAGCAGATTCAATTCTCTGCTGACTCTCCTTAACAGCAACATCCGGAAGTCCCACAAGGAAAAACCTTACTCCGCGTGAAACATTCACCTCAATTGTAACTGTGGCCGCATCAATGCCATTTACGGCACTGCTGTATGTTCTTATAAGCATAGGTGTTTAATTTTAGCACGTTGGAAACACTATCCAAATATAATAAATGAATGATAATTGGCAAAACCCCTTTCTGATTTGGATGTTATTCAAAAATATATAGTAATTTTGACTCAGCAGCATTTCCTTCATTTACTATCAACGATAGTAGAGTATTGCAGCGAGACATTTTCCTTATAGCACGAGGAGTTAACAATCAGGAAATGCTGCTTCTTTTTTGTAACCTTCACAGTATAAAATTGTTTATGCCAATGGTTTTTAGTAAATTAGCATAAAAAAGGGGTAAATCGGTAAAAATTTAAATCAGATTACAATGGAGAAGCTTCATATACTGCCAACCAGCAAAACTCCCGAGATACTTCTTGATCCTGCCGGTCAGATAAAGATCAAGGGTCGTGCTATCGATGAAAGCCGCTCAGGTATACCTGAAAAGATGATCACATGGATTGACGAATATGTAAAAAAACCATCTGAATCCACAGAGGTGACAATAGCCCTTGAATTTCTAAACAGCTTCAACACGCTCATCATCACGAACTTCCTGAAAAAAATAGGACAGCTGCATGAAACTCACAGGAGGCTGCATGTAAAGTGGTATTATGAGGAGGATGATGTTGATATTTATGACAGGGGAGCATATATCTCCTCTGTTCTTAATATCCCCATAGAATTCATTATAAGCGATAACGTTTCAGAATGCTGAAAAAAAACCGGAATTATAAGTTCCGGGCTCACGTTTCAATTCACTGGCTCTCTTATCATATTGCGGTACCTCCTCTTTCTCCTGTCCTTATTCTTATACATTCCTCAAGAGGCGAGATAAATATTTTCCCATCACCAACCGATCCCTCTCCGTTTGTCCTGGCCGATTTCAGTATAGCATCTACTGTTACATCCACAAATGCGTCATTTACAGCTATTTCTATCTTAATCTTTGGTATAAGGTCAGGTACGATCCTCTGCCCCCGGTACATTTCCTCTATCCTCTGCTGACCATTACCTGAGACACGACTGACAGTAATCCTTGTTATTTCAGCTGTTATAAGAGCTTCGCGAACCTTATCGAGCTGTATTTCCCGTATGATAGCAGTTATCAGTTTCATATTCTGTTTTTTCAGTTCAGTTTGGATTAAGCATTCCATAACCACGTTCACCATGATAAGCCCTGTCAAGTCCGGCCATTTCATCATCCTCGGAAGCCTTGAAACGCACAAATCTGTTAAGAACAAATATTATAAGAGCTGTCATCAAAGCAGCATATATTGCGGCAATAAGCACGGCAAGGGCCTGTACGCCAAGCTGATCCAATACACTCCAGGATCCCCCTGCTGCAGCTGCTGCTTCTGACATCCACGAAGGACGGATAAAGAAAACAAGCAGTATTGCACCGGTTATGCCTCCCACACCATGAATTCCGAATGCATCAAGAGAGTCGTCGTAACCGAGCTTATTTTTCAGAATAATTGCATAGTAACATATAAATGAAGCAGTGAAACCCAGGATAAGCGCTCCGTAGGGTTGAACTACGCCAGCTGCAGGAGTAACGGCAACAAGGCCGGCCAGGATTCCTGAAGCAAATCCCAGCGCCGTTGCCTTACCCTGATGAATACTCTCAATAATTATCCATGCCAGTGCGCCTGCAGCTGCCGCAACCTGTGTAGCTGTAAGAGCCTGAGCAGTACTTAATCCCGATGATATGCTGCTTCCTGCATTGAATCCGAACCAGCCTACCCAAAGAAGACCTGCTCCAAGCATTGTAATAACAAGGTTGTTAGGCCTTATTACCTGATAAGGGTAACCACGTCTTGAACCCAGTATCAATGCAGCAACAAGTCCGCTTATTCCGGCAGATATGTGAACTACAGTTCCGCCTGCAAAATCTATAGCCCCCCTGGCCCCGAGATTGAACAGGAAACCATCTGTTGCCCACACCCAGTGACATAAAGGATTGTAAACAAGAAGACTCCAGACAGTTATGAAGATTATATATGCCTTGAAAGAAACCCTCTCTGCAAATGCACCTGCAATGAGTGCGGGTGTAATTATTGCAAATTTTCCCTGGAACATTGAGAAAACATATTCCGGGATACCTGCTTCAAGTATATTGTTGTCAATCCCCTTCAGAAAGAAATAGTCATTATTCCATCCGAACCAGCCGCCAAAAATGCTCCTGCCAAAACTCATACTGTAGCCGACAGCTACCCAAAGCACACTTATAATTCCCATTGCAACAAAGCTGTGCATTATTGTTCCAAGCACATTCTTTGTTCGCACAAGGCCTCCGTAAAACATAGCAAGCCCCGGAATCATAAGTAGTACCAGTGCAGTGGAAGTGAGCATCCATGAAGTAGCACCTGAATCAATCTCCTGTCCTCCTGAAGCATACAGCCCTGTGAAGATTGTCAACAGAAGAATTATTAACAGAAATCGTTTAAGGAAGCTAAACATAAAAATAATTTATCTTAACAATACAAACATATATTATAAAAGGGGTATTTCCAATTATTTTATTTCTTTTTTTGTTATTACCCCCTTTTTTAACTGGGTCTATTACCTTTTTTATACTTCTTTTTGATTTATAACCCTATTTATAACAGGGGTAAATTAAGTTTTTATACTTTTTGTCTCTGTAAATAATTAGTCTGGGATAAAACAGGGCTTTTCACAGGATATTTTTTGGCACCCTCCCTGCTAAGGATACCAGAAAGCTATCTGGTCGGGTATAATAATAAGGAAAGGGGCTTTTTGTCAGCCCCTTTCCTGTCAGCTATTTATTTTAGAACACTACAGAATAGTTTGTATCCTGCAACCTGATTGTCAGATCACCGTACTTTTAATTACAAGCAGGCTAGCCTGAAGAGAATCGAGCCAGGTAAGTGTCCACAGACGAAAATTATTAAAAATGCTGTCCATCCATAATTCTTCTGTTTCCTGTTCACCAATCATGAAGAGTGCCCCTGCTTTATCTGAGTAATTACGGTAAGCCGGATCAGCTTTTATCATGGCAGTAAGCTCCTTTAAACCAGAATACAGGTCCCTGACTGATTTCATATCATTATCATCCAGGAAGTTAGCAACAGATCCCCGAGAATCAGGCATTAATAGATTTCCGGCGGCCCTGTTCCAATCCTCCAGACTTTCGTTATCGTGCTTCAGAATTAACGCCTGAACATTTTCAGAAATACGGACAACCTCATCTATTTTCCTGTTTATTTCTGTTGACGAAGGACTGACTGATAAAGATTTCAGAACAAGTTCCTGTTTGTTGTAATTCCCGGATATTCTGTAACTGTCCTTAATCTTGTTGCTGGTAACATTCAGCGCCAGCAAACCGGAAAAAACAGAATTAAGGGCAAGCAGAAGAAGGACAAATATTGTGTTATAGATATTGAAAGATTTATCTCTTGCCGTGATATAAAGAAATACCGGAAGGAAAACCAGGTACGGAAAGGGAAGCGCTATTGTAAGAAGTGTTCCTGCATAAGGCCAGTGCTGCAGTTTAAAAAGCATTGCCGTAAAAACAATTAAGCAGGTGAGGTAGGTAACAAAATAGAGAGTTTTGTTCTTTCGGCTTTCTGCTGATCTGTAATGACTTACAAGTGCCAGTGGAAGAAAACCAAATATGAGCGTAAGCATTCCTGCAATAATTAGTATTGCTGCGCCGGGATAATGATTAACCTTGAAAATTGCCCCGGTAAACAAGGTCACAACTGTCGCTGTACCTATAATATATATCTTCTGTTTCATTATATATTTTTTTAAACGTTTTACTTCCCTGCCGCTTTTGCCAGCAGAATCGACTCCACAGTAATTAAATTGCCTTTCATTACCTCAAGGGAATGAAGCGATGAAAGCATTAACAGGTTGCCCTCTGCAGGGTATTCACCGGGAAGAAAATAAGTGGCATCAATGAGCTTCGCCAGTTTTTCATGTTCTTCTGACCCGACAACAGAAGAAAGGAAAGCTGAGTAAGCACCAAGAGCAGAATTCAGTTCCTCTCTTTCAGGACAGCCTGGCAACAGCACCTCCTTTACTGCCTGAGTGTGAAAAGGTTGCGACAGGTTGTTAAAATCAATCTCCTGTACACCGGCAGGATATTTTTTTGCTTCTGGGTCTGAGACAGGTTTTCCCTGCTCTTTTTCAGATTCTTCAATAAGCAGCTTTTCAATGTTACTTATAACCCCTATTACTTCAGCAGACCTGGTGTCAATCTGTTTCATCTGCACATACTGGGCAGAGTCGCTGTAAGCTACAAGCATGCCCCTGACATTGTCAATTCCTGCCCTGTTAAGCGTTGCCTGTTTTTCAAGGTGAGGGAAGTAGTTGTGTTCGTACATACCCTGAAGATTCAGATTTATAAGTGCCCCCGGAATTATAATAAGTAGGATTCCGATAACCATAAATATGAATTTCGCCGAAACAAATTCATAATCCTTCCATGTTAAGCGTGTATATAGGGGAAAGACGATTATTCCGAGTATTAACAAACCGAGAACTGAAAGAACAGAAGATGCAGGCCAGTGCTGGATCTTAAAAAGCATGCCCATTATATAAAATACAGCTCCGGCAGTACCTATTATATAAATACGCCTTTTGGCAGGGGAACCATCCTCCCTCAGCCTGTCGGAAAGAACAGCAGGAAGAAAAACAAATGCGGCAGAAATAACCGAGCAGAGAAGCAGTATGCCTGCAACCGGCCAATGCTGAATTTTGAAGAGCGTTCCGGAGATGAACAGGAATCCTGTAACAAATCCTGAAATGATCATAACGAGTTTTTTCCTGTTATGTGTTTCTTTCCACAGCACAACTGTGACTGAGGGCATGAAGATAAACGCCAGTATAAAGGCGCCCAGTGTCAGCATGATCCCTGCAGTGGGCCAGTGCTGAATTTTGAACAAGGCGGCAATGCCAAACAACAGTGTGCCGGCAATGCCTGAAATTTTCATTGTGTTTTTCATTTTTCTGTATTTTGAGTCAACTGCATAAAGTGTTTCTTCCTGTATTTCTTTCAGACGCCTTCCGGACCCCATCTTCTGTTTAACCCTTGTGTATGCCTGGTGAAAATCGAGGCCCGCCTGCATTTCATATTCCACATCACAGCACACATGATCTATCAGGTCGTCAAGAAGATGAGAAAAGGAAATTTCCTCATTCCTGATGTCAGCGCTTATCTGATCAATATTCCGCAGTGTAAGTTCAGGCATAGCTGAGTCCGGTTTTTGGTTGTATAATCCTCTGCAGCGATTCGATGAATTCAGCCATCTCATCTATCTTTTCTGCAACAACCGTCTGCCCCTTTGGGGTCAGGGAATAATAAATCCTGATCCGGTTGTTGTAATTCTCTGAAGTAGTTACAAGCGACCCGTCACTTTCGAGCTTGTGCAGGACAGGGTATAATGCGCCATAAGTAAGCTTTATCTTGCCTTCTGTAAGCTCCTCAACTTTCCGGGTAATTGCATAACCATGCATAGCTCCCTCTTCCTTCAGGAGTTTCAGCACTATGGTCTTCAGCGATCCTTTAAGTAATTCACTTGAAATCATCTCTTATTAATTTAATTTATATATATAATGTTCTTATATATTGCAAATATAAAATATTATTAAATATAAAAGCAAATTTTTTTACTGTTTTTTTCAGGATGAACTCATACCCCAAGTTCTCTTCTCTTGTTGAAACACATGAACTCATCCACCCGGGTCCCTTCTCTGCACGAACTCATCCCCCCGGGTCCCGTCTCTGCACGAACTCATCCCCCCGGGTCCCTTCCCTGCACGAACTCATCCCCCCGGCCCCCTTCTCTTTTAACAAAAAGAAGGGGGAGTCTGCAGTCTCCAAAATTTACATAAGAGACATTTAATTATAATTTTTTGCAGAAAGGAAAGGAAGGTGGTAGCCCCTCTTTACGCAGTAGAGAGGGGTTGGGGTGAGTTCGTGCTGATGCATGAACTCATCCCCCCGGCCCCCTTCTCTTTTAGCAAAAAGAAGGGGGAGACTGCAGTCTCCAAAATTTACATAAGAGACATTTAATTATAATTTTTTGCAGAAAGGAAAGGAAGGTGGTAGCCCCTCTTTACGCAGTAGAGAGGGGTTGGGGTGAGTTCGTGTGTTGCAGAAAAGACAGTAAGGTTAGTAGCCCCTCGTTGCCAAGTAGAGAGGGGTTGGGGTGAGTTCGTGCTGATGCAAGAACTCATCCCCCCGGCCCCCTTCTCTTTTGGCAAAAAGAAGGGGGAGTCTGCAGTCTCCAAAATTTACATAAGAGACATTTAATTATAATTTTTTGCAGAAAGGAAAGGAAGGTGGTAGCCCCTCTTTACGCAGTAGAGAGGGGTTGGGGTGAGTTCGTGCTGATGCATGAACTCATCCCCCCGGCCCCCTTCTCTTTTAGCAAAAAGAAGGGGGAGACTGCAGTCTCCAAAATTTACATAAGAGACATTTAATTATAATTTTTTGCAGAAAGGAAAGGAAGGTGGTAGCCCCTCTTTGCTTAGCAGAGAGGGGTTGGGGTGAGTTCGTGTGTTGCAGAAAGGAAAGGAAGGTGGTAGCCCCTCGTTGCCAAGCAGAGAGGGATTGGGGTGAGTTCGTGCTGATGCATGAACTCATCCCCCCGGCCCCCTTCTCTTTT
>ENA-UOWG01002487-UOWG01002487.1-activated-sludge-metagenome-genome-assembly--contig:-NODE-2487-length-15536-cov-3.509980_pt1 | contig 15536 bp, 13 predicted proteins | sample MGYA00238147_ERZ761563 | MGnify/ENA primary metagenome ERZ761563 (study PRJEB28884, sample SAMN05720216) | anaerobic digester metagenome | isolation source: active sludge of municipal... | reverse complement strand
CACGGCAGCGCGCGGGCTTGTCCGCCGGCGGCGGTGATCCGGGCCGCCAGCTCCTCGAGCAGCTCGGCGCGCCGGGCCACCGCGATCACCGTCGAGCCGGCCGCCGCGAACTTCTCCGCCGCGGCCGCGCCGATCCCCGACGACGCGCCGGTCAGCAGCACCGTCTTGCCGCGCAGGTCGATGTTCACCCCGGTCGGCAGGCTCAGCGGCGGCCGCATCCCGGCCAGCATGACGGTGTCGGAAATTCGGCGCAGCAACGGTTTGCGGCTCATCGGGTTCCTTCCGGTCGGTGCGGGGAGTTCGCGCGGCGGCGGCGCGGCATCAGAAGTAGCGCGGGAACGGCGTCCAGTCCGGGTCGCGCTTCTCCAGGAACGCGTCGCGGCCCTCGACCGCCTCGTCGGTCATGTAGGCCAGCCGGGTCGCCTCACCGGCGAACAGCTGCTGGCCCACCAGGCCGTCGTCGAGCAGGTTGAACGCGTACTTGAGCATCCGCTGGGCCTGCGGGGACTTGCCGTTGATCGCCTCGGCCCACTCCAGCGCCACCCGCTCCAGGTCGGCGTGGTCGACGACCTCGTTGACCGCGCCCATCCGGTGCATCTGCTCGGCGGTGTAGCTGCGGCCCAGGAAGAAGATCTCCCTGGCGAACTTCTGGCCGACCTGGCGGGCCAGGTAGGCCGAGCCGTAGCCGCCGTCGAAGCTGCCGACGTCGGCGTCGGTCTGCTTGAACCGGGCGTGCTCGCGGCTGGCCAGGGTCAGGTCGCACACCACGTGCAGGCTGTGCCCGCCGCCCGCCGCCCAGCCGTTGACCAGGCAGATCACCGGCTTGGGCATGAACCGGATCAGCCGCTGCACCTCCAGGATGTGCAGCCGGCCGGCCCGGGCCACGTCGACGGTGTCGGCGGTCTCGCCGCTGGCGTACTGGTAGCCGCTGCGGCCCCGGATGCGCTGGTCACCGCCGGAGCAGAACGCCCAGCCGCCGTCCTTCGGCGCGGGCCCGTTGCCGGTCAGCAGCACCACCCCGACGTCCGGGGACATCCGGGCGTGGTCCAGCGCGCGGTACAGCTCGTCGACGGTGCCCGGCCGAAACGCGTTGCGCACCTCGGGCCGGTCGAAGGCCACCCGCACCGTCGGCTGCGGCCTGCCGTCCACCACGTGCCGGTGATAGGTGATGTCGGTCAGGTCGGCGAACTGCGCGTCGTAGTCCGCGACGGGCCGCCACAGCGAGGGATCGAACGGGTTCTCGGTCACAGCAACGACTGTAGAGTCGCCGGCCCGCCCCGGCACCACCGCGTCGGCGCCCGGTCAGATGGTGGCGCCGTCGATCTGCTCGGCGATCCGGCCGACCAGCCGGGCCGCGGCGTCGGCGTCGACGCCGACGCCGCACACCACGGTGTCGATCACCACGTTGCGGTGGGCGCCCAGGGCCCGCTGGCAGCCGCGCCCGCTGGGCCCGCGAGCGGTGTGGCTGATGCCGATCACGTCGTCGCCGGGGTGGGTCAGGTCGCCGAGCACGATCACCACCGGCCGGGCGCCGGGCTCGGCGTCGGTCAGTTCCTGGCGGGCGCAGCCGCGCCACTCCCGGGTGGTCCGGCCCAGCTGCTCCTGGGCGGCGCCGGCATCGGCGAACCCGACGACGAACTCGATCACCGACGCCCGGTCCCCGGGCGTGCCGCGGTCGTCGTGCAGCAGGCGTCCGGCGGCGGCCAGGAACCCGCTGCCCCGGTAGGCCGGCTGCTCACCCGGCGACCAGGCGCTCAGGCAGTCCTGTTTGTCCAGGTGCTGAGCGTCGTTGAGCAGGCGGTCGGCGGAGTCGGCGGCGGCCATCGCCGGCGCGTCGAGCAGGGTGCCGACGGTGCCCGCGTCGAGCAGCAGCCTCGGCAGCTCCGCCATCGCCACCGGCGGTCCCGGCACCGGGCCGCGGTCACCGGCCCGGACCGCGGTACCAGAGGTGGTGACGGCGCAGCCGGCCAGCAGCAGGCAGGCCGCCGCCGCGCCCGTCGCCCACACCTGCCGCATCCGAATCCGCCCTGGTCCTCGCCGTGTTCCGGTCAGTGTAGGTGCCGGCGGGAGGCCCTCCACCCGGCGCGCCGGGGTCACCCGACGGCGCGTCCGGCGCCCTCCCAGAACCGGGCCCGCACCGCCTTCTTGTCGGGCTTGCCCAGGCCGGTCAGCGGCAGCGCGTCGACGACGACGACCTGCTTGGGTACCTGCACCGAGCCCTTGCGGTCCTTGACCGCGGCCTGAATCTCGGCGGTCATCGTCGCCACCGACGCCTCGTCGGCGCCGGCGTCGGCGCGCAGCACGACCACCGCGGTGACCGTCTCACCCCACTTGTCATCGGGCGCGCCCACCACCGCGACCTGGGCGATCGCCGGATGCTCGGCGATGACGTCCTCGACCTCGCGGGGGTACACGTTGAATCCGCCGGTCACGATCATGTCCTTGACCCGGTCGACGATGAACCAGAAGCCGTCGGCGTCCTCGCGGGCCATGTCCCCGGTGCGCAGCCAGCCGCCGGCGAACGTCTTGGCGGTCTCCTCCGGCAGGTTCCAGTAGCCGTCGGCCAGCAGCGGGCCGGACACGCACACCTCGCCGACCTCGCCGGGCGGCACCGGGTTGCCGTCGGCGTCGAGCAGGGCGCAGCGGGCGAACAGCGTCGGGCGCCCGCAGGAGGTCAGCCGGGCCTCGTCGTGATCCTGCTTGCCCAGGTAGCTGATCACCATCGGCGCCTCGGACTGGCCGTAGCTCTGCGCGAAGATCTTGCCGAACCGGGAGATCGCCTCGGCCAGCCGGACCGGGTTGATCGCCGAGGCGCCGTAGTAGACGGTCTGCAGCGAGGACAGGTCGCGGGTGCGCGAATCCGGGTGGTCCAGCAGCGCGTACAGCATCGCCGGCACCACGAAGGTCGCGGTGATCTTGTGCTCCTCGATGTAGCGCAGCGCCTCGCCCGGATCGAACCGCGCCATCACGTGCATCTCGCCGCCCTTGATCAGGGTGGGCAGGAAGTAGGCGGCGCCGGCGTGCGACAGCGGGGTGAGCATCAGGAACCGCGGGTTGTCCGGCCACTCCCACTCGGCGAGCTGAACCGTCGTCATGGTCATGGCGGACTGCGCGGTCACCATGACGCCCTTGGGCTTGCCGGTGGTGCCGCCGGTGTAGGACAGCCCGCTGACATAGTCCGGCGCCAGCTCGGCCGCCGCCAGCGGACCCGGCTGGTACTTGGCGGCCTCGGCGGTCAGGTCGATCACCGAGGCGCCGGTGGCGGCCAGCTCCGGGGGCACCGGCCCGATGGTGAGCACCTGGCGAAGCTGGGGCACCTTGGCCAGCAGGCCGATCGCCCGCTCGGTGAACGCCGGGTTGGGGTCGATGATCAGCCGGGTCGCCCCGGAATCGATCAGGACATAGGCGTGGTCGTCCAGGGAACCGAGCGGATGCAGCGCCAGCCGCCGGTAGCCCTGGGTCTGGCTGGCGCTGGTGATCATCAGCACCTCGGGCCGATTCAGCGACAGCAGGCCGGACACCTCGTCGCGACCCGCGCCGAGCCCCTCCAGGGCCTGCACGTACTGGCTGATCTTGTCGGCCATCTGGCCGCCGGTCAGGGTGGTCTCGCCGAGCTGGAGCACCGGGGAGTCGCGGTGTCGTCGGAGAGCCCCGATCAGCAGATGGCCGGAGTGGACGGGATGGCGCAGCAGGTCGTCGCTCATAGCAGCCACACTAGAACGTGTTCCAGTTTTCGCATAGGGACCTACCATCGAGAGATGCCCGAGGACGTGTCCGACCGCGCGGAGCTGCCCGCCCTCAACGATCTGCTGGACCGGGCGCACGTGGTGGCGCTGCCGATGCGGGTGCGGTTCCGCGGCATCAGCACCCGCGAGGTCGCGCTGATCGACGGCCCGGCCGGCTGGGGAGAATTCGGCGCCTTCCCCGAGTACCACGCACCGGAGGCCGCGCACTGGCTGGCCGCCGCCATCGAGGCCGGCTACCGCGGGGTACCCGCGCCGCGGCGCGCCGACGTCCCGATCAACGCCACCGTGCCCGCCGTCGCCGCCGACCGGGTGCCCGAGGTGCTGGCCCGGTTCCCCGGCGCGGGCACCGCCAAGGTCAAGGTCGCCGAGGCCGGCCAGACGCTCGCCGACGACGTGGCGCGGGTCAACGCGGTCCGCGCGATCATCCCCACCGTCCGGGTCGACGCCAACGCCGGCTGGACGGTTCCGCAGGCCGTCGCCGCGGCCGCCGCGCTGACCGCCGACGGCCCGCTGGAATACCTGGAGCAGCCCTGCCCGAGCATCGCCGAGCTGGCCGAGCTGCGCGGGCTGATCGACGTGCCGGTGGCCGCCGACGAGAGCATCCGCAAGGCCGCCGACCCGCTGCGGGTGGTGCGCGCCGGCGCCGCCGATGTCGCGGTGCTCAAGGTCGCTCCGCTCGGCGGGGCGGCCGCGCTGCTGCGGATCGCCGCCCAGATCGACATCCCGGTGGTGGTCTCCAGCGCGCTGGACTCGGCGGTCGGGATCGGGGTCGGGCTGTGCGCGGCCGCGGCGCTGCCGTCGCTGCAGCACGCCTGCGGACTGGGCACCGGCGGACTGTTCGTCGAGGACGTCGTCGAACCGCGGCTGCCGGTCGACGGGCGGCTGCCGGCCCGGCCCGCGGTGCCCGACCCGGCCCGGCTGGCCGCGCTGTGGGCCGGACCGGACCGCCGGGACTGGTGGTTGCGGCGCATCGCCGAGTGCCACGCGCTGCTGCGCTAGCGTGATTCGGTGATCAACCTGGCCTATGAGGATCGCGGCACCGGCGATCCGGTGCTGTTCATCGCCGGTCGCGGCGGTGCCGGGCGCACCTGGCACCTGGGCCAGGTGCCGGAGTTCCGCCGCTCCGGATTCCGCGCCATCACCTTCGACAACCGGGGGATCGGCGCCACCGGCAGCGCCTCGGCGTTCACCACCGAGACCATGGTCGCCGACACCGCCGCGCTGATCGAGCAGCTGGTCGGCGGGCCGGTGCGGATCGTCGCGGTGTCGATGGGCTCGTTCATCGCCCAGGAACTGATGCTGGCCCGCCCCGACCTGGTCACCCAGGCGGCGTTGATGGCGACCCGCGGCCGGGTGGACCGGATGCGCGAGATCGGCGCCGTCTCCGAGCGGGCGCTGGCGGCCTCCGGCGTCACGCTGCCGGTCGAATATCAGGCCCGGATGCGGATGCTGGAGAGCTTCTCGCCCAAGACGCTGTCCGACGACCGGGTGGCCGCCGACTGGTACGACATGTTCACCATGTGGCCGATCGAGCACACCCCCGGGCTGCTCAACCAGCTGACCATCGCGCCGACCGAGAACCGGCTGGCCGCCTACCGGGGGATCACCACCGAGGTGCTGGTGATCGGTTTCGCCGACGACGCGGTGCTGCCCCCGGCGCTGTCGGCGGAGGTCGCCGCCGCCATCCCGCGGGCCCGCTATCTGGAGATTCCCGACGCCGGGCACCTCGGCTTCATCGAGGCACCGGACGCCGTCAACGGCGCGATTCTGGAGTTCTTCGGTCGGCCCAGGCCGCTGAACCTGGTGTGAAACGCTGTACGGGTGAACCCCTCGACGGCCCAGGCGCGCATCGTCGTTGACGAGCTGATCCGCGGTGGCGTGCGCGACGTGGTGCTGTGCCCGGGGTCGCGCAACGCGCCGCTGGCGTTCGCCCTGTCCGCGGCCGACGCGGCGGGCCGGCTCCGGCTGCACGTCCGGATCGACGAGCGCACCGCGGGGTTCCTGGCCGTCGGCCTGGCCGTCGCGCAGGGCGCCCCGGTGTGCGTGGCGATGACCTCGGGGACCGCGGTGGCCAACCTCGGCCCGGCGGTGCTGGAGGCCAACTACGCCCGGGTGCCGCTGATCGTGCTGTCGGCGAACCGGCCCTACGAACTGCTCGGCACCGGCGCCAACCAGACCATGGAGCAGTTCGGCTACTTCGGCACCCAGGTCCGGGCCACCATCAGCCTCGGCCTGGCCGAGGACGATCCGGCCCGGATGGACGGCTTCAACGCGCAGTGGCGCTCGGCGACCTGCCGGGTGCTGGCCGCGGCGACCGGGGCCCGCACCGCCAACGCCGGACCGGTGCACTTCGACATCCCGCTGCGCGAGCCGCTGGTGCCCGACATCGACGCCGACGACCCCGCGCTGCCGGCCGGCCGCCCCGACGGGCGGCCGTGGACCTACACCCCGCCGGTGAGCTTCGACCAGCCGCTGGACATCGACCTGACCCCGGACACCGTGGTGATCGCCGGGCACGGCGCCGGCGCGCACCCGAACCTGGCCGCGCTGCCGACCGTCGCCGAGCCGACCGCCCCGGCCCCGGCCACCCCGCTGCACCCGCTGGCCCTGCCGCTGCTGGCGCCCGCGCAGGTCATCATGATCGGCCGGCCCACCCTGCACCGGCCGGTCTCGGCGCTGCTGGCCGACCCGGCCGTGCCGGTGTACGCGCTGACCACCGGGCCGCGCTGGCCGGACGTGTCCGGCAACTCGCTGGCCACCGGCACCCGCGCGGTCACCCACGGCGCGCCGGACCCGGCCTGGCTGCGCCGCTGCGCCGAGCTCAACGCCCGCGCCGCGGCCGCCGTCGCCGACACCCTGGCCGGCCACGGCCCGACCACCGGGCTGCACGTCGCGGCGGCGGTGGCCGCCGCGCTCGGCCCCGGCGACCAACTGGTGCTCGGCGCCTCCAACCCGGTGCGCGACGTGGCGCTGGGCGGCCTGCTGCCGGCCGGGGTGACGGTGCGATCCAACCGCGGCGTCGCCGGCATCGACGGCACCGTCTCCACCGCGATCGGCGCGGCGCTGGCGCACGACCGCACCGGCGGGCACACCGTCGCGCTGATCGGCGACCTGACCTTCGTGCACGACGCCTCCGGCCTGCTGATCGGGCCGACCGAACCGCGGCCCAAGCGGCTGTCGGTGGTGGTGTCCAACGACAACGGCGGCGGCATCTTCGAGCTGCTGGAGCAGGGCGATCCCCGGTTCGCCGACGTGTCCTCGCGGATCTTCGGCACCCCGCACGACGTCGACCTGGCCGCACTGTGCCGGGCCTACCACGTCGAACACGTCGCCGTCGACGCCGACGGGCTGGCCGCGGCGCTGGCCGAACCGGCCGCCGGGCTGCGGGTGCTTGAGGTCAAATCCGACCGCGGCACGCTGCGCGGGCTGCACGCCGCGATCCGGGCGGCGATCGCGCCGTGAGCGGGCTGCCGGAGCGGGTCACCGAACTGCGGGTCCAGCTGGTGCGGCTGATCAAGCTGGTCTGGGCGGTGATGATCCACGGCCCCGGCGGCCAGGTGTCGCACACCCGGGCCGGCCGGGTGATCCGCGGCGCCCGGGTCGCGATCCTGGTCATCGCCGCGGCGGTGACGCTGCAGGCGGTGCTGCTGGTGGCCGGGGCGTGGCGCAACGACCGGCAGATCGAAGCCAACATGGGGGTGGCCGCCGCCGAGGTGCTCAACGCCGGGCCGCGCCGCTCCACCATCGCCTTCGTCACCCCGGACCGGGTGACCTACCGGCCCGAGCTGGGCGTGCTGTACCCCTCCGAGCTGGAGAACGGCATGCGGATCTACGTCGAGTACGACCGCGACGACCCCAACCTGGTCCGGGTGCAGAACCGCAACGCCCGGCTGGCGATCATCCCGGCCGGGTCGGTGGTGCTGGCCGACTGGCTGGTCGCCGGGACGCTGCTGATCGGGCTGGCGGTGCTGGAGAAAGCGCTGGACCGGCGCCGCGCCGCGGCCCCGGAGTAGGCCGACCGCCGGGGTTCGCCGGCCCGTTCGCCCGCCGACACCCGCCGGTCACCGGCGGCTGCCACGCTGCACCCGTGCGAGTGGCAATCGTGGCCGAAAGTTTCCTGCCCAACGTCAACGGCGTCACCAACTCGGTGCTCCGGGTGCTCGAACACCTGCGGGACCGCAGGCACGAGGTGCTGGTGATCGCCCCGGACACCCCGCGCGGGGAACCCGCCGCGACCCGCTGCCACGACGGCATCCGGGTGCACCGGGTGCCGGCGCTGATGCTGCCCGGGGTGACCTCGCTGCCGATGGGGCTGCCGATGCCGCGGCTGCTGCGGGTGCTGCGCGGGTTCGATCCCGACGTGGTGCACCTGGCCTCACCCGCGCTGCTGGGCAGCGGCGGCATGTGGGCCGCCCGGCGCCTCGGCGTCCCGACCGTCGCGGTGTTCCAGACCGACGTCGCCGGGTTCGCCGCCAGCTACGGCATGGGCGCCGCCGCCGGGGCGGTCTGGGCCTGGGGCCGCCGGCTGCACTCGCTGGCCGACCGCACCCTGGCCCCGTCCACCGCGGCGATGGAAGTGCTTGCCGCCCAGCGGATCCCGCGGGTGCACCGGTGGGCTCGCGGGGTGGACGTGGCCGGGTTCGCGCCGTCGGCGCGCAGTGCGGCGCTGCGCCGCGCCTGGTCGCCGTCCGGGTGGCCGATCATCGGGTACGTCGGCCGGCTGGCCCCGGAGAAGCACGTGGAACGGCTGGCCGTGCTCGACGGCCGCGACGACCTGCAGCTCGTTGTGGTCGGCGACGGGGTGGACCGGGACAAGCTGGCGCGGCTGCTGCCCTCGGCGGTGTTCACCGGCGCCCTGTACGGCCCGGCGTTGGCCGCGGCCTACGCCAGCATGGACGTCTTCGTGCACACCGGCGAACACGAGACGTTCTGCCAGGCGGTGCAGGAGGCGATGGCCTCCGGGCTGCCGGTGCTGGCCCCGGACCGGGGCGGGCCGCGGGACCTGGTGCAGCCGATGCAGACCGGGCTGCTGCTGCCGGTCGACGGCTTTGGCGACCGGCTGCCGGGCGCCGTCGAGCAGCTGCTGGCCGACCGCGACCGGTACGCCGCCAACGCCCGGCGGGCGGTGCTGCACCGCACCTGGCCGGCGGTCTGCGACGAGCTGCTCGGGCACTACCGCGCGGTGACGGCGGCACCCAGGGAGCCGGATTCCACCGCGGTGGCCTAACGTCGACGGGGTGAGTCGAGCGACGCTGGCCAAGGATCCGCACGAGGTGGCGTCGATGTTCGACGCCGTCGCCCGCCGCTACGACCTGACCAACACGGTGCTCTCCGCCGGGCAGGACCGGTACTGGCGCCGCGCCACCCGCGCCGCCCTGCAGATCGGCCCCGGCGACCGGGTGCTGGACCTGGCCGCCGGCACCGCGGTGTCGACGGTCGAGCTGGCCCGCTCCGGCGCCTGGTGCGTGGCCGCCGACTTCTCGGTCGGCATGCTGGCCGCCGGCGCGCATCGGCCGGTGCCCAAGGTCGGCGCCGACGCCACCGCGCTGCCGTTCGCCGACGAGTCCTTCGACGCGGTGACGATCAGCTTCGGGCTGCGCAACGTCGTCGACCACGTCGCGGGGCTGCGCGAGATGGCCCGGGTGACCCGGCCGGGCGGCCGGCTGGTGGTCTGCGAGTTCTCCACCCCGACCATCCCGGTGTTCTCCACGGTCTACAAGGAGTACCTGATGCGGGCGTTGCCGGCGATCGCCACGGCGGTCTCCAGCGACCCCGATGCCTACGTCTACCTCGCCGAGTCCATCCGGGCCTGGCCCGATCAGGCCGCGCTGGCCCGGCAGATCGCCGAGGCCGGCTGGTCCCGGGTGCGCTGGCGCAATCTCACCGGCGGCATCGTCGCGCTGCATTCCGCCCGCAAGGACTGACCCCGGCCCGGCGGGGTCACGGCGGCCCGGCCGCTGCGCCCAGCCGGCGCAACCCATCCCGGATGGCGGCCTGGGCGGCGACGTCGTCGCGGTTGTAGCGCAGGCACCAGTCGCGGGCCGCCGCGGCGTCCGGGCCGGATCCGCGGGCCTGCTCGATCCGCGCCTGCGCGGTCAGCCCGCCGGCGTCGGCGTCGCCCCAATCGAAGCCGAACAGCGGTGCCACCGCCTTGATCGACGACGAGGTCCGGGCGAAGAACTCCCGCTTGAACCAGGCGCACAGGTCCACGCTCACCCCGGACAGCGCGGCCGCCACCCGGGGGAACCGCGCGGACCGGGTGATCTCCACCGCGCTCCAGTGATAGATCGACAGGCTCTTGCCGTCGCGGTCGGCCGCGGCCCGCAGCCGCTCCAGCCGCGCGGCGAACTCCTCGGCCAGGGCGGCCTCGGCGGCGTCGTCCAGCGGCCGGAACGACACCACCGGTTCATAGCGCGCGCCGGCGTCGTGGTGCCCGTCGCGAATCCGGATGCCCCACTGGTAGATCCGCTCGTCGGTGTCCCACTCGATGTCGAAGTCGACCTCGACGTCGGCCGAGGGGATCGTCGGCCAGTGCGCGCCCCGGGGCTCCACGTCCTGCCCGTCCAGCGTCATCCGCGCGCGCCGCACCGCGCCGGCCAGCCGGGCCCGCGCCGGCTTGCCGCCGCCGGACACCGCGGCGAAGCCGTCCAACTGCGCCTCGACGTCCACCGCGGCCAGCTGCGCCACGGTCAGCGCCGACCCGTCGCCGGCCGCGGTGTACAGGTAGCGCCATTCGGGCAGGCTCAGCTGACCGGTCTGCAGCGCGAACGACGCGTCGTCGTCGGCGACCACCTGCGCGCAGTGCGCGAACCAGTCGCAGCTGCCGCATTCCGGGATGCGCACCGGGCGGACCAGCTCGCCGCCGGCCGCGGCGGCCCGGGCCACCCGCAGCCGCAGGTCGAACTCCTCGTCGTAGCGGGCCAGCACCGAGCCGGGCGGGTCGCCGAGCCGGTGCCAGAGGATGCCGAGCTCGGCACCCAGCAGCTCGTGTAGGTCGGAGGTCCCGATGATGCCGCCGAGCAGCAGCTCCGGATCGTCGGTGCCGCCGCCCGGATGACAGCCGAGGTCCTGCAGCATCCGGGTGTAGTGCGCCAGCTGCATGCCGTCGTCGCGGCGCCGGTCGGGTTTGGCGCCGAACCCGGCGACGGTGTGGATCGCCGCGGGGGCGCCCAGCGCCGAGGCCAGCACCGCCGACCGGGACTTCGGTTTGCTGGAACGGGTCGTCGAGGTCAGCACCTTGTGGTTCTTGACCTCGACGGGCAGGTAGCCGCCGGCGCGGTGGACCAGCAGGTCCGGCGCCCCGGAGCGGCCGCCGCGGTTGGGCAGCCGGGCGCCGGCGATGACGGGCACCCGCTCGGCGATCGCCGCCAGCGTGGCCGCGGTGGCCTGTGCCCAGTCCGGCTCGTCGATGACCCGCAGCTGCCCGGTGTCGCCGAGGGCGCGGCGCACCGCGTCGACGACGACGGCCTCGAACGCCAGCCCGGCCTCGATCAGCGCCTGCCGCCCGGCGTCGGCCGGACCCAGCGGCGGCGCGGTCGGGTCGAAGGCGTTGTGGGTGCGCCGGGCGCAGCGCTTCGCCGGGTAGCCGCCCAGGATGATCTCGGCCATTGCTCCTCGACGATACGGCGGCCCGCCGACACCGGCGGCCGGCTCAGGTGAACGGTTTGCGCCGGTCGGCCAGCCGGGACCCCGCACCGGAGACCCGCCACAGCCGGGCCACCCAGTCGGCGTCCTCGTCGGTGACCAGGTTGCCCATCACCCGCACCGCCAGTTTCATCAGTCGCGGGGAACGCAGCCCGACGGGGCCGGCCAGCGGCAGGAACCGGGGCACGGTGAGCAGCAGCCCCAGCCGGCGGGCGACGGAGAAGCCGCGCCCGTAGTGCCGCGCCAGGGTGTCCGGCCAGGCCAGCGACAGGTCCGGGCAGTCCAGCAGCTCGGCGGCCAGCCGGCCGGACTCCAGGCCGTAGTCGATGCCCTCGCCGTTGAGCGGGTTGATGCAGGCCGCGGCGTCCCCGATCAGCATCCAGTTCGGGCCGGCCACCCCGGACACCGCGCCGCCCATCGGCAGCAGCGCCGAGGCCACCGCGCGGGGCCGGCCGTCGAACCCCCACTCGGCGCGGCGCTGGTCGGTGTAGTGCTCGATCAGCGGCCGCAGCGCGATGTCGGCGGGCCGTTTCAGGGTGGCCAGCGCGCCGACGCCGATGTTCACCTGCCCGTTGCCGAGCGGGAAGATCCAGCCGTAGCCGGGCAGCACGGCGCCGTCTGGGCCGCGCAACTCCAGGTCCGAGGAGATCCACGGCTCGTCGTGCCGCGGGGAGGCCAGGTAGCCGCGGGCGGCCACCCCGTACACCGTCTCGCGGTGCCAGCGCCGGCCCAGCACCCGGCCCAGCGGGGAGCGGGCCCCGTCGGCGACGATCAGCGCCCGGGCGCGGACCCGGGAACCGTCGGCCAGCCGCACCGCGGCGACCCGGCCGGCCGGGCCGTACTCCACGTCGACGGCCTTGCTGCCGAGTCGCATCCCGGCGCCGGAGTCGGCGGCCACGGCGCGGATCCGGTCGTCGAGCTCGGTGCGCGGCACGGCCGATCCGGTGGCCGGGAACGACGGCCCCGGCCAGGGCACCTCGACGGCCGAGCCGAACCCGCGCAGCCGCAGCCCGCGGTGCGCGATGTGGCCGTCGAGCCAGTCGCCGAGGCCGAGTAGCCGCAGCTCGGCGACCGCCCGCGGGGTGAGACCGTCACCACAGGTCTTGTCCCGCGGGAACTCCGCCGCGTCGATGAGCAGCACGTCGCGGCCGTCCCGGGCGGCCCAGGCGGCGGCGGCCGAACCGGCCGGACCGGCGCCGACCACCGCCACCTCGACGTCGATGTCCATGCCCTTCAGTATGTTGGACCAATGAAAACTCCGGGCAGCGTGGTCGCTGGGGTGGACTTCGGGGATCCCGAGCTGGCGCGTGACGTCCGCGAGGGCGTCGATCGGGTCGAGGCGCTGATGCACGAGGAGCTCGGCCGTGCCGACGCCCTGATGTCCGAGGCGGTCCAGCATCTGTTCATGGCCGGCGGCAAGCGGTTCCGGCCGTTGTTCACCGTGTTGTGCGCCCAATTGGGCCCCGACCGGGACTCCTGGCAGGTCACCGTGGCCGGCGCGGTGATCGAGATGGTGCACCTGGCCACGCTCTATCACGACGACGTGATGGATGAGGCGCAGGTTCGCCGCGGTGCCGACAGCGCGAACGCCCGGTGGGGCAACAACATCGCGATCCTGGCCGGGGACTACCTGTTCGCCACCGCCTCGCGGCTGGTGTCCAAGCTGGGCCCCGAGGCGGTGCTGGTCATCGCCGACACCTTCGCCGAGCTGGTGACCGGCCAGATGCGCGAGACCCGCGGCGCCGCCGACGGCGTCGACGAGGTCGAGCACTACCTGAAGGTGGTCTACGAGAAGACCGCGTGCCTGATCGCCGCGTCCGGGCGGTTCGGCGGCACCTTCTCCGGCGCCGGCCCCGAGCAGGTGGATCGGCTCGGCCGGCTCGGCGGGCTGGTCGGCACCGCCTTCCAGATCTCCGACGACATCATCGACATCGAGGCCGAGCCGGAGGAGTCCGGCAAGCTGCCCGGCACCGACCTGCGCGAGGGCGTGCACACCCTGCCGGTGCTGTTCGCGCTGCGGGAAACCGGGCCCGGCGCCGACCGGCTGCGCCAACTGCTGGACAAGCCGCTGACCGACGACGCCGAGGTCGCCGAGGCGCTCGCCCTGCTGCGCGCCTCCGACGGCATCGAAAAGGCCCGTGACGTGGTCCGCGACTATGCCCGCCGGGCCGACGAAGAGCTGGCCGAGCTGCCGGATCTGCCGGGCCGGGCGGCGCTGGCGTCGCTGGTGCAGTACACGGTCAACCGGCACGGCTAGCGCGCGGCGCGACGTGTCGAGGAACCGTTCGCGCGGCTGCGGCGTTTAATCAGCGGATCGCCACCGAGGAGGACCGATGCACTGGCACCCGACCGGTAACCGGATCAAGACGTTCGTCCTGCTGGTTGGTTTCACCGCGCTGATCGGTCTGGTCGGTGCGATGTTCGCCTCGGCCACCGGCAACACCATCTGGATCTGGGGGGCGCTGGCGTTCGCGCTGGCCACCAACTTCTACACCTACTTCAACAGCGACAAGCTGGCGCTGCGGGCCATGCACGCCCAGCCGGTGACCGAGGTGCAGGCCCCGGAGATGTACCGGATCGTGCGCGAGCTGGCCACCACCGCGCACCAGCCGATGCCGCGGCTCTACATCTCCGACACCGCCAACCCGAACGCGTTCGCCACCGGCCGCAACGCGCGCAACGCGGCGGTCTGCTGCACCACCGGCATCCTGAGCATCCTCGACGAGCGGGAGCTGCGCGCGGTGCTCGGCCACGAGCTGTCCCACGTCTACAACCGCGACATCCTGATCTCATGCGTGGCCGGGGCGATGGCCTCGGTGATCACCGCGCTGGCCAACGTGGCGTTCATCGCCGGGATGTTCGGCCGGAGCGACGGGCGCGGCGGCAGCGGGTTCGGCCTGCTGCTGATTCAGCTGCTCGGCCCGATCGCGGCGACGGTGGTGCGGCTGGCGGTGTCCCGGTCCCGGGAGTACCAGGCCGACGAGTCCGGCGCCGAGCTCACCGGTGACCCGCTGGCGCTGGCCTCGGCGCTGCGGAAGATTTCCGGCGGGGTGCAGCGCGCACCGCTGCCGCCCGAGCCGCAGCTGGCCGACCAGGCGCACCTGATGATCGCCAGCCCGTTCCGGGCGGGGGAGAAGATCGGCAAGCTTTTCTCCACCCATCCGCCGATGGAGGACCGGATCGCGCGGCTGGAGGACATCGCCGGTCGCCGCGGCACCCGCTACTGACCGTCGGTGTGCTGCCGGGCGTCGGGCTTGGCGGCGTCGCGCTGGCCGATGCCCAGCGACCGGGACAGTCGCTGCACCGCCGCGCGCACGGCCGGTGGCCGCACCGAGTCCGCCGTGCCGCGCACCGACCGCCGGCCGTCGGCACCCGGCCGGGTCTGGGCCCCGGCCGTGTCGGCGGCCGGGCGGTCGGCGCCGGTCCGGTCGGCGGCACCGCTGCGCAGCAGCTGCCCGCCGGTGGCCAGCCCGGCCCGCAGCTCGCGCAGGTAGGTGCGGGTTTCGGTCGGGGTGGGCAGCAGCCCGGCCGGCCGGTGGCTGCCCGGATCGGCCAGCGGATCGTTGTTCGGGTAGCCGTAGTCGACGGTGGCGCGCAGCGCGGGTTCCGCGGCGTCGGCCAGCAGGGTGCCGGTGGCGCCGCCGTAGCGGCGCAGCGGGGCCAGCAGCGGCAGCCGTTCGGTCCGATAGCCGACGTAGGTGACGCCGTCGACCTGCTCGACGCGGGCGCCGGCCGGCTGCCCGTCGGCGGTGGTGAAGCTGACCTCGGTCGGGCCGCCCGGGGTCGTCGTCGCGGTGCACCCGGCGGCCCCGGCGCAGCCCGGGGTCCCGTCGTCGTTGACCGGCAGCACCAGCGAGCCCTGGCCGAGCCGGCCGTCGAGGTAGGTGGCCAGCGAGTTCAGGTCGGCGACCGGGTTCAGCAGGTACTTGGGCGCGTTGCTGTTGAGGTCGTACTCGGTGGCGGTCGAGATGACCACCACGTCGCCGGCCGCGGTGTCGGGCAGCGCGGTCGGCAGCGGGTTCACCCCGATCGCCGCGAACACCGGGTACCGGGTGCCGAACCCGCCGTTGGGGCCGGCCACGTTGTTGTCGAGCACCCAGGTGCTGCCGGTCAGCATCGGGTCGCCGGTGGCGCCCAGATACCCCA
>ENA-UOWG01002484-UOWG01002484.1-activated-sludge-metagenome-genome-assembly--contig:-NODE-2484-length-15554-cov-27.072908_pt1 | contig 15554 bp, 12 predicted proteins | sample MGYA00238147_ERZ761563 | MGnify/ENA primary metagenome ERZ761563 (study PRJEB28884, sample SAMN05720216) | anaerobic digester metagenome | isolation source: active sludge of municipal... | reverse complement strand
GAGATGAACAAGAAGCTGCTGCTGGTCCTGGCCGTGCCTGCCGCCTTCGTGGCCGGGGGCGCCGCGTTCGCGCAATACCCCATCCTCGACGCAGCGGCCAGCCGCGTCGTGCAGAAGTACCAGAGCTCGACCTGCGAGCAGCTTTGGGAGGCGCGCAGCCAGCCCAAGTCGCCGCGCGAGCAGGAACTGATCAACCTGCTGCGCAATGATCCTGCCGCGCGCACCGAGTTCATCAACCGCATCGCCGCCCCCGTGGCCAACAAGATGTTCGAGTGCGGCATGATTCCCTGATCCCAGAACGCGGGGCGGGCTCGCGCCCGCCTCTGCCCCTTACGTCCGAGGCGCACTCCGTGCGCTGCCGCCCCGGACGCCCGGTCGCGCGCACGACAGAGTGAAACCATGCCCCACCCCGCTTTGCGCCTGATCGTCCCGCTGCTGCTGGCCAGCGCCAGCCTTGCCTGCGCGGCCACGACGACCAAGCCGCCGGCCGCCAAGCCCGCCGCGCCGGCTGCACCGGTCTACAAGATGGAAGTCGAGCCGCGCGCCATGGACCTGCTCAAGGCCATGAGCACCCGGCTGGCCGCCGCCCAGTCGCTGTCGTTCACGGCGGTGGTGGGCTACGAGTTCCCCAGCCGGCTCGGCCCGCCCATCGTCTACACCACCCGCTACGACGTGGCCATGCAGCGCCCCGACCGCCTGCTCGTGCTCACGCTGGGCGACGGGCCGGTGTCCGAGTTCTATTACGACGGCAAGCAGATGATCGCGTTTGCGCCCGCCGAAGGCCTGGCAGCGGTGGCCGACGCGCCGCCCACGGTGGAGGCCATGCTGCGCGCGGCCTATCAGAACGCGGCGATCTTCTTTCCGTTCACCGACCTTCTGGTGCCCGATCCCTACGCGGTCTTCGCCAAGGAGGCCAAGCTCGCGTTCGTGGTCGGCCCCTCGGGCGTGGTGGGCGGCACCAAGACCGACATGGTGGTCTGGGCCAACAACGACGTCTTCCTGCAGATCTGGATCGGCACCGAGGACAAGCTGCCGCGCCGCGTGCGCGCCATCTTCCGCGACGATCCGATGCGCCTGCGGCACGACATGGAACTGGCCAACTGGCAACTGGGCCAGCCCCTTGCGCCGGAGAAGTTCACCTCCGCCAAGGCCCTGGCGGCACCGCGCATCGGCTTTGCCGCGCCCAAGCTGCCGCCGGGCATGAAGCCGCAGTTGTTCAAGAACGGCAAGCCCGTCGCGGCACCCAAGCCCGCGGCGAAGGCCAAGCCCGCGCAGCCGACTCAATCGAAGTAAGGAAGGAACCCATCATGCGTAGAGGCACCATTTCCGCCGCCTGCATCGTGCTCGCGAGCATCGCCTGGGCGGGCGACGCCCACGCCTGGGCCAGCGCCAACCGCTTCGGCGGCAGCACGGCGCACACCTATGGCGCGACCGGTCACGAGAACCGCTACGGCGGCAGCACCGAGCACGTGGCGGGCGAAGGCACGGAGCACACCAACGCCTGGGGCGGCTCGACGGCGGGCCGTTACGGCGAAGGCGCGGAACACACCAACGTGTACGGCGGCACGACCGCCGCGCGCTATGGCGAAGGCGCGGTGCACACCACGCCCTACGGCACCGCGGCCTATCACCCACCGGGCGCGTACTACCCAGCCGCGCCGGTTTACCACCCGCCGGTGGCCGTGCCCTATTACTCGACCGGTTGCTACGGCTGCGCCGCCGCGGCGGGTGCCGTGGTCGGCGTGGCAGCGGGCGCAGCGGTCGCCTCGGCCAACACCGCCGCAGCCACCAACAACGCCTATGCGGCGGGTGTGGCGGCCGGCAGCGCCTCGACCGCGACTGCCTACAACGCCGGCGTGGCTGCCGGGGCAGCGGGCGCAGCGGCCCCGGCCGGGGGGGCTTTCGTGATGGGCGTGAACTATGCGGCGCTGCCCGCCGGCGCGATGGTGATCCCCAAGAACGGCGTGACCTACTACCTCAGCGGCAACACCTGGTTCCGGCCCTACTACGGCGCCAACGGGGTCTACTACCAGGTCGTGCCCGCGCCGTAATCGATTTACAAGGCAAGCGCGGCGGGCGGGCCGATCAACCGGCCTGGTCCGCCGTCCGCAGCGCCGCATCGGCCGGCATGGCTGCGGCCAGGCGCTCCAGGAGGCGCTCGCGCCAGGTGCCGGGATAGGCAAACACGTGCAGGTGGCGCGTCGCAGGCACGCGCCAGACCTCGCGCTGCGCGGGCGCGGCCGCCAGCAAGGCGGCTGCCTCGGCTGCTGGCACGCCGCTGTCGCGCTCGGGTTGCACGAGGATCACGGGCACGCTCAGGCGCGCCAGCGCCAGCGCCGGATCGCCAGCGGCGTCGGGCATCTGGCCGGCCGCCACATGGCCCACGCCCGGCCCGTAGCGCGCCCGCATCAGGCCGCGATGACTGGCCCAGGCGGACTCCATCACCACCAGCCGCAGGCCTTGCGGCCGGGCCAGCGCCAGCGCGGGCGCAAGCGCGCCGCCCAGGCCCTGGCCGAAGATCGCCAGGCCCCTCGCGCCGTGGTTCGCTTGCAGCCAGGCGAGGGCGCACTGGGCATCCTGCGCCATGCCCGCGAGCGAGGGCTGGCCCGCCGACTGGCCGAAGCCACGGTAGTCGAACATCAGCACGCCCCACCCGGCCGGCGGCAGCCAGGCCACCTGGGCCAGGTGCTGAGCATGGTTGGCGCTGGCCGCATGCAGGTGCAGGATCGCGCCGCGCGCCGCGCCCACCGGGGGCAGCCACAGCCCCGCAAGGCTCGAGCCTTGCGGCCCGGCGATCGTCACCGCCTCGCCCGTCAGGCCGAAGTGGTCCGCGCGCCAGTAGCTGCGGCGATCGGGTGTGTAGAGCAGGCCTTCGACGAAGCTGCGCACGAAGCCCATCGCGCGCTCAGCACTCCACCACGTTGACGGCGAGGCCGCCTCGTGCGGTTTCCTTGTACTTGGTCTTCATGTCGGCGCCGGTGTCGCGCATCGTCTTGATCACCTGGTCGAGCGACACGTGGTGGCTGCCGTCGCCGGCCAGCGCCATGCGCGCGGCGTTGATCGCCTTGACGGACGCGATCGCGTTGCGCTCGATGCACGGAATCTGCACCAGGCCGCCGACCGGATCGCAGGTCAGGCCGAGGTGATGCTCCATGCCGATCTCGGCGGCGTTTTCCACCTGCTCCGGCGTGCCGCCCAGCACCGCGGCGAGCGCCCCGGCGGCCATCGAACAGGCCACGCCGACCTCGCCCTGGCAGCCCACCTCGGCGCCGCTGATGCTGGCGTTCTCCTTGTAGAGGATGCCGATGGCCGCGGCGGTGAGCAGGAAGTCGTGCACGCCGCGCTCGGTGGCCCCGGGCACGAAGCGGCTGTAGTAGTGCAGCACCGCGGGCACGATGCCCGCCGCGCCGTTGGTGGGCGCGGTGACCACCCGGCCGCCGGCGGCGTTCTCTTCGTTGACCGCCAGCGCGTAGAGATTCACCCAGTCGAGCACCGCCAGCGGATCGCGCAACTGTGCCTCGGGGTGGGCGCGCAGCCGCTCGTGCAGGCGCGGCGCCCGACGCCGCACCTTGAGCGGACCCGGCAGCACGCCGTCGGTGGCGATGCCGCGCGCCACGCAGGCCTGCATCGCCTGCCAGATCGCGTCCAGCGCGGCATCGATCTCGGCCGCGCTGCGCCAGTGGCCCTCGTTGATGCGCATCACCTCGGCGATCGAGCAGCCGCGCGCGCGCGCGTGATCCAGCAGCTCGGCCGCGTTGTGGAAGGGCAGCGGCAGCACGGTCGTGTCGGGCGCGACGCGCTTCTGCGCCGAGCCGTCGGCGGCGAGTTCCTCGCTCACCACGAAGCCCCCGCCGACCGAGTAGTAGACGCGGTTCGCGAGCTCGAGGCCTGCGGCGTCGAAGGCGACGAAGCGCATGCCGTTGGCGTGGAAGGGCAGCGACTCGCGGCGGTAGAAGAGCAGGTCGGTCTTCTCGTCGAAGTCGAGCGCGTGCTCGCCCAGCAGCACGAGCCGACGCTGGGATCGGATCGCCGCGAGCAGGCGCGGCACGGCGTCCACGTCCACGCGGTCCGGCTCCTCGCCTGACAGGCCCAGCAGCACCGCGGTGTCGCTGCCGTGGCCCTTGCCGGTGGCGCCCAGCGAGCCGTAGAGCTCAGCGCGCACCCGCGCCACCTGCGCCAGCAACCCCTCGTGCGCCAGGCGCAGGGCGAAGATGCGCGCGGCGCGCATCGGCCCCACGGTGTGCGAGGACGACGGTCCGATGCCGATCTTGAAGAGGTCGAAGACGCTGACTGCCATGGGAAGAGCATGTCACCTGCCGGCCCGCCGCGCAAAGCGGCCGCGCGCGCCGGCAAAGACGCCGCACCGCGCGCGGTCGCTGCGGCCTCAGCGCACCGCCGCCACCATCGCCTCGAGCACCTGGCGCTGCACGTCGGCGCGGGTCAGCGAGTCCATGTGGCGGCCACCGTCGACGCGGATGAAGCGCGTCCCCGGCGGTGCCGCGGCGGCGAGTTGCTCGCCGTGCTTGAAGGGGATCACCTCGTCGGCCGTGCCGTGCACGATCAGCAGGGGCACGCGCAAGCCGCTCAGCGTCGCCACCGGGTCGGCCTGGGCACCCGGCAGCATCGGCGCCGCCATCGGAACCAGCGGCGCGAGCACCACCGACTGCGCCGCGGCGTCGCGGGCAATGCCGCGGTAGCTGGCAAAGGCCGCCTCGATCACCGCCAGCCGCACGCCTGCGCTGTCGAGCGCCAGCAGGCGCAGCGCGGTGGCACCGCCCAGGCTCTGGCCGAGCACCACCAGCCGGCCGCCGTCCACACCCGGGCGCGTGCGCAGGTAGGCCAGCGCCGCCGCCGCGTCTTGGACCACGCCCTCGAGCGTCGGCCGACCTTCGGACCGGCCGAATCCGCGGTAGTCGAGCATCAGCACGTTGAAGCCCGCGGCCGGCAGCCAGCTCACCAGCGGCAGGTGGTTGCTCACGTTGGCCGCGTTGCCGTGCAGGTGCAGCACACTGCCGCGCGCCGGGCCCTGCGCCGGCAGCCACCAGCCGTGCAGGCGCGAGCCGTCGGCCGCGGTGATGAACACATCCTCGTGCTGCAGGCCGAACTGCTCCGGGCGCGAATACCGGGCCGCGTCCGGGTAGAAGAACATCCGCTCGACGCAGCCGGCGAGCAGCGGCGCCACCACCAGCAGCGGCGCGAGCTTGCGCATCGCCGTCAACCGACCTCGCCCGCGCGTCGGCACCCGGTCGTCACGACGCCGCCGTCAGGAAGCCACCGCGGCCTCGGCCGCGTACTCAGACATCGGGATGCACGAGCACATCACGTTGCGGTCGCCGTACACGTTGTCGACCCGGCCCACCGGCGGCCAGTACTTCTGCTGCTTGAGGGTGGCGAGCGGGAAGGCGGCCTCCTCGCGCGAATAGGCGTGGGCCCACTCGCTGGCCATCACCACCGCGGCGGTGTGGGGCGCGTTCTTGAGCGGGTTGTCCTCGCGGTCGACACGCCCCTGCTCCACCGCGCGGATCTCGTCGCGGATGGCGATCATCGCGTCGCAGAAGCGGTCGAGCTCGTGCAGGGCCTCGCTCTCGGTGGGCTCGACCATCAGCGTGCCCGGCACCGGGAAGCTCAGGGTCGGCGCATGGAAGCCGTAGTCCATCAGGCGCTTGGCCACGTCCTCGGCGCTGATGCCGCTGGTCTCCTTGAGCGGACGCAGATCCAGGATGCACTCGTGCGCCACCAGGCCGTTGCGGCCGGTGTAGAGCGTGGGGTAGTGCGGCGCCAGGCGCGTGGCCACGTAGTTGGCGTTGAGCAGCGCGGCCTGGGTGGCGCGCTTGAGGCCCGCCGCTCCCATCATGGTCACGTACATCCAGCTGATCGCCAGGATGCCGGCCGAACCGTAGTTGGCCGCGCTCACCATGCCCACCGGCCCGTCACCACCCAGGCGACCCGGCAGGTAGGGCGCGAGGTGCGCGCGCACCCCCACCGGGCCCACGCCCGGGCCGCCGCCGCCGTGCGGGATGCAGAAGGTCTTGTGCAGGTTGAGGTGCGACACGTCCGAGCCGAACTTGCCCGGCTTGGCCAGACCCACCAGCGCGTTCATGTTGGCGCCGTCGGTGTACACCTGCCCGCCGTGCTCATGCACGATGGCGCAGATCTCGGTGATCGCCTCCTCGAACACGCCGTGCGTCGAGGGGTAGGTGACCATCAGCGCCGCGAGCTCGTGGGAGTGCTGCTCGGCCTTGACGCGCAGGTCGGCCACGTCGACGTTGCCGTTGGCGTCGCACTTGACCACCACCACGTCCATGCCGCACATCTGCGCGCTCGCGGGGTTGGTGCCGTGCGCGCTCTCGGGGATCAGGCAGATCCTGCGGTGGCCCTCGCCGCGCGCGCGGTGATAGGCGCGGATTGCCAGCAGACCCGCGTATTCGCCCTGCGCGCCGGAGTTGGGCTGCAGGCTCACGGCGTCGTAGCCGGTGCACTCGGCAAGCATCGCCTCGAGCTCGGCGATCAGGCGCGCGTAGCCGCCGGTCTGCTCGGCGGGCGCGTAGGGGTGGATGTGGGCGAAGGCCGGCCAGGTGACCGGGATCATCTCGGCCGTGGCGTTGAGCTTCATGGTGCACGAGCCCAGCGGAATCATGGTGCGGTCGAGCGCCAGGTCCTTGTCGGCCAGGCTGCGCAGGTAGCGCAGCATCTCGTGCTCGGCGTGGTGCGTGTTGAACACCGGATGGGTCAGGAAGGCGCTGGTGCGCGCCAGGCCCGCCGGCAGCGCGTCGGCCACGGTGGCGTCGAGCGCCTCGACCTCGGCGCGCGCGCCGAACAGCGCCCACAGCGCGGCCAGGTCGGCACGGGTGACGGTCTCGTCGAGCGTGATGCCCACCGCGTCGGCACCGAGCTCGCGCAGGTTGATGCGTGCGGCCCGCGCGGCGGCGTGGATGCGCGCGGCGTCGACCCCGCGCACGGTGATCGTGTCGAAGAAGCTCGCGTTCACCGCGAGCCCCGCGGCGCGCAGACCCGCAGCGAGGATGGCGGTCATGCGGTGCACGCGGCGCGCGATGCGCTTGAGGCCCTCGGGGCCGTGATACACGGCGTACATGCTGGCCATCACCGCCAGCAGGACCTGCGCGGTGCAGATGTTCGAGGTCGCCTTCTCGCGGCGGATGTGCTGCTCGCGCGTCTGCAGGGTGAGGCGGTAGGCGGCGCTGCCCTGGGCGTCGACCGACACCCCCACCAGGCGGCCGGGCATGGAGCGCTTGAAGCCGTCCTTGCAGGCCAGGAAGGCGGCGTGCGGACCGCCGAAGCCGAAGGGCACGCCGAAGCGCTGGGTGTTGCCCACCACCATGTCGGCGCCCCACTCGCCCGGGGGCGTGAGCAGGGTGAGCGCGAGCACGTCGGCCGCCACCGCCACCAGGCCACCGCGCGCGTGCACGGCGGTGGCGATCGCGCGCAGGTCCTTGACCTCGCCGGTGCTGGCCGGGTACTGCAGCAGCACCCCGAAGGCCTCGGTCGTGGCCGCGGCGGCGTCGTCGCCCACCACGACCTCGAGCCCCAGCGGCTCGGCGCGGGTACGCACCACGGCGATGGTCTGCGGATGGCAGTCGGCCGACACGAAGAACACGTTGCTCTTGCTCCTGGCCGAGCGCTTGGCCAGCGTCATCGCCTCGGCCGCGGCGGTGGCCTCGTCGAGCAGGGAGGCGTTGCTGATCTCCATGCCCGTGAGGTCGGCGACCATGGTCTGGAAGTTGATCAGCGCCTCCATGCGGCCCTGGGAGATCTCGGCCTGGTAGGGCGTGTAGGCCGTGTACCAGGCGGGGTTCTCGAGGATGTTGCGCAGGATGACCTTGGGCGTGAAGGTGCCCGCATAGCCCTGGCCGATGAAGCTGCGGAAGACCTCGTTGCGCGCCGCGATGTCCGCGAGCTTGGCGAGCGCCTCTTCCTCGGACACCGCAGCGGGCAGGGCCAGGGGCGCGGTCAGCCGGATCGACTCGGGCACGATGGCGGCGGTCAGGGCCTCGAGCGAGGGCTGGCCGATCACCGCCAGCATCACGGCCATCTCGGCCTCGTTGGGGCCGATGTGGCGGCCGAGGAACTCGTCGTGCGCCTCGAGGGCGGCGAGCGAGGCGGGAGCAAAGGCAGGGCGGGCGGTCATGCGGACACTCCGGATCGGGCCGCGCAGGGGCGCGGCGGGCGTGAAGCGGGATTACTTGGCGACGTTGGCCTCGTAGGCCGCGGCGTCGAGCAGGCCGGCAAGCTGGCCGGCATTGCTGGGGCGGATGCGGAACAGCCACGCCGAGAACGCGTCGGCGTTGATGCTCTCGGGCGCGTCGACCACCGCGCTGTTGGCGGCCACGATCTCGCCGTCGATCGGCGCGTACACGTCCGAGGCAGCCTTGACCGACTCGACCACGGCGCAGGCCTCGCCCTGGGCCACCTTGCGCCCGGCCTCGGGCAATTCGACGAACACGAGGTCACCCAGCGCGTCCTGCGCGAAGGTGGTGATGCCCACGGTGATGCTGCCGTCGGCTTCCTGGCGCAGCCATTCGTGGGACTCGGTGTACTTGAGGTCGGCGGGGATGCTCATGCGCGGCTCCGTGATGGGGTGAAGTCGAGGCGGGACGGGAATGCGCGCGCGTCAGACCAGGGCCTGGCCGTTGCGCGCGAAGGGAATCTTGACGACCAGGGCGTTGACGAGCTTGCCGCGCAGGTCCACCTGCACGGTGTCGCCCACCGCCACGCCGGCGGGCACGCGCGCCAGCGCGATCGAGGCGGCCAGCGTGGGCGAGTAGGTGCCGCTGGTGGTCTCGCCCTCGCCCTGGGCGCAGACCACCTTCTGGTGCGCGCGCAGCACGCCCTTGTCCAGCAGCTTGAGCCCCACCAGCTGACGCAGTTGGCCGCGCGACTGCAGGGCCTCGAGCGCGTCGCGGCCAATGAAGCGGCGCGCGCCGTCCTTGAGGTCCACGGTCCAGGCGAGCCCCGACTCCAGCGGGCCGACGGTCTCGTCCATGTCCTGGCCGTAGAGGTTCATGCCCGCCTCGAGGCGCAGCGTGTCGCGCGCGCCCAGGCCGGCCTCGGCCACGCCGGCGGCCTTGAGCCGCGCCCAGAAGCCCGCAGCGGCAGCGCCAGGCAGCACGATCTCGCAGCCGTCCTCGCCGGTGTAGCCGGTGCGCGCGATGAACCACTCCGCGCCCTCGACCTCGGCAAAGGCCCCCGAGAAGATCTTGAGCCCGGCGATCAGCGCAGCCTGCGCGGGCAGCACCTGCGCCAGGATCGCCCGCGCCTGCGGCCCCTGCACGGCAATCATCGCGAGCTCGGGCCGCGGCGTGAGCGTGACGGCGAACTTCTGCGCCACCAGGCCCATCCAGGCGATGTCCTTCTCGGCGGTGCCGGCGTTGACCACCATGCGGTAGGCATCGCCCTCGATCCAGTAGACGATCAGGTCGTCGATCACGCCGCCCTGGGCATTGAGCATGCACGAGTAGAGCGCCTTGCCCGGCACGAGCTTGGCCACGTCGTTGGCCAGCAGGTGGCGCAGGAAGTCGCGGCTGCCCGCGCCATCGATGTCGACCACGCGCATGTGCGAGACGTCGAACATGCCCGCGACGCGGCGCACCGCGTGGTGCTCCTCGATCTGCGAGCCGTAGTTGACGGGCATGTCCCAGCCGCCGAAGTCCACGGTGCGGGCACCCGAGGCGATGTGGGTGTCGAAGAGCGGCGTGCGCTTGAGCATGGGGCCTCGCAAACGAAAAAGGGGCGCGCACCGAAGCCTCGGTACGCACCCCTCTGTCCTTTTGCCTGAGAGTTTCGGCCGGCGTTGCCGCCAGCCCTGCCCCTTCGGCGCCGGCCACGCGCCAGGCGCGGCCGATCTCTCCAGAGTCGCCGGATCCGGGACGGTTCGTGTACCTGAGCGATTACGGGTGAGTTGCGCCTTCGGCGGCACCGCGCAGTGCGCTGTGCTCTCTCCCGTTCCGGATCGTCACGGCGAAGGCGGCATCATAGCCGAGGCCGGCTTGGCGCCACCCTCCGTGGCGACCCGCAGCAGGCGCCCGGACGGACGGCGGGCGAGGCTCGCCCGGCCCCTTGCCTCAGGCGCGCACGCAGTCGAGGAAGTACTCCATCTGCCCGTCGATGCGCTGCTTGACCAGGCCGTGCACATCGGTCTCGAAGCCCGGGAACTTGGCGCTGAACTCGCGGGCGAAGCGCAGGTAGCGCACGATGGTCGAGTTGACCACCTCGCCCGGGATGAGCAGGGGGATGCCCGGCGGGTAGGGGGTGAGCAGCACCGCGGAGGTGCGGCCCTCGAGCTCGTCGATCGGCACGCGATCGATCTCGCCGTGCGCCATGCGGGCGTAGGCGTCGGTGGGGCGCATCGCGGGCACCATCTCGGACAGGTACATCTCGGTGGTCAGGCGGGCCACGTCGTTGCCGCCGTAGACCGTGTGGATGCCGTCGCACAGGTCGCGCAGGCCCATGTTCTCGTAGCTCGGGTTGGCGCGCAGAAACTCGGGCATCACGCGCCACAGCGGCTGGTTCTTGTCGTAGTCGTCCTTGAACTGCTGCAGCTCGGTGACCATCGTGTTCCAGCGGCCCTTGGTGATGCCGATGGTGAACATGATGAAGAAGGAGTAGAGCCCGGTCTTCTCGACGATGATCCCGTGCTCGGAGAGGTACTTGGTGACGATCGCCGCCGGGATGCCGACCTCGGCGAAGTTCCCGTCCACGTCCAGCCCCGGCGTGATGACCGTGGCCTTGACCGGGTCGAGCATGTTGAACCCCGGCGCGATGTCGCCGAAGCCGTGCCAGCGCTCGCCGGAGTTGAGCATCCAGTCCTCGCGCGAGCCCGTGCCCTCGGGCGCGAGGCGGTCCGGGCCCCAGACCCTGAACCACCAGTCCGCGCCGTACTCGGCGTCGACCTTGCGCATCGCGCGGCGAAAGTCGATGGCTTCCGAAATCGACTCCTGCACCAGGGCCGTGCCGCCGGGCGCCTCCATCATGGCCGCGGCCACGTCGCAGCTGGCGATGATCGCGTACTGCGGGCTGGTCGAGGTGTGCATCAGGAAGGCCTCGTTGAAGCTCGACCGATCGAGGCGCTCCCTGACCGAATCCTGGATCAGGATCTGCGAGGCCTGCGACAGGCCGGCCAGCAGCTTGTGGGTCGACTGCGTCGAGAACACCATCGACTCCTTGGTGCGCGGCCGGCGCGGGTCGATGGCGTGCATGTCGTCGTAGAAGGGGTGGAAGGCGGCGTGCGGCAGCCAGGCCTCGTCGAAGTGCAGGATGTCGACCTTGCCGTCGAGCAGGCCCTTGATGGTCTCGTCGTTGTAGACGATGCCGTCGTAGGTGCTCTGGGTGATGGTGAGGATGCGCGGCTTGCTCTTGACGCCCTTGAGCAGCGGATGCTTGGCGATCTTCTTCTCGATCGACTCCCACTTGAACTCGTCCAGCGGAATGGGGCCGATGATCCCGTAGTGGTTGCGCGTGGGCATCAGGAACACGGGGATCGCGCCCGTGAGGGTGATCGCGTGCAGGATGCTCTTGTGGCAGTTGCGGTCGACGATCACCACGTCGCCGGGCGCCACGGTGTAGTTCCAGACGATCTTGTTCGAGGTGCTCGTGCCGTTGGTCACGAAGAACAGGTTGTCGCAGCCGAAGATGCGCGCGGCGTTGCGCTCGCTCGCCGCCACCGGGCCGGTGTGGTCGAGCAGCTGGCCCAGTTCGTCGACCGAGTTGCACACGTCGGCGCGCAGCAGGTTCTCGCCGAAGAACTGGTGGAACATCTGGCCCACCGGGCTCTTGAGGAAGGCCACCCCGCCCGAGTGGCCGGGGCAGTGCCAGGAGTACGAGCTGTCGGCCGCGTAGTGCACCAGCGCGCGGAAGAAGGGCGGCGCCAGGGTGTCGAGGTAGTTGCGCGCCTCGCGCACGATGTAGCGCGCCACGAACTCCGGCGTGTCCTCGAACATGTGGATGAAGCCGTGCAGCTCGCGCAGCACGTCGTTGGGAATGTGGCTCGAGGTCCTGGTCTCGCCGTACAGGAAGATGGGGATGTCGGCGTTGCGCACCCGGATCTCGCGCACGAAGTCGCGCAGGCGGCGCACGGCGTCGTTCTCTTGCGCGTCGGCGGGCTCGAGGAACTCCTCGTCGTCGATCGACACCACGAAGGCCGAGGCCCGGCTCTGCTGCTGCGCGAAGCTCGACAGGTCGACGTAGCTCGTCACCCCGATCACCTCGACGCCCTCCTCCTCGATCGCCTTGGCGAGCGCCCGGATGCCGAGCCCCGAGACGTTCTCGGAGCGGTAGTCCTCGTCGACGATGACGATGGGGAAGCGGAACTTCATGGGGGCCCTCGAAGGCGTTGGTGGGGTTGGAGGTCGGCGTCGCCGCCGATTATGGGCGCGCCGCCGCGGCGGGCATAGGTGGCGCGGCTCAGCGCAGGTTGTGCGCGTCGTGCAGGAACAGGCCGTCGTTGATGAAGCTCGCGCTCACGCCGCTCTTCTTGTCGCCCCAGGTGCAATGGGTGATGCCCACGAAGCCCTCGCACGCGGCCGGCGGCCCGAGCAGGGCCGCCACCTGGGCCTGGCTCATGCCGGTCTCGAGCCGGGCGTAGTTGGCGGCGGTGAGCTTGCTGCACGCGGCCGCCAGGAGCACGGCGAGCGCCAGTGCCAGCAGGCGGGCCAGCGCGCGCATCGTCGCTCAGGTGCGCGGCAGGGTCACGCCGCGCTGCCCCTGGTACTTGCCGCCGCGGTCGCGGTAGCTCACCTCGCAGACCTCGTCGCTTTCCAGGAACAGCACCTGCGCGCAGCCCTCGCCGGCGTAGATCTTGGCGGGCAGCGGCGTGGTGTTCGAGAACTCCAGCGTCACGTGCCCCTCCCACTCGGGCTCGAAGGGCGTGACGTTGACGATGATTCCGCAGCGCGCGTAGGTGCTCTTGCCCAGGCAGATGGTGAGCACGTTGCGCGGGATGCGGAAGTACTCCACGGTGCGCGCCAGCGCGAAGCTGTTGGGCGGGATGATGCACACCTCGCCCACGAAATCCACGAACGAGTTCGGGTCGAAGGCCTTGGGGTCGACGATCGTGCTGTTGATGTTGGTGAAGATCTTGAACTCGTTGGAGCAGCGGATGTCGTAGCCGTAGCTGCTCGTGCCGTAGCTCACGATCTTGTGGCCGTCGCGCTCGCGGACCTGGCCCGGCTCGAAGGGCTCGATCATGCCCTGCGCGCCCATGCGGCGGATCCACCTGTCGCTCTTGATGCTCATCGCCTGATTGCGTCCTGGTGCGGTGGGGCGCGCCAACTTGCGCGCAAGGCCGGATTCTAGTCGGCACGGTGGGCCCGGCCCGCGCGGGCCGTCGCGCGAGCGCCACCGCAGCGCCGCAGGGCGGCGGACTGCGCGAGAATGCGAGCCTTTCTTCCGTCCAGGCCACCATGCCCACCCTGCCCTACACCCCTGAAACGCACATCGGCCTCGGCCGCGTCGGATCGATCGCGGCTGCGCCCGACGGCCGCTGGCTCGCGGTGGTCGTGCAGCGGCTCGATGCCGACGGCACGAAGTACGTCTCCGACCTCTGGCGCGTGCCCACCGACGGCGGCGCCGCGGTGCAGCTCACGCGCGGCGACAGCAAGGACTTCGCGCCCTGCTTCCGCCACGACGGTGCGCTCGCCTTCCTGTCGAACCGCAAGCCGCAGATCGGCGCGGCCGACGAGGACGCCGACAAGCGCATGCAGGTCTGGCTGCTGCCGGCCGAGGGCGGCGAGCCACGCCAGATCACCGACGAGCCCCTGGGCGTGGATTCCTTCCACTACGCGCGGGCGGCCGGCCGGCTGCTGTACTTCGCCCCGGTGCTCGCCGGCGTGGCCCACGAAGAGCAGCGCAAGACCGCCGCCGAGCGCGCCAAGAAGGGCCCCAGCGTGCGCCGCTACACCACCCAGCCGGTGCGTCACTGGGACCACTGGCTGCACGAGAACGAGCAGTTCGCCTTCACCCACCTGATCGCCTGCGACGCCGAGGGCGCCGCGCGCACCGACCTCACGCCCGAGGCGCGGCGCGAGCTCGGGATCGAGCCCTCGCTCGAGGTCTCGGCCGACGGCCGCCGTGCGGTGACGAGCTGGGAGCGCCCCGGCGCCGACCGCGAGGCCGACGGCCTGCTGGCGGTGTTCGATCTCGGCTCCGGCGCGCGCACGCTGCTCGATCCCGGCGTCAACAGCTCGTTCGAGCAGCCGCGCTTCTCGCCCGACGGCGCGCGCCTGGTGGCCGTGCACAGCACGCGCAGCCCCCACACCGTGGTGCACCCGCGCGTGGTGCAGGTCGATGCGGCCAGCGGCGCGTTCGCCGTGCTCGCGCCCGAGTGGGAGCCCTGGCCGCACCTGGGCGACTTCAGCGCCGACGGCCGCACCCTGTATGTGTGCGCCGACCTCGACGGCCACGTGCCGGTGTTCGCGCTCGACCTGGCCGCGCGCCGCGTGAGCGTGCTGGCCGACACCGCCGGCGGCGGCACGCACAGCGACCTGGCGGCCCTGCCCGACGGGCGCGTGGCCTGCGTGCGCTCCACCCTGCTCGACGCGCCCGAGTGCCATGTGATCGACCCGCGCTCCGGCACGCAGGCGCTGGCGCGGCTCTCGGGCTTCACCCCGGCGACCGACTGGGCGGCGATCGAGCGCATCGACGTGCCCTCCACCGACGGGGTGAGCATCCAGGCCTGGATCACGCGGCCGCGCCACGCGCCGGGCAAGCTGCCCGTGCTGCTGTGGATCCACGGCGGCCCGATCGGCATGAGCGCCGACGGCTGGCATTGGCGCTGGAATTCGCTGCTCGCCGCGGCCCAGGGCTACATGGTGGTGCAGCCCAATCCGCGCGGCTCCACGGGCTTTGGCCAGGCCTTCGTGCAGGGCATCTGGGGCAACGTGTGGGGCAAGCAGTGCTTCGATGACCTGATGGCCGTGACCGACGCCCTCGAGGCGCGGCCTGACGTGGACGCGAGCCGCATCATGGCCATGGGCGGCAGCTTCGGCGGCTACATGACCAACTGGATCGGCACCCAGACCGATCGCTTCAAGTGCCTGATCACCCACGCCAGCATCGTCACCATGGCGCAGTTCACCGGCACCACCGACCACCCGGCGTGGTGGTACCTCGAGATGGGCGGCGAGAACCCCTACGCGGACCGCGAGAAGTTCGACCGCTACGCCCCGATCAGCCACATCACGCAGTGGAAGACGCCCACGCTGATCATCCACGGCGAGCGCGACTACCGCTGCCCGATCGGCGAGGCGCTCAACCTCTTCGAGGCGCTGCAGTACCACGGCGTGCCCTCCGAGATGATGATCTTCCCCGACGAGAACCACTGGATCCTCAAGCCGCGCAACGCGGTGGCCTGGTACGAGGGCGTGTTCGACTTCCTCGCGCGGCGCATGGCATGAGGCGGGCGATCACCGCCGCGCTGCTCGCGCTGCCGGCGCTGGTGGCTGCGCAGACCGCGCCCGGGCTGGAGCCTCCGGGCTACCCGGCGGCCCTGCTCGGGGCGCAGCCCACGCTGGCCAAGCCGGCCGCGCGCAGCGCGAGCCTGG
>ENA-UOWG01002480-UOWG01002480.1-activated-sludge-metagenome-genome-assembly--contig:-NODE-2480-length-15600-cov-6.405725_pt1 | contig 15600 bp, 12 predicted proteins | sample MGYA00238147_ERZ761563 | MGnify/ENA primary metagenome ERZ761563 (study PRJEB28884, sample SAMN05720216) | anaerobic digester metagenome | isolation source: active sludge of municipal... | reverse complement strand
TCTACGCCCTGCCCCAGAGCCCCCAGCTCTACAAGCAGATCCTCATGGTCTCCGGGATGGACAAGTACTTCCAGATCGCCCGGTGCTACCGGGACGAGGACGCCCGGGGGGACCGCCAGCCCGAATTCACCCAGATCGACATCGAGATGTCCTTCGTCAAGCGCGACGACGTCCTTTCCATGGTGGAGCGGCTCTTCGGCCATGTCTTCCGCAAGACCCTGGGGGAGGAGCTGCCCGCGAACTTCCGCCGCATCTCCTACGACGAGTCCATGGAGCTGTACGGGACCGACAAGCCCGACCTCCGCTTCGGCCTCGCGATGAAGGACATCGGGGACCTCGCCGCCCGCTCGACCTTCCAGGCTTTCAAGGACGCCCTGGCCGCGGGGGGCGCCGTCAAGGCCCTGGTCGCCCCGGACAAGGCCGACTACTCGCGCAAGCAGATCGAGGAGCTCGAGGCGGCCGCCAAGGTATACCGCGCCAAGGGCATGGCGTGGTTCAAGGTCGCGGCCGGAGAAGGCGGCGCGGCCGCGCAACTCGAAGGCGGGGCTTCAAAATTCTTCGCCGGCGAGGGCGCCCCGGCGGGACTCGCCTCGGACCTGGTCGCGGCCCTGGGGGCGAAGTCCGGGGACCTCGTACTGATGGTGGCGGACGCCAAGCGCAAGGTCGCCTGCCAGTCCCTGGGGGCCGTCCGTTCCAAGCTCGGCAAGGACCTCGGTCTCTGCGACCCCAAGCGTTTCGAGTTCGCCTGGATCGTCGACTTCCCCATGTTCGAGTGGAACGAGGACGAGAACCGCTGGGAAGCGGCCCACCACATGTTCACCATGCCCCAGGAGAGGTTCCACGCCACGATGGAGTCCGACCCCGGCTCCGTGAAGGGCGACCTCTACGACCTCGTCCTCAACGGGTACGAGCTCGCCTCCGGTTCCATCCGGATACACGACCCGGACCTCCAGAAGCGGGTCTTCAAGATCGTGGGCTTCTCCGAAGAGGACGCCCAGAAAAAGTTCGGCTTCCTGACCGAGGCCTTCAAGTACGGCCCCCCGCCCCACGGCGGCATCGCCCCCGGTCTGGACCGCCTGGTCATGCTCATGGCCGGGGACACTTCCATCAAGGAAGTCATCGCCTTCCCCAAGAACTCCTTCGCCGTGAGTCCCATGGATGATTGCCCCAATGAGGTGGACCAGAAACAGTTGGACGAATTGCACATAAAGATTGTGGAGAAGGCGGAATCCAAGTAGGCCGATGGTAATCGTCGTGCGGCATCCCGCGCAGCGGGTGCCGCACACGATAATCACTTCCTCTCGATGAGCGCCGGGCCGCCAGGCCCGGCGCACGATTGCCCCAACGAGGTGGATCAGAAGCAGCTCAACGAGTTACACATAAAGATAGTAGAGAAAGTGGATTCCAGCGAACCGCGCTGACGCGCGGTTCGCTATACGGTTCCGGGCCAAGCCCGGAACCGGCTCACCACAAGGACCAGGGGTCCCGCAGACGACAATAATTACCTCTCGATGAGCGAGGCGCCTACCGAGGAGCCCCGTTCATCATTTCTTGTAACGGACAGGGATATATGTTTATTATTTTGGTATGAATTCCGATATCCCGGGCCGCTCGCCGAGGCCTGACGGCGACCGTCCGATCCTTCGGATCCTGGTCCCCGTCCTCCTTGCGGCGTCCGTCCTCGGAATCGCCGCGATCGGATTGTCGGGCTTCGCTCGGGCGAGGGACGCCTCCGCGATGGCCGCGGTCGGAGTCCCGGAACCCCTTCGGGGCCTTCCCGGCTACTCCCTGGAAGCCCTGGAAGGGCCTATCAAGATCGGGATACAGCCCGGACACTGGAGGATCGACGAGCTCCCGGACGAACTTGCCCGGCTCCGGACCTCCACGGGCGCGGCCTTCGGCTCCCTCCGGGAACTGGACCTGAACCTCGCGGTCTCCCGCATCCTCGTCGACCGCCTGAACGCCGCGGGCTACTCGGCGGAGCTGGTGCCCGCCGCCGTGCCCGCGGGGTACCGGGCGGACCTCTTCGTCTCGGTGCACGCGGACCGGGCGGACCGGCCCGACCGGAGGGGCTGGAAACTCGCCCCGCCTTGGAGGCCGAGCCCGGAATCCCGGCGGCTCGCCGAGGCGATGGCCGACGCCTTCCGCGCCTCCGGCCTGCCCGAGGACCAGGGCGGCGTCACGGCGAACATGCGCGGGTACTTCGGCTTCTCCTGGTGGAGGTTCTCCAACACCCTGTCCCCCTACACGCCCGCGGTCCTGGTGGAGATGGGCTTCCTGGGCAATCCCGAAGACCGGGCGCGGATGCGCGACAACCCCTCCCTCTACGCGGGGATCCTTCTCGAGGGCGTACGTACCTTCCTGGCCGAGTCCGACCGGGCGGACCTGGACGCCCTGGTGCCGGTCCTGTACCGGGGCGTTTCCGCGGGGCCGAGAGGGGCCGCGGGCCGAGCCTCGCCCTCCCTTGATTCCGCCGTGCTGGAGCGCTATCCCCCGGGACGCTACCTCAATCCCGTGGATTCCTCCGAAGGAGGCTGGTTCGAGGTGTTCTCCCGCCCCCTCCGGCGCGGCGTCTGGGTGCACGAGAGCGAGCTGGACGGGGAGTAGACTTCCGGCCCGCGGCGCGGGCTACAGAAACAAGGACACCGCGCAGTAGACCAGAAGGACCGTCATGACCGCCCGGACCACCCCCGAGTGGCGGGAGAACAGCTTGAGGAAGAGGGCACCGAAGAGGGCCCAGAGCATGTTTCCCGTGAAGCCCACGAAGGCCAGGAGCAGGGCGAAGGCGACCACCTGCGCCGGGGCCGAGAAATTGGGCAGGATGAAGGAGGACATCGCCGTGATCCCGTAGATGAAGATCTTGGGATTCACGAACTGCAGGGCGAAGCCGTACCAATACCCGCCCTTGGCCTCCCGGTCGGAGCCGCGGGGAGCGGGCTTCAGGGTATTCCAGGCCAGGTACAGCATGTAGGCCGCGCCCAGGATCTTCATGGGCAGCTGGATCCTGGGGATCACAGCGTACAGGGCCGCGGAGAAGACCGCGCAGAGGATCATCACCAGGGAGAAGGCGGACCAGATCCCCAAGTTGAAGGGAAATCCCTTGCGCAGGCCGAACCGGGCCGCGTTGTTCATGGACATGAGGTTGTTCGGCCCCGGGGTGTAGGTGGTCAGGACGATATAGGAGAGGAAGGCCGCCCAGTTGAACGTCATGGGAGTCTATACGGGATTTGCCCGCCCGGGGTCAAGGCCTCGTCCAACGAGCGGGGCTTTGCCCCGCTCGTTAGCCGGCCGTATTGCTCTCGGTCCCCAGGTAGGCGGCGCGGACGGAGGGATCCGCCTTGACCTCGGCGGCGGGACCCTTTTTCACGATGCGGCCCTGCTCCAGGACGTAGGCCCGGTCCGCGGCGTCCAGGGCCTTGTAGGCGTTCTGCTCCACCAAAAGAATGGTCTTTCCCAGGGCCCGGATCTCAAGGATGATGTCGAAGACCGTCTGCACGAGGAGGGGCGCCAAGCCCAGGGAGGGTTCGTCCATGAGAACCAGGTCCCCGTCGGTCATGAGGGCCCGGCCCATGGCCAGCATCTGCTGCTCCCCCCCGGAGAGGGTGCCCGCTATCTGGCGCTGCCGCTCCTTCAGACGGGGGAAGAGGCCGTAGACCTTGTCCAGGTCCGCGGCGATCGCCCCCTTGTCCCGGCGCAGGTAGGCCCCCATGCGGAGGTTGTCCTCCACGGTCAGGTTGGCGAACACCAGTCGCCCTTCGGGGACGTGGCAGATCCCGGCCTTGACCACCCGGTCCGGCCGCTTGGGCAGGAGCTTGTCCTGGTAGAGGATCTCCCCGGAACCGAGCTTCAGGAACCCAGAGATGGCGTTCAGGAGGGTCGACTTCCCGGCCCCGTTCGCCCCGATGATCGTGACGATCTCGCCCTTCTCCACCCGGAGGGAGACGCCCTTCAGGGCCCGGATGCCGCCGTAGGATACGTGGATGTCTCGCACCGTCAGCATGTCAGTTCCCTCCCGATCCCAGGTAGGCTTCCACGACCCGCGGATCGCCCCGGATCTCGTCGGCGGTGCCCTCCGCCAGCTTCTGCCCGAAGTTGAGCACCACGATGCTTTCGCAGAGCCGCATCACCAGGTCCATGTGGTGCTCGATCACCAGGACCGTGAGCTTGAAACGCGTCCGGATCTCGGAGATCAGGCGCATGAGCTGCTCCGTCTCGTCGGGGTTCATCCCCGCCGCGGGCTCGTCCAGCAGGAGGAGCTTGGGATCCAGGGCCAGGGCGCGGACGATCTCCAGTCGCCGCTGGAGCCCGTAGGGCAGGTTGTTGGCCTGGACGTCCCGCCGCTCCGTGAGGCCCATGATGGATAGGAGGTCCTCCGCCTTGGCGCGGAGGGCCTTCTCCTCCCGCAGGTACCGGGGCAGGCGCAGGAGGGCCTCGGGAATGGAGTACTTCGCGCTCATGTGGCAGGCGGTCAGGACGTTCTCGTACACCGTCAGGTTCTTGAAGAGCCGGATGTTCTGGAAGGTCCGGGTGATCCCCCGGTCCGCGATCCGGAAGGGCTCCATGTTCGTGATCTCGGAGCCCGAGAAGGAGACGGACCCCTCGGTCACCTTGTACACCCCGGTGATCAGGTTGAAGATCGTCGTCTTGCCGGCCCCGTTCGGTCCGATGAGTCCGGAGATCCCGCCCTCCCGGACCGAGAAACTCACGTTGTCCACCGCGGCCAATCCGCCGAAGCGCTTGGTCAGGCCCTTCACCTCCAGGATGCCGCTCATCGCGAGCCCCCTTCGGCTTCCCGGGCGGCTTCCGCCCTCAGGGCCTGCCGGGCCCTCCGCTCCGCCAGGATCTTGCGGATCCCCGCGGGAGTCAGCTCCATGCCGCCCAGGAGGCCCTGGGGCCGGCTGATCATGATCAGGATGACCGCGGCTCCGTAGAACACCAGGCGCCAGATCTCGAAGAAGCGCAGGACCTCGGGCAGGGCGGTCAGGAGCAGGGCCCCCAGGACGGAGCCGGATATGGATCCCAGGCCCCCGAAGATCACGATGATGATGAGCTCCGTGGACTTGGTCAGGTTGAAGATCTTGGGGTTGATGAAGGTGAGGTAGTCCCCCAGCAGGACCCCCGCGACCCCCGCCAGCACGGCGCTGGTCACGAGGCTGACCATCTTGTACCGGAAGACGTTGATCCCCGTCACCTGGGCGGCCAGCTCCTCCTCCCGGATGGCGATCATGTTCCGGCCGTGCCGGGACCGGACCAGGTTGGCCACCAGGAGGATCGCGACGACGTCCACCAGGAGGATGACCCAGATGTCCTGGGGATTCCGGGTGGCGCCCAGGGGCCAGCCCCGGGATCCGCCGAAGCGCTGGACGTTGTTGAACACGAGGCGGATGGCCTCCCCGAAGCCCAGGGTGGCGATGCAGAAGTAGTCGCCCTTGAGGTTCAGGGTGATGCGGCCCACGAGCCAGCTGACGATGCCCGCGGCGGCCCCGCCGCCCAGGATGCCGACCACCAGGGGCAGGCCCAGGCCGGGCACGTCCCGGGCCGGGGACACCGTGAGGAAGGCCCCGACGTAGGCGCCGATGGCCATGAAGCCCGCGTGGCCGAAGGAGAAGAGCCCCGTGAAGCCCGTGAGCAGGGAGAGACCCAGCACGGCCACGAGGTTGATGCCCGCGAGCATCAGGATGCCCAGGATGTAACTGTCCATGCCTCCCCCTATGCCTTGTCCTCGACGGCCTTGCCCATGATGCCCGTGGGCCGCACGATCAGGACCCCGATCAGGATGACGAAGGCGATGAGGTCGCGGTACTGCGACGAAAGGTACCCCGCCACCAGGGTCTCGATGACTCCCAGGAGGACGGAGCCCAGGACGGCGCCCGGCAGGCTGCCGAGTCCGCCGAAGACGGCGGCTATGAAGGACTTGAGGGTGATGGCCCCGATGGTCGGGTAGACCATGTACTTCATGCCGTAGAGGACCCCGGCGACGCCCGCCAGGAAGCCTCCCAGGGCGAAGACCAGGATCACGACGCTATCCGTATTGATGCCCATGAGGGCGCTTGCTTTCATGTTGTATGCGGAGGCCTGGATGGCCTTGCCCAGGCGGGTGCGGTCGATGAACAGCACCAGGAGGGTCAGGCAGGCCGCTGAGACGATGAACATGATCAGGTCGAGGCGGCCCAGAGCCAGGTCGCCCAGGGCGATGGGCTCCCGGGGGATGATGGGCGGATAGGGCTTGGGATTCGGCCCGATCGTCGCGATGACGAAGTTCTCCAGGAACATGGAGGCGCCCATCGCGGAGATGATGAAGTACAGGAAGGGGGCCTTGCGGTCCCGCAGGGGCTTGTAGGCCACCCGCTCGACGACGATGGCGACCAGGGCGGTGCCGGCCGTGGCCAGGGCGAAGGCGGCCGCGAAGGGAAGCTTGAAGGTGGTGAGGCCGAAGAATCCGAAATAGGCGCCCAGCATGATCACTCCCCCGTGGGCGAAGTTGGAGAAGTTCATGATGCTGTACACGAGAGAGTATCCGACGGCCATCAGCGCGTACACGGAACCGATGGAAAGTCCGTTCGTGAGCTGTTGGAGGAATTGAGTCATGGCGCCCCCGTTCTCAATGGATAGGAAGAGGGCCGGCCCCTCGGTCTGTCCGACGGAACCGGCCCCCGGGTCTGCCGCTTACTGGGCGGCGTAGTTCTCGAGGAACTTGTACTGGCCGTCCACGATCTTGATGATCGCGGCGTCCTTGCCCTCTGGGTTGTGGGTGGTCGGGCTGATCTTGATGCGCCCGGTGATACCCTGGATGTCCGTGCTCTCGAAGGCCTTGGCCAGGGCCTCTCCGTCCACCTTGCCGGCGCGCTGGAGGCCGTCGACCAGCATGAGGACCGCGTCGTGGACCAGGTAGCCGTTCAGCTCGGTCTCCTTGCCGTACTTGGCCTTGTAGCGGGCCTTGTAGTCCTGGACCGTGGGCTGGTCGTAGTCGAGGTGGTTCACGAAGATCCCGCCCTCGACGGCCTTGCCGCCGAGCTTGAACAGGTCGGGTGAAGGCCATCCGTCGCCGCCCATGAAGGTGGCGGTGATGCCGAGCTCCCGGGCCTGGGTGGCGGACAGGGCCACCTCGGTGAAGAAGTAGGGCATGAAGATGACGTCGGGAGCGGCGGCCTTGATCTTGGACAGCTGGGCGCGGAAATCCTTGTCCCCGGCGGTGAAGCCTTCCTTGGCGACGATCTTCCCGCCCTTGCCCTCGAAGGACTTCACGAAGAACTCGGTGAGGCCCTGGGAGTAGTCGTCGGACACGTCGTAGAGGACGGCGGCCTTCTTGGCGCCGAGCTTGTCGAAGGCGTAGCCGGCGGCCACGGCGCCCTGGTAGGGGTCGATGAAGCAGACGCGGAAGTTGTAGGGCTTCACCTTGCCGTCCTGGACCGTGACCTTGGGGTTGGTCGCCACAGTGGCGATGTCCGGAACCTTGGCCTGCTCCAGGGTGGAGGCGATGGGGATGGCGTTGCCCGAGGCGTTGGGGCCGAGGATGGCCACGACCTTGTCCTGGGAGACCAGGCGGTTCGTGACGTTCACGGCTTCCTGGGCGTCACCCTTGTTGTCGTAGCCGATGGCCTCGAGCATGTACTTCTTGCCGCCCACCTCGATGCCGCCCTTGGCGTTGTACTCCTCGAAGAGCATCTTGACGGTGTTGAACTCGTTCTCTCCCCACACGGCCTGGTCGCCGGTGAGGGCTCCGAACCATCCAACCTTGATGGTGTCGGCCTTCTGCTTGCCGCCGCAGCCGGCAAGAACCAACGCGATCGCCAGAACGACGAACGCAGCTTTCCGGAAGTTCATGAAGCCTCCTTGAACATACCTCTAAGAACCCTGACGTTTAAGCGCTTCCGTCCCTACGGACGGGCCGCACCAGTATATAGCCATGTCGGGAAGGATTCAATATAAAAAAGGTGATTTTCTTTGTAGAAACACGGATGGAACGGAGTCGGGGCGGCCGAAAACCGCTCGACCGCCCTCAGGGACGATACTCCAGCACCGCGGGCAGGGAAAGGTCCCCCGGGGACTTGGCCTGGGCCGCGAAGTAGGCTAGACGCGCCGCGAGGGCTTCCAGGAAGGCCGCCGGATTCGAAAGCGCCGCGGGTACCTCCGCCAGGATCCAGTAGGCGGAATCCCGGAGAGCGAAGGCCGTATCCGGCGCCTCCCGGGTCCCTACGGTCCGGGAATAGGCCCGGATCCGGGTTCCCGGGGGTGACCGGAAGGGGATCTCCTCCCATTCCGGGGTCAGGAACAGCTCTTCCCGGACCACCCATACCCGGACCGGAGCGGCATCCAGGCGGTATTCCCCGTACAGGGCCGGGACGGCGTTGGCCGGCAGGTGGGGCACCCCGCGGACCTGCAGGGTGCCCCGGACCAGGATCGCCCGGGCCAGGGCGGTCTGGGCGGAGGCGGGCGGAGAGAGCCCCGCGGCGCACACGGCGGCCGCCAGGACCCAAACCGCCCACCGGACGTTATTCAACGGTCACGCTCTTGGCCAGGTTCCGAGGCTGGTCCACGTCCCGGTTGAGCTCCAGGGCGCAGAAGTACGCGAAGAGCTGGAGGGGGGCGGACATCAGGAAGGGATAGAACCGTTCGTCGATCTTCGGCACCCCGATGAAGTCGTCCGCCAGCTCGCGGACATCCTCGTCCCCCTCGACCCCGAAGGCTATGACGGGGCCTCCCCGGGCCTTGATCTCCTTCATGTTGCTCAGGGTCTTCTCCCGGAGGAAGTCGTCGGGCACCAGGAAGACGCTGGGGGTCTCGGGGCTCACCAGGGCGATGGGGCCGTGCTTGATCTCCCCGGCTCCGTAGCCCTCCGCGTGGATATAGGAGATCTCCTTGAGCTTCAGGGCCCCCTCCAGGGCCAGGGGGTACATCAGGTTGCGCCCCAGGAAGAGGAAGTCCCGGGCCTTGGCGTATTTCTTGGCAATAGCCTGGATCTGGTCCCGAAGGGTCAGGGTCCGGGCCACCTTGTCCGGCACGGACCTGAGGGCTTCCATGAAGCGCCGGCCCTCGGTGGGGCTCATGTCGTGCATGCGGGCCAGGAGGAGGGTCAGGGTATAGAAGGCGGCCAGCTGGCTGGTGAAGGCCTTGGTGGAGGCCACGGCGATCTCGGGCCCCGAGTGGACGTAGACTCCCCCGTCGCTCTCCCGGGCTATGGTGGAGCCCACCACGTTGCAGATGCCCAGGACCGTGCCGCCCTTACGCCGCACCTCCCGCATGGCGTAGAGGGTGTCCGCGGTCTCCCCGGACTGGGAAACCGCCAGGAAGAGGGTGTTCGGCTCCACCACGGGATTGCGGTAGCGGATCTCGCTGGCCAGCTCCGCGGCGGCCGGTATCCGGGCCACGCTCTCCAGGAGGTAGGCCCCGACCAGGCCCGCGTGCCAGCTGGTTCCCGCGGCGATGATCTTGATGCGCTGCATCGAATGAAGCTGCTGGGGGGTGAGGTTCAGGCCTCCGAGCTTCCCGGTCGCGAACTCCGCGTCCAAGCGTCCGGACAGGGCCCGCCCGATGGACTCGGGCTGCTCGAAGATCTCCTTCTCCATGTAGCAGGAGAACCCTTCCTTCTCGATCTCCCCGAGGTCCCAGTCCACGCTGTCGATGCGCTTGTCCACGGGCCGGTCGTCCAGGTCCGTGATGGTGAAACCGTCCGGGCGGATGTCCGCGACCTCACCGTCGTTCATGTAGACCACCCGCTTGGTGTGGGCGACCATCGCGGTGACGTCGCTGGCCAGGAGCATCTCCCCCTCGCCCACCCCGACCACGAGGGGGCTGCCCTTCCGGGCGCCCACGATGCGGCCGGGCTCGTCGGCGTGCATCACGGCGATCCCGTAGGTTCCCTCCAGGCGCTGGACCGCGGCCTTGACCGCCTTTTCCAGGTCCCCTTCGTAGTACCGCGCGATGAGGTGGGCGATGACCTCCGTATCCGTCTCGCTCAGGAAGACCGCGCCCTTGGCCTGGAGCTTTTCCTTGATTCCCTTGTAGTTCTCCACGATCCCGTTGTGCACCAGGACTATCTTGCCGGTGGGATCCCGGTGGGGATGGGCGTTGGCGTCGGTGACGCCGCCGTGGGTGGCCCAGCGGGTGTGCCCGATGCCGCAAGTTCCCGGCAGGTCCGCGGGAACGATGGCCTTGAGCCGGGCGATCTTTCCGACGGTCTTTATCACCTTGAGATCCGACCCCGACTGCACCGCGATGCCCGCCGAATCATACCCCCTGTATTCCAGTCTCTTGAGCCCCTCCACCAGGACGGGGGCCGCCCGCCGGGGCCCCGTATATCCCACGATTCCGCACATAGATTCTCCATGGTTCCGGCTTTTCGGCCGTATAGTTCACGCTGAAGGCTCGTATAGCCCGCGTTCTGACAATATACGCGGAGATCGGGGGCCTGTACAGGGCGGAGGCGCGGGATTTGCCCGACGGCGGGCAGGGGAGTGAATAAGTGAATTGGTGAATAAGTGAATTGGGGGGATTGCATTCACCCATTCACCCATTCACCCATTCACCCATTCACCCATTCACCCATTCACCCTATACTCCCCCCATGGTTCCCATCCCCGTCCGCAACCCCTTTCCCGGCGCCGCCTGCTGGCTGATCCCGGAGACGGATTCCACCATGGACGAAGCCCGTAGGCTGGCCGAGGCGGGCCGGCCCGAGGGCACGGTCATAGCCGCGGACAGGCAAACCGCCGGCCGGGGCCGGTTCCGGGACCGCGCCTGGGTCTCCGAGCCCGGCCGGGACCTCGCTTTTTCCCTCATGCTGCCGTCCGCCGCCTGCGGACTTCCGGGCCTGCCCCTGAGGGCCGGGCTGGCCCTGCACCGGGCAGTCGCGCAACTTGCGAAGGAGGCGGGGACCTCCCCGGCGCCGGAACTGGCCGTCAAATGGCCGAACGACCTCCTGGTCCGGGGGCGCAAGGCGGCGGGCATCCTCTGCGAGTCCTCCGGGGGGAGGTGCTGCCTGGGGATGGGCGTCAACTGCGGAACTCCGTCCGGCCGGGGATTCCGGACGGAGGCAACCGGGCTCGCGGAGGAGCTGAAGGCGCCCGTGGACCGGTTCCGGGTCCTGGAACTCATCCTGGAACGCCTGGCCGAGGCCCTGGCGGAGGAAGGCTGGCGGGAAGAGGTTTCCCGAAGACTCTGGCTCCTGGACCGTCCCGCCCGGTTCCGCACGGGGTTGGCCGATCCCGGGGCGCCGGGGACGCGGATCCTGGAAGGGATCGTGCGCGGAGTCGGCCCCTCCGGGGAGTTGATCCTGGAAACCGCGGAGGGCATCCGTGCCCTGGCCTCCGGGGAACTGTCCCGGGACTGAGGCGGGGGGACGGAACGGCTTTTCGTACCAGGGATTGACGGCGGCCGGGACAGCCGGTAAGGTTTATGCGTATGGCCACGAAAAGCCCCGGACCCTCCGCGGCCGGAACACCGTCCGAGACGGGCATCCTTGCGCGCATCCTTTCCATCTTCACGGGAGGGGATCCCGAGGCGGAGAAGAAGAAACTCCTGCGGTCCATCGGAAAGGATCTTTCCCGGTCGCGGTACAAATTCTACAAGCCCAAGGGTTCCGAAGCCCTGCCGGGGCTCGGGCGCTTCTTCTACGAGATCTACAAGATCGTGGCCCCCGCCCAGATCCTCCTGACAAACGCCGCCGGTTCCGGAGTCCTCCGCTCCTTCGTCATCGAGAGCTTCCTGTCCCCGGAGCAGAAGGAGATCTCGGAACGCCTCACGGACGCGTGGATCCAGGAAAAGGCCAAGACCCTGTCGGTGAAGGAGCTCTCCGAACTGGTCAAGCAGGACATGATCCGCTTCATCTCGGTCTTCGACGGGGACCTGACCGCCCGGATCGACACCGCCCACGCGACCCTCGTCGCCCTGGCCAACTTCGTGAACTTCGACTACTTCTTCCTGCTCAAGAAATTCGATTCCAGCATCCCCGAGCGCAACTTCACCTACCACCCCAAGTTCGAGACGATCTCCGCGGACTACATCGTGGACGACCTCAAGGACTTCCTGGAGGTCTTCCTGGCCCTGAACCTGGAGGCGGACTGGAAACGAATCCTGGGCGCCCTCAAGGAATACCGCAACATCGACGTCCTGCCCGTGGATCCCTGGATCAAGCTGACCGGGGCCCTGAACGAGGTCCGCCAGAGCCGCATCCTGGAGCAGGTCGTCCGGCACGCACAGAAGGATCCCTACTGGACCGCCGCACCCCGGTCCCAGGCGGACCGGATCGTGGAGCCCTTCCTGGAGAAGCTGCGCAGCCAGATGGAGATCCAGCTCCAGAAGATCGCCCAGGAACGCCGAAACTCCAAGATCGACGACCTGGCCAAGCAGGTCTTCGGCACCTCCGTGGTGGTCCGGATGAAAAACTACACGGACAAGGCCAACGTCGTCTTCGCCAAGAAGATGATGGGAGGCTTCACCCAGACCGCTGCCCTCAACTACATCCGGGCCTTCCTGATCGACTTCTTCAAAAAGGACGTGCGGGAGCTCGTGGACCTCCTGATCATCCGGGGTCAGTGGACCACCAGCATCCTCTCCCAACAGCTTTCGGACGCCTACCACGCCCTCCTGGAGCTCTCCGACGAGATCATCCGTTTCGACGATTCCCTCGGGGACGACGGGGACCTGGGAAACAAGCTTCGGAACGTCCTGGCCAAGAGCGACCGGGACAAGGAACAGCTCAAGTACCTGCGCAACCTGCTCAAGGACACGAACGACCGGGCCTCGGGCATGGTCAACCGCTCCGCCCTGAACCTGATCTCCGTTGGCAAGCACCTAAAGAGCCTGATCGAGGACCTCTCCCGCCCGCACCACGAGGTCGTGCTCAACTGGAAGGAGATCGAGAACTCCGCCGCCCATCCCGTCAAGGAATGGATGCTGGGCACCTACAAGAAGATCTACTACCTGGTCCAGCTCCTGCAGTTCTTCGTGTCGAAGGAGCAGTAAGGACTCCTGTCACCTTCTATACCCCCCGTACTTCTCCCGCAGGTCCTCGGGCATCCGGCAGCGGACGATCGTGGCGTCGTCCTCCCGGCTTTCGGAGACCACCGCGGCCCGCCGGTGAAGCAGGGCCACCAGTCCGTACTCGGCGTCGGGGATGCGGACGGTCCACTCCTCCCGGTCCGCGGTCAGGAGCTCCTCCAGCCGGGCCAGGAGCTCCGGGATGCCCCGGCCGGTCTTGACGGACAGGAAGACCGCCCCGGGGAAGCGCTCCGCGAGGAGGTCCAGCCGCGCCGGGTCCGTCACCAGGTCGGTCTTGTTGAAGGCCAGGAGGGTCGGCTTGTCCCCCGCCCCGATCTCCCCCAGGACCTTCTCGGTGGTCTCCAGGAAACGTACCGGCTCGGCCTCCGAGGCGTCCACCACGTGGATCAGGACATCCGCCAGGACGGCCTCCTCCAGGGTCGCCTTGAAGGCCTCCACGAGGCCGTGGGGTAGGTTCCGCACGAAGCCCACGGTGTCGGTGGCCAACAGGCCCCGTCCCGGGGCGTAGAGGATGCGGCGGGTCGTGGTGTCCAGGGTCGCGAAGAGCTTGTCCTCCGCCAGGGCGTCGGCGTTCGTGATCGCGTTCAGCAGGCTGGACTTCCCGGCGTTCGTGTAGCCCACCACCGCCGCCCGGGGCAGGCCCGCCCGCTCCCGGCGCCTCCGCTGGACCGCGCGCTCCATCCGGACCTTCTTGAGGTCCTCCTGGATGTCCCGGATCCGGGCCTCGATCTTGCGCCGGTCCAGCTCCAGGGCCTTCTCGCCGGATCCCTTGGTGCCGTAGCGCCCGCCCTTCTGGCGCATCAGGTCCTCCCGGGAATGGGCCAGCCGGGGAAGGGCGTACTGGAGCTGGGCCAGCTCCACCTGGAGCCCCGCCTCCCGGGTCAAGGCCCGGCCCGCGAAGATCTTCAGGATCAGTTCGCTGCGGTCGTAGACGACCCGGCCCGAGTCCTCCTCCCAGTTCCTCTGCTGGACCGGGGACAGGGGGTGGTCGAAGATGATGGAGTCCGCGTCCTCGGCCTCGGCGGCACGGACGAGCTCCTGGACCTTCCCCGAGGACAAGAGGTGGGAGGCCGTCCGGTCCCGGATCCGCACCAGGATCCGCCCCGCCTCCTGGATCCCCTGGGTCTTCGCGAGGCTCGCGAGCTCCGCCAGGAGGCTCTCCGCCTCGGGCTTGGGGATCGAGTCGGTCTGTATCCCTATGAGAAGCGCGCGCTCCGGGCGCGCCGCGGTTTCGGTCAGTTCGGTCATGTCCTTCCTTCCGGCCGTCCCGCGGGACGGATCCGTGCCGCGAGTATACCCGCCCGGGCCCGGATTAGGTAAGCGGTCCGGGTGTCCCGGCCGCGGCCGCGGGCGGAAGGGCGGCCGGGCCGCGCCCCCCGCCGCGACGCCGCGCGGCCTCGATCCTTGCCCGGGGGCGGAAGGGGTGGTACAATCCTCCCGACACGTCCCGGAATCCCCTATCGCCCTCAGCCGTGACCCAGGGAGGAGCCATGCCCGTCCGCCTTGAAGACATCAGTCCCGCCGTCCGGGAAGCCGAATACGCGGTCCGCGGCGCCATCCCCACCCGCGCCCAGGAGCTCGAGGCCCAGGGACGTCGCATCATCTATTGTAACATCGGGAATCCCCAGTCCCTGGGCCAGAAGCCCCTGACCTGGCTGCGCCAGGTCCTGGCCCTCTGCGAGTGGCCGGACCTGGCGGATCGGGCTCCACAGGCCTTCCCCGAGGACGTGCGCAGGACCGCCCGGGAGATCCTTTCGGGCTCCAAGCACGGACTGGGGGCCTACTCGGAGAGCAAGGGCATGAAATTCGTGCGCCAGGCGGTGGCCGCCTTCATCCGGGAGCGGGACGGGATCGAGGCGGACCCCGAGGCGGTCTACGTCACCGACGGGGCGTCCAAGGGGGTCCAGGCGGTCCTGCGCATCCTGATCGCCGGCCCCGAGGACGGGATCATGATCCCCATCCCCCAGTACCCCCTGTACTCCGCGACCATCACCCTGTACGAGGGCAAGCAGGTCCACTACTACCTGGACGAGGAGAACGGCTGGAAGTTGAACCGGTCCATGCTGGAGGAGAGCCTGGCCGAAGCCCGGCGCTACGGGGTCCGGGTCCGGGCCATCTCGGTCATCAACCCCGGGAACCCCACGGGATCGGTCCTGGACGAGGAGAACATCGCCATGGTCCTGGACTTCGCCCGGGAGCACGGCCTTTCCGTCCTGGCCGACGAGGTCTACCAGAGCAACGTCTACCGGGAGGGGGACCGCTTCGTGTCCTTCGCCAAGGTCCTGGAGGGCAAGGGGTACAAGGACGTATCCCTGTTCAGCTTCCATTCCTGCTCCAAGGGCTTTTTGGGGGAGTGCGGCCAGCGGGGGGGCTACCTGGAGATCCGGAACGTGCCCGCGGACGTGACGGCCCAGCTGACCAAGCTCCAGTCCATCAGCCTCTGCGCCAACACCGTGGGACAGGCCGCGGTCTATCTCCTGGTCCGGCCTCCTCGGCCGGGGGAGCCCAGCCGGGAGCTGTACGTGCGGGAGCGGGACGGGATCCTCGAGGAGCTGAGGTCCCGGGCGGAGCTCCTGGCCGAGGGGCTCAACCGGATCCCGG
>ENA-UOWG01002479-UOWG01002479.1-activated-sludge-metagenome-genome-assembly--contig:-NODE-2479-length-15601-cov-6.233694_pt1 | contig 15601 bp, 11 predicted proteins | sample MGYA00238147_ERZ761563 | MGnify/ENA primary metagenome ERZ761563 (study PRJEB28884, sample SAMN05720216) | anaerobic digester metagenome | isolation source: active sludge of municipal... | reverse complement strand
AATTATACTATTTTCATATAATAAGACATTTCTGTAATGTCGTACATTTTCAGGTTTAAGTTCTAATAGATCGTCTTTACAAGGTACGTACAGAGGACCGAAATTACCAACACTCCATTGTAAAGCAGTATCGTAAGGAAAGATATTATTGTAATTGTTATATGATCCATCATATTGCGATCCAATTCTTGTGATCCTAATGGTGCTCCCAGGAATTCCAATACAACGTTTAATAAAAGTAGTACCGTAAATAAACTTTACAGAATCAGCAAGATATTCATATTGAGGATAGTTAAAAACGATTATATCATCTTTCTCCACCTGAGTTAAACCCTTAAACCAGATGAACTCTACTTGTCTTGAAAATATTAATTTCCAAATATTAATAATCCGGGGGTTATAGGCTATCTTACTTACAACAACATAATCTCCTGATATTAGAGTCGGATTCATAGAATTTGATTGAATCCGGTAAATATCAAGGACGAAAAAACGAAATGTAATAATAAAGCCCAATATCATAAATACCAGAAGTGTATTTATCAGGTTCTTTATTAAATTATTAGACATTGTAATAAGAAACTAAAAAGTAGTTTTTTTATGTAAACAAAAGCACATTTCATAGGATATTCAAATTCAACGCCCAACGAACCCATTATATCAGGAATAGTATTGCACTATTCAATTAAAAACTTATCGATCTCCTTTAAAAAACTGACTTTATCATATGTAAGATTTAGATCAATTATTTTTATAACCTTCCCCTTTTTTAAAAAGTAAAAACATGGTGAAGAAAAAGAAACTAATCCTCGACTAACAGCAAGATTATCTGAATCTAAAATTAAATTTGCACTATCAAGATTTTTTGACTTAATAAGTTCATCTAATGTCTTTTTGTAAGCCGATGAAATAACTAAAATGAAATCCTTTTTGGCATTCTTTGAATAATCAATAGAAGGATCTATGCAACTTGAACATCCTTCTGCAGGAACAATGCAAATAATTTTGTAATTATGTAAATCCTTATTATATAATTTAAAATAATCCTGAAGGATAATTGTTAAATTACCATTATCACAACCAATTGTGAAAGTTAATAACAAAATCTCAAAAACAATATTCTTCATTCGGCTAAAGTTTTTCCAATGTAAATAATCTGAACCTCATTATATCCTCATTGAATGATGGATTATTAATGTTATCTTCTGAAATGTATAATCCTTCTTTAGTAATGAACATCATCTTACAATTATATAAATCTTCAGGAAAATATACCTCTCCTTCATGTTTAAAATTCTTATCTAGAATTATAATAAAGAAACTTGGATAAACTCCATATAATCGATAATCAACTTCTTTAGGAAAATTACTAATGCGCTTATTAACAACAATATAATAACAACTCCTAAATTTGTCATAAAGAATATTGATTACTTCATCTTTTGAAAAAATGTACTCCATTGCAGCATTAAATCCTCTTGATGAATATTTTGACAAATCTTCTCTAAGCTGAAATTTGTAATTAGTTTCAATGGGTATTTTTTTAAAATTTATATGATCATAAGTAATAAATAATTCGTCACTAAGACTAAAAGAGTAAATAAAACAGTTTTTATTACCTATTTCACGCCAAACATTTATTCCTGTGATATCTTTCCCTATGAATTCCTGAGGAACTTTTAATGTAGATGCCCTGCTTTCAAAAGTGTTAAGATTTATAGAAATACTTACTGAGGAATGTTCTTGATTGGAGGAATTAAAAATGCCTGAAGATTCACCAGCAGTTACAGCCGGCACTAAAAAGAGAGAATCACCATAAATAATTGGTCTAGATCCTAAGCCTGAAAGAGAAGGATTCACACGTCTTCCATATGAATCTTTTCCATAAGGGATTCTTCTTGTGATTTCACCATTTCCTGTAAAAACGCCGACTTCTTGAGGAGAAACACCAATAACATACATTGTATCAATATTTTTCAACACAAATCCATACGAAGTGGAGAATGCGTTTGGCCCCTCCTTTTTTATTTCTGTCACTCTAGATAGTTTCTTGGAATCAAGATTAAATAATTCGATAGCTCTATACTTGTTTCTTAGAATTGCAAGATAGTTTGAATCATTAGCTAGGAGATATTGTATACAAACTGACTTATTAGTCGAATTACTGTTTAGATTTATAACAATACTTTCATCCGATTTTTCAAGAGTATATCTATTTTTATAATTATTCTCACTTTTGCAATTACAAAGGAATAAACAAAAAATACTACAAATGAGATAGTTTCGTATTAACATGGTCTTTCAGATTTAAGATTATAAATAGCTGCATTAAATGGAATATGTATTATTATATTAATGCAGCTATTGAAAAATTAGTATTTACATGAAGTCACGCAAATTTGGTGGTAAAATTAAGTAAATACTCTTAAGCACCATTACAAATGTCAAGTGTTGTTCCTTGAGGACAAACTCCTCCACAAGGCACTCCACCATACATACACATGCAATCCTCAAACATAGTATGATAATAACAATAAGCATCAGCTTTGGCAGTTTGCTGGGAAGTGGCCAATCCAATACTTATAATTTTATTACCATCAGTATTCAGATTTACATTAATAGTAAAAATGAATAGTGCAACTACAAAAAGTGAAATCCATTTAAGTGTTTTCATTTTTCATTTTATTAATTTAACAAATGACAGGTCATCTATTGCCCCTGTCTGGCATTAACAACCGGTTGCTTATTCTTTCTATATAAGATTCCAATCTCTTTTTGAATTGATACAGTAGAATCTGATTTTACTTTAACCTTCATTCTTAGGATTACTTTTGCTAGTGAATCTGCTTTAGAAAATTCATTCCTTGCATAATAGAATTTTGCCAAATAATATTTTGGTACTATCCTGCTTGGAACCATAAAATTTGACTTATTATAATATTCTGAAGCACTATTATAATTACCGATAACAGTATGTAGGTTGCCTATTAGAGTAAATAATTCGGGATCAGGATAGGCTACAGATGCTATGTTTGCGACTTCTAGAGCCTCGTTATACTTTTTATTTTTAAATAAACAATCCGCATACAGATATGAAAAATAAGATTCATAACGTAATGAGCTATTAATTTTATGGAAATAATCTTCAGCAATATCATATCTGCCAGCGGATAATGAATTAGATGCGAATGAAAAAACATCATACTTTTCTAGCTTATTTATATTTATAAGTGATATAATGATACTAGCTAATAGTGCAATAACAAATTCAAATTTGATAATGCCCAATAGAAAGAATCGACCATCATTGGTTTTTGTTAAACAGCTAAATGAAGCTAAAAAATAAAAGAATAATATTTTACTGCCAATTGCATTAATGGGAAAGGAAACGATTGAAAGAATAAGAAGCACTATGATTGGACATATATAATGAAACAAAAGGTCACGCTTAATTTTAAAACTGGTAAAGATTGAATATATAAGACTCAAAAGAAAAATAAGTCCTAATATTCCAGTTTCCACTAGAGTTTCAATATAATCATTAAATGCTAACCAAGTATTGCCTGCAACAAACTTATCAGTTTCATTGGATGATTTTTTCAAATAATCGGCCTGATATGGATTATACACAGAACGAAAACGACCATATCCTATACCTGTTAATGTATGATCCTTAAAAATAGTAGTACTTACTTTCCAAATTAATAAACGACCAGATGAAGAGTCTTTCTTAAGATTGTAAAGATTTGTAAGTCCTATTCCCGCCGATATAAAGAGTATTAAGGCTATGCATATTTTTGTCCAACTAAATAATCTTGATAAATAGCCAGATGTATGTAAGAAATATAATAGTGTCAGTATTGTACTTACAATAATACCTATCCATGAGGCTCTATTTAGTGTGAATGGTATCACATTAATAATAAGAAAGGAGGTCAGATATGAAACATACTTAACATATCTATGAATATGCCAATTAAAGAAACATGAAGCCAGAGCATAGGCAAAAGCTACTGAAAGCATTAATGCATAAGGAGCAGGATTATTAAATGTTCCTGTAATCCTAAAATATGGATTATTTGTTGGTATCATACCGTAAATCTGCAGAAGTCCTATCGCCGATTCAATAAGAGCAACACTTATAAGCACAAAAGAGGTAGTATTAAAAAATATAGCATGCTTATTCTTATCTGACAAATATGCTTTTATTATGAAATAATATGCAACAAGCATTACAAGCTCACCGGTCTTATCATTAATATAAGAATCGTTTGTTATTATTGCACTTACCAGGTTCCAGCCTGCATACAGCAGAAAGGCTATATCTATTTTGTTTAATACAATACTGTTAAATCTCTTCTCGTATATGAATAATATGGAGTTATACACTATGATTATCAGCATGAACAGGTAGAAGTAATACTTCTTTGCCGATACAATACCATTAAACATTTTCGATGAATCGGTTAACGGAACTATGAAAAGAAGAGACAAAAGTAACACCGGAATATATTCTGAACAGATATCGCGGAATATCTTCCTTTTGTCTGCCTTTTCAAATATCTGTCTTAATGCCAGAATCATACAGGATGAATTACAATTCTGTAATAAAAATAAACTGCTGTTTGACTAAAAACAATAGTTCCCGGAACAGCTGGCAGGAAAATGGAATAACTGGTAAGAAAATGGAATAACTGGCAATGAAATTAAGAATTAAAAAATTAAGAATTAAGAATTTGGGGTATGCAGGAAATGATAGATGTCAGTTGCTGAGAGTCATTAAGTTGTCATTCGATTTATTGAAATCCATTGACCGGGTTTTTATCTTATGCAAAAAGCGATTCCATCTTACCTTACTAAAACCTGATTTTTGAGGATCTGATGAAAAAAGTACAAGAACAGCTTTCCCGATTATATTTCCTTCAGGTACAAAACCCCAGTACCTTGAATCCTGTGAATTATAGAAATTATCACCTGTCATGAAATAATAGTTTTCATTGAAAATATGCTGAGACAAATTATTGCGTATATTTTTGCCCGGAGTACCAGTTATCTGGTCTTTATAATTCTCAAATAACAACACATCCTTATACCAGAGTTTGTTTTTTTCTGAGAGGTACAATGATTTACCTTTTCCCGGAACATATAAGGGTCCGTAATTTTCTACCGTCCATCTAAGTGAACTATCATGCGGGAACAAAACATCACCATAATCATCATTCCCTGGATCAACACTCATAAAACCTCCATTATTAATTCTTAATTGATCATTCTTAATTCTTAATTCTTCATTCTTAATTACTACACAGTCTCCCGGCATTCCATAGCATCTCTTTACTACTGCACTACCGTAAATATCAGATGTTGAATCACTAACAGAACTGTATTTTGGCCAGTTGAAAACAAATACATCTCCTTTCCTGATTCTGTTCCACCCAGGAAGCCTGAAATATTCTCTCCTTTTTAAATTCAGAAATTTACCTAATTTCAATACCCTGGCGCCGTAGCTCATTTTGCTTACAAGAATTATATCTCCCTGTAAAAGTGTTGGTTCCATTGAAGATGAAGGGATTTTGTAAATCTCCAGGAAAAATATCCGCAGAATAACCGCAATAATTAACGGAAGCAGAACTGTCAGAAATATATTTTTCAACTCCTAATTTTTTATCTATTTATTTCTCAATTCTCAATTTTTAATTCTTAATTATTTCTTTCCTGTGGATATACCAGTAAGTCAACGGCACCAGGTAAAGACTGACAAAGGTACCGACAACCATACCTCCTATTAATGCATAGGAAAACGGCTTCTGAAGCTCGCTGCCCATGTCGTTAGTGAATAGCAGAGGCAACATTGCCAGTATGCTTGTCAGGCTTGTCATGATAATCGCCCTCAACCGGCGATGACCGCCTGTCTTAATAGCATCCATTAATGAATAGCCTTCTTTACGGAGATGATTAATTACATCAAGCTTCAGTATTGAATCGGTAATAATTATGCCGCTCATTATAACCATTCCCATTGCCGACATAAGGTTAAGCGACTGACCTGAAATATAAAGAACCACAAGGGCGCCGGCAATATCTATCGGGAGTTCCATGAGAACAAGAAGTGGCTGTGAAAGCGATTCAAACTGAGCCGCGAGGATAAAATACAGCAATAATACTGATATTACAAGAAGAACTCCGATTTCCTTAAGTAATACAATGTTTGAAAAGAGTGAACCCGAGAAACGTACATCAATTGAATCTGATCTCTTCACTGTTTCTTTTATCTTCTTGATATACAGGTCCTTTTCATTTCCTCCCGGCATAAATACAAGTGGTACATATTCACCATTCTTGCCTGCTGTTATTGTCTTGAAATCCGTGCCGGCTGTTACAGAAATCAGATCCCTGACAGGAATATCTACACCATCTTTGTTAGTAACACTACCAGTTTCAATAAATGCATTTAAGCTCTGGTTACTGCCCGAAATGACTATGGGCATGAACCTGGTAAAAGACCGCAGAGTACCCGCTGTATTCTCTTTCATTGTTGTCCTGAGCTCTTTCAGAAGTAATTCATAGGATACATCATAAATCAATAGTTTCTCCATATCCGCCACAAGTACAATCTGATCCTGAAGAGGTATCTTATTCCCCGATCCTTGTAAATTAAAGCTATCCAGCTCATTGCTTATGTTTAACATCATACCGGGATCGGGTTCAATGCCCGGGTTCTTCATTGTAAGTTCCGCTACAAGAGGAGGCTCTCCTGATGAAAACAACTTTTCGAAAATGGAGACAGGCGGATCAAAACCAATCATGGATTCCCGGTAATTTATTTTAAGAAAATCCTTTGCTTTTTTCTCAATTACTTCAATTTTATCAGGTTCGTCTGACTTAATATAGACAACAGCTTCAGAAGAACTCATATTTTTATTATGACCTAACATGAACTGCTGGGGTCCGATATATGAATTACACTGCATAGTTTCTGATTTGAGATAATCAAGCAGCTTGTTTACCCTTTTCCCGTTCTCAATGACATTGATATTCTCATTCCACTCTATATTCAATATTACCTCATTTTGTGTCAAAGCCGGCATCTTCTCCTTATCAATCAGAATCAGGATGAAAAAACCAATCGGGATGATCAATACATATAACAGAATATTAAGCTTTTTATACCTGAATGTAAAGTCAAGTCCTTTCAGATAAATACTTTCGATATCAATAATTTTCTTTAGCTTTATACCGGCTTTTCCTAAAATTTTTTCTTTGACCAGCCTGAGCTTATTATCTGCTAAACTCACTCTACTGTATGCCAGCCTGTAAATAACCGGCATAAATGTTATTCCCACCAGGTATGAGACAGACAATCCTATTGCAACAGCAACTGCCTCATCATACATTATGGCGCCGGCAATGCCGCTAAGGAAGATCAAAGGCAGAAATACAGCTATATTTACCAGCATAGAGCTCAGTTGAGGAATCATCACCTCTCCCGTACCGGCAACACAGGCATCCTCAACAGAATAATTCAGTTCACGGTACTGGCTGATATTATCCGTGACTACTATTGAATTGTCCATCATGTTTCCGACTGCAAGGATCAGTCCGGCCAGGGATAATATGTTTATTGACAGATTCATGAGACTGAAAAACAACAGGGAGATTATTACCGAAACCAGAAGTGAAAGGCCGATCAGCAACGGTAACCTGAGGTCTTTCAGAAAAATGAAAACAACAAGTATTACAAGCAACAATCCCTGTCCAAGATTCTGCTTCAGATTTGAGATTGAATAATCAAGAAGCTGCGTCTGATCCTGGCTCACATCGAAGTGCACACCGGCATAATCAGACTCAAACTGCCTTACCAGTGATTGTATTTTATCTTTCATATCAGCCAGCCGGGCATCAGCCTGCTTTATCACTGCCATTGTAATTGCAGGTTTCCCGTCAGCTTCAAACATCCCCGTCTGTTCCCTCGGGTCAACAGATACTTTCGCAATGTCTTTAAGCTTTAATATTTTCCCGGAAATATTAAGCAGTATGTTTTCCACATCTTCACTGTTCCTTAGTGTGGATGAAAACATAACATTATACTGATAATGACCGTCCCTTACAAGTATGCTACCTGCATTGACATTATTTTTTGACAATGCCTCCTCCAATTGAGAAACAGACAAGTCAAGACTCTGCATTTTCAGCATATCAGGTTCAATTGTAAGCTGTGGGCTCACAGTGCCGCTAATGTCGACCATTGCAACTTCCGGAAGCTGCTCAATACGCCTTCGGATAACAGATTCCGCAAATTCGCTCAGTTCAATGAACCTGAGATTACTTTCATATTCACTTATTGCAACTGTAGTATTAGTTTCACCCTGGCTCAGGTTAAGATAAAAGACCGGTATATCGGAAGCGCTGGCTTTTATAACCCTTGGCCGCTCAATATCGCGCGGCAACACATTCATCGCTCCGTCAATCTTTTCATTTACCTCAATAAAAGCATAGTCGATATTTGTGCCATAATCAAAACGCAGTGTGATAAGAGACTGGCCATCGCGCGTTTCACTTTTTATATCATTCAGATGAGAAACCTGCATAAGTTGCACCCTGACAGGTTTTACAATGGCATTTTCAAGTTCTCTTGCCGAGCTGTTCCTGTACGAGATATTAACAGTGACAACAGGGATTGGAATGTCTGGCATCAGTGAAACAGGAAGTGTCCTGTAGGCCACAATGCCCATGACCACGGCGGCAATAAAAACCATGCATACGGCAATCGGACGGTATATCAGGAAACGGACCACAGGTTCAATTAATTACTACTTCAGAGTCATGTGCAAGATTAAAATTACCTTCATATATTACCGAATCACCTGGTTGTAATCCTTCGGTTATTGTGAATGAAGAAATATTTTCCAGACCGGTCTTTACGTAAACCCATTTTGCCCTGCCTGATGAATATGTGAAAACAACCTGTTTCCCGCTCCGCAGCACCACGGCCCGTTTTGGTATAACAAGCTGATGCGGGACACTCTCCTCAAGGACTATTCTTACATTCATGCCTTCAAAAAGATCCTTATCTTCATTATTACATACGGCCCATACTTTTACCATGCCGTTTCTGTCAACAACAGGATTTATCCTTGTTATTGTGCCATTTATCGCTACATCTTTATAAGAAAATGGTTCTATCCTTACCTTCTGACCCTCCTTTACAGAAGCCAGTTCACTTTCAAGCACCGGAAACTCAGCTTCGAAACGATTGTCATCAATAACAGTACAGAATTTCTCCGATGTTGAAGAAATGTTGCCCTGTTTAAGAAGCAGATCAGCAACAATTCCAGTGAACGGGGCCTTAAGCACAGCAGCGTTGAGATTATATTCAGAAAGTTCAAGGTTTGCAAGCGCCTGTTCATATCCACTTCGGATCCTGGCAGTATTCATGGTCCTTGCAGGTATCCTGACGCTGTCGCGGAGATCATATCCCTGACTAAGCAGAGCGTCTTGCATTTCGATACGCGCTCTGCCAACCTGGCCGGCATTTTGTTTAAATGTGTTCTTAAGTATGAAATCATCAAGCTTTGCGATAACCTGATCGCTGACAATCCTGTCACCGTTTTTAACATATATCTCCGTCACAACTTCCGAAGTCCGGAACTTAAGGTCTGCTTTTTTCAATGCAGTCAGCTTCCCGTTACTGATAATCTCTTTGCTGAAATCAGAATACTTAAGTAATAATACTGATACTCTTTGTTGGTCCGTTCCTTTAATTGAAGGATCCTCATATTCAGAGTTTTGCTCTTCAGGAGCGCCGCTATTGTTACAGGAACAAAATGTACCTGAAAAAATCAAAAATATAACCGGCATTATAAGTCTCATATATTTGGTATTCATTGTATTGTCATTTATGTCGCATTATATTGCGCTGCTTGTCGCCAATTCTCAGGAACACAGGCAAATAGAAAATTATTCCGATCAGCGAAAAGATCAATCCTCCGATGGTACCGGCTGCCAGGGCAAACCAGAATGGCTGCTTTTCACCAATCAGAAATGGAACAAATCCAAGAACAGTAGATACTATTGTAAGCAATATAGGAATAATTTTATAATTAAAAGCTTTGAGATAGAGTACAATATTATCGGTATTCCTGCCTTTGTATTGTCTGCGGAGAACATTATAATCATTAAGGATATAAATTGCAGCATTTACCGTGAGACCGCTCAGCATGACCAGCGCGGCAAAACCACCCTGGTCGAAATTCAGTCCGAACAGGTAGAAAGTAAGAAAAATACCGATATAGCCAACCGGTATGATCAATATTACTGCCAGAGGTTGCAAGAGAGACTCAAATAATACAGCACAGGTAAAAAATATCATTATCACTATCAGGAGAAGAAGCCAGTACTGCTTTTTATCCTCCTGCCCCCACCAGAAAAAACCTCCGGTATCAGAGACTACACTATAACCGACAGGCACCACCGGTATAAAATTTTCAACTTTCTCATTTATATATCTTCTGGCAAACTTGTCGGAACCAATATAATCGAATTGAAGATAAACCTGGTATTGCTGATCCTTTTTACTAATAACGGGAGAGGTAGTTTCCTTTCCGATTTCTGAGAAATCGTATAACTTATAAAAATCCGAATCATTCCTGAAAGGTCTTCTGACCAGCGACCACAGGTCAGTTTCCGGCAGACTTTCTGGTCTGAGTCTCACATTTTCAACTCCTCTCTCAGTTACAATAGCAGCAAACACCGGTTTTACAAGTGACCATTCATTCAATGATCTATAAAGCCCTGACATTCCCATTTCAGCTATATCTGCTTTTTCGCCTGAAACCTTTGCAATAAACTCAGTATTATCGGGTTTGTACCATGTGCGTTCCGACAGGATGTAAACCTGACTGATACGCGGATTTCCAGACAGGCTGTCCTTCAGCTTCTCTCCCAGGCTAAGCAGCCGGTCATAATTATATCCCCGTATTCTTACGGAATAAGTGCCAGCGCCTTCGTATACGTTGTTGGAGAAACCATCCCCGAAACCAAATACTGACCAGTCTGCTCCGCCCAGTTCAATAGCCTTCGATATAACATCCCCTTTGAGAACAAGCGGAAAGGAACTTTGAAGAGCCTCATTTTTAAAATATACTGTTACGGAGGCATTCCTTGCAGAAACAGATGACTGGAAAAGCTTAATTCCGTTTAGATCCCTCAGGTATGATTCCATTCCGGAGATAATATCGTCAGCCTGTTTCAGAGTTGAACCCCTCGGGAAGCTTGCTGTTATAAAAAGAGAAGTCTCCTCGGGAGTCCTGAAATAGGAACCATCATACACTTTTTCTGTAAACAGCCTTAACGCACCTCCGGTAATCTTATCCAGCCAGGGTCGTACATTTCCCTTGTACCACTCAGCGCCAATCGTGGCATTATAAAATGTCGAATACCACTTTCCTTCATCTGCTTTTTCGGGTAAAAGGTATACTGGCAGGCCGAAACCCAGAAGAAGCAGAATTATCACAATCGCCTTTCGCCTTTGTAGAAAATTTATCAGCCTAAAATAATTCCCTGTAAACCTCACGGTCCTCCTGTTACGTTTAAGTGATCCGTGATTTCCGGAATTTTCCTTTCCAAGCCTGAGTTTCTCCATTAAAGCAGGAACAACAAAAAGAGCAGTAACAATGGACACTGATTGATTTATTATAATAACGAGAGCAAAATCAACGAGATTGGCTTTTATCTCTTCCTTCAGAAAGAAGATAACAACTAATGCTGAAATTGTTGCAAAAGTACCGGCCAGTATGGCCAGGAAAGCCTTCCTGTTACCTCTGGTTCGGATATGGTCGCTCATAATGATAACGTTATCAGTCATAAGACCAAGTGACACTGTTATCCCTGCCAGGGCATAAAGATGCACTTCTATTTTAAGCAGGTAATAAAATATTACAGCTATGCTCAGGTTTCCTGCAAGCATTATAAGCAGCAGTAAAGCATGTTTCCATCTTCTCGTTACAAGAATCACAAATACGGTTAAGATAAGCAAAGTAAAGACAGAGCGAATTACAATATTGGATAGCTCATTGTATATAAACTCTGTGGAATCGTCACTTAACAATAATTCATATCCTGCAGGTAATGATTTTGCCAGCGTTTTTACAACATTCTTAGTATTATCAGCAACAACAAGGTTGTTCTCGTCCGGACCTGCATACACAAGAATTGTTATTGTATTCAAGCCGTTGATCCTGTAGATGTTCTGAGGCTTACTTTCCTCATGCTTAAGAGTTGCAATATCATCAAGATGTAATATACGATCTCCTTGCTTCTTTACTACTGTCCCATGTATGTCAAAAGATTCAGACAGATTTGTGCGGAGTATTACAGGAACGCATGGATCCCTGCCGGTTCCAATATGCTCCTTATTTATTGTCCTTGCTACAGCCTGCCGGATCTCTTCAGTAGTAATACCACAGGCTGCAGTTTCATCCTCGTCATATTCAATTATCCATTCGGGCGGTGAAGAACCGAATACCTCAACTCTGTCAATCCCTTTAATCTGTGACAGGAATGGTTTTATATGATCATCGGCATACTTCTGAACAATGGAAGCTGAGGCCGGAGCATTAAGGTTATATGTAAGAAGCGGACGTTGTCTCTCCTGACCAGGTTGATTAAGCCTGATTACAGGATAGGTGGCAGCTGCAGGCATCCCGGGCCAGGCCTGCCGGATTAATGAACTGACTTCGAAACGGATAGCATCTCTGTCACCTTTTTTATCAAGAGAAAGCAGGATTGTGCCATTTTCATTTCCGGATGTCGAGCTTATCTCTCTGATCCCTTTTACCTGGGCAAAAAGAGCTTCGAGCTTTGATGTAACTTCCTGTTCTATTACTCTTGGTTCGGTTCCGGGCCAGTTAAAATTAATCGCCACAGAAGATGATCTTGAATTAGGATTTAACTCAAGATTCAAATACTTAATTAAAGCAATACCGCTTAAAGAAAGAATTATAAAAACAATACTTATCCTGAAAGATTGCCCAAGTGTGCTCCTCACATTTATTGAATAAGATTATTGTTCTATAAATATAGTGAAATGAAATTTCATAATCATCTTTAGTAGATTTTTTCCTTTATTGATTTAATTATCTTTTCATCAAGTTCATTCTCTGCTGCCAGAACTTTATAGTCTGAGTTAATCAGAAATATCCTATTCTTACTCAAGATAGCATTATTCGCTTTTTGAAATAAAGAATCTTTATCATGAAGCGATATTCCACGGAATTTTATGTTTTCATGATAATATTCAACAATTATTGTATCTATCGAAGAACTGATGCTTATAACCGGTAATTCAGGAAACTCTTTTGAAAGTTCACATAAAATTCCATAGCATATCGAACATTCTCCTGAATGGTAATAAATTAACATTTTCCCATTTTTGTCTGGGAACTTATAGAATAATTGCATGTAGTCTGGAAGATCAAGTCTGATATCAGAAGTCTGTTCATTACAATTAACTGCCATGCAGAGAAATAGTATTGCTAATATTGCAGGTTTGCTCATTTCAAGATATCTTTTATTGAAAATGAAATCAATCCGGGAGATTCCTCATCGCATTTTATACAATATAGTATCTTATTTCCCCAATCTACATCAAAAGCAAAAACAGGAAACTCAAGGTTTATTATTCTAAGAGGTTTACCCTTCCAGTTAAAGCAAAATATCTGTTTTGGATATGCTTCGGTTAATCGTGGTCCCTTATTCTTTTCTCCCTTGTATGAAATGAAGCCTGTCCAGAATTCATCAATATTTGCATCGGCCATGCAATATGTCAGGTAACCAGGTTCTCGTCTTGTCATTCTACCCGGGCCCACCTTAACATAGTGAGCTTCCAAATTAATTCCAAGAGGGCCATGGATTCTTCTTTCTAATCCTTTTTCTGTATCATATATTTCAATTATATCTGTATACGCACATACAACAACAAACTTTGAACCATTCGAATTTGCTGATATATAAGAACCGAAGATATCATTATCAGGCTTAACCTGATCACTGTTTAATAATGTAGGATAATCTCCAAATTTTCTGATTATTTTTCCCTCTCCGGTTAAATAAGTAAACCGATTAACATCACCAATATTACTTAGACAAACTAATAAATTCTCAGTTAACGGGTAAGTCCCTTTAGACTGTTTCTCATCTAACATAAACTCATCAATAATATTGAATCGTCGATCTTTCCCGGGTGATAATTTAATCACTTTTCTTAATTGACCACAGAATGCATATAGGTCTTTGTTAAGTATTTCAATTCCCCATACTGATATCATTTCACCAGGGCCTTTCCCTTTTGAGATCAATTTCTGGATCATGTTGCATTTTAAATCTATTACAGTAAGCATCTTCGCAGAACCCATTTCCTGGATTATGAGAAATGAATCCGGATGAAACCTTATCCACCTGGGATTTCCAAGAAACAGACTATCATTTTCATAACTTTGTCCATCCTTCAGATAAAAAGATTTATCGAAGGAATTAAGTGTAAATTCAGTTTCTACCCTTGATTCAGTACAAGAATTTAATAAGACAGTTATTAAAATGAATATTATTTGTGCATTTTTTTTTCTCATTTAGGATATAGTGTGAGATTATGAAAAAGCAGACAGATAGTGTTACCCGTCTGCTTTTTGTTATTACAATTTACCACCAGCTTTTCCCATCACAAGTATGATAAACTATTCCTCCTGGGAGTCCAAGGGCCATAGTACAGCCTGTGCCACCACTATAACAAAAATCACATAATTGGTCTTCTCCAAAAGCTACGGGTAAAGAGAATAGATTACTTAGTGTAATCTCGTTATTATCTGTTTTCGATATGTTTGCATTCAAAAACATAACTGCAACAAATGCCAATGAACCAATAAGTAATAAAACTTTCTTTTTCATAACTTCAACTAAATTTGTAAAACAAAATAATACCTAATCCTGTTATGTACTTTTAATAAATCACCCTTTTCAAACAGGATGGATGACCATGTTACAATTTTCCTATCTTTGTCGCTTCACCTCCTTTCTTTTAAGGAAAGGTACCGGGGTGGGAAACTGAAGCTATAAACCTTTTATGTTTCCTTCCCTTTTTCTTTCCATGATTTATTGTCATTTACTTATATCAACTTTAATCCCGAAGATAAAAATGACTAATGGTATTGTCAATACTTTTAGGAACAGGTGGTACGAAAATGGAACAGTTGGCAGGAAAATGGAATAACTGGCAATGAAATTAAGAATTAAAAAATTAAGAATTAAGAATCTGGAGGTATTCAGAAAAATATAGATGTCAGTTACTGTACGTCATTCGGTTGCTATTCAGAAGTCAATTCCTTAATAAGATCCTGCATTTCTTTTTTTATCTAAATATACAGGTTTAGGTTGCAATGCCAGACAGTCGAGCTTATCTCTCTGATCCCTTTTACCTGGGCAAAAAGAGCTTCGAGCTTTGATGTAACTTCCTGTTCTATTACTCTTGGTTCGGTTCCGGGCCAGTTGAAGTTCAAAGTTACTAAAGATGATTTTACATTTGGATTCAGTTTAATATTCAAAAAACGAA
>ENA-UOWG01002477-UOWG01002477.1-activated-sludge-metagenome-genome-assembly--contig:-NODE-2477-length-15607-cov-3.803241_pt1 | contig 15607 bp, 14 predicted proteins | sample MGYA00238147_ERZ761563 | MGnify/ENA primary metagenome ERZ761563 (study PRJEB28884, sample SAMN05720216) | anaerobic digester metagenome | isolation source: active sludge of municipal... | reverse complement strand
CAAAAGCGTACGCCTGATGCGAGTGTGGTTCTCCTTCATCCGGCTTTCGAGCGCTTCGATGCTGTCGTTCATGGTCGAAATCATGCGATTGGCAAGCTTGCGGGTAATATTCATCACGATGATTCCTGCATTTGAAGGTGTGCGGTCGTATTGCAGGTGCATCAGGCGGTCTGACTTGTCAATATCAGTCGGTGTAATGAATATAACTCCGGCTGCACCTTTGTCTTTTGCAGTGAGCGCTTTCAGCCGTTCGCTTTCAAAATCAATGAAAAGGCTTTTTGAATTATCAGGTTCGGGATCGCCGCGCAGTATCATCACCCATTTCCCGGTAACATCAATGCCGGCATAGTCGTTCCATCGGAGCGAATCGAGGTTTATATCGAAACCGTAGCCTGCAAAAACCACCGGGGCTTTGAGTGTGCCATTCATCGAAAAGGAAAGCGGTACAAAGTCTTTCCCTGTTGCGCCAACATACTCATCGAGTTCAAGTTTGTTTTTTGGCCCCGGAGTAGCATCCGTAACAACTTTTATTTCCTGCAATCCATTGTTAAACAAAGGCGTAAGACCTGCTTTCGTGAATTTGTCAAGAATATAGGCTTCCGTCATTTTATCGCCTGCCATTCCCGGAAATCGCCCACTGAGCGAATCGGAAGCTAGCAAACCGATGTGATATCGCAGATCGCCTGGAGTTATTTCGGGATTGTACTGAGCAAACACCGGGAATCCCAATACAAAGGCTGATATTAAAATGAAACAAAGTTTCCGGAGCATATCATTGAATGATTTGAATGTTATGCAAAAGTAAAGGTTTTAAAAGTATGTGAACATAATGGTTTACAATGCTGATATATGGTTTATAGAATGCCTTAAAGGAGCAAAGTATATTCAAATTTTGCACCTATTAACCATTTTCACGATAACGTGCTGATATACAAATTCTTTAATAGGTTAAATATGTTGATAAAATTCAGGGTCGCATTTTTTCATCTATAATTGATTAACAGACATTTGTATAGACAATAAATATATACAGGACAGTCTGCCACGAAAACAAATTTAGATTATAACTGATTTGAACTATTGTTGTGTCCTGTCCCAAATTACAAAACCCCGGTGCCACGCCGGGGTTTTTGTTTGGTTCAAAAAAATTAGCAGGCTATTTGAATTGTGTCTTAAGCACTGCGATCCAATCTTTAATGCGTTTGTCTGTCAGTTCGGGCTGGGTGTCTTCATCAATGGCAAGGCCAACAAACTCACCTTCCTTTTCGGCATTGGAGTAATAGAACTTATAACTGCGTGTGGATGTGTAACCAACTACATTTTCTTTATAAGGAAGGCGGCAGAAGATTATTCCCATGCCATCAACAAAACTCTCAGGGTACTCAACCTGGTCGCCAAGCCCAAAAAGTGCGATTTTCTTTTCTTTCAAAGGGGCTTCGGTAAGTTCGTCAATAAAATTTTCCCAGTCCGAATGCATCTCACCAATTCCCCAAGCTGCAGTACCGAGCACGAGAAAATCATATTTTGATATTGCTTCGACATTTGTTGATTTCACATTGTGCAGATCGGCGTTTTCAATGCCAAACCCTTCCTGGATTTTGCGGGCTATCTTCGCAGTACGTCCGTTATCCCTGCCTCCGAAAAAAATACCTATACGGGCCATTTCCTGAAATTTAGTTACTTAAAGTTTTTACAAAGTTAGGCTTTACCGCTGATATTTAGAACTCATTGACAATTTCTCCATAATTTTGAGCCTGAATATGATGGTTCTAGCATAATGCGACTAAAAAAACAGATATTCAACTCGTTTGTTCTGCCCACAGGGTTAATTTTTCTCACGGCTGGAATAATCTTTCTGTTTATTGATGACACCCGGCCGGCCGGAATCACTCTTATTGCAGTTTCGGTTTTGTTTGTTTCAGCGTCATACATTGTAATGCCCCGCTTGCTTAAACCATTGAAAACCATCGAAGAAGCCATTTCTTCGCTGGAACTTAACGGCCAGATTGATGAAAACAGCTCATTCGTTGCAGACCGGGAACCACTGATTATATCCCTGAAAAATATCTCCGAAAGAATTGGCTCACAGGAAAAGCAGTTGCAGAAGGAAAAACTGCGGCGTTTGCGCTCGGTTATTGACGGGCAGGATCGCGAGCGGCAGCGGCTGGCACGCGAGCTTCACGACAGCTTAGGCCAATCGCTTATCGCCGTGAGGCTTCAGCTCGAATCGACCGAAAAGCCCGGTTTGTCGCAGGTGCGCACCGCTATTGACCTTTCGAAAGGCATGATTGACCAGGCCATTGACGAAGTTAGGCGCATCAGTAACGATTTGCAGCCTGCCGCCCTCGACGAACTCGGACTCGAAACCGCCCTGCGCACCCGCATTATGGAACTGGCGGCCATTGCCGGAATAGATGCAACCGTTGAAAGCCACGGAAGCCTGAGCAGGCTCGAGAAAAAATCGAAAATATACCTGTACCGCATTGCCCAGGAGGCAGTTACCAATATTATAAAACATGCCCGGGCTACCGAAATGACGATTTCGCTTTCGCGAAACGATCAAACCGTCAGCCTTTCGGTTTCCGACAACGGCAAAGGATTTATCCTGGATCCCACAAGCTATGCGCACCGCAACGGCATACAAAATATGCGTGAACGTGCTTCGCTGCTCGAAGGAACTTTTACCATTGAATCGGCCCCAAAAGCCGGAACACAAATCAACGTTACAATACCCTACAAACGCAATGAAGGAGACGATAAAAATATTACTGGTTGACGACCATCACCTGGTACGTGCCGGTATTGCCAACCTGCTGGCCGGCGAAAATGATCTCGAAGTAGTGGGTGAGGCCTCAAATGCAGGCGAAATGATTGATCTGCTTAAGGTTCAGCATCCCGATCTTGCCGTTCTCGACATAGCCCTGCCCGATATGTCAGGGATTGAGCTTGCCCGGCAGATGGCAAAGGAATTTCCTCAGGTAAAGGTGATATTTCTGTCGATGTACACCTCCGAGGAGTTCGTTTTTAACGCTATCAACTCAGGAGCAAAGGGGTACCTGCCAAAAAACACTTCGCGCAACGAGCTGTTGCAAGCCATAAGGGCTGTTTATAAAGGTGAGGAGTATTTCGCTGAATCAATTTCAAACACCATTCTGAAAAGCTATATCAAAAAGGCCAAATCGGGCAACCTTGATCAGCTGCGAAATGAAAGCCTGCTCTCGAAACGCGAAGTGGAAGTGCTGCGCCTTTTCGCCCAGGGGCTTACAAACCAGGAGATTGCCGATAAACTTTTCATCAGCATACGTACAGTTGAGTCGCACAAAAACCACATCATGCAGCGCCTCGAGCTCAAAACAACCGTTGACCTTATAAAATTCGCCATCAGGAATAACCTCGTAAATCTGTGATTGATTGTAAAGCCATGAAAATCAATTTTATGAAGAATCTATCATTACTGATCATTCTGCTTGTTCCCCTTTTTGCTTCTGCTCAAAAATTGAATCAGAAAGGCACCGATCCCAAAAAGCACAACGAAATCCTGCTGGGTTACTGCAACCGCGACGGTTTCGGCACAATAAACAGCAATTTCGATTCGGCTTACCGTGCCGAATATGCCATCTATAAACCAGATGAACCGACCTTAACACAGTTAAAACCGGCACTGAAAGGCATTACGATAAAACTCGTGATGGGAACCTGGTGCGGCGACAGCAAGGAATGGGTACCAAGATTCTACAAGGTAATGGACCAGGCGGGTTTTAACTACCGGAAAATGAAGCTCATAGCCGTTGACCGAAATAAAAAAGCCGGTGACCTGGATATTTCGGCGCTCCACATTGAACGTGTTCCCACTTTCATTTTTTATAAAAAGAAAAAGGAATTGGGCAGGATTATCGAAGTGCCCTACGACCTGATTGAGAAAGATATGCTGAAAATCATCGGCGGGAAATAAAGAAACATCGAAAACTGATCTCAAGCTACTGATTATGAAGGTTTTTGAAACAATAAATGAGCTGCAGTCGCACCTTGATGCACTGAGAGAGTCAGGAAAAACCATCGGTTTTGTTCCTACCATGGGCGCCTTGCACGATGGCCATATTCAGCTTGTTAAAACCTGTGTTTCGCAAAACGATGTCACGGTGGTGAGCATCTTTGTTAACCCAATCCAGTTCAACAACCCCGAAGACCTGGCCAAATGCCCCCGAACAGTTGAACCGGATAGTGAAAAACTGGAGAGCGCCGGTTGCAGTGTGCTTTTCACACCTTCGGAAAAAGAGATGTACCCCGAACCCGATACTACAGTAATGGAATTTGGCGGGCTGGAGAAGGTTATGGAAGGTCGATTTCGCCCCGGGCATTTCAGGGGAGTTGGAGTGGTAGTGAAAAAGCTCTTTGAAATCGTAAAACCACATCGTGCCTATTTTGGAGAAAAGGATTTTCAGCAACTGGCCATTATCCAATACATGGTGAGGAAACTTGAAATTCCGGTGGAGATAATTCCCTGTGCAACGATTCGCGAAGCCGACGGGCTGGCGATGAGTTCCCGCAATATGCGCCTTACGGCCGAACAGCGGACAGCCGCACCCGGCATTTACGCAGCGCTCATAAATGCCAGGGAGAATTATAGCTGGTTTATACCTTCAGGACTTGAAAAGCTTGTGATGACGGAAATAGAACAAAATCACGAATTAAAGGTTGAATATGCAACCGTTGCCAACGCCGTCACATTGCAGCCGTTCGAAGACTGGATGGATGCAGAGCATGCCGTTCTTTGTGTTGCCGTTTTCGCAGGCAAAGTGAGACTGATAGACAATATCCGGTTATATTAGGTATTCAGTCTGCATAAACCTCTCAGGTTTTCGTCCTTTTCAGTCAAAAATCATCGGTACATTGTTTTTAACTTGTTGATTTTATAAACGTTAGAACCAGGTACGGTAAAGCGTTATTTCTTTGTATTTTTGCACCATGATGAAAATTGAAATATTAAAATCCAAGATACACAGGGCTACCATAACACAGGCCAATCTCAATTACATTGGATCGATAAGCATTGATGAGAACCTCTTGGATGCTGCCAATTTAATTGAGTTTGAGAAGGTTCAGGTAGTAAACATCAACAACGGCGAACGTCTTGAAACCTATGTGATAAAAGGGGAGCGCGGTTCGGGAGTTATTTCTCTCAACGGAGCCGCAGCACGCAAAGCATCGGTTGGCGACCTTATCATCATAGCATCGTTTGCACAGATGGACTTCGAAGAAGCAAAAAAATTTAAGCCTGCTATCGTGTTCCCCGATGCGAGTAACCAAATTCACTAAACCGTCTTGAACAAAAAACTTAAAAACGTCGCCCGTTTCCTGCTTTTCCTGGGCATTGGCATTTTCTTTATCTGGCTGTTCCTGCACAACCTCACTTCTCAGCAGAAAAAGGAGATTTTCCTTTCGTTTGGTGATGCCAATTACTGGATTATCGGACTGGCCATTGTCCTTGGAGTGCTGGCGCATTACACCAGGGCCATCCGATGGAAGATGTTGCTCAAACCCATGGGTTACGAAACCGGAAACCGCAACACTTTTTTTGCCGTAATGATCGGCTACCTTGCCAACCTGGCATTGCCGCGCCTGGGCGAGGTTAGTCGTTGTACCATACTCAGCCGTTACGAAAACGTACCTTTTACCAAATCTTTCGGAACGGTTGTAACCGAAAGAGGCATTGACCTGATTGTGTTTCTGATACTGTTCTTTATCAACCTGGCAGTACAGTTCGATAAGCTGTATTCATACATTGAGCAGAAAATTTACCAGCCGCTCGAATCAAAATTACACCTTTCATACAGCCTTGCAGGATCACTTACCAACATCGTGATCATTATCCTGGTGGTGATGGTTGTTTTGTTTTTCGTTTTTCGAAAAAAGCTCCTTAAAATCAATATTATCAGCAAATTGTGGGATATGGCCAAAGGCTTTTTCGAAGGCATGAAATCGGTCATCTACATGAAGAAACCCTGGTTGTTCGTACTTTACTCGTTGATAATCTGGGGATTATACTGGCTTATGGCATACCTGGTTTATTTCAGCCTGCCCGAAACCAGTCACCTTGGACCTGATGCCGGCCTGGCAACACTCGTGTTCGGAACCATCGGCATCATGCTGGTACAGGGTGGCATAGGAATTTATCCTGCTATTGTCGCCGAAACATTACTACTATACGGAGTTGCAAATACCAAAGGCTATGCATTGGGATGGCTTATCTGGAGTTCGCAAACGCTTACCATCATATTACTCGGAGTGCTTTCGTTCATTCTTTTGCCCATTTACAACAATCAAAAGAAGAGTTATGAAAAAGCTTGAGTTTGTAAAGTCGAAAATATATACGCGCGACAGCGTAGAACTTGCCAGGAAACTGGCGATCATGCGTTTCAAAAGCAAGAAGATCGTTTTCACCAACGGCTGTTTCGATATCCTTCACCTCGGGCATATTGATTATCTGGCCAAGGCTGCCAACCTGGGCGATGTGATGATTGTGGGACTGAATACCGATGAATCGGTGCGCAGGATAAAAGGCGGCAACCGCCCGATACAGGACGAAGTGTCGCGTGCCATGGTGCTGGCCTCGCTGCGGTTTATTGATTATGTGGTTTTTTTCGGTGAAGACACACCTTATGAACTCATCAAAACTATCCAGCCGAATGTGCTGGTAAAAGGCGCCGACTACAAGCCTGAGGAAATTGTCGGGTATGACATTGTAAAAGCCCGCAAAGGCAAAGTAGTTACCATTGATTACCTCGAAGGGTATTCTACAACGGCGATTGAGAAGAAAATTCTTGAAAGCAGGTAAACCGTATTCTACCTACCTCCCTGCACATTAGATGCTCTATATATTTCTGTCCAAGAAATTGCCATTCCCGGTGATTTTCTAATTTTACCCCATGGCAAAGATTAAAACGACCTTTTTCTGCCAGAACTGCGGGGCTCAGTCGCCAAAATGGATGGGCCGGTGCAGTTCATGCGGCGAGTGGAATACGATGGTGGAAGAGGTGATACAGCATGGCGATGGCGGTGCCAAAAGCAGCGGTAACTTCAAGATAACTGAAAATAAGCCGAAACAACTGCATGAAATTGCCCAGGGAAATGAAGAACGTACTGTAACCGGCAACGGCGAACTCGACCGTGTACTGGGCGGCGGCCTTGTGGACGGTTCACTGATTTTGGTAGGTGGCGAGCCGGGTATCGGCAAATCAACACTCATGCTACAGGTTGCCCTGCAAATCAAAGGCAGGAAAGTGCTTTACATTTCGGGCGAAGAAAGCGAACAGCAGATACGCATGCGAGCTGAACGCATCGGCTACAAAGAACCTGATTGTTACATACTTACCGAAACAAATACCCAGTCCATTTTTCAGCACCTCGAAGCATTGCAGCCCGGGCTGGTGATCATTGATTCCATTCAGACTTTACAAACCAACATCATCGAATCAACGGCGGGAAGCATATCGCAAATCCGTGAAACTGCCGCCGAAATGCAGCGCTTTGCCAAAACCACAGGCGTACCTGTTTTCCTGGTCGGGCATATAACAAAAGACGGAAACCTGGCGGGGCCAAAAATACTGGAACACATGGTAGATACGGTACTACAGTTCGAGGGTGACCGTAATTACGGCTACCGCATTCTCCGTGCCGTGAAAAACCGTTTTGGCTCTGCCTCCGAGTTGGGCATTTTCGAAATGCGCGACACCGGCCTGCGCGAAGTTTCCAATCCTTCGGAAATCCTGCTTTCGCAACGTGACGAAGAAGTGAGCGGAGTAGCCATTGCGTCAACCATCGAAGGGCTTAGGCCCATTCTTATTGAAACACAAGCACTTGTGAGCACGGCAGCCTATGGAACCCCGCAACGCTCGGCAACAGGTTTCGACATCAGGAGACTGAATATGTTGCTGGCAGTTCTTGAAAAACGCAGCGGTTTCAGGCTCGGCGCCAAAGACGTTTTCCTGAATATTGCCGGCGGCATCCGAGTTGATGACCCCGCGATAGACCTGGCGGTGATTGCTGCGGTGCTTTCGTCAAACGGCGATATTCCCGTCGATTCCAAGACATGCTTTGCCGGTGAAGTGGGCCTTTCAGGCGAAATACGTCCGGTAAGCCGCATAGAACAGCGCATCGCCGAAGCTGAAAAGCTTGGTTATGAAACCATTGTGATTTCGAAATACAACTCCAAAACGTCGAAACCTGCCGGAAAGAATATCAAAGTGGTTACGGTTGGCAAGGTGGAGGAAGTCTTCAGGCTGCTCTTCAAATAACACTAATTAACCATTATCAATGAAAGAAAAATCATCTCATTCATTTAAAAGGATTTAATGATTGATTCTACCATGAATTTCAAAATAATTAATCCTGTTTACAACCTATCAATCACTTAAAATACCTTTAATACTGATATATCCCAAATCTGCAGGTTATTTTTCAAATTGTAACTTCTATGGCAAAAAAAGTCTTCGTTCTTATAGTAGCTGTTTCTATCTTAAGAATTATCTCTGGCTGCGGCGATTGTCCCGATGATCCGGTTTTCTTTGAATTCACTGATGTATCCATATCAAATCTCGACAATTCCGGCACCTGGAGTCAGGTTACTACCTCTGATACAATGTTTAGTGAGGCTGTAGCCTTCGATATAAGCATCACTGGTTATATTGGGCCCGACAGATATAAGTCAACTTTTCTGAGAAGCAGCGGCTTTTCATCATGCTATGCTTTCAGTAAATGTCCTGAAGTCCTAAAACCTGTGCATCCAATCACCGCATTGTCTGTTTATACACTATATCCGCTTGATAATGACATTCCTGAAAACAGTGATGTGAGCAACCTGTTTGTTGCTTCACAGTACTACGGAAAACTTTATCAGTCTCTTCCTTCCCTGATCACGGATCTAAAGAACAAAACATATTACGATGATTTTGGAGAATCGTTTAATATCTATCTCAAATCCAACATTTCAAACGATAAAGCCAGGTTTATCATTTCTGTCAGGTTAGATAATGATAGCATCATCAGTGATACCACAAACACTATCTATATCAAGCCTCGCAAATAGCTTACAATTATGAATAATAAGCTGTTACAATTCCTTATAGTGTCATTTATCCTCTTTCCGGCTATCATTATGGCACAGGATAATGAGCGGTTTAAAATCTCTTTTTGGTTCGGTGTTCGCGAAATAGCGAGGGACAGCATGCCTGACAACAACAATCTCGATTTTTTGAACTACCTGCTCGATACTAAAAGAAGAGATAATGAGCAGTACGCAGGTATCGGATTACAATACAAGCCCTTTCGGGATTGGGATTTTGAATTGAGGTTCACCTCACTTTCGGATTTAGATCCGCGGCAGTTCGAACTGAATGCAACCCGGCATATTTCGCCATACCTAAGAGCGAATGCAGGTTTTTTTACTTTCCCGGTTTATATTGAGGATTATTTTGCTTATCACTCTCATACTTCGCCGGGCTTTATTGGCGATATTAATTCGAACTTCAGGCAACGCATCATCCGTGAATGGGGAATAAAAACAGGTGTTGTTTTCGCACTTAATTACAAGCGGTTCAATAGCTTGCTGAAAGCCAATGCAGGAATGGCATCCTTTAGCCGGTTCGATGAAAGCGTAGCCCAGAAAAAGTACAATGCAAACCTTCGCAGAGAATTCAGGTATGCCTCCCACTTTTCGCCTGCTCTTTTTTTCAATCCCGAACTAGAAGCGGGATTTGATTGTTTTAAGCTTGGAAATACCATTTTCGGTGCTCAGCTTAAGACTAACCTGTTTATTACCAGACAGGCAATTGATTATACACGAACTGTATATTACTGGACTGAAGAAGCTCCTGAAGTACAAAGAATTAATAATCCCCGGCATTCATTCTTAAAATTTGATGCTGACCTGGGTGTTTATTGCAGATTCTGATACCAGTTTATCGTAAAAAATCTACCGCTTTGCTGAAAACCTCCCTGAAAGCCGCATCAACTCTTTCACTGTTTCCCTGTTCACCCACCGGGAATGGAACTTCATGTGAATAATCGAACGGAAAATCCATTACTTCGATACCGCTTTTAATGGCTTCAAATGTGCCGTAAGCCGGAATTACCTTATCATTTTTCAGCACAATAGCCGAGATTTGGCTCTTCAGTTTCTCGAAAACGCTGTCCCTGAACGACTTTAATTTCCCCGAAGCCAGCATAGCGGTGAATGCTATTCCAAGTCGGGTACTTTTCAGGTAATCGGCAAGTCCGGGATGTGGGTCGGCGTTGGTACCAAGGTCATGGATGTAATATTTGCGCAGGCTGTCGAAAGCATTTTTGTCCATAATAAGCTTCGAGGTACCGTCCATCTGGTCGAAAAAAGCGCCTCCGCAAAAGATAAAAAGCCTTGAATCGTTGAAATAGCCGCCGGGGTTCGATAGCATGATGATTTGCGCCAGGAAAGCGCCGATGGAGTATGCAAACAAATCAATATTGGTTCCTTTCTCAAACAGAGGATGATTGCCTGTTACAATTTGCCTGACGAGTTTTTCAAGATCCTCCGCGCTCTGCCGGCCTGAAGTGGCAAAACGTTGTGGATTATCGGTCAGCCGGTTACTGAGCGCCAGGTTGGCAAACGACGCCCCGGGAACATCGCCAACATAGCCTGTTCGTTGTGTAAGCATTGTGGACATCAATCTCGGGTTACTCCACGACTGCGGCGAGCGGTTCATGTGAAAGGCAATCGGAAACAAAATCACCGGGCTGCCAGTCTGCTCAGCCAGGCAGTAAGCCCAGGAGAGGTATTTCGTCCAGTTGCGCTCATTCAATCCGTGCAGCAGAATAATCGCCCTCGAATACCGGGCTTTCGTTCCCGGCAGGAACACGGGATAGGTAAACGACTGGTTTTCAAAAATCCTGTCATCGGGAAGTAGAAAAAGATCGTCGTAATTCCGGCTCCCGTCAAAGGCAGAAAGCATTTGGCCACCTGATTCTGATATAAAAGAAAATGTCCGGCAGGAAATGTCGCTGCCTGTGAACCTGATTTCGTCTGCTGAAAGGTCGAACTGATTTCTCAGGCTTTGATATGTTGAGGTATATTCCATTTTATGAGGCAATCGAAGCTGCAAAGTAACTTCAACGCGGGGAGCCTTGCCGGGAAAAGGGTTACAGCCGGATGCGATGGGACAAAACGACATATTCAGGGGTGAAATTTGGTAATGCGGGGTGAAATTCCAGGTTCAGAAATCCCTGATTTTTCAGAAAAACCACTTTATCGGTGGAAAGTCATAACTTTGAAATGAAATTCAGCACATGGAAATAGGCAACCCGATACCACGATACATCATCAACAAGAGGAACATTGTCACCCTCGTGATCTTCACGGCTGCTTTTGCATTGGTATTTATCAATGTTTACGCTCCTTTCGGAGTGGATTTTTGGTTTCACGTTACCAAATGGCAGTTGCTTTTTTATTCAAGCCTGGTGATACTCACCGGTGTGTTGGTGATTGTGCTGAGCCGGATTATCATGTATCATGTTGGCAAAAAGCGTAAGATCAGCTATGGATATTATTTTTTGTGGGTGCTGGCTGAAATTGTTTTTATGTCGCTGTTTTATGCACTATATGTGAAATTCATACTTCACGACACACGTTATTTACCCGATCTGTGGAAAGTTTCGATACAAAACACAGCCCTGGTGCTTCTGCTGCCCTATTCCGTTACCTGGCTTTATTTTTCATATACCGAAAAGAAGATGAAACTGGCAGAACTTTCTCAGGGACAATCTGTTACCGATACTTCGAAACATATGGTTCCATTCAGCGACGAAAAAGGAGTACTGCGATTCTCGGTTAAACAGGAAAACCTGCTATATATTGAAGCATCAGATAATTACGTAAACATTCATTACCTGAACGGGGAAAAGGTATCGCGCTTTATGTTGCGTAACTCGCTGAAGGCTATGGAAGATGCCTTTAAAGGAACTGATATTGTAAGATGCCACCGTTCGTATATGGTGAACTGCGAAAAGGTAAAAGTGATACGTCGTGAGAAAGACGGGGTAAGGCTCGAACTGGATGCGCCGGCAGCAATGGACCTGCCTGTTACAAAAACTTATGTAGCAAGCGTGATCAGTGCATTTTCTCATATCACACCACCAGGAGATTAACCGGGGGCTCAGTATTCCTCCCAGCTTTCAACAGCAATTTCTTCGGGTTTAAGTTTGCAGATAGCATAGATAAAGGCGCTGGCCAGCCGGGCATTGGTGATAAGCGGAATGTTGAAATCCACTACCGATCTGAGATATGGATTTCATAACCTTACTCAACCTTACTTCATCACCATCACCTTCCCCTGTGCGATAAATTTGCCTTTTTGAGTAAGGTGCAACACATACATGCCCGCAGGCAGCTTACTCACATTAACTATATGGTTGCGCTCCGAAGCATCGAAATAATCCATTTTTACAATTTGCCCGGCAAGGTTCATCAGTGAGAGCTGCACTTCACCTTTCAGCGGACGGAACTGCTGTTGTTTCACTATATTCCCTTTGGTGGCTGTTAAAGAATACTCTGGCATTTCAACCGTAGTGTATTGTGTAGCCGGATTCGGATATATTTTGAGCTGCAACACATCGCCAGTAGGCACAGGGTCGGGAACATTAACATACTGGCATATGCCCGGCATAGGAATGGTATCACTCGCGATAGGGTGAGGGCACAGGCTGTCGTAGGTGCGGAGGGCTGAGTATATGCTGTCGTACTCCAGGTTCATGTTGAATTTGTATAGACTAAACCACTCGTATGGAAAGGTGCCGTTATCTGTTAATCTTTGGCCTAATAAGAGAATTTTATTATCACTGGTGACTATGGAATTTACATTCACAAATCTTTCCTCCTCAAAATGCCTGTTTTTCCTATGCCCTAAAGTATCAACAATATTTATCGCCCAGAAATTACTGCTTGGTACAACAGCAGCAAATTGAGATCCGACAATAAGTGTTGTATCATTGTAATAGTTCATATGATTTATTTGCCCCGCCAGAAACCCAGGTATGGTATCATCGAATATCACTCTGCTCAGAGTATCACCGTTATGACCAAGTTTAAAAATTACTGAATTCTTCCAGGGGGAAATAAAGCCACCACTATAATAATTCCCATGCTGGTCCTCAATGGTGCTACGAGCTTCGGAAGGAGTATGGGTTTCATCTAATTCCCATTTTGTTTCCCACAACAAGTTGCCTTCTTTATCTACTTTATACCATAATGGCATGTCGCTTAGAGCACCATCTGGCCTAATAGTATCTGATACTAGTCCATTTACTAAAAAGCAGGTATCAGATAGGAGAATGAGCCTCCAATCAATTTGCGCCATCCAACTTGTATTCAGGTCGTAATAGTTAATCCAATCAACGTTCCCATTTGCATGCAATTTAATCAGGCTATGCCGGTTGTGTTGGTCCCCAACTATTTTGTATCGTTTGCAGATATAGGAACTATCTGGCAATTGATAGATTCCACCAAATATTTCAGAATTATCACCATCAGTTTCGGGTAAGATGCAACACCATTCTGGTTCACCACACACATTGAATTTCATTACATAGGCATCATTACTTATCCCATTAAAATAACTTCCTCCTGCAATAAATCCATTATCAAGGGTTCTATTAAAACTGAGAAAATAAGTATCATTGCCAGTGTCCAATATTTTACTCCATAGTTTTGTTCCATTAATATCTGACTTGACAATGTATCCATTAAATGGGCTGTTGGCGCTTTTTCTTATATACCCTCCAAACACATATCCACCGTCATATGCTTCAGCTACATATTGACAAAAAGAACCATAAGGCAATGAATAGGAATGTTTCCACACATTTTGTGCTTGTGCAACATTAAATGTTACACATAAGATCAAAATGGTCCAAACAAGTTTTGTGTTTTTCATATCACATATGTGTCAAGTGTTATAAACGCATTCTCTCACATCACACCACCAGGAGAATAGCCGGGGTCTCAGTATTCCTCCCAGCTTTCAACTGCAATTTCTTCGGGCTTCAGTTTGCAGATAGCATAAATAAAGGCGCTGGCCAGCCGGGCATTGGTGATGAGCGGAATGTTGAAATCCACAGCCGAACGACGTATTTCATAATCATTGTTCAGCTCCGTTTTCGAAAGGTTTTTCGGTATATTGATCACCAGGTCTATTTTGCGGTTGCGGAGGTAATCGAGCGTGTTGGGCTGCGACGGATCGTCAGGCCAGTACAACGTGGTGGTTTCCAGTCCGTTCTCGTTCAGGAATTTGGCCGAACCGGGGGTTGCAAAAAGGTTGTAACCTTTCTCCGCCAGCATCCTGGCGCTTTCGAGCAACTCAACCTTCGAACGGGCGTCACCGGTCGAGAGCAAAATGTTCTTTTGTGGTATCCTGTAACCAACCGACAGCATGGCCTTGAGCAATGCTTCATAATAATTTTCACCAATGCAGCCGACTTCGCCGGTACTTGCCATTTCCACTCCCAGCACGGGATCGGCAGCTTGCAGGCGGGAGAAGGAAAACTGCGAAGCCTTGATACCGACGTAATCGAGGTCGAAAGCCGATTTGTGCGGTTTTTCCACCGTTTTGTCAAGCATGATCTGTGTTGCCAGCTCTATAAAGTTGATTTTTAGCACTTTCGACACAAACGGGAAACTGCGTGATGCCCTGAGATTGCATTCAATTACCTTGATATCGTTGTCCTTGGCCAAAAACTGCATATTGAATGGCCCGCTGATGTTCAGTGCTTTGGCAATATCACGGGAGATGCGCTTTATACGCCGTGCCGTTTCGAAATACATCTTCTGAGCCGGGAAAACAATGGTGGCATCCCCTGAATGAACGCCCGCAAATTCGATATGCTCCGAAATGGCATACGCGACAATCTCACCTTTGTCGGCAACGGCGTCAATCTCGATCTCTTTGGCATGTTGCACAAATTCCGAAACCACAACCGGGAATTCCTTCGAAACCCTGGCGGCCAGTTTGAGAAAATAATCGAGTTCCTGGCGGTTGCTCACCACGTTCATGGCAGCACCTGAAAGAACATACGAGGGGCGAATTAAAACCGGGAAACCGACTTCGTCCACAAATTCGTAAATGTGTTCGATCTCGCTAAGCTCACGCCAGCGAGGCTGGTCAATATCAAGTTCATCGAGCAGCGAGGAGAACCTATGCCTGTTCTCGGCATTGTCGATACTTTCGGGCGAGGTACCAAGAATGGGTACTCCCTGCCGGTACAATCTCATTGCCAGGTTATTGGCTATCTGCCCGCCGGTACTTACCACGACTCCTTTGGGTTGCTCCAGTTCGATAATGTCCATCGTTCGCTCAAACGACAACTCATCGAAATAGAGGCGGTCGCAGGTATCATAGTCAGTACTTACGGTTTCGGGATTGAAGTTGATCATGATGCCCCGGTAACCTTCGTTTCGTGCCGTTGTGAGCGCGTTTACCGAACACCAGTCGAATTCCACCGAGCTGCCGATTCGGTAAGCTCCTGATCCCAAAACAATTACCGATCGCTGATCGTCTTCGGGAATAATGTCGTGGGCTGATGCGTT
>ENA-UOWG01002476-UOWG01002476.1-activated-sludge-metagenome-genome-assembly--contig:-NODE-2476-length-15607-cov-129.666345_pt1 | contig 15607 bp, 18 predicted proteins | sample MGYA00238147_ERZ761563 | MGnify/ENA primary metagenome ERZ761563 (study PRJEB28884, sample SAMN05720216) | anaerobic digester metagenome | isolation source: active sludge of municipal... | reverse complement strand
CGCCCTGGCTGCCTTCCGGCAAGACCTCGCCGGTGTTCGGGTCGATGATTTCCGGATAGAAATGGTCTTCCCAGATCACCGGGCCGTCCTTGGTCTCGGCGCATTCGTTGGCGACGCCGGGGCCGATGACTTCCGACAGTCCGTAGATGTCGATGGCGTCGATGCCGAAGGCGGCCTCGATTTCCTTGCGCATGGCGTCGGTCCACGGCTCGGCGCCATGGATGCCGATGCGCAGGTCGGTGCTGCGCGGGTCGATGCCCTGGCGGCGGAATTCGTCGGCGATATTGAGCATGTAGGAGGGGGTGACCATGATGATGTTCGGCTTGAAATCGCAGATCAGCTGAACCTGTTTCTCGGTCTGGCCGCCAGACATCGGGATCACCGTGCAGCCGAGCTTCTCGGCACCGTAGTGGGCGCCCAGCCCACCGGTGAATAGGCCGTAGCCGTAGGCGACGTGAACGATGTCGCCCTTGCGCCCGCCGGAGGCATGGATCGAACGGGCGATCAGGTCGGCCCAGGTGTCGATGTCCTTCTGCGTGTAGCCGACGACGGTCGGCTTGCCGGTGGTGCCGCTGGAAGCGTGGATGCGCACCACCTGCTCGCGCGGCACGGCGAACATGCCGTAGGGGTAGTTGTCGCGCAAATCCTGCTTGGTGGTGAAGGGGAACCTGGCGAGATCGGCGAGCGACCTGAAGTCGTCGGGATGGACGCTGGCGGCGTCGAACTTCGCCTTGTAGTGCGGCACGTTGGCGTAAACATGGTGCAGCGTCCAGTGCAGGCGTTCGGTCTGCAGGGCGACGATTTCGTCGCGGCTGGCTGATTCGATGGCGTGTAGGCCTTTATTCATTATTGACTCCCTCCTGAACCGCAGATTTTCTGCTCGCGGCGGGCGGGGCTGCTTGAGCCAGATCAATTTGCCCTGTTTTTGCCGGTCGACCGCAACCGGCAAGTGGTGCGTGCGACAATCGCGCCCCATGCTGCTCACCGCCGCCCGGGGCCTGCTGGCCCACGCATTTCCCATCCTGATCGCCCAGCTTTCGTCCATCGGCATGATGGTTGTCGATACCGCCGTGCTCGGCCACGTCAGCGCTGCCGACCTGGCGGCGGTGGCGATCGGCGGCGGCATCCAGATTTCCGTGGTGTTCGCGCTGGTCGGCATCCTGCAGGCGGTGGCGCCGGTCGTCGCCCAGTTGCACGGGGCGAAGCGCGACGGCGAGGTGGCCGGCGTGTTGCAGCAGGGCTTCTGGCTGGCGCTGGCGTTGGCGGTGCCGGGCGTGCTTTTCCTGCGCAATCCGCAATGGCTGCTCGGCACGGTGACGATGGATACGGAAGTGGCGAGCAAGGTGACCGCCTATCTCGGACTGCTCGCCTGGGGTTTGCCGGCTTCGCTGTTCTACCGGACCTTCTACGCTTTCTGCAATGCGCTGGGCAAGCCGCGCGTGCTGATGGGCATCGGCCTCGGCGCCCTGGCGCTGCACGCCGTGCTGGCCTGGGGGCTGGCCTTGCAGGGATGGGCCGGCGAGCCGCTCGGGGTGATCGGCTGCGGGCTATCCAATATCATTATCGCCTGGCTGGCTTGTCTTGCCGGCGCCGCCTACCTCGCCTTCGGGCCGCTCGGCAAACGCTATCGCCCGTTCGCCGACTGGGCGGCACCGGATGCCAGGCGCTGGCGCGAACTGCTGCACCTCGGGTTGCCGATGGGGCTGTCCAACCTGGTCGAGATCACCTCCTTCACGCTGATCAGCCTGTTCATCGCCTCGCTCGGGGCGACCGTCGTCGCCGGGCACCGCATCATCGCCAACATCTCGGCGCTGACCTACATGCTGCCGCTGTCGCTGGCCATCGCCACCATGGCCGCCGTCGGCCAGGCGGTGGGCGGGCGCGACTGGCGGCGGGCGCATGCCACGATCAAGGCCGGGCTGCTGCTGGCGGCGCTGCTGTCGACATTGGTCGGGCTGCTGCTCTGGCTTGCCGCGACACCGCTGATCGCCGCCTACACCGATGACCCGGCGGTACGCGCGGTGGCCGGGGGGCTCATCATCTACGTCGCGCTCTACCAGTTCTTCGATGCGCTGCAGACCGTCGCCGGCCATGCGCTGCGCGCCTATCGCGTGACTTTCGTGCCGATGCTGGTGCAGACCTTCTGCTTCTGGGGCGTCGGCCTGCTTGGCGGGAGCTGGCTCTGCTTTCGCTGGTCGCCGCCGCTCGGCGTCGCCGGCTTCTGGCTGGCCTCGGTGATCAGCCTCGTGCTGGCTGCCGCCATGCTGCTGCCACTGCTGCGCAAAGCGATGCAGGCAACTGAATCGCCACCGTAATTATGAATTTTCGGCTGCAATAATTTGGTCGGTATGTGGTAACATTTTCGGTTCAAAGACGGTATTACCGGGCGGGGTCGGGGGATCATTTGGCTGCTGCTCATTGCTCGCAACTCAACTAAACGCAAGGAAAGCGCATGAAAATTCACGAATATCAGGGCAAACAACTCCTGAAGAAATTCGGCGTTACGGTTCCGCGCGGGATTCACTGCACGACCGTCGACGACGCGGTCAAGGCAGCCGAAACCCTGGGCGGCAAGGTCTGGGTCGTCAAGGCCCAGATTCACGCTGGTGGCCGTGGCAAGGGCGGTGGCGTCAAGGTCGCAACATCGCTGGAAAAAGTGCGTGAGTACGCCGGCCAGATTCTCGGCATGCAGCTGATCACGCACCAGACCGGCCCGGAAGGCCAGAAGGTTCGTCACCTGCTGATCGAAGAAGGCGCCGACATCAAGCATGAGTACTACGTTGCCGCGCTGACCGATCGCGCGACCCAGTCCGTCGCCATCATGGCTTCGTACGAAGGCGGCATGGACATCGAGGAAGTTGCCCACAAGACCCCGGAAAAGATCGTCAAGGTCTTCGTCAACCCGCTGGTCGGCCTGACCGACGAGCAGGCCCTGACCCTGGCCAAGGGCATGGGCATGAACGAAGCCTCGATTCCGCAGTGTGTCGACACCCTGAAGAAGCTGTACACCTGCTACATGGAAACGGATGCTTCGCTGGCCGAAATCAATCCGCTGATCCACGAAGGCGACGGCACCGTCAAGGCGCTCGACGCCAAGTTCAACTTCGACTCCAATGCCCTCTACCGTCAGGAAGAAATCGTCGCCATGCGCGACCTGGACGAAGAAGATGCCGACGAAGTCGAAGCTTCCAAGTTCGATCTGGCCTACATCTCCCTCGACGGCAACATCGGCTGTCTGGTGAACGGTGCCGGTCTGGCCATGGCCACCATGGACACCATCAAGCTGTTCGGCGCCGAGCCGGCCAACTTCCTCGACGTCGGCGGCGGCGCCACGACCGAGAAGGTCACCGAAGCCTTCAAGATCATGCTCAAGAACCCCAAGGTCAAGGGCATCCTGGTCAACATCTTCGGCGGCATCATGAAGTGCGACACCATCGCTACCGGCGTGGTCGCTGCGGCGCGTGAAACCCATCTGAGCGTGCCGCTGGTTGTGCGCATGAAGGGCACCAACGAAGATCTGGGCAAGAAGATCCTCAAGGATTCCGGTCTGCCCATCATCTCTGCCGATTCCATGGCCGAAGCCGCCACCCAGATCGTTGCTGCGGTCAAGTAAGGAGCTATTGAATGTCCATTTTCATCAATAAAGACACCAAGATCATCACCCAGGGCATCACCGGCAAGACCGGTCAGTTCCATACGGAAAAGTGCCAGGAATACGCGAACGGCAAGGAATGTTTCGTCGCCGGCGTGAACCCGAAGAAGGCTGGCGAGTCGATCTTCAACATTCCTATCTACGCCTCCGTCAAGGAAGCTGCTGCCGAAACCGGCGCCACCGTTTCCGTCATCTACGTGCCGCCCCCGGGTGCTGCCGCCGCGATCTGGGAAGCCGTTGAAGCCGACCTCGATCTGGCCATCTGCATCACCGAAGGCATTCCTGTTCGCGACATGCTGATCCTGCGCAACAAGATGAAGGAAAAGGAAGCCAAGGGCGGCAAGAAGACCCTGCTGCTCGGCCCGAACTGCCCCGGCCTGATCACCCCGGACGAAGTGAAGATCGGCATCATGCCGGGTCACATCCACCGCAAGGGTCGTATCGGCGTCGTTTCCCGCTCCGGCACGTTGACCTACGAAGCAGTTGGCCAGCTGACCGAAATCGGTCTCGGCCAGTCGTCTGCCGTCGGTATCGGCGGTGACCCGATCAACGGTCTGAAGCACATCGACGTCATGAAGGCTTTCAACGACGATCCGGATACCGACGCCGTCATCATGATCGGCGAAATCGGCGGTCCGGACGAAGCCGAAGCCGCGATGTGGTGCAAGGCCAACATGAAGAAGCCGATCGTCGGCTTCATCGCCGGTGTCACCGCCCCGGCCGGCAAGCGCATGGGCCATGCCGGTGCCTTGATCTCCGGCGGTGCCGACACCGCCGATGCCAAGCTCGCCATCATGGAAGAGTGCGGTTTCACCGTGACGCGCAATCCGTCCGAAATGGCCAAGCTGCTCAAGGCCTTGCTGTAAAATTCGAGCCTAGCTCAACCAAAAAGGCGGGCCGCGTGCCCGCCTTTTTCTTGGCCGACTCGACAATGCGAGTTGACCTGAAAGTCGGCCAAAAAGGCGACCAGGAAATCGTTCAGGATATTAAAAGGTGCTGTTAAAGGTGCTATTATGGGTGCCTTGAAACTGTTCCGGGAGCCGCTCATGGCGCACCAGATACTTTCCGAAACCGCAGCGAGCATCTCGGAGCTCAAGCGCAACCCCATGGGTACCGTGGCGGCCGGCGAAGGATTCCCGGTGGCCATCCTCAACCGCAATGCCCCCGCCTTCTACTGTGTTCCGGCCGACGTATTCGAGGCCATGATGGATCGCCTGGAGGACATTGAGCTGGGTGCGATTGCCGATGCGCGTGCCGGTCAAAAGGTCGTCCCGGTGACGCTCGATGAGCTTTGAACTCGGGTTTTTCGAGGAGGCACTGGCGGAGTGGCGCAGGCTGGATGCCAGCGTCAGAGAGCAGTTCAAGAAAAAGCTGGCGGAGCGACTGCTCTTTCCGCGCCTCCCTTCGGCAAAACTTGCCGGGCATCCCGACCGTTACAAGATCAAATTGCGCACTATCGGCTATCGCCTCGTCTACGAGGTACGCGACCGGCAGCTCGTGGTGCTGGTCGTGGCGGTCGGCAAACGGGACAAAAATGCCATTTACAAGGCTGCGGAACGGCGCTGACGCCGTGGCGCCTGCACTCACAATTTTCTTCTCCTTTCGATAGCGCATGGAACTCGATCTAACTTCTAGCCTCTTCTGGGTCGCCGTCGGCCAGATCATCCTCATCGACATCGTGCTCTCCGGCGACAACGCCGTGGTCATCGCGCTCGCCTGCCGCAACCTGACGCCCGAGCAGCGCAAGACCGGCATCTTCTGGGGCGTCGCCGGCGCCATCGGGCTGCGCGTCGTGCTCACCGTGTTTGCAGCGCTGGTCATGAACCTGCCGTGGCTCAAGCTGGTCGGTGGCCTGCTGCTGATCTGGATTGCCGTCAAGCTGATGCTGCCGGAAGAGGAGGAGGGGCACGACATTAAGGCTTCGGCCCACCTGTGGGGGGCGGTCAAGACCATCATTGTCGCCGATTTCGTCATGAGCCTCGACAACGTCATCGCCGTCGCCGGTGCCGCGCATGGCAGTCTGGCGCTGCTGCTCTTCGGGCTGGCTGTCAGCATTCCGCTCATCGTCTGGTCGAGCCAGCTGATCCTGCACTGGATGGAGCGCTGGCCGTGGATCGTCCTGCTCGGCGCCGGCCTGCTCGGCTATGTCGCCGGCCAGATGATCTTCACCGACCCCGGCGTCATCGGCCTGCTGCCGCCCTTGCCCGAATGGTCGGCCAAGGCGGCAGGGGCCATCGGCGCGTTGCTGGTCGTCGTCGTCGGGCGCTGGCTGGAGCAAAGGATACTTGCCCGGCAGGATGTCACCATCGTTTAAGGAGCAGAAGGCATGGCGCTGTTTCTCACGGAAAACGACGTAAAACAGGTGTTGACCGCAACCATGGCGCTGGAGGCCGTCGAGTCCGCGCATCGCGACCTGGCGCGCGGTCAGGCGCAGGATACCCCGCGCGCCCGCACCCGCCTGCCGCAGACGGTGCTGCACATCCTGCAGGGCGCCTTGCCGGCGCAGGGGGTGCTCGGCTACAAGGCCTACACCAGCAACCGCAGCGGCAACCGCTTTCTCGTTCACCTGTTCGATGCGGCGACTGGCAGTTTGCTGGCCGTCATCGAAGCCGACTACATGGGCATGATCCGTACCGGCGCCGCGAGCGGCATTGCGGCTAAGTGGCTGGCGCGGCCCGATGCGCGAGTGGCCGGTGTCTTCGGCGCCGGCTGGCAGGCCGAAGGGCATGTCCGCGCAATTTGTGCCGCCTTGCCGCTGGAGCAAGTCAAGGTGTTCAGTCGCCAGGCCGACAAGCTGGCGGCGTTCTGCCAGCGCATGCGCGAAGCCACCGGTGTGGCCGTGGTGCCGGCGGCGAGTGCCGAGGAAACCGTGCGCGGCAGCGATGTGGTCGGCACCGTCACCACTGCCGCACAGCCGCTGTTCGACGCCGACTGGCTGGAGCCGGGCACGCACATCAACGCGGCCGGCTCGAATGCCCTGATTCGTCAGGAGCTCTCGGAGGCAACGTTCAAGCGCGCCTCGCTGATTGCCGTCGATGCCGTACCGACCGCACTGGCCGAGGCCGGCGACCTGCTGCCGCTGCTGGAGAAGGGGCGACTGCATTCGCGCCAGCTGGTGGAACTGGGCGACATCGTCATCGGCAAGCAACAGGGTCGAACGTCTGCCGATCAGATCACGGTTTTTGAATCGCAAGGCATGGCCATCCAGGATCTCGCCGTCGCGCTAAGAGTGCTGAAGGCGGCCCGGGAGGCTGGCCTGGGTGTCGAATTGCCGTTGAAATGAGAGATTCGTCACGGATGCGTTCGTCGAGTGCTGGCATGATTGGCTCCCTCCATAGTTGATCAGGCATCGAACCAATGTCGCTGAATGAAGCCCTTGCCATGGCGGTTCGCACCGACCCGGGGAAGATGCGCGCCAACAACGAGGACGCCGTTTTTTGCGATGCCGGATCGGGCCTGGCGATCCTGGCTGACGGCATGGGCGGCTACAACGCGGGCGAGGTGGCCAGCGGCATGGCAACCACGCTACTGGCCGAAAGCCTCGGCCGCGCCATGAGCGAAGTCGCGGCGCAGGCCCCCGGCGAAACAGGTCTGCGCAGTATCCATCTTCAACTCTGGGAATTGATCGACGAGGCCAATACCGAGATTTATTTCGTCGCCCAGAGCGATTTCCGGTGTTTTGGCATGGGTACGACACTGGTTGTCGCCTGGTTCTACGACAATGGCCTGACCGTGGCGCACGTCGGCGATTCCCGCCTCTACCGGTTGCGCGAAGGGTGCCTGGAGCAAATCACCCGCGATCATTCGCTCTTACAAGAACAGCTCGACAGTGGCATGATTAGCCCTGCGCAAGCGCGGGCTTTCCATTCGCGGAATCTGGTCACCCGTGCCGTGGGTGTCGAACCGGGTGTCGAGCCTGAAATCCAGGATGTCGACGTGCAGGTTGGCGACGTTTTTCTGCTCTGCTCGGATGGGCTGAGCGACATGATGGAAGACGGCGAAATTGCCCGGACGCTGCGCGAGTATGGAGACGACCCGGCGATAGCCGCGGATCGTCTGGTGGAGATGGCGAACGACAATGGCGGGCGGGATAACGTTTCGGTGATTGTGGTCAAGGTACGCGGCGAGTTCCCGGCCACGACAGGCAAATGGCAGAAGCTTCTTTCGCGTTTGGGGCAAGACAGGTAAGGCACGATGGCAAGACTGATACTTTCGATGGACGGGCTGGTGCTCAAGGAAATCCTGCTGAACAAGGAAAGGATCGCCATCGGCCGCAAGGCGCACAACGACATCCAGATCGACAACCTGGCCATCTCCGGTGACCACGCCGCTGTGGTCACCATCCTTGACGATTCATTCCTGGAAGATCTGAACAGCACCAACGGCACGCTGGTCAACGGACAGCCGATCAAGAAGCACGTCCTGAAAAACAACGACATCATCGAACTGGGCAAGTACAAGCTGAAGTACATGACCGAAGCGACGGTTGCCGACAACGAAGCCGCCTTGCGGGCGACCGGAATTCCCGCCTATCAGGAACCTGAACGCACGTTTTCCGATACGCAGATCCTGATTCCGCGCCCACAGGCGCCCGACCCCGAGCCCTTGGCAACGGTGACGATCCGCCTGTTGACCGGCCCCAATGCCGGCAAGTCGCTCGAATTGGCCAAGGCGTTGACGACCCTGGGCAAACCTGGCGTGCAGATCGCTGTCATTGCCCGGCGGCCGGCAGGTGTTTTCCTGACTCATGTCGAAGGTGAGGCTTTCCCCACAGTAAACGGAAAAGCGATTGATGGCGCCGCCTATGCACTGAATAACAAGGATGTGGTCGAGATTGCCGGGATCCGCATGGAACTGACCATCAGGCCGTGATGTTGCAGTGCTGCCTGGGTTGTTTTCAACCCCGGGCGGAGACGATCAACCAATGAAGAATACATGACGATCAAACTGAGGGTACTCGGCTGCAGCGGCGGCATTGGCGGTTCGCATCTGCGCACCACCGCGCTGCTGGTCGATGACGACATACTGATCGACGCCGGCACCGGGCTCGGCGATTTGAGCATCGATGCACTGGCGCGCATCGATCATGTATTCCTGACCCACACCCATCTGGATCACATTGCCTGCCTGCCGCTGATGATCGACTCGGTGGCAGACCGGCGCGACCGGCCCATCACCGTTTACGGTACTCGCGCCGTCCTCAATATTCTCAAGGCCCATGTCCTCAACTGGCTGGTCTGGCCGGATTTTTCCGAAGTTCCGTCGGCCGACAATCCCTTCCTGCGTTACCGGGAAATCGAGGCCCTGCAAACGCTGACGCTGGCCGGCCGCAGCATCACGCCGCTGCCTGTCGACCACACCATTCCGGCCGTCGGATACCGCATCGATTCTGGCGCGGGCAGCCTTGTCTTCTCCGGCGACACCGGCCCGTGCGACGCCTTCTGGGCGGCGGTGAACACTATCGGCAACCTCCGCCATCTGCTCATCGAGTGTGCCTTTCCCGATCGCGAGCAACGACTGGCGGTGCTCTCCAAGCATATGTGCCCCAGCCTGCTGGCATCGGAATTGCATAAACTTGAACGACACTGTGAAATTCATATAACGCACCTGAAGCCCGGACAGATGGAGCTGACCATGGCGGAAATCGAACGCTGCCTGAGCGGATTCAATCCGCGCATGCTGCACAACGATCAGCTACTGGAGTTCTGAGCGGGTTACGCGACGCGACATGCCGTGCCGGCAATAGACAGGAAATCTCTTGGGAACGCTCGACGACCTCTTCCGCCGCTTCGAATACCTGAACGACATCGGCGCGTCGCTTTCCAACGAACGCGACCTCAATCGTTTGCTGGAAAAGATCGTGCTCGCCGCCAAGTCGATCACGCGGGCCGACGGCGGCACCCTCTATCTGTTATCGAGTGACAAGCGCAGCCTGCATTTTGAAATTGTTCGCACCGATTCGCTGAACATCGCCTTCGGTGGCACCAGCGGCAACCCGGTATCCGGCAACTTTCCCGACCTGCCGCTCTACCGCGACGACGGCTCGCCCAATGACACCATGATCGCCGCCTACGCGGCCATCTCCGGCGAAACCGTCAATATCGCCGACGCCTATGTCGCCAAAGGCTTCGATTTCTCCGGCACGCGCAAATTCGACGAACGCAACCACTACCGTTCGCAATCCTTCCTGGCCGTGCCGATGCGCAACCACGAAGGCGAAATCATCGGCGTCCTGCAACTCATCAACGCCCAGATGCCGATGCACGATGTCGTTGTGCCATTTTCCGAAGCCGATCAGCGCCTCGCCGAATCGCTCGCCTCGCAGGCCGCCATCGCGCTGACCAACCGGCAACTGGTGCACCAGATGGAAGAGCTCTTCGAGTCCTTCATCCAGCTCATCAACCTCGCCATCGACGAAAAATCCCCCTATACCGGCGAACATTGCCAGCGCGTGCCGGAACTCACCATGATGCTGGCCGAAGCCGCCCATGCCACGACCGAAGGCCCGCTCGCCGGCTTCCAGCTGACCGACAAGGATCGCTACGAACTGCGCATCGCCGCGCTGCTGCACGACTGCGGCAAAGTCACCACGCCGGTTCACGTCGTCGACAAGGCCACCAAGCTGCAAACCATCTTCGACCGCATCGAACTGATCGACACCCGCTTCGAAATCATCCGCCGCGACGCCGAAATCCGCATGCTGCGGCAGATCGCCGAAGGCGCCCCGAAAGAAGCGGTGGTAGCCGAATTCCGCGAAATCGAGGCAAAAATCGCCGTCGACCGCAACAGCCTGCACAAATCCAATATCGGCAGCGAACGCATGAGCGATGCCGACATCGAGCGCGTCCAAGCCATCGCCAGCCGCTACCGCTGGCGCAATCCGGCTGGCGAGGAAGTCGACTTCCTCAGCGCCGACGAACTCGCCAACCTCACCATCCGCGCCGGCACGCTCACCCAATGCGAACGCGAGATCATCAACCACCATATCGAAGCCACGATCAAGATGCTCGAACAACTACCGTGGCCCAAACACCTCAAGAACGTTCCCGAATACGCCGGCGGCCACCACGAGCGGATGGACGGCAAAGGCTACCCGCGCGGCCTCAAGCGCGAGCAAATGAGCTGGCAGGCCCGCATGATGGCCATCGCCGACATCTTCGAGGCGCTAACCGCCGGCGACCGCCCCTACAAGCAAGCCATGACCCTGTCGCAGGCCCTGGAAATCCTCGAAAAATTCCGCCACAACGGCCACATCGACCCGGATCTGCACGACGTGTTCGTCAAGAGTGAGATATTCCGCAAATACGCCGCCGAGTATCTGGATGCCAAGCAGATGGATTGCTGAGGCTTACCTGGTCGTCCTGGAGCAGAACGCCTCGAACGCAGGCGTGGCTGCTTCAAGGTCACTTTGGGTGGCCAGCATGCGGTTGAACGGGTCGCGGTGGGGTTCTCAATCATGTTTCACTCGAATTGGTGCTATAGTGCATTAGTGCATTACCATTCCGGGAGACGCAGATGTCTGTAGTAACCACTCAACCCAGCGTCAAAGTCATCGGCGCTAACGGGCAAATTTCACTGGGAAAACAGTATTCTGGTCGCCAGGTGCTGGTCGAAGAACAGGAGCCGGGTGTCTGGCTGGTACGCACCGCTACCGTCGTTCCAGATAACGAACGCTGGCTGCACCTGCCAAAGGCAGCCGCGGATCTGCAAAATGCCTTGTCCTGGGCGCAGGCAAATCCAGCCGCCGACGCCAATGTGGATGCCACGCTGGAGAAACTGAATGGTCAAGCCTGACACGGATGCTCGAGTCAGGCTTGACCTTAATAACCCCGTCTTTCAGGAACACCTGCTGACACTGCAAAAGTCGGAACGCCACGCAGCACTCGATACACTCAACAAGCTCAGGCAATTGACCTGGAATCAGGTTTATCGCGACAAGGGATTGAAATGGGAGAAAATCGTAAGTGTCAAGCCACCGACCGGTATCGATGCCATCTACTCGCTACGCATCACGCAAGCGCGGCGGGCAACGGCCTGTCGTGATGGTGAATTCATCCGTCTTCTGACCATCGCGCCAGACCACGACAGTACTTACGGCAAGAAATAATCGGCGCGGCTTGGCGCCATGCTACTCGACGCCAATCAGTGGTCTGCCCCCGGTTTTACGATGTAGCAATCACGGGTGAAAATGCGCCGGCTACGCAGCCAGATTCGCCAGCCAGTTTGCCGCCTCGGTGATGCGTATTGCCGAGCGGAACTCCTCCTGGCGCAGATCACGAACAAGCTGAATGGCTTCTGCCTGCGGAAACCTGCCGGCGAAACCGCTTAGCGCGCGGTGCGGTGCGCTGTCCGAGAGCTTGCATTCGATCAGGTGAGTCAGATCCCCGTCGTTGCTCAGCGCGAAATCCACCTCGGCACCATCCTTGGTTCGGATGTAATGCAAGCCCGCCGCCTGTCCCCGGGCATCCTGGAGAAAGTGAACATGCTTGAGCAGCATCGTAGCCACCGCATTCTCCAGCCGGATACCCTGATCGCCCCGCACCAGCCCGGTATCGAAAAAATACACTTTTGGCGTCTGCAAAATGGCCCGCGCCACGTTCCGGTGCCAAGGTTGCACCGTAAATACGATGTACAGCGCCTGCAGGATGTCCAGGTAGCGCTTGAGCGTGATAGGAGAAACCCCCAGGTCGCGGGCAATCGAAGCCAGTGAAAGCGGCGAGCCCACGCGCTCGCGCAGCAATTCCACGAAAATACGCATGGTATTGATCTCGTGCAGACGCGAAAACTCCAGCACATCTTCCCGAATGAGATCGGTGAAATACTGGCGGCGCCACCGATCGGCATCTTCCGAGCTGGCGGCCAGGCACGGCTCGGGAAAGCCGCCGCGCAGCATCAGATGATCCAGCGCCGCAGCCGGCATTTCACCCCGCTGCTCGCACCATTCGCGTACCGAAACTGGATGCAGGCGAAAAGGCAGGTAGCGCCCGGCCAGCGAGTCGCCACTCTGTCGCCAGGTTTCCATGCGGGCGCTACCGGTCACCAGCAAAGACTGCCCGGGCCAGCGGCCATCGACCACACCCTTCAACCAGTTTTTCCAGTCCGGCATCTTGTGGATTTCATCCATGGCCAGCAAGCTGGCTCGAGGATTCCAGCTCTGCCGCAACAAGATGGCGCGGTCGGGGGCAACATCCCAATTCAGGTACTGAGCCGGCTGAAAACGATCCATAAGGTGCCGGCAAAGCGTTGTCTTGCCAACCTGCCTTGGGCCGGTAAGCAGAACCAGTTTTCGGCCAAGGTCGGCCGCGACGAGATCATCAAGATAGCGCTTCATTCCGACTATTTTATACGGATATACAAAAAAGTCGCGACTAAGCTCCAGTCTTCTGGATTTTCGCCGCTATGGCCGCCGTTACGATCCTCGTTTGCATCGTCGACCGCAACAGGCTGCACAAACTGAATGCCGGCATCGGGCGCCATCAAACCATTGCCGGCAGCTAGCGCTGGCGCAGCATGCACGTCAAATCGAGTCCGATACCGGCGCTTCGAACGATTCAACGTCGGCATAGATCGCATCGACGGAAACGCTGCTCTCCAGGCTATCGAGCCGAATCTCGCCCGAATCGAAGTATTCCGCCTTCCAGTCGTTCGCCCGCCGATAAACCTCCACCCGCCTTGCGTTCTGCGCCACCAGCACATATTCCTGCAAGCTCGGCAAGGTCTGGTAAGCCAGCAGCTTCTCGCGGCGGTCGATACGCTCCGTCGAGTCCGATAGCACCTCGACAATCAGGCAGGGATGGCTACAGAAATAGGGCTGTCGGTCATCGGGAACGCAGGACAAGAGCAAATCCGGGTAATAAAACACCGTCTTGTCGGCAATGTTCAGACGCAGCTTCATGTCTGAGATAAACAACTGGCAGCGCTTTTTGCGAGCTGCGGGCATCAGGGCAAATGCCAGCGCACTGGCGATCAGGCCATGAGAGCGACTGGCGCCACCCATTGCATAAACCTGACCATCCACATATTCGTGTCTGATTTCACTGTGCAACTCACCATCAATGTATTCGTCGACAGAAATGAAAGTATTTAAGGCTGGTAGTGGGGGCATGGCGCAATCCTCGTGGCGGGCATGGCGCAAGTGTAGCAGTCTCGCCGCGGCGATCAATGCTGTGACGCGCCCGGGCGGCGGTGCTGACGTTTTTTGTCATCTGAAACTGACGTTTTTTGTCAGCAAAAAAGCGTTCGATGTCATAATGAACCGACGGCTCGTGAAATAATTCACGCAAAATGCATGTCGTCCAGGCTGGCACGGCTTGTGCTGAGTAGCAGGCAGGTGGCGAACGTTCGACGCCTTTCATTTCGCTTAAGGAGATTCACATGACCCGCATTCAAAAAGGCTTTACCCTCATCGAATTGATGATCGTCGTCGCGATCATCGGTATTCTCGCCGCCATCGCGCTGCCGGCTTATCAGGATTACATGATCCGCACGCGCATCAGTGAAGGTCTTTCTCTGGCTGAACCCGCAAAGTTGCTGATTGCCTCTGAGGGAGCCAGTTCTCAAAACGATCTTGACCGCGTCACCGCAACATGGAACGCACAGGTTGGCGGTGTCGGTGCATCTTCCAAGTTCGTTACATCTATTTTGCTGGGTGCTACCGGTGCCAATGCCACAGCCGGTCAAATTACTGTGACGTATAATGCAGGGAACGTCGGTGTGGGTGCTGCCCAGAACGTGATTCGATTGACGCCGTGGGTGCGTGACACCGCCGCTGGTCAAGCTCTCCGGGCTGCTATCACAGCCGGTGCAACTGGTGTTGTTGACTGGGGCTGTACTGCGGAAACCAATGTGACCGCTGCTGCACAGATCAACGCTGCTATTGCAGCTGTGGGCGCTACCGGTGTCCGTGCCCGCTTCGCTCCGGCTCAGTGCCGCTGATCGTAGCTAGCTAGTTAAGTCCCCCGGGCGGGCTTCGGAGACGAAGCCCGCCCTTTTTCATTTCTTCAAGTTTTCGGTCTTGGCATGAAAGCTCGTCTTCGCGCCGCCGGCAAAGCGGCCCTGATCCACCTGGCCTTCAGCATCGTGCTGGTCGGCAGTGTGACCACCGTCCTGTTCCATTTCTGGTTTCGCGGGCCTTATCTCGATCTGTTCGATGGCCTGCGCATCATCCTTATCGCCATTCTGGTCGATATCGTCTGCGGCCCCCTGATCACCGCGGTCGTGTATAACCCGGCCAAGTCGCGGCGCGAACTGACGCTGGATCTGACGCTGGTGGTGATGATCCAGCTCGCCGCGCTGGCCTACGGCATACACGTGGCCGCCATGTCGCGCCCGGTCGCCCTGGTCTTCGAGGTGGATCGCTTCGTGGCCGTGGCCGCCGGCCAGGTCAATGAAAACGCCTTGCCCGAGGCGCCCGAAGGCGCCAGGACGCTGGCGCTGATCGATGAGCCGAAACTGCTCGGTACGCGCGAGCCCAAGGACAACGCGGAGATGCTCAAAAGCATCGAGCGCTCGCTGGCCGGCGAGGAGCCGAGCGTCCGCCCGGACTGGTGGCAGACCTATGCCGATTCCCGGCCGACCGTCAAAAAGCGGATGAAGAAGCTCGCCGATCTTGAAGCGCGCTTGCCGGATGATGCGCGAGCGGCGCTCGCCAAGGCGCTTGCCGAAACACGGCAGCCCGCAGCGGTGCGCTATTACCTGCCGCTGACCAGCCAGAAAAAGCTCAACGACTGGATCGTCCTGCTCGATGCGGATGGCCAGCCGCTCGGTTTCGCGCCGGTTTCCGGCTGGGACGACTGATCCGCCGGACGAAAAAGGCGCTGCCGGCGTGCCCGGCGGCGCCTTTTTTGGCCTGTTGCGGTCGACCCCGAAAAAGGGGCGATTTTCAAATCTGCCAGGGTGCCTTTTGTTCGAGCCAAATGTTGAGGGCTTCCGGCAGTTCGCCAACCAGCAGCGCAT
>ENA-UOWG01002474-UOWG01002474.1-activated-sludge-metagenome-genome-assembly--contig:-NODE-2474-length-15624-cov-4.782517_pt1 | contig 15624 bp, 14 predicted proteins | sample MGYA00238147_ERZ761563 | MGnify/ENA primary metagenome ERZ761563 (study PRJEB28884, sample SAMN05720216) | anaerobic digester metagenome | isolation source: active sludge of municipal... | reverse complement strand
GGGGATCGAAACCATGAATGATATAACGATGGAACGCCGTCATGAAGATCGCCGGCATGACGACCGTCGGCGCGGTGAGCGCCGGAAATATGAGCGCCGCGAAGACGTGCGCAAAATGAATCAGGAACTTATTCGCGAGCAAATGGAAAAATACCGCGTGCTGCTCAAGGATATCAAGGATGCGTATTTTGAGGTCGATGCTCTCGGTAATTTCACCGTCGTCAACAGCGCGATGTGCAGTGCTCTGGGATACGGACCGGAGGAATTGATCGGCTCAAAATACCGTAAACTGGTGGACAAGGACGGTGCAAAAAAACTTCAGCAGGCCGTGGAACGGCTTCACAAAAACGACGAACCGGTCAATCTGCTGGACATGGAGGCGGCCAAAAAAGACGGAACGAAAATTATTTACGAGGCGATGGTTTCCGTGATCAGAGAAACGGACGGCGTGGTCGTGGGGTTCAGAGGGGTCGGCCGGGATGTGACCCGCCGCCGGCAAATGGAAGCTGAATTGAAAAGCAATCAGGACGATCTGATCAGAAAGAATCAGGAAATCGATCAGAGCCGGAAAGACATTCAACAGGCGTTGGTCAGCCTTGAAAAGGCTCATGAGGAATTGAAGGCGTCGCAGTTAAAAATCCTTCAGCAGGAGAAGATGGCATCGATCGGGCAGCTTGCCGCCGGCGTAGCGCATGAACTGAACAATCCCATGTCCTTTATTTCCAGCAATCTCAGTACGCTGGAGAAATACATCAACCGTCTGATTCAGTTTATCCGCGTACAGTCCGAGGCCGTCGCATCGCTTCAGGATGCCGCCGTTGTGCGCCGTGTCGATGAGAAACGCGCAGAGGTTAAACTCGATTACATGGTCGAAGATGTCCGGGGACTGCTGAAAGAATCTCTGGAGGGGGCGCAACGGGTCAAAAAAATTGTCTATGAACTCAACTCCTTTTCCCGCATGGATGAAGAGGAGTATAAGAAGGCGGATATTCATGAGTGCATCGAGAGCGCCATCACCATTGTCTGGAATGAATTGAAATACAAATCAAAACTCGAAAAGCATTACGGCGACCTGCCGGCCACCATGTGTTATCCCCGGCAGATGAATCAGGTGTTCGTAAATCTCCTGATCAATGCCGTCAACGCGATTGTCGATAAAGGAACCATTACGATTAAGACGTGGTGCGAAGACCATGCTATCCGTATTGATGTTTCGGATACGGGTGCCGGCATACCGCGTGAAAATCTGATCCGGATCTTCGAACCTTTTTTTACCACCAAAGCAGTGGGGAAGGGGACCGGTCTGGGACTGAGTATTACCTATGAAATTATTCAGCGGCATAGGGGAGAGATAACGGTTGCCAGTGAGGAAGGCAGGGGCACAACGTTTTCGATAAAAATTCCTGTTGTGTGAAGACCGGAAGATTTTTTAAAAATATTCCGGTCTGCCGGCGGCGGGGATGAATTTCCGTTTGACACAGAAAGTGTTCTGTGGTTTACAACTCGTCAAAAATATTAAGCTATTGGAAAGACAGACCGGGCGAATTTTTAATCAAAGGGGTTAGTCGTTTCACCGGCGTATTGCCGGCATTGGAGCTTTTAAGTTTTTTTATTCGTTTGAATGGTTGTGGAATAAACTTAAGTGGAGGTGTGTATGTCGAAGAATATTTTCAGAATTATTTTTGTATTGATTTTCAGCTTTTTAACGGCGGGGGTGGTGTTGGCGGCTCCTCCCGTAAAAATCGGCGCGCTGTTTGCCGTAACCGGTCCGGCATCGCCGCTGGGCGAGCCGGAACGCAATACGGCGGTGATGATGGTTGATGAAATCAACAAAGCCGGCGGAATCAAGGGCCGCAAGCTGGAACTGATTGTCTATGATACGCAGGGAGATGCCACCAAAGCCGTCCAGGCGGTTAATAAACTGATCAAGGATGACAAAGTCGTGGCAATCATCGGTCCGAGCACGACAGGCGACAGCATGGCCGTTATTCCGGTTATTGAAAAATCTCAGGTTCCGCTGATCTCCTGCGCGGCGGGCATTAAAATCACCGATCCGGTAAAAAAATGGGTTTTCAAAACAGCGCAGAACGATGTTCTGGCGGTCATGCGGATTTATAAAAATTTGCAAAAGCAGAAAATTTCCAAAGTGGCTATTCTCACGGTCTCCGACGGATTCGGGTCTTCCGGACGCGAACAGCTGAGATTACAGGCGAAAGAATTCGATATCAGCATTATTTCCGATGAAACGTACGGTCCGAAAGACACGGATATGACCGTGCAATTGACAAAAATACGCAACAGCGCAGCGCAGGCCGTCATCTGCTGGGGGACGAACCCCGGGCCGGCCATTGTTGCCCGAAACGCCAGACAGCTGGGGATCAAGATTCCCCTGTACATGAGTCACGGTGTTTCTTCCAAGAAATTCATTGAACTGGCCGGAGAAGCAGCGGAAGGCATTATGCTGCCTTCAGGCAAGGTGATTGTTGCTGATCAGTTGCCGGATTCGGATCCGCAGAAAAAAATCCTGTTGAACTACGTGAGCAAATACAAGGAGCGCTATAAGGTGGAAGGCGATCATTTCGGCGGCCACGCATATGACGCAGTCATGCTGCTGAAGAGAGCCATGGAACAGGGCGGATTCACTCCCGCGGCCATTCGCGACCAGTTGGAGAAAACCAAAAAATTTGCCGGTATCGGCGGAACGTTCAGTTTCTCTTCCCAGGATCATGCGGGTCTGACCAGCGATGCCTTTGTTCTGGTCAGGGTCGAGAAGGGCGACTGGAAATTAATCAACTAACCGATCCGGCATTCGGATTCATTTTTTTATAAACGGCGCGGAACCAAAACCGCGCCGTTTTCTGTTCGTCCAGTGGCTCCAATACAAATTAATACCATTTCTAAATTAAAAATGATATTGAATCCACGATTGCCTGCGTTTTACAGACGGCGGAATCCGCGGCGACTCGGCCTGTGTGACGCGTATTCGATGCAGAGACGGAATGGGATATGGACAATTTTCAACAGCTATTTCAATATGTTCTGACCGGTTTATCCAACGGTGCCATTTATGCCCTGATCGGGTTCGGATTTGCCGTGATTTATAATTCCACCGGAATCATCAATTTCGCCCAAGGGGAATTCGTAATGCTCGGCGGCATGCTGACTGTTTTCCTGCTGACCGTTTTGCATGTGTCGCTCGTGCCGGCCATCGCACTGGCCATTGTCGTGTCGACCCTTGTCGGAATTTTATTCGAACGTTTCGCCATCCGGCCTTTAAAAGACGCTCAACCGCTGAGTCTGATCATTATCACGATCGGCGCCAGTATTTTTATCCGCGGAGTGGCGATGCTGGTCTGGGGAAAAGATACACACGCCCTGCCCGCTTTTTCCAGTCACGATCCTCTCTCAATCGCCGGCGCCACGATTCTGCCTCAACATCTCTGGATCCTTGGCGTGACGATTTTGATCATCGCGGCCAGCAGGCTATTTTTTAATCACAGCATCATCGGCAAAGCCATGCGCGCTTGTTCCTATAATCCGCGCGCGGCCGGGCTTGTCGGCATTAATGTCAAGAGCATGGTGCTGCTTTCTTTTTCCCTGAGCGCCGCCATCGGTTCTCTGGCCGGTATTATCATCGCGCCCCTGACGATGACGTCCTTCGATGTCGGGGTCATGCTCGGCCTGAAGGGATTTTGCGCGGTCATTATCGGCGGCATGAGCAGCGGCATGGGAACGGTGCTGGGCGGTCTTTTGCTGGGGCTGCTGGAGGCTCTGGGCGCCGGTTTTATTTCCGCCAGTTACAAAGATGCCATCGCGTTTATCATTCTGCTGTTGATTCTATTTATTCGTCCGGAGGGATTGTTCAGAAAAAAGGAAACGGAGCGGTTTTAGGCGTCGACCGCGGATAAACCGTTTACGGATTGGTGCATTATATTTGATCATGCTAAAAGAAAAAAAACATCAGATATTCATCTTCGTCATTTTCGCACTGGCCGTGTTGTCGGTCCCGTTTTTCCTGCAGGGGAATTATCTTTTAAACGTGCTCGTGTTTGTCGGCATCAACACCATGCTGGCGGTCGGACTGAATCTGCTCTTGGGATATGCCGGGCAGATTTCTCTGGGGCATGCCGCTTTTTTCGGTATGGGCGCATATATCTCCGGCATCGTGACGTCCCGGTATCCTGTTGAGCCGTTTCTGATCATTTTTCTGGCGGCGGTCTGTGTCGGCCTGATTGCTTTTGTCATCGGATTTCCCATTTTGAAACTCAAGGGGCATTACCTGGCCATGGCCACCCTGGGCTTCGGCATTATTATGTACATTATTTTCAATGAAACCGTGGACTGGACAGGAGGACCTTCGGGCTTGTCCGGCATTCCCAGTTTGAAAATCGGTCCGGTTGTTTTCGATAATGATCAGAGCAATTATTACCTGGTGTGGGTTTTTACGCTGGTCGTGATGATGCTCTCGATTAATTTGTCCAACTCGAGGATCGGCCGCGCACTTCGCGCGATCCATGATTCGGAAGTGGCCGCACGCGTGATGGGCGTCAATGCCAGGTTCCTGAAGGTGCAGATTTTTACGGTTTCTGCCGTGATTTCGGCCGTTGCCGGCAGTCTTTACGCTCACGTCATGACGTTTATAGCGCCCGCGTCGTTCGGTTTTAATTTTTCCGTGGAGCTGCTGACGATGATTGTTATCGGTGGTCTGGGCAGCGTTTACGGGTCGTTTCTGGGGGCGGTCATCTTGACCATGCTGCCGGAATTCCTGCGCGTTTTCCAGGATCTGGACATCGTTATTTACGGATTGATGCTGATTCTGATGACGATGTATATGCCCGGCGGTCTGATCAGCGGAATTGAGATGGCGGCAGAATTTTTTTCGTCCCGCCTGAGAAAAGGCAAAGGTGAATGATGCTTCGACTCAGCAACATCACGCAGATTTTCGGCGGACTGAACGCCTTGGAGGATGTGTCGTTTTCGGTCAAGGAAGGATCCATTACCGGCATTATCGGTCCCAACGGGGCCGGGAAAACCACGCTTTTCAATATCGTGACCGGCCTTTACACCCAGACCGGAGGGGATGTGTTTCTCGGCGGAGAAAATATTTCTTTTCTGGAAACCGAAGAACTTGCCGGCCGGGGGCTGGTGCGCACATTTCAAAATGTGGAACTGTTCCGGAAAATGACTGTTCTGGAAAACGTGATGGTCGGTTTACACACGAAGAGTTCAAGCGGCATTTTCTCGTGTGTTTTTAAACTGCCGCGTCAGACCAGGGAAGAAAAAGCTATCCGGGAAAAAAGCATGGTATGGCTTAAATATACCGGCATTGCCGAGCTGGCGGAAATGACGGCCGGAAATCTTCCTTTCGGCAAGGGACGGCTGCTGGAAATCTCCCGGGCGCTGGCTGCCGAGCCGAAGATCATTCTGATGGATGAACCGGCGGCAGGATTGAACAGCAGGGAGACCGCCGAACTGGCGTTGCTTATTCGCAAAATAAGACAATCCGGCGTAACGGTCGTTCTGGTGGAGCACGATATGGACCTGGTGATGGATGTCTGTGATGCTATTGTGGTCTTGAACCTGGGTAAAAAACTGGCTGAGGGGACACCGCGGGAAATTCAGGAAAACCCCGCAGTCATCTCCGCGTATCTCGGTGAAGGATAATGAGGTTTTTAAAAAATTGTCCGATGCTGCAGCGTGCAACAAAAATGCGTATCAACCCTTGTCTCGACTGCGTCTAATCGCCGGTTTTTTAGGGAGCCGTTGGGTAAACACCATGTTAAAGATAAAGAATATCAATACATATTACGGACAGGCGCAGGCGCTGAAGAACGTTTCGCTGCATCTTGCCGAGGGCGAAATTGTCACACTGATCGGCGCCAACGGGGCCGGCAAAACCACCCTCCTGAATTCTTTGTCAGGGGTTGTGCCCACGAGAAGCGGTCAGATTATCTTCAACGACGCGCCGATCAATAATCTTCCGGTTCATCAGATTGTGCGGCTTGGTATTTCTCAGGTTCCGGAAGGCCGTCAGGTGTTTAAGCCTGTCTCCGTGGAAGACAATCTGGAACTGGGGTTCTACCTGCATCACAGGATATTCGGAGGCGCCCGTGATGTTAAAAAAAATAAAGAGATGGTTTATGATCTGTTTCCCATCCTCCGGGAGAGACGAAAACAGCTGGCCGGAACCTTGTCCGGCGGAGAGCAGCAGATGCTGGCTATCGGCCGCGCTTTCATGACCCGGCCGAAGCTGATGCTGCTGGATGAACCTTCCATGGGGCTGGCGCCGATGGTGGTGCAGGAGATTTTCCGGGTGATCGCCTCGTTGTCGAGAGAACAGAAGACCACCGTTCTCCTGGTGGAACAAAATGCGCGCGCGGCGCTGAAAATGGCCGGCCGCGGTTATGTTTTGGAAACAGGACACATGATCCTGGAAGGGACAGCTGCTGAACTGCTCAACAACAAAGATGTTCAGCGAGCGTATCTCGGCAGGGATAAAAAAGAAATATGGGAAAGGTAAGCAGCCGAAGTTTGGAGAAGAACGGTCCGTCAACGTCATCAATATTTTTCAACAACTTTCCCTTTACGGAGGTTATTTTATGAATATATGGGATCAGACTCACGAGTGTATGGCGCGCGATGAACTTGAGCAGCTGCAGCTGGAAAGACTTCAGGCCGTAGTCAACCGGGTTTACAAAAATGTCACGCACTATAGAAAAATATTTAACGAGACAGGCATTATCGCGGAAGATATCCGTTCCCTGGCCGATTTGAGCCGGCTGCCGTTTACCACCAGAGACGATTTACAGGTCAATTATCCCTATGGGATGTTTGCCGTTCCGCTCAGAGAGGTGGTGCGCATTCATTCTTCCTCCGGCACCACCAGCAAGCCGGTCGTGATGGGGTACACGAAAAACGATATCAAGATATGGTCGAATCTGGCGGCGCGTTTTATGACGGCTGCCGGTGTGACGCCCGATGATGTGGTGCAGATTACGTTCCGGTACGGACTTTTCACCGGCGCGTTCGGCGTGCATTACGGCGCCGAGGCGATCGGTGCCTCGGTCATCCCGATGGGAACCGGAAATACGGACAAGCAGATTATGATCATGCAGGATTATAAATCAACGGTTCTGGTCAGCACATCCAGTTATGCCATTGCCCTGGCGGATCGTCTTGATCAACTGGGTATCGATCCCAAATCCCTTTCCCTGAAGACGGGACTCTTCGGTGGCGAGCCCTGGTCGGAGAAGATGCGCGAAGAAATTGAAAACAGGCTTTTGTTGAAAGCGACCGACAACTACGTTATTTCCGAGCTGATCGGTCCCGGCGTTGCCGGTGAATGTTTGTGCAAAAAAGGCATGCATATTTATGAAGATGCCTTTATTCCGGAGATTATTGATCCTGAAACGGGGGCGGTATTGCCTGCGGGCGCCGAGGGCGAACTGGTGCTCACGACACTGACCCGTGAGGCTTTTCCATTGATCCGCTACCGCACGGGAGATGTGACCTCGTTGGATTATACGCCGTGCGAATGCGGCCGGACGCTGGTCCGCATGAAAAAAATCATGCGCCGTTCAGACGATATGATCATTGTCCGCGGCGTCAATGTCTTTCCGGCGCAGATCGAAGATGCCCTGTTCAGCGTGGCTCAGGGGGAAACACCCTATCAGATTGTTGTGGAAAGGGAAGGGGCCATGGACAATCTGGAAGTCGTGGTGGAGGTGACGGATAAAATATTTTCTCTGGAGTTGCAGAAACAAAGATCGTTTCTGGAAGCGATAAAAAAACGTCTGGCGTCGGTCACGGGAATTAATGTCGTTGTTCGTCTGGTGGAATCAAAAAGCATTCCGAGACAGCAAGGCCGGATCCAACGGGTGCTGGATAAACGACAGATATAAACGACACCGGGATTATGAAGGGTGCTTTTGAACCGGTCGTCTTTTTTGACGGGCCACCGGCCGGCTGTGCTTTTCGATGTTGCATGTGCAGGTAATCCGTTCCCGCGTCGCAGTAAGCCCCAGATCAGCAATCATCTCGTGATCCAGAGAACTGTTTTGCCCCGCCGTTGTCAGATAATCACCGGTCATCAGAGCATTGGCGCCCGCCACAATACCCAGGGGAAGCAATTGACGCAGATTTTTTTCCTTTCCGCCGCAGAGCCGGATGTCCCTGTCCGGAAGCATGAAACGGAAAACGGCAAGGGTCATCAGGATTTCCATGGGCGGTAACGCTCGCATATGACTCAAAGGTGTGCCCTTGACCGGATGAAGGATATTCAGAGGAACGGAGTCGACATCAAGTTTTCTCAAGGTTTGAGCCAGTTCAATGCGATGAGAAATGTTTTCCCCCATGCCGATCAGAGCGCCCGAACAAACCGACAAACCGGCTTCTTTAGCCGCACAGAGTGTTTTGACGCTTTCCTCGTAATCATGCGTGGTGCAGACGGTTTTAAAAAAACTCCGCGATGTCTCCAGGTTATGATGATAACGGAACAGCCCGGCCGCTTTGAGCTCCATAGCCGTTGCTTTGTCGATCATTCCCAGTGAGGCACAGGGGAAAAGACCTGTTTCGCGGACGCCCTGAATGGCTCTGATGATTTCCAGCCTTTCTTTTTTCGACTTTAACTGTTTGCCGCTGGTTACGATGCCGAAACATTCCGCTCCGTTTCTGACCGCCTTTTCAGCATCGGCAATGATTTGTGCGGATTTTTTCAGAGGATACGAGTGTGCCGTCGTTTTGTAATGCGAGGATTGCGCGCAGAACATGCAGTTTTCCGGGCATCGTCCGGATTTGGCGTTGGTGATTCCGCAGAAAATAATTTTCTTTCCCTTGAAATGTTCCCGGATTTCGGAAGCAGCGGCCAGAACCGACCAACAGAAGCCGGACGCTTCAATGAACAGCTCCATAGCCTCGGCCGGGGTGATGAAACGCGATTGCCGGATAATTTTGTTTTTTAAGTGATCGACGAAATTCATTTTGACTTTCTCTCTTTTTTTACATGACCGAGTTTGGCCCCTTCTTTTTTCAGTATGTTAATGAGCTGGTCATGATAATAATAAACCGCAATAAAAACCGTTACACCCAGAATCAGAATAACCGTCAGAAGGATGTACTGCCCGTTGCGGGCGACGTTGCCGGTAATCGAAAGCATGATGGTGCCGAAAATGCGGCCGGCTGTGGAGATGATAATGAACGTTCCGACCGGTATGCGGCTGACTCCCATGATGTAGCATAGATAATCCTTGGGAAAGCCGGGAATGAGAAAAAGCAGGAAGGAGACCAGCAGACCCTTGTGTTCCATAAAGTGATCAAATTTGTCAAAAACCTCTTTCTTAACCACATTTTCCAGAAGCGGTTCCCCAAAAAACCGGGCCAGCATGAAGGCAATCCATGACCCAATTGTTAGACCGATGGTTGAATAAAGAGTTCCCCACAGCGGTCCGTAAAGATAACCGCCGATGATGCCGGTCAGTTCGCCTGGAATCGGGGCGGCGACGACCTGGATGATCTGCACAAGAACAAAAATAAACTGGTCGTAAGGATAGGAAAGAATAAAATTGACCAGCCTGTCCCGGTCCCGGAATAGATGGTGTAAATCATAATGAATAAAGATGATGGCCGACAAGGCAATGAACAAAAATAAAAAGAAAATTCTGTAAGCCAGGCGTTTGTCCATGGATGGTTTTGATCCTTACAATTGCTTGATTTGCACCGGTTGGCGATTTTTTATAGCATTATTCTGCTTTCGTCAATCCCATTATTGGATCCATCCGGCGGTTTTTTTGTTCATCTTCCGGAAAAATCCGTTAAACCCGTTGATTTTAAAAATGCCCTGTGCAAAAACAAGTGAAAAATTTTTCATCCTGGTTTATAGGGTGTTTTATGAAAAGCGAAACACAAAAAGGGGAGGAAAATTGTATGGCTAAAATCCCGCAGAAACTGGAAAGAAAAAAATCGGATATCTATAAAGACGCGCCGATAGCGAAATTCGGAGAGAGAAAACCGGACTTTTCAACAATGGGCCGGAAAATGAAGAATCCTCATGCCCGGTTTCGAGAGGTGGTCTGTGTCGAGGCCTGTCGAACGCCTTACGGCCGTTCGGGCGGTGCGTTAAAGAATTTTTCGGCTATGGAGCTCGGCGCCATGGCCATTAAAGAAGTCTTGCGGCGCACCGGGGGCAAAGTGGCCCCGTCGGATGTTGACTATATTTTTATGGGACAGGTAGTTCCCGCCGGCTGCGGCCAGATACCGGGTCGACAAGCTACGATTCTTGCGGGTGTGCCGGAATTTGTTCCGTCTATAACGGTCAACAAGGTCTGTTCGTCCGGCATCAAAACAGTTGATCTGGCTTTTCAGATGATTCTTTTGGGGCGCGCGGAGATCTGTATTGCAGGCGGGCAGGAAAGCATGAGCAACTGTCCTTTTGTTCTGCCGGACATGCGCTGGGGAGCGAAAATGGCTCTGCCCAACGGACGGGTTGTCGATTCAATGGTTTACGACGGCCTCTGGGATGCGTTCTATAACCGGCATATGGCCATTCATGGCTCGGAAGTTGCGGATGAATTCGGATTTTCCAGACAGGAGCAGGATGAATGGGCGCTTAATTCCCAGATGAACGCGGTACGTGCCATGCAGGAAGGCAGACTGGATGACGAAGTTTTTCCGGTTGAAGTCCGGCAGGGTAAAACAATATTGATCATGGACAAAGACGAGGGGCCGCGTCCGGAAACGACGCTCGAGGGTCTGGCCAAACTTCCTCCCGTATTTAATCATACGAGTACCGTTACCGGCCGGCCCGGCAGTGTAACCGCCGGGAATGCTCCCGGCGTCAATGACGGCGGAGATGTCTGTCTGTTAATGAGCAGGGCGAAAGCTGATGAGCTGGGATTGAAGCCTATTTTTACCCTCGTGGATTACGCTGAAGTTTCCCAACCGACCAAGGATATCGCCACCGTTCCGGGATTGGCCATCAAAAAGATTCTGGATCAGAATGACATGGCGCTTGATCAGATGGAGGTCATTGAAATTAATGAAGCCTTTGCCGCAGTCGCACTGGTAAGCTGCCGTTCGATACTGGGCATGTCCAGGGAAACAATGTTTAAAAAAGTCAACGTCAACGGCGGGGCGATTGCTTACGGTCATCCCATCGGAGCGACCGGTGCGCGGATTTTAATGACGTTGGGTTACGAATTGAGAAGACGAGGCGGGGGCTGGGGCGTCTGCGGGATTTGTTCCGGGCACGCGCAGGGCGACGCCATGCTGATCAGGGTGGACTGAAATCTGTTCCGAAAGACTCTTGATGGAAATCTCAGGCGTTATGAAAAACCAATTCATTTTTGATTGCTTTTTGCAAAAGCGGCTTTTTCTTACAGTCCGGTTTTGAAAAAAAATCAACATACAAAAGAGTTGAAAATGATGGTAAGTTATGTAAAGGTTCATGTCCAAAACCTTAAAATATCAGTAAATTTTGTTGGTCAATCATTTGCAAGGGGTTCTTGATGGCTGGAAATCCGGATATGTCCATTGTTGTGCCGGTCTATGGAAGCGATATCACCCTGATGCCTCTTTATTGTCGGACTGTTGCTGCGGTCAGCCCGATTTCGGAAAATTTCGAATTTATTCTGGTCGATGACTGCGGACCGGGAAAACCATGGGAGATCATCGGCGCCATGGCGAAGAAGGATTCCCGGGTAATCGGTCTGAAACTTGCGAAGAACGTTGGCCAGCACAATGCGATTAAAGCCGGGGTGGATGTGGCGCACGGACAATGGGTAGTCGTCATGGATTGTGATCTGCAGGACCGTCCGGAAGAGATTCCCCGCTTCTGGGGAAAAGCGCAGGAAGGATATAATGTTGTGATCGGCCGTCGGGTGGAAAGGCGCGATGAAACCATCAAGCGCATATTTTCATATATCTTCCACGGTCTTTTGAAATGGGTAACCCGCCAGAATAGTGATGCGGCGCAGTCCAATTTCGGCATTTATTCCCGACAGGTTATTGATAAAATAAAAAAATTGCCTGAACAATCTTTCTATCTGCCGTTGCTGGTCAGACGGGCGGGCTTCGACGTGATGCCCCTTGACGTGGAACACGATAAACGGCCTTATGGAAAATCGGGCTATACATTCAGCCGAAGATTATCTCTGGCTGTGGATATTCTTGCTTCTTCCGGCGATCGTCCGTTGAAAATGTTTTCGTTGTTTCGATTTTTCAATGCCTCCAGAGGGGAACCTCTCTACGTGGTGAAAGATCAGATCCGGATGACGTAAGAAAGCAATACCGTTATTGAGTTTTGACCCTGCCCGGTCGGGGTTATGCCTTCGGACAGGAGCCTGATCGTCTTTGGAAAAATCACGGCTGAAAATGGACACGGTGTGGAGAAAATGAACTGTGAAGAATAAAATCGAGATTCCTTTTAATAAGCCGTATATCGCTGACAAGGAACTTATTTATATTGCCCGGGCGGTGATGGAAAACAACCATACTGCCGGAGACGGTCCCTTTACAAAAAAATGTCAGATCTGGCTGGAAGAAAAACTTCATTGCCGCAAAGCGCTCCTGACGCATTCGTGTACAGCGGCTCTGGAAATTTCGGCAATGCTGGCGGATATTCAGCCTGGCGATGAAATTATCATGCCGTCCTATACTTTTGCATCGACAGCCAATGCTTTTGTTTTGCGGGGCGGAATCCCTGTATTTATCGATATCCGGCCCGACACGCTCAATCTTGATGAGGCGCTGATTGAGGCCGCTGTGACGCCGCGCACCAGAGTCATTCTGCCGGTGCATTACGCCGGCGTTCCCTGTGAGATGGATGTTATTGCGGATATCGCCCGTCGGCATCAGCTGTTCGTGATTGAAGACGCGGCGCACGGCATCCTGTGTTCCTATAAAGGACGGCCATTGGGAAGCATCGGACATTTCGGCGCCTGCTCATTTCACGAAACGAAAAGCATGATTTCGGGGGAAGGCGGCGCATTGCTGATCAATGATGAAAAGTATGTCGAACGGGCGGAAATCATCCGGGAAAAGGGCACCAACCGCAGTCAGTTTGTTCGGAAAGGCTTAAGTCAATACACCTGGGTTGATGTCGGGTCTTCCTATCTTCCCAGCGATATCATTGCCGCATTTCTTTATGCCCAGATGGAAAACGTCGATCAAATGATCGCCCGACGCAATGCGATTTATGATGTGTATTGGAAGCAATTGGAGCCGCTGGAGGAAAAAGGGCTGATCCGGCTTCCGACTCAACGTGACGATTGTTTCCGCAACGGTCACATTTTTTATGTGATCACCGGATCTTTAAGAGAAAGAATCGACCTGGCCTCTTTTTTGAAAGACCGGGGGATCTCGGCCTTTTTTCATTATGTGCCGCTGCACAGTTCTCCGGCCGGGAAAGTATACGCAAGGACGTGCGGCGCCTTGGAGGTAACGACCGCGATCAGCAACTGTCTTTTGCGTTTGCCCCTTTACTACGCGATGACGGAAGAAGATGTCCAGGCTGTTGTCGGGGCTATCATGGATTTTTATCGGGTCCGTTGATGCCTTTCAGCGCTGCAGTACAAATGAATTTGTATTGTGAAAAACACGAGGGGGAAAACCCATTCTATGGACGAAAGGGAAGAAAACGGAAGCAACCCCGTTGATGCGGGCAATGACGCCCGTCAACATCCTTTACGGGCGTCGGCTTTTTTTGCTTTTTCTGAAAAACTTTCAGCATCAGTCAATCTGAGGTGGCTGATGATCTCCCTTCTTCCGGTTCTGATTTTACTCAAGTATCCGGTGGACCGGATTGATTATGATGTGTGGTGGCAGATGGCGCACGGGCAATATTATCTCATGCACCATACACTGAAAATGGATCTCTCAATGTTTTCCTGGACGCCGACGGATCCAACCTGGATTTATAATACCTGTCTGGGAAGCATCGCCGTTTATCTGTTTTACCATTGGGCGGAGGGATTCGGCTTGTGGCTTTTTCAATGGCTTATATTCAGCGGCGTTTTTCTTTCTTTTTACCTTTTTCTGCGATCAATCCATCAGCGTTTGGATATCAACAGCGCGACGGTGATCGCCGCCGTTGCCATGGCCTGTTCCATCTCCTGTCGTTATTACAAGCCCGAATTGTTGTCCGCACTCTTATTCTGTTGGACGGCACATATTTTTTTTCATATCAAGATCAGGGGCAACCGGTATCTTTTTTATCTTTTCCCGCCCATTTTCACTTTTTGAGTCAATCTTCACGGGGCCTTTATTGTCGGTCTGGCGTTTCTCGGCCTGGCGTTTGCCGGCGAGTTTCTCAATAGAATTTTTTTCCCGAAAAAATCGTTGAAGACGGAAGATCTGATGCATTTCGGCCTGGCCCTTATTCTTTCCGGAGCGGCCACGTTGCTCAATCCTTATGGGATTGACTATTTGAAGAGCCTTGTCCCGACAATCATGAACGCTGTCGGCGTGGGAGATTATTCCGGCCCGTATGACAAATTTGTTCTGGCCTATGCCAGCCTCTGGCCTTATTTAAGGAAAATGGGGCCTGAGTTATTCGGTGTCGGAATGACGGCCTGGATATTGACGCTGATGATGATGAGCATTGCGTTTCTTGTTGCCTATGATCTGATGAAACATAAATCGTGTGACTTTGCTTTATGCATCGTCAGTCTGGCTTTGTATTGGAAAGGCATGGAAACAAGTCGGGCAACCTATTTTTTCCCGATTGTCTTTTTCTTTATCTTTTATTATCTGCTGGTTTCCCGTTTGCAGATGACCAAATTCGGCAGCAAGACGACGGTCTTTTCGATCATGGTTTTCATTTTCTTTTTCGGCATGGTTTCTTTTTTTAACATAAAATACGGGGCGGACGATAAATGGTTCGGAAGGGATCTTGACGGTTACGTGCCGGTTGAGGAAGTTGAATTTCTGAAAAAATATAAACTGCCGGGACCGATATTCAACGATTACGTTATCGGCGGATATTTGTTGTGGAAGCTTTATCCTGATTACAAGGTGTTTATTGATCCGCGCGGCGGCCTTTACAGAAATCAGGTATTTCCCGATTATATGGAATTCACCATCAGACATGTCAGCCGGGATGATATCCGTCGATTCAGAGAGAAATATCCTTTTAACATTGCCATCCTTCATTACAGACAGATGGCGCTTATTTTTGATTTTTTAAAAGCCGGAGACGACTGGCGTTTATTATATTTTGAAAAAAATGCGGCCATCCTGATACATCAATCGCTGTTGCCCCTCATTGAGCCGATAGCGGGCAACATCAGTCTCAGCCCGATCCGTTTCAAACATGTCCGGAATCCGGAAATTCTGACAAATGTTTTTAACTTTTATGTCCGGCTTGATCCAAGGGCGGGTAGATACATTTATTATGTCTTCAAGAGAAATGTAAGTGACGGTTTCTTCATGAAGAAGGAAATTTTGACCGCCATGGATTCCAATATCCGTTTAAAGGAAAAGGCGTTTCAGGAAAGGCCCGAGTTGTTTTTCCGTGAATGAAGGAAAAATAATTTGAGCAATGAAATATTTCTAGACTTATGTCATAAACGGGTCAATAGTGATAAAGAACCGATTGAGTCATGGAAAAGATCCCTGCGAGGTCATCATGAG
>ENA-UOWG01002465-UOWG01002465.1-activated-sludge-metagenome-genome-assembly--contig:-NODE-2465-length-15656-cov-5.197167_pt1 | contig 15656 bp, 26 predicted proteins | sample MGYA00238147_ERZ761563 | MGnify/ENA primary metagenome ERZ761563 (study PRJEB28884, sample SAMN05720216) | anaerobic digester metagenome | isolation source: active sludge of municipal... | reverse complement strand
GATTCGCCGCCCGGCAGCTGCGCACGCACGCCCTCGATCGTGGCCTCCAGTTCCTGCTGCTCGCGCTCGACCGCCTGGTCGACCTGGTGATTGCTGAACACGTCATCCTCCTCGATTTCTATTCTCACGCTGCCGTCCCGCGGGTCGAACGGGACGATCAGCACCCAGCGCATCAGCGCGCCCTGTTGTCCTGGTGGTACTCGATATAGGCATCGAGCCCGGCCTCGATCGCCTGGCAACGCCCGGCGTAGTCGGCCAGCTGGGCCAGCATGTCGTCGAGCGTGACGCCCGAGCTCAAGTCATCCGCGAGTAGCCCGGCACCAGCGGCCGCGCAGGCGCTGGCTTGTGTGTCATTTCCGGCGCCATCGGCGGCTGCGGGCAGATCGGCACAGCTGGCGGTGAGGCGGTTCCACAGGCGCACAGCGCCCCAGGTAACGACAGCAGCAGGCACAGCGACAGGAGCGGCATCGGGCGCCGGGCGATAGGTTTTCGTGACATGGGCGATTCTCCGTTTCAGTTCGGCCTGCTGGCGGTTGATCTGGGCGCGTGCGTCGAGCAGCTCGGCGGCAACCGCCTGCATGTGCTGCTGTTCGGCCTGCAGCCGCTCGCGCGCCTGGCGTTCGGTATCGGCACGCTGGCTGGCCTGCTCGGCCTGGAGCGTGGCGATCTGCGCTGCCGCCTCGGCCTCGGCCGCATTCGAGCGCCAGTGCCAGCCCGCGGCGACACCGGCGATGCCGGCAAGCAGGATGCCGACCAGGCAGACCGGCAGGCCGTCGCCGAGGCCGGTGATCCAGCCCAGCAGGCGGGCCATCATGCACACGCCCCCTGGCCGAAGCCGACGGCCCGGTAGGCGGGCTCGTAGCGTTTGAGGATCAGCCGCGGGTAGCCGCGGTTTTCATTCCAGGTGACGCGGGCGCGGCCCGCGTTGAAACGCTCGACCTCACCGAACCAGCTTAACGCGTCGGCCCCGGCCTGACGGGCGCGGGCCTTGTCGCGGATCACCCAACCGAGCCCGCCGTTGTAGGCCGACAGCGCCATGGCCATGCGCTCGCAGCCATTGCGGGCCGCCAGGCGGTCCCACAGGTGTTTGTCATAGGTGACCAGGGCGCGCATCGCCCAGGATGGGTTGGTCGGCTGGCGCGCACCGAGCTGCTGCGGGTAGGCACCGGCGATCCAGCTGGCCGTCGCCGGCATGAACTGCGCGATGCCCTGTGCGCCAACCGGGCTCACCGCATTCGCTCGCCAGCGGCTCTCCTGGTGGATCTGCGCGGCGACGGTGGCGGTCGGTGCATCGAGCCCCCACACCGCGCGGCCGTTGCGGATCAGCTCGCTACGGTGCTGCAGGGCCTCGGCGGGGATGCCAAACGTGGCGAAGTCGCCGGCCAGCGCGGGCACCGACAACCCGACCAGGAGCAACAGCAGGAGATAGCCGATCCAGAAGCGACCGGCGGCAGTCAGGCTGCGGGGTTGGGTCGCCAAGTCGGTAGAATGTCCAGGTAGTCGTCCCGGCTGTGGCAGATCAATTTTCAATGGAATCCCCCTCATGGACAAATCAGTAACCTTGGATGCAAATGCCGTCACTGAAGCGCTATTCGAATTGCTGAAATGCAAATCCTGGATCAACGAGCCGGGCATGATGACGGCCAGCGATGCCGGCGCAGAACCCGAAGCCATCGCCTACCTGCTCAACCTTTGCCGAGGCGATCTGACCGGATGGGGAACCTGTTCCCATCCAGCCCGACGCGTGGTCCGCTCATTGCTGATCGACTTCATCGCCAAACTGCAACACCCCGGCTCAAGCGTGCGCACGCTTACTTGGTCGGTTCCTTCACAGCTTCCGACGTGGCGCCGAGCGCTTGCTGTAGTCGAGCAAGAAATTGCACGCAGTCACCCCCTGCAGACAAAGCCTCATTGAGGCAATTGCGAATTACGTCGAGCGTTCCAGGCGGGGACAGACTGGCTGTGGCGAAAGCGCACTGCGTGGCCTCCGGCCCAACATGCACAACGGGACGGATGACGCACCTGAAGTTCCTGGTCATGATCACAACCCCATCGCCACGCCGACGATGGCTGCGCCGACGATGATGGCCCGGCGCAGCATCGCCGCCAGGAACACCAGGTGGTAGCCATCGGCCACGGGCACATCCGCATCGCGGTGGCTCTTGCCATGCAGCCACAGGTGGTCGCGCCAGCAGCCTGTCGCCAGATAGCTGTCCGGGCGCGAGTACGGGAACAGGCTGCGATCGAGGTGATAACCGACCACGCCGGCCAGGGTGATCAACGACAGTTTGTAGAGGGCAACCGGCAGTTGCTCGGGGCGCGTGGCCGCGATGGCAGCCAGCAGGATCAGACTGGCGATCAACCAGCCCAGCATGCGGAAACGGGATAGCACGGCAAGCCCTCCATAAACGAACATGCCGCCCAGTTTGGGGCGGCACGCGCGGGAGGGCTTTTAATGTGGGTTAGGGATTCAATCCTTTATAACTGCCTGTACGACAATCAGCTTGGGGGCTTGCTGTTTCGCCTTTTTATCCATCCTATAGTGGATGGTGACATCTGCACGTATCTGGAAGTGCCCAGCGATATCCCGTCGATCTACACCGTCAGCCAGCTCCAGCCTGATACGCCTGTCAATAAGACCGGGGATCAGACCCGCCCAGCCCTGCGTAGCGCTATCGAGATTGGTTGCGCGAATCTGCAAGTCTACGTCCTTGTACTCCTTCGTCGACACCAGATCATCCATGTCGACCTTGGGCGGCGTCGCCTTAATAACTTCAGGGGTCATCACCAGCATCTCGTTTCCGTCCATGACGATTCGCGCCGATGTGTCGCTTTGGGCGGGTTTGATGACCTTGACCGCATCTCGAGCCAGCTCTTTCTTATAGGGACCAACTGCCGCTTCAATAATGGCTTGTAAGCTCTCGCGAGGGAGCCTGGCTTCATCAGCGCCGATGTTCAAGATAATGTTATTGTTCGCCTGAATGCTGGGAACCCCCTGTGGGTTCATGCTCTTCGCAGCATAAAAGAGCCCGGTTCCTAACAACGATGCAATGATGGCGCCAATCAGTACGTTCCTGGCCACTTTGTGCTCACCCAGTTTCTCCCTGATCTTTGCAAGGAAAGCGTCAAGGTCGGCTTCATCCTTGAAGAAGAGATTGATCGCTATCTTTTCGAACAAGCTCCCTGACTGCAATTCGTCGACATATACTTCAACACCGTCGATGGATATCTCGGTCAGCGCCGATAACACGGCTGGCGTCCGCTTGATGATACGCTCCAGAGCCAATAAAGACTCTACCACCTCGCGAATCGGTATTTCGTTCTTGTTGGAGTAATAGATTTCGTGACTGAGTGTTAGTACATTGCGAGCTGACTCCACTGCATCCTCTCTTTTTTCTACGTTATTTTTGGCTTTGTTTATCAAAAGCTAAACTGCCTAGGTCGGTTTGGGTTCGGTGGCGGTGGGACAGGTGGGTGCCACTTGTGTTTGAGTAACACCTTGCCGGTCACTCGGTTATACACCCACAGCTGGTCGATTTTCCCGACGAGCGCCTCCCCGTTCTCAGTGATGTCCGATGGGCTGTCTATCGTTGGAGAATGATGGTCGGTAAATGGCACCAGATATGCTGGCTGCAGCTTGAACAAGATCAAGCAGCTAATTCTGTCCGCCTGCTCCCGGGCCTCATTCGATACCATGTCCAGGTAAAATCTGAACTCAGGGACTGTTCTACTAAAGTCTTCATGGAACAGGCTGCGTGGCGCATCTTCGTACTGGAACGCCAAACTGACATATTTCCGAATGGTCTGAAACACCTCGACCCGAGCACCATAAGCGTTGCTGCCAATATAAGATCGCAGATGCCTGTCATCTTGAAGCAAATTGATTCGGTAGTAAGGTTGCTCGCCCCCTCTCAGCTCCGAACTGAATGGAAAGTCGCCCAAAAAAGCGAAGAACTGAAACCGCTGTTTTTCCGGTTCATATCGCTTGTGACAGTCATATATGAATGGCGTTAAATTTCCGGTTTCCTCAAGGGCACTTTCCATCCCCCTGGCCAAGCGATCGCGTTCCGCTGGCGAGGTAAACTCATCTGCCTTGCCCACAGCATCCTGCAGGGACTTTACCCATCGTGCAAAGCGATCTGGTCTGGCAGCGTAGAAATCGTCCGGCAAGGTGTCGATCGTGTCATCAAAACGCTCAGGCCTTTCGATCACATCTACGGCCACCGCTGGTGCAGGCGATTTATCCGGTTTCGGCTTCTTCGGTGGCTTGGCCTGGGCAACTGGCAATGAGATTGCCAGTGCAATGAGTGTCAGCAATGATCGCCTCAGCATAGAGTCCCTCTATTGATTTAACCTGTTGTCAGAACAGCCGTTCGCCAGGCCCAGGCTGTTCTGCTTCATCTACAGTCGGCGCTGGTTTCGGCTTGGGCCTTCGCTTGATGGCCGGTTTCTTCGGCTTGTCGTCGTCAACTTTTGACCAATGTGGGCCCGGCTTATCCTTTGTCACATCACACCTCAGCGCATCGCCTTGCCGGGTGATGGTGCTGCCTGGTGAATACGGGTGCCCATCAAACTGGCACGTCGGCGCGGATGGCGGGACCGTAGTCTCCGGCTCTGCCCATGCCTGGTCGCCGGCGGCAAAGTAGGCGGCGGCCGCTGATGCCATGACTGCGACTGCTGTGCTGACGAGCAGCTTGCGACGGGAAGAGGCAACCGCGCTATTCGCCGCTTGGCATTGAGTGCAATACCCAACCACTGTTCTGGCTTTAGCCAAGGCTTCGGCCTGCTGTGCACGCGAGAGCGCATCGCGTAGTTCGGCAGACTGGCGATTGAGCCGCGCATTGAGATCATTGCAAGCCTGCTGATAGCTCTGCAGTGCCGCCGACAACTGGGCATTCTTCCCGCTCAAAATAGCCATGGCATCAGCAGACTGTTTCAATGTGTCTCGGCTTACCCTGTCATCCAGGTGTTGAGACTCCTTCCGTCTCAACTCTGCATTCTCGATCTGCAGCGTCAGTATCGCCTCTGCTGGCATCAGTTGATCATGGCAGATCATCTCAATGCCATCGACGCCGAGTTTGTTGTGGAGCGCACTCCACGTCTGTTGGCCAGGCTGGCCATATTTGGTCTCAAGCAATTTGACCAAATTATTCAGGCCACGCCGCTCTACCTTTGATAACGGTCTACCGCCTCCATGGACGTGCTTGATTACATCGCGCCCGGCAACATCGCCGGTTGGCCCCTTGAACTCCTGCGTCATGCCTAGCCTTTTCTTGCCTTACCTGTCTTGACGATATCGCGGCCGGCGATATCGCCATGTTGAGCTTGATGAAACACCTGCATGGAGCCTTCGAATTGCGGTGTCGGGCTGTCTGGTGGCGCCTGCTTCGTCGGGGCGGCTTTTACGCATAGCTTCGCCACGGCCTTGGCCAGCTGCTGGGCATCGACTTTCTTCTCCAGCGACAACAGATCGACCGCGTCCAGCACGGCCTGGTGTACTGCCGCCTCGCCAATACCCCCTCCTTGCCGCACCCCAGTCACGATGTACTGAATGTCAGCCCCTATTTCAGCAATATCGGACAAGAACAGGGCATTCGGAAAAGCAGTGCCTCGCTCCCACGCTATTACCGTGGTTTTGCCAAAGTCCCCAATGGCTCCCAAAGCTGCTTGTGAAAGGCCAAGCCTTTCTCGTTCCTCTTTGAGTCGCGTTCCGATGCTCATAAAAATGCACCCAAATCAATTTGACAGGTTCAGGTATTCTGAACCATACTTCGCTCACACCGTCGCAAACCGAACGGCAACTTAATCGGCACTCTGACAAGTGCCAAACCCAATTCAGGAGCCCGCCATGAAACTCCGTACTCCAGCCGAAGCCCGCGCCGAGCTTCAAGCCAAAGGTATTTCGATCACCCAGTGGGCGATCGCCAACCAGTTCTCGCCCAACCTCGTGTTCGAGGTGCTGGGTGGCCGCAAGAAGTGCGTGCGCGGCCAGGCCCATGAAATCGCGATCAAGCTCGGCCTCAAGGCCGGCGAGATCTGCACCGATCCGGCCCGCGCCCTGGCCGCGCCGCGTCAACGTGCCGTCGCCTGAGGCCCGCCATGAACTTCGACCACGCCGAAAGCGCCGTACTCGCCACCGTCCATGTCGCGATGCCCCAGGGCTTTGTACTGCCGGCCCTGAACTACAGAGGCCTCCCCGAATTCGAGGTTTCGCGTGACGAAGCCCGCAAAGCCTACAACCGCCTGCGTCTGCGCGGCTTCGTGATCAAGGCCGGCCCCTACGCCCAGCTCACCGCCCTCGGCATGGAACTGTTCGCCGACCTGGAGGAGACGATCTCGGGAGGACGCCCATGAAACGCGCGATTCGCCCAATGACGTTCATCGAGGCGGCAAACCATCTGCGTCAGGTGCTTGGCCTTCCAACAGGAATCGCAGGCGGCCATAGAACACCTGCCCAAGGTCCGGCGCCAGCTCGCCTAGCTCAGGTGCTCGTGTTGCCGATAGCACGTGATCGGCAAGCGCCCAGGCATCAACAAGGCCGCGACGATGGAGTTGAGCGGTGAGCGCTGCCATGACTTCCTGCTGCACCAGGTACATCGAGGTGAACTGTTCCCTCAGTCGGGCATCGCTCGCCAACGCTGCCACCAGTTCGTTCGGAATCGTGTTCTTCATGTGTCTTCCCTTTGTGCGAATTATCCGCTTTTCATCGTATTCGCTGCAAATCGCTTGCGATAGCTGCAAAACCGGAATTTGTTTGGAAGGCGCCTTTCGGAGGGCATTCCAATGACCCGCCGCAATTGGAAGCGCATCCGGCCGAGTTCGCTGCGCCACGCGCTGGAGCTGTGCAAGGACTACGCCAAGGAGCGCCACAACCTATCCGTGGAGCGCATCGCCGAGCACATGGGGCTGACCGACCACTGGACGCTCTACAAGTGGTTCCAGAACGGCCGAATGCCCCTGAACCTGGTGCGCCCGTTCGAGGCCGCCTGCGGCATCGATTTCGTTACCCGCTGGCAGACGGCCAGCGCCGGCAAGTTGTTGATCGACATTCCCACCGGCCGTAAGGCTGACGCCGCCGACATGCAGGCTCTGCAGGAGCTGCTCAACACCGCCGTGGGTCAGCTGCTGCAGTTCTACGGCGGCAAGGCCGAGGCGGTCGACACGCTGACCGCGATTCACGCTGCCATGGCGGGGCTGGCCTGGCACAAAGTGAATATCGAAAAGCATGACCAGCCCGAACTCGACCTGGAGGAGGAATGAGCATGACCCGACACGACGATGACCGCGGGGCGGCAATCAAGGTGCTCGACGTGCTGGATGCGCTGTCGGGCCACACCGTGACCGGGGTATCGAATACCGCGCTGTCCAGGCAGCTGAACCTGACCGCCAGCAATGTCACCCGCGCGATGGGGGTGCTGATCGAGAAGGGCTGGGCGCGCAAGGACGAGACCACCGGGCACTTCCACCCCACACCACGAATGGGCCGCGTGTTTGGCCGGGTACTGGCCGACCTCGATCGTGCCGAGCAGTCCCTGGCCGAAATGCGCCACAACTTCACCCGCACCAATTGAACAGGAAAACACCACGATGGCTCGACCCACCAAAGCGCTTCCCACCCCAGCCGACGACGGCTTCGACCCCGTGCGCCTGGCGCAGGCCGGCGATGCTGCCAGACAGCTGGCCGTGATCCACACCGAGCAGGACGCCACCGTGCGTGCGGTGGCTGCCCAGCTCGGCTACCAGCTGCCTGCCGACTGTACCGATCCCGACCTGATTCAGCGCGATATTGCGGCCAATATGCGGCGCAGCGTGGAAGCCTGCCTGGAAGTCGGGCGTGGCCTGCGGGTGCTGAAAGAGGCGTGCGAGCATGGGCAGTTCATGGCAAGGCTTGACGTTCTTAGCATTGAGGCAAGCGTTGCCCGTCGATTCATGGAGGCTGCCGTCAAGTTCTCAAAACGTGCGACGTCGCACGTTTTGACCAAGCAGCTCGGAGGTCAATCGAAGCTGTTCGAGATGCTGATCCTCGACGACGAGCAGCTCGAAGAGCTGGAGCTGACCGGGCAAACCGGCGAGCTGAAGCTCGACGATATCGCCACCATGAGCGTCAAGGAGCTGCGTGCCGCCCTGCGTGAATCCCGCGAGCAGAGCACCGATAAAGACCGCGTGCTGGCCGGCAAGAACACCAAGATCGACGAACTCGACCAGCAGCTGAGCCGCGCCCTCAAGCAGATCAACCTGCCGCCGTGGGATGAGCGCGTGGCGCCATTCCAGAAGGAGATCACCGAGCGGCAATCAGTGCTCGACGCCGCCATCGCCAAGCATCTGGAGGCAATCAAGGCGCTGGACGCCTGGATGACGAGCGAGATCACCAGTGCGCCGGGCTACGACCCGGAAGCGCCCGTCGTCCTGCCGCCGTCCATCCGTGCCGTGGTGCTGCACCTGGATGATGCGGTTGGTCGCACGGTGACGCTCGCGGCCGAGATGCGATGCGAGTTGCGGCTGCGCTTTGGCGCTGACATCGACGACGCACGACGGCACGTGATGACTGACGAGGTGTGAGGTGGACGATATGGCGATCACCCCGGAAGTCCGTGATGTGCTGCGCGATCTGGCCTTGAAGCTGGGTGCTGTCCAACATGGCGAGCAGACCGCATTGGTGGCTCAGGCCGCCAAGTTTCTCGGATGGTCGCCGCAGACGGTTTATCGCCAGTTGAAAGAGGCTGTGGGCTGGCGCTCCGGTCGCAAGGTGCGCTCGGACAAGGGCTCGACCTCAGTGAGCGAGGAAGCGTTGGTGAAGCTGGGGGCTGCGCAACGCGAGGCAGTGCGCGACAACGGCAAGCAGACGCTGTTCACCACGACGGCACGCGGCTTGTTGGAAAGCAACGGTACGGAACTTGTTGTCAGCAACAGCCAGCTCAACCGATTGATCCGCGACCGCAAGCTCAACGTCGATGCGCAGCGGGAAGCAAGGCCTGTGCAGGCGCTACGCGCACTGCACCCCAACCATACCCATGAAATCGACCCGTCACTGTGCCTGGTGTACTACCTAAAGGGACGCCAGCACATCATGCGCGACCGTGACTTCTATAAGAACAAGCTGGAGAACTACGCCAAGGTCAAGTTCAAGGTCTGGCGCTACGTCAAATACGACAAGGCCAGCGGGGTGATTACGCCGTGGTATTGCGAAGCTGCAGGTGAGAATCAGGCCAACCTGTTCGATTTCCTGATGTTTGCATGGGGCAAGGTTGACGGGCGCCTGTCGCATGGCCTTTGTAAATACCTACTTTGGGATAAGGGCAGTGCCAACACCAGTGCGGCAATCAAAAATCTGTGCCGCGCTCTGGGCGTGCAAACGCTGGAGCACGAGGCAGGCAATGCCCGTGCCAAAGGTGGGGTTGAGGGTGCCAACAACATTGTCGAAACGCAATTCGAGTCACGGTTGCGCTTTGAGCCGGTTGAGTCGGTCGAAGCGCTGAATAATGCTGCGTTGGCATGGGCGAATGCCTACAACGCCAACCTGATCCCCGGTCAGGATACGCGGCTACGCCGGGTAGGTCTGGCCGATCCCATCTCGCGTCTGGATTTGTGGCAGAAGATTCGGTCGGAAGAACTGCTCCTGCTGCCATCAGCTGAAGTTTGCCGCGCCTTCATGACGGCCAAGGAAGAGACACGCAAGGTTCGCCCCGACCTCACGATTACTTTCAAGCACCCGCAGGCCGAGCGCGCCGCCGCGTACAGCCTGCGCAACTTGGACGGCGTGTGCAGCGGTGATGAAGTTGGCGTGTGCGCGATGGTGTTCGGCGATTGCACCATCCAGGTCACCGTACCGAGCTACAACGGCGAGGACCGCATCTACCAGGTCGAGCCAGAACGTGGTTACGACGAATTCGGCCAGGCGCTGTCCGCCGCCGTCATTGGCGAGGAATACAAGGCAATGCCGCATACCGCTATCGAGCAGGCGGCATCGGCGATGGACGAGCAAGCCTATCCCGGCTTGTCGGCTGACGAGATCAAGGCCGCACGCGCCAAGCGCATCACCCCGTTCGAGGGCGAACTCAAGGCCCACTCCTACCTGCAGGACATCGAGTTGCCGAGCTACCTGCCGCGCCGTGGCACCGCCCATGACCTGACGGCCCCGCGGGTCGAGCTGGCGCCGCTATCGCACGTCGAGGCCGCCAAGCTGCTCAAGGCCCGGCTCGGCGATGGCTGGAGCGTGGAGCGCTTCCGCTGGCTGCAGCAGCGCTACCCGGCGGGCGTGCCGGCTGACCAAGTCGATGCCATCGAAGCCGAGTTGTCCGGCCCGCGAACGAATCTCAAACAACCGCTGCGCATGGTCGCAGGAGGGGAATCGTGAAACTGCAACTGAAATACGCACTGGAGCGGGCCGGCCTGAAACAGGCCGCCGTGGCCGATGCGCTGGGCGTCAGCCCGGCGACGGTCGCGCAGATCGTCAACCACGGCATCTGGCCCCGATCGTTCAACCAGGTCGACCTGATGACCAATATCCGCGCCATGTTGGAAGCGGCCGGCGCCAGCCAGGCCGAGATTGACGGCGCATTCGACGAGGTGGTGGAACCGCGCGCCAACGCAGCCCACCGCACCCAGCCTGAAGACGTAAACCAAACAGAACCGAGTGAGGAAAGCATGCTACTACGCCGCCAAACCCTGACGCCAGACGCCAAACGCCATTTCAGCCTGTTCCGCGACCCGTTCGCGGACGATCTGCAGTCGCACGATGACATGTTCGTCAGCCCCGATATCCGTTATGTGCGCGAGGCCATGCTGCAGACCGCGAAGCACGGCGGATTGATGGCCGTGGTGGCGGAGAGCGGTGCCGGCAAGACCACGCTGATGCGTGATCTGGAAGACCGGATCATGCGCGAGAGCCACCCGATCATCGTCATCAAGCCCTACGTGCTGGGCATGGAAGACAACGATCAAAAGGGCAAGACGCTCAAGGCCAGCCACATCGCCGAGGCGATCATGGCCACCGTGGCGCCGCTGTTGCGACCGAAATCCAGCCCGGAGGCGCGGTTCCGCCAGCTGCACCAGGTACTCAAGGAAAGCCACGCGGCCGGCAACCGGCACTGCCTGATCATCGATGAGGCGCATGCCTTGCCGATTGCGACGCTGAAACACCTGAAGCGCTTTTTCGAGCTGGAGCTGGGTTTCAAGAAGCTGCTGAGCATCATCCTGATCGGCCAGCCGGAGCTGAAGGTGAAGCTCTCCGAGCGTAATCAGGATGTGCGCGAGGTGGTGCAACGCTGCGAGATGGTGGAGCTGGCGCCCATGGTGAATGGTGCGCTGAACGACTACCTCAAGTTCAAGTTCGAGCGCTACGGCAAGCCGGTGGCCGAGATCATCGACGCGGCCGGCGTCGACGCGCTGCGCGCCAAGTTGACGCTGACCAGCCAGCGCCGCGAGCAGCGTGAAGAGGTGTCGCTGCTGTATCCGCTGGCAATCGGCAACGTACTGACCGCCTGCATGAACCTGGCCGCCGAGATCGGTTCGCCGACGGTCACTGCTGAAGTCGTGCAGGGAGTCTGAGCATGCCCGCGAATAATCAACATCGCTTTCACCACGGCCAAATGACCCCGGCTGACCTGATCAACGGTGCCGCCGCGGTGCAGCGCGCCCTGATCTGGCTGGAGCAGAACCGCTTCCAGCCGCTGATGGCCGACGTCGGTCTGTACGCCAAGCCCTCCATCACCCTGGTGCGCTCGCGTCACTGCGAGTGGCTCAAGGCCCGCCGCGGCGCCGAGGACCTGGGGGTGCAGCACCTGGAAGGCGAGCGCCCGCGCCGCCGCTGGCAGTGCGTGGTCGAGGGGTGTTTCGTCGAGTGGACCGAGGAGATTTGAATGCAGACCAGTATCAGCAATACCCCGCAGGGTAAGGTATTCAACGCGGGTTTCATGGCGCGCATCGGCTTGTTGAACAACGTGGTGCGCCGGCTGCGCGCCGCCGGCTGCCGCGTGCTCGATGAACGTCTCGAAGGGCTGCGCCCCTGCGTGCTGATCGCCAGTGCGCCTCCCGAGGGCTGGCGTATGGGCGCGGTGCAGCGCCAGCGAATGGACGACGGCTGGCGCGTGTCGGTAGTGGTCGACGAGATCGAGATCGTCTGGGGAGAGTCCGCATGAGCCATTACCTGCACCAGGCTGGCCTCGACGAGGAGACGCGCGAGAGCACGCCCAACACCACCAGCAGTCGCCACGACACGGCCGGGCAGAAACTGCGCAACGCGGCCCGCCGCGATCTGGAGTACCTGCGCGACCTGACGCCCGAGGCTGATCCGCTGTTCGATACGCAACGCCGGAGCGGCTCATGAAAGCCCGTTGCCCCGGCTGCGGCGCCAGCATGAGCCTCGAAGTGTTGTTGGCCAATGAGGCGACGCGCGATGTGTGGCTTGCCGCGTTCAAACTCGCCGGCCCCATCGGTCAGGCGCTGGTGCGCTATTTGACACTGTTTCGCCCCAGCCAGCGCGAGTTGAGCATGGATCGTGCGGCCAAGCTGCTCGGCGAGCTGCTGCCCGACCTGCAGGCCCAGCGCATCAGCCGCGACGGCGTGGTGTACGAGGCACCGCTCGACGCCTGGGTGTGGGCGATCGACCAGGCGCTGACGGCGCGCGATGCCGGCCGGCTCAAGCTGCCGCTCAAGGGTCATGGCTGGCTCTATGAGGTGATCAGCAACTGGCGGCCGCAGGCTGGCCAACTGGTCGGCGATGGCGAGGCGCGCCCCGTCTCGGTGACAAAACCATCGCAAACGCTGGCCGGGGTCGCCGCGCTGGAGCAGTTCAAGCGTGGCGCCTGACTGGCTCAGGTGGGAGGTCGGCGAGGGCCTGCAGAAGCTGCTGTCGCTGCGGTTGCAGGGGGCGCCGCCGGTCGATGCGGTACTCGGCACTGCCCAGGTCTGGCTTGAGGCGCTGATGGCGGCGCCGATCAGCTGGCAGGAGGTGCAGGACCGCCAGCGGGTGCGCACCGGGTTTGCCCGGTTGTGCATCGAGTGCGACCGCTGGCCCGCGCCAAGGCACCTGCTGCAGCAACTGCCCGACCGCCAGCCCGAGTACCCGGCGCTGCCCCACAAGATCGACCCGAAGCAATTGGAACGCAACCGCCAGCGGATCAGGAAAATCCTCGGCTCGCTGGCCAACAGGAAAGGAATCAAATGATGAACACAGTACCGGAAGGCTACATGGCCGACGCCAAGGGGCGGCTCACGCCGATTACCCGCATCAAGCCGATCGACATCGAGCGCGACAGCCTGGTGCAGGAGATCGTTGGCCGCGCCAAGCTGCAGAGCGACGCGCTGGCCTCGTTCAAAAAGGCGATCTTCGACGACATCGACGCCTTCGTCGAGCTGAGCGCGGAGCGCTATGGCGCCAAGCTCGGCGGCAACAAGGGCAATGTGCAGCTGACCAGCTACGACGGTAAATACAAGGTGCTGGTCGCCATCCAGGACACGCTGACCTTCGACGAGGGCCTGCAGGCAGCCAAGGCGCTGGTCGACGAGTGTATCCACGAGTGGGGCCAGGGCGCCGACAGCCGCATCATGTCGCTGATCAGCGATGCGTTTCAGGTCGACAAGGCCGGTTCGATCAACGCCGGGCGCATCCTCAGCCTGCGCCGCCTCAACATCGAGGACGCCAAGTGGCGCGACGCCATGGATGCGCTCAACGACGCGGTGCGTGTGCAGTACTCGAAACGCCACCTGCGCGTGTATGAGCGGGTGGGCGAGACCGAGCGCTATGAGCCGGTGGTGCTGGATTTGGCGGGGGTGTGATGGCCAGCGCAATCATCACCCTGACCGACGCAGGCGACGGCATGGACATCCACCTGCGTGCCGAGCCCGCGCTCGGCGCCGTCGACAACAGCACCGCCCACGCCGTGGCGATCAATGCCGTCGAGACGCTGCTGGCCTACTCCGATCCCATGGCCCGCATCCGCGACCTGGAGCAGCAGGTTGCAGCACTGCTCGAACGCCTAGGCGGACGCGAGTTCGACCACTGAGGCATGTACTACCACCCGTTTTTGACCCCTGATTACCCACCCAGAAAGGAAACCAACATGAACAAGGCTCAACTGATCGCACACCTGGCCGACCACGCGAACGTCACCAAGCGCCAAGCCGAGGATGTGCTCAATTCGCTGACTACCGCCATCCTCGACACCGTCCAGGCCGGCGGCGAGCTGGCGATCACCGACATCGGCAAGTTCGGCAGCGCCGCGCGTGCCGAGCGGGCCGGCCGCAACCCGGCAACGGGCGAGGCGATCACCATCGCGGCCAAGCGCGTGCCGCATTTCAGTGCGGCCAAGGCCCTCAAGGATGCCGCGGCACGCTAGACCCTTGCCTCAAGCCGCTTGCCCTGGCGGGCGGCTTCGGGAAAGGGTTTTACAGGAGAGAATGATGCCCGTCCCCCATGTCCGTCAGCGCCTGATTCGTCTGATCCACGTCGGCAAACGCGATTTGTCCCTGGACGATGATACCTATCGCGCCATCCTGCAGCGTTTCGGCGGTAAGTCTTCCTCGGCCGAGCTGACGGTTGCTGAATTGGAGACGGTGTTGGAACACCTCAGACAATCGGGCTTCCAGATCCGTACCAAAACTGGATCGCGCAAAGCAATGCCATCGCGCCCACTGGCCCAAGATGCGGAAAGCCGTAAAATACGTGCGCTGTGGCTGTTCCTGCATGAGATCGGCGTGGTCAAGAATCCGTCCGAAGCAGCCCTGGCGGCTTACGTCAAACGCATGGCTGGCGTGGATGCGCTACAGTGGCTCAATAGTGAGCAGTCCGAGCGACTGATCGAGGCCATGAAGAAATGGGCGATGCGGCTCCTGCCAAATGCGCTGGAGACACTGGCCCAGCGCGCCGCCGAATTGGTGCTTTCCGATATCGACCGGGCGCAACTCGATTCCGCGTTGACCAAGGCATTCTCGCGCCGGACCTTTGACCCCATGCATGCCGCGTGGGAACAACTGAATGACGCCTTGCGCAAGGATGGTGAGCACCATGTCTAAGGCCCTCAAGAGCAAGGCCCCCGAACTGCTCAACGACCTGCGCGATCATGTCTGCATCGCGGTCCAGGAGCTGTTGAGTTCCACGCCAGAGCAAGCCACCCAGGTCGGCCGCGAGGTCGCCGACCGAATGGCCGCACACTGGGGCGGCCAGCAGCTGTATTTTCCGATGGGCTTGTCGATCCGCATCTCCGAACGGGATCGCCAGCTTTATAAGGAGTTCAATGGGACGAACCAGAGTGATCTGGCTCGAAAGTACGAGTGCTCCTTGCAGTGGGTTTACAAGATTATCCGCACCGTCAAAGCAGAGGAATTCGCGGCCCGCCAGCGCCCGCTTTTCCCGGATTAGTGCGTTGCGCTATCTGCAACGTTTTTTCATTCCCTCTCCCGGCACCTCCCATTCCCATTCGCTTAGTCCCACAATTATCTCGGCATTCCCCTAGGATTTATCTCAGTTCCCCTCAATCAGCAACTTCGCCCGGTCTTCCGGGTGGCGCGCCAGATAGCCGTTCAGGTAAGCCTCGGTGATGACGGCGATGTCGCCCTCGGCCCAGGCCTACGCCGAGGGCGCCGTCACCGCGACGCTGGCGAAGATCGGCTCGCGCGGGCGGCCGCCGCTGCAGGCCGGGCTCGTCGTCACCGACGTC
>ENA-UOWG01002459-UOWG01002459.1-activated-sludge-metagenome-genome-assembly--contig:-NODE-2459-length-15690-cov-5.174224_pt1 | contig 15690 bp, 19 predicted proteins | sample MGYA00238147_ERZ761563 | MGnify/ENA primary metagenome ERZ761563 (study PRJEB28884, sample SAMN05720216) | anaerobic digester metagenome | isolation source: active sludge of municipal... | reverse complement strand
GACTGTAAATCTGTTGGCTTTTAGCCTTCAGTGGTTCGAATCCACTACTCCCCACTCTTTTTTAGAGTGATGCTGTAAATGCTTGTTTGACAATGAATTAAGTGCACGCTAGAATCCCTCATGTAGGACTTGGGACCGTTTAGGGACCAAAACCAGACCAGATGAGGGAAAAAGCATGGGCACTATCCGAAGGCGCGGCGAGTGGTATTACATCGATCTTTACCTGAAGAATGGTCGAAGATACCGCAAGCGAGTAAGCCGGGATAAGAAAATCGCCGAGCTCGCCCTGAAAGATCACGAAGTAAAAGACGAGCGAAACCAGCTAGGTTTCCTCGACCAAGAACAAGCAGATCCCAAGACCTTCCTCGAAGATTATCTGAAATACTCCCAAACGAATCACAGGCCGGCTACGACCGTCCGCTATCGTTCCGCCGTAAGCAACTTCCTTGAGTTTCTAAAGACGGTCCCCCAAGTGGCTTGTTTGCGCGATATAACGCCCGCCCTGATCGAAAAGTTCAAACAGCACCGTAAGAGTGCCCCAGTTTCAAAGAACGGCAAGAAGGGCCCTCTGACGAAGAAAACGACCATTAAGAAGGGCGCGAAGTCAAATACGGTTAATTTCGAGATCGGCACGCTCCGCACGATTTTCAACCTTGCCATTAAGCAAAAGTTTTTGGATGAAAACCCGGTCCGGGACGTTAGTTTTCTGAAAGCCGATGATGCAAAGCAAAGAAGGTTTTTGACGGATGCGGAAATAGGCCGTCTACTTCGCGCGTGTGAGCCCGAATTTTATCCGGTCTTTTTTGTCATGGTCCATACCGGGATGAGAAAGGGAGAACTTCTGAATCTCGAATGGAAAGATCTCGACTTTAAACACCGTGTTATCAAGATCCAGCGCAAAGACTTTTGGGTTCCCAAGACCGGCGAGCGTGAAATACCAATGTCCGAAGCAGTGGCCGCTGTGCTCGATGGCCTTCCGCGTCAAAGCCATTTCGTTTTCCCGGATAAGAACGGCAATGCCATAAGTGGCAACCAACTCCGGCTAGACCTCATACGGATAGCGCAGAACGCCGGCATTTACGATCTAACGCAAGTTCACTCCCTACGGCATACTTTTGCCAGCCAGCTCCTTATGCGGGGCGCAGACGCCTTCACAGTCAAAACCCTTATGGGACACAGCAATATCCAAACCACGCTTATCTATGCACATCAAACGCCGGGACACTTGCGCGAAGCAGTAGAGAAATTGAACGTATTACCAGGGGAACGAGGGACGACCAAAAACAAGGAGGACAAACATGAAGGCGAAGAAACAGGCAAACGAAGAATGCGTTTGTATCAGCAAAACTAAATATCAACTCATCCGCTCGGCTCTTAAGATTGGGCTTGAGGCTATGAAGTTTGGCGGGTTTCCCAAAAAGGACCGCAAGACGCTTGCGAGCATCGAGGCTTTTGTAGCGACCGTTTAAGTCGTTCTGCCGTTCTGGATACTTCCGAGAATCCAGCCCTTCCTGTCGCCGAATTGAACTGTAGCACTAAACTAAACCATTTTACTTTACCACTAAACTAAAGCGCTTTACTTGCCCGCCCTCTAAAAATCCCGGAACCTAGGGAAGTTGTTTTGTGCCGTCCGGTGGGATCAATGATGCGCGTATCGATTCAATTCTGGAAAAAATCGCTTCGACGCTTTCCTTGGACTCATCTTTAGCTGGCGCGTTTCGCGCGTTAAAGACGTTCGTATTGTTTACCAAAGCGCGTCGATCGGACCAGCGCTCCGGGCATCGATTCGTGAGAAAAAAGATGATGGCTGTCATATTGCCATTAACGCACTGATTAAAAAGTTTATCCTCTACCGCTTGAATTTTGCTCGCAATAAGGCTTTCGGTTAATGCAGAAATGCGCGGCCACTTCTTCCGCCAGTTCCAGAATGTCATCGCGGTAATCCCAGCGCTCTCACAAGCGAGCGAGATCGTATTTCCCTTTGCAATCCCGCGAAGAACAGCCAGCATCTTCCGGGTTTGTGTTTTAAGCCTGCGTTTCGGCAACGGAGGAGGTATTGCTTGGTCCGTTGCTTGGGGTGGGTTCTGGTCTGTCATTCGTGTCAGCCGTAGGATTTGATCGCATTACGGATCCGGCCATTATTCATAATGTCTTCTTCGATGGCTGCGGTAAACGCTTTGCGATTTCTGTAAACGTCTTGTGAATCCCATGCCTTAATCACCTGTGTAAGATTAATTACAACAGTTTGGCCTCCCGGAGATTGCCCCGCATTAAGTGCGCGAAGGTTCCCGGATCCGCCAATGGTTGCCATTCCGCGCCTGGAAAGCACTCCTTCGCCTGTTTGGGCGATTATTGGCACCTCATCAGGGGCAAGGCCGGCATGAGCGTAAATAGCCCCTCCCTCGTGGAATTTAAAGAGGCTTCCAAAAAGAGCGCCTATTCCGGTCCCTATTGGGCCAAAGAACGACCCAAGGCCGGCGGCAGCAAGGCCACCTATTCCGGATCCGGAGTTTGTGCCGGAGGTCCCTAAAATAGCTCCAAAGAGGTTCTTTCCAACCGTGGAAACGAAGTCTTTTAAAATACTGCGGCCCATATTTGCAAAGAGGGATTTCATCGAATTGCCAAATCGCTCACCTTCGAACAAGACCCTATCGAACGCATCGGCAAACCCATCTGAAAGCGAAAAGGCGGTATCTTGAATTCTAGATTTCATATCCCGCATGACAGTCTCGACGTTTTGGGAGGCGCTGTTAAAACTCTTTTGGAATCCGGCAACGGCCTTTTGGATTTGATTGGAAAAATTTTGAAGTTGCTGACTCCATTCCGAGTTTCCGCCACTTGCGAGTGCGTTCATTTCCTGTTTAAGTTTTTGTCTAGCAATCGTCAGCTGGTCCACCTGCGCCGCAAAACTATTTGCGCCCGGAACCTTTGAAATGATCTGCAGGACCTTTTGCCATGCGGCCATAAGGGAATCACAAAATTGAAGCCATAAAAACCGCAAGGAATCCACAACCAGGACAAATTGGTCGTGAAATTTTATCCAGGCAAAGATTAGTCCTCCGATCACTGCGATAAGTCCGGGAATTACCCCACCGCTAAAGATAACTAGCGTCCTCCCCCAATGGCCCAATTTCGCGATTAGGCTTATCACTTTTCCGATAAATATCTCGAGCGTCCCGGCAACGATCAAAATTTGCCCAGCCACCATTGACCAGTGCGCGATATTTTGAAGCAGAGCCGGATCCAAGGTTTTAAGCCCGTTTATGAGTTTAGAGAAGTTGTCATTGAATTGCCGGATCGTGGGTAAAGCCGCTTCGGAGATTGTTTTTGATAGAGCAACAAACTCATTGTTTAGGCGTCTCATCTCGTTTTGAGCGGCAAAAGAATACTTCTCCATCGTCTTTACGGCGGCGAAAAAGGGGGCGTTCATAGTGGTGCCTACGGCCACCATCTTCATCCCGGTCCGGGTAATAGATGCGCCGGCTTGGTCAATTTGGCGCGCGAAGGATTGAAAATTATTTCCTGCGGATTTCAGATTTTTTGAGAACTCATCCTTGAGCCTCAAAATGATACTTGCTTGCGTATCTACTGCCATAACAAACTTCTTTCTTCTGTCCCTACAAAATGCTTTTCTTGGGTAAGATTCTCCATTGGAGCGTTTTAAAAATCAACTTATTCCTTGATATTTTTCCGCTCAACAATAGGTCCTCGTCCAGTTGTTATTTTCCTCGCCTTTACCGAGCTTCCATTTGACCTCATGCGCGGGTTTAACAGTCAGCGGACGGTTTCGAAAATTCGCTCCCGAACTTTCCCAGTTGTGATCGAAGTAAGTAAAGAACGCGACCATGTTAAAAAGATCTGACTCTTGTCCGTCTTTGTCGAACTGCCTGAAATGCGCGAAGTATTCCCTCCGGTCCTCGCCGCCCATGGCTTCATTTATCCTTTTCCCTGTCCTTTTTTATTACATATAAATCGTATAATTTTATGGTTACCGCTTCGCGCGTTGTTTACCGGTAGTCTCCTTCATCGAGGAAAGGAATGTCTCCACATAGCATTTGCGGTCTCTTGAACCTGGAAGCCTCTTAAAATCTGTTTCTTTGCACCAGTCCCAAAATGAGCACTCCGGGCCCATGCCGCACGGCTTCGGATCCTTCCGGCCTCTTGGCGGATCCTTAAACACCGAGACAAGCCAGCGCTTTAGCCGTTTCATCCTTTTCCCTCTGTTAGTCCTTTGCAAAAAGCACACGTCTTAAGTCTGCCACCTTTTCGAATTTTGTATGGTATGAGGCCATCACCAAAAGTTACCGTCTTGACGACAAACTCAATCCCGCGCATAAATTCAAACGATCCCATTTCTTTTACTTCGCGCCAGTAAGCGGTCCGGTTGAATTTGCCACAGAATGCACCTTCGAGACAATCCATCCCAAAGTCAAAGATCCGCTTATCAAGCTCGTATTCTTTACTCATGTGCTTTCACCAGCGCCGGCTTCAGTCATTGCTTCGGTTGTCCCCGATCCTTTCATGCGATCACGCTTCTTTCGCCACTCAATCAAACACTCCGGATCTGGTTTCCCTTCGTCTGCCTTTTGATCTGCGGCCCATTGGCGCATATCGGCTTTTTGTTTCTCATCCTCGCGACGATAATCTTTTGCTGGCCTTCGCTGGGTCCAGTCATCTTGGAGCATTCCATTCAATCGATCGAAAGATATAGGTCCCTTATTAAGCCGTCCAGCAAGGTCCTGAAGTTTGTTATCTAGCCAAGCATATTCGTATTTCTTGTAAATGAGATCCCAATTCGCTTCCGTGATGCGTTTAAAAAGGGGATGCTTTGCTATTTCCATGGTGAGCCTTGGCGCTTTAATAAGGATTGGCTCGTTATCCCTCTCCCTTTCTGTCTCCGTCTCCTTTCCCTCTCCCTCTCGGTCAATTCGGAATCCGTCATTTACTTCTAGAGTGTCCGTAGAGGGGATTTCGGTAATTTTCTTATTCGGAAAGTCGCTTTCCAATTCGGAAAAAACGCCTCGTTTTTTGGCTGTTTTTGAAACAAATTCATCGTTAACCGTCATGCCTCCAGCCAACTTCCGGCCCATTACAAACAGCAATCCCTTACTGTATCGCCCGCGCTGGAGAAGTAAAAAACGGATAAGCCCGGCGCTCTCAAGTTTTTCGAAAAGATAGCGCGCTTGGGACGGTTTAATATTTGCCCTTCCGGCATAATCGCTATGCCCGGTTATCATGTATCCATTGTGAGGATTGATATTGCACCCCATGAGGGAAAGGGCGCCAAGATCCTCAAGGGAGATTTTTCCCAACTCGACCAGTTCCGCGTGCCTGGCTTCGAGCATGTAAAAATGCTGCTTCTCTCCTGAATCATTTTTCTCTTCGCGCATAACCCACCATCTTCCTGGTTAGTGGATCAGCGTTTAAAAATTCGGTCTTTTAGGCTGCGGACCGCATCTGAATACGCACGCGCTCCAACCTTCGCGCCGTTAAAGAATTCATTAGCCTTTTTAGTGGCGTCTTTTCCTTGAAAGACAAAGGTTACTTTAGAGCCGCCGCTGCGGTCCATTCTGCAAAGTTTTAAATTCCGGCACAAAAGGTAAGCGGCCTCATAGATGGAGTTTGTTTCCGTGGTTTCGGATCCGGAGGGGATAGAGTGAGTAGCAGTTGGTTGCTTGTTCATACATCTTTCTCCTTTTTTTCAATGTTCAGTTTCTTGTGGATCAATCTTTGTCGCGGGGAAATTTTCGCATTGTGCGGAGGCACCGTAAATTTATTCTTCGCATTGACGTCCAAGGGATGCATAGCGTAGCGCTACGCAACATGTTTTGTAGTGCTAAACTCAATTGACTGTAGTGCTACACTCAATCTTGACTTGGCGCGCGAAGCGGAGCAGACTTTCTCGGAAAGAGGGTCATGCCTTATGTCTTGGCAGGTCCGGATCGCGCGTCCTGGACCAAATGCGAGCAAAAAATTCTGATGAAATCTATAAAATCGCTGGAGAGGGGGCGGATTATGAAAAACACGATCAAGAGATTGTCAGCATTGCTTCTCGTGCTGGCTCTGTCCGGATGCGCCTATTACCAGAATGTCAGAGCAACACATGACGCAGAAAAACAGGCGTATTTTCAGAATTCAAAAAACTCGTTGATGTTGCTCATTGAAAGCGACCAGGGCTGGGGCGGAGTTAATAAGATTAATTGCAATTTTTCGGGGATTGGTTTAGGGCAAGGATCTACGGGGTTCTCCGGAGAAAACCATACGCCATTTGTGACTGTTACCTCGTTCGATCAAACAATTCGAGAGGCCAATAGCCAGAGCAAAGAAGAACGCCAAAAAACAAAACTTCAGCTGGCCGCTAATCCCTACATAATGTCAATGACCTGTCAGCTCCAGAACCCGGACTGTTCGCACTTGCGGGCCGAGGCCTATTTTGACGGCAAGAAGATATCTTCCGATGAGACTTTTTCGCAATATGGGCTCGTGAGCCTGTCATTTCATGTCCCGCTTGCCGAATCTATCCAAGATTAGCCTGGCTCTACGGCATTTCCTATCGAGAATACCCCTATTAAAAACTAAAGTTTTGCCCTTGTTTTCCGTAGTTCTGTTATGTATACTTCATAACAGGAGGGCACCTAGATGAGCAAAACTACATTTGGCAGTTTCGTGCGAAAACTACGGCTCGCTAAAGGATTGGGTTTGAGGTCGTTTGCCAAAGTGGTGGAGATTCTTCCGTCGAACCTGAGTAACATTGAGTGCGGAAAAGCCAACCCCCCTAGAGCGCCAGAAATTCTGAAAAGAATCGCTTCAGCATTGGGGCTGTCAGACAAGGACCAAGATTACGGGAAATTGTTTGACCTTGCCACAAAGGAAGGCGAAATATCCGCCGATGTTCAGGAGTATTTTGAAGAGATCGAAGCAATGGAAGAACTTCCGTTAATGGCGAGAACCATCAAAAACGAAAAACTCACAAAAGAACAAATCCGGCAGCTGATTCGTGACATCAAAGGAACCTAACAAACCCAGTTTAGATCCGCGCATTTACAATACTGGGGAGTTAGAAGCGATAGCTGAAGAGTTTTTAAAACAGTTTCACAAACCTCCCGATTCTATCCCTGTCGATATCGAATTGATTCTGGAAAGGGATCTCGATATCTCCATCATAGAATTCCAGTCCTTGAAACGCCTTTACGGTATGGAGGCTTACATTACCCTGAGCCGGCGTGCGATCAGGATGGATCCTATGTTTATGGATCTTGATTCAAATGAGCGGCGCTACCGTTTTACCCTGGCGGAGGAAGGAGCGCATGCAATCATACATAAGGACCTTTTCAAAAATGTTAAAACTCCAGAAGATTATCTGAACCTTTACGACTCTTTGGATCCAGCGATTTATCGACTCATGGATAAAAATGCAAAATATCTTGCCGCTGCTATTTTAATGCCGGCACATCTTTTCGAAGAAAAGGCAAATGAGATTTTCCAGGACGAAGCGCATGATTCTTCGCCTCTCACAACAGTGCACTTAATTACGATACAAAAACTATCAGAAGTGTTTCAGGTGAGTGACTGGGCAGCCGGGATTCGTTTCCAACACCTTGGTCTTGATAGGCGCTTGCAGTTCAGTTAAATGTCTTTCTGGGACCGATTGGGGACTAAAAAGGATCATAAAAAGACGAAAGAAAACAAACCGAAGAAAATTTTTCCTATATGAAAAAGAGCGCGCGTTTTTTGTATAGGGGGTTTTAGGAATCCACTACTCCCCAGATTTATCTGGAAACAAAAAAGGCCTGATCTGAAAAGATCAGGCCTTTTTTGTTTTGCGAGTTTTAAAAGCTTACGCCGCTTTTTTCTGCTTCCCCAACAGGAAATACAGGATCATACCGATCAACGGCAGGATCAGGATCAAAATGATCCAAAGGACTTTCTTTCCCGTAGCCACGGAACTTTTCACGCAATCCACAATCGCAATGATATCAAGCACCAGAACGATCAGACCTAGAATGGTGTTCATGGACATCCTCCCCTTTTCATTGGATGGTTAAAAGCTGTGAAACCTTAAAGAACAAAAGCGCCACGGAGAAATCCGTGGCGCTTTTGCATAAAACAAGGACCTCGGCTTAGTAGATCCGGGTCGCTTCCGTTTCCTGCACGGGGCGGCTGATCGCATCGCTGGTCATAACAACGGTCGTGCGATGGTCGCCTTCACTGGCCGCTTTCGCGGTCACTTCCCATGTTGCTTTTTGTCCCGCGCCGAGGGACGCAAGCGGCGCGAATTCGACGCTCTTGACGTCATCGGATCTTCCGGGCGTCGGACCGGACGCGGCGACATAGTCGAGATTCTCTTCGAATTTCACTTTCACGACAATGTCGTTATCCGGAGCGGATCCCTGGTTGGTCACGGTGATGTAAAGCTTTTCCGTTCCGCCAACCTGGATCGGGTCTTCGGTATCAATGACCTCCAAAAGGATGGCCGGGATACCCTGGACATCGGATTGGACTCTTGCGCCAGCTTCCTGGCAGCAAGTACCGGTCGCCCTGGCAACGCTTTCGCCGGTGCCGCCGGTCACACTGTTCAAGGTCATACCGAGCTTCACGGACTTACCGGCTTCAAGCGTGCCGATATTCCATACGACTTTGCCGCCATCCGCGGCGCCGCCGTTGGTGGCGCTCACAAATTTCATGCCCGAAGGAATGGTCGCGCTCACAACGGTATTGGCCGAAGCGGCATCGCCCACGTTCTGCGCCGTCACTTCATAGTTCGCGTTCTTCGTAACGAAGATCTTGCTCGGGCCCGCGATATTGACCTTAAGCACGGGTTGGCTCACTTCGGTGGTCACGGAACCGGACGCAGCGGACAAGCCGTTAGAGGCCTCGGCGCTCGCCTTGTTGGCGAAGCTACCGGTCTCCGTGGCTTTGAGGTTCACGCTGAACGCCTTGGAGGCGCCGCCCGCGAGGTCCCCGACATTGATCGTGACGGAGGTCTTTCCGTCCGTCGTGGTAAGGCCTTTCGGAAGGGCTTGGGTGATCACAACGCCCTGCGCGTAACCGGTGCCGCTATTGGTCACGGTGATCTTGACCGGGATCGTATCGCAGATGAGCGCCTGATCCGGAGCTTCGATAGCGACTTTCAAGCTCGGGGAGATCGCCTCGGGGCTAAGGCACAGGACAGGGGTATAATCGCCCGTCGTGCAAGCCGTCGTCGCGCTAGCATCTGAAGCAATACCGGTAATGGTGATCACTTTGGTCTCTCCGGCTTTCAAATAGCCGAGATCCCAGGTTGCGACGCGCCCGGCCACATTGCTCAGCTTGGGAGTCGCGGTCTGCATTTCGTATTTCTCAGGGACCCTTTCGTTCACGACCACGTCTTCCAACACACAGGAGGATTCATTGGAGACCTTGATCGTATAAGTGTAGGGTTTTCCCACGACGATCTGACGCGGCATTTCTTTTTCGATGTGAAGAGGACTGGAGGATTTTTCGCAGTCATCACACCCTAGCACGCCGCGAAGCGCGCCGCCCGTAGAAGCGGGTTTGGATTTTGCTTCGCCGCAGCAACTTGCGCAGCCGGACAGCACAAAGGCCGTTCCAACCACAAGCACTAAAGCGAGAAGAGGGATAAGTTTTTTCGAATGGAACATCTTCAACCTCCTGCTGGTTTTGTTTAATAGAAACCATACCAAACGCAATGCAAAATTTTCCTTGAATCTCAAGGGCTCGGATTCTACCACTGTCATAAGACGCATGCTAGCTTTTTTTATCTCTTTTGATATTCTCTGCTAGACATGCTTGACGGGATGTTTGGCCGCGTACAAAGGGTCTTTGTCGGCGACTTTGCGTTTGAAAAGACGCTGGGGGCCGAACGGCTTCATCATGATCAGGAGCACCGGCATCACCAAAAGAGAACAAAGAAGCGCCAGAAAGATCGTAAGACTCGTCAGAACACCGAAATGCACCGTGATCCGGAAACTCGCGAAAACGCTCGCGGCAAACCCCATGCAGAGGATCAGTGTCGAAACCACCATCGATTGGCCCATGTTCCGGTAAGTGTGGTGAAGGGACTGGATATAATGCGACCGGTGCTGGAACTCTTTGCGGAACCGGTAGAGAAACTGGATCGAGGCGTCTACGACAAGGCCGAGAACAATGCTCGCGATCATAGCGGTCGCCGTTGAAAGCTCGATCCCCGCGAACCCCATGATCCCGTAAACCGTCAGGATCGGAAAAACGTTCGGAACCGCCGCCAGGAGCCCCAGCGGGATCGAGCGGAAGATGAGCACGATCACGATCAGGATGGAGGCGAAAGCGAACGCGAAGCTCTGCGTCTGCTCATGCACAAGACTCTTGGCGATCTTGCCCAAAAGCACCACATTGCCCGTCAGCTTGTATTCAAAGAAATCGCTCATATGGGTCTTCAGATATTCCCGGACACGCTCCTCCAGAAGCGCCCCCTGCGTTGTCCCGATCGCCCGCATGCGCGCTTCCAGGCGCACTTCTTTGAAATCGGGCGAGACAAGCTTCCAAAGCTCGGGATCCTTGGACTGGGCCATGCCCTTGAAATAAAGATTGAGGATCATCGGGCTCCGCGGAATGCGGTAAGCGTCGGGGTCGTTCTGCCGCGCTTCATTGATCTTTTTAACCAGCGTCGTGATGCTGTTGACCTTTGCGATCCCGGGCTCCCCTTCCAGGTAGGTTTTGAACTGGTCAAGCAGACCCAGGGTCTTGGCGTCCACGATGCTTTCTCCGTCCTTGCGGCGGAAAACAAAACCCAGCGAATAAACGCCGGTCAAGTTATCGTCGATGAACCGCGTCGCGACCGCGAGCGGCAGGTTCGGCTTCATTTGTTTAACGATATTCGTATCGACTTCAAGCTTCCGGACCCCCTGGACGGAAAACGCGAGCACGATCGCGGTCACGATGAGGATGAGCCATTTCCACCGGAATTCAAGCTTCTCAAGAAATCCCAAAAGCACTCGGTTAAAAAAATGCCCTTCCGGCGCCTTGCCGGGATTCGGAATCCGGTACGGCAGGATCGGCAGAAGCAGCGTCGTCATGACCAGCTCGACGATATAGGAATAGAAAGTCCCGAGTGCCGCAAAGATCCCGAAGCTTTGGATCGCCGGGATGGGGCTCAAAGCGAGCGAGCCGAACCCGAGGATCGCCGTAAAATGCGTCAAAAAACACGGCATCCCGAGCTGTTGGATCGTGACGCTTACCGCTTCTTTCAAGCTTTTGTGATGCGGCCGGACCTCGAAGAAAAGATTGATGAGGTAAGTGGAATTGATCACCGACACGATCATGATCACGGGCGCCAGAAGTGACGTCATCAGGTTGAGCTCCTGCCCTAAAAGCGCGATCGTCCCGAGCGTCCAGATAAGCGTCGTAAACACGATCGACATCGAAAGGACCATACAGGTAAAGCTCCGGTAGATCAAAAGCGTCATGAGGACGAGGATCGCCGTAATGATCGGCACGAACACCATCTGGTCGCGGTGGATAAGATCGATGAATTCATACTGCTCGACCGGGGCGCCGGCCATGTAGAACTTCACGCCGGGACCTTCAAAATCCTCGAGATAGGCCCGCAGCTCCTCGATAAAGGCGCCGTTGGCCGCCGCACTGTTCTTTTCCGCCGGCTTCAGATAAACCAGGATGTTGGCGATCTTGCCGTTCTTGGAAACAATGTTGCTGAGATAAAGTTCATTGCGCAACACTTCCTCTTTGACGGTTTCGATCGAACGCTCCCCTTCGAACACCCCCTCCAGCGCCGGAACGGTTTTGACGCCGAGCATTTTGTGGCGGATATCCATGGCGTTAGCGAGGCTCATCACGCGCTCCACTTGCCCGTAACTGGCGATCCCGTCGGTAATGCTTTTAAGGATCCGGAGATTTGCGGGCGTGAAGAGATCGTCGGTGGCCATGGCGACGGCGATCATCTGGTCGCTGCCGTATTTTCCGCGGTATTGCTGGTAATACTGGTATTCGGGGGATTTTTTGATGAAGAGGGTTTCCATGGAGGGATCGACCTGGAGACGCAAGACCGCCATCCCGAGGATAAAGACGCTTAGCAGGATAGCCAGAAGGACCGGCCACCGGAAATGATGTACGAATTCTGCGAAATGACGGAACATACCTTATTTTAACCGAACTTTATTGAAATAAGACTTTCTTTTTTAATAGAATCGGGGGACTCGCCCCTGGGGACTCGGGGCTCGTTCTATTGAGTCCCGTGCTTGATTTCTTTAAAATTTAAAAGATTATCAGGTACTGCACTGGTTTCTGTCAAAAATTCATGAGAACCAGGCGAGGAACTAGTCCCGAGTCCCGATTGCTACAATTTTTGTCTTACTTTTAAAACCGCCGACAATGGCCACCCGGCTTTTGGGGACCTTAAAATAAGCCGCCAGCGTTTCGACCACCGCTTCGTTGGCGCGGCCTTCCCGCGGCGGCGCTTTGACCCAAACGCGCAATCCGCCCGGGCTTACTTCTTCAACGCGATTTTCCCTGGCCTGGGTTTTGACGGTAACTGAGAATTTCATCATCCTGTCAGACCAACCCCAAACTTACTTTGATGGCCTGATTGACCTTTTCAAGATACGTATCGGAAAGATGGCTGATCTTTTTTTCAAGACGTTTTTTATCCAGAGTGCGGATCTGTGATAAAAGGACCGTGGAATCAGATTTTAGTCCGCCAATCGACTTCGGGACATGAACATTGGTGGGATAGTCTTTTGAAAAACTTTTGGTTGTCAAGGGGGCCACAATGACCGTCGGGGCAAATTCATTGCCAATATCATTTTGAATAACCAGTACAGGTCTCCGGCCCGCCTGTTCCGAACCCCGCGTCGAGGCAAGGTCGACCCAAAAAAGGTCCCCCCGTTTAATCGGCATAGCCGAAGGACTCCGCATCAAGATCTTTGAATTCGTTTAAAAGCCGCTCGGATTCGCCGGCCATTTCCAGATACCCTTCTTTGAGAAGATCCTGTGTGGTTTTTTGTTTTTTTAATTTCAAATAAATAAGCACCGCCTTTTGAATAAGCGTGCTCCTTTTCGTTCCCTCCCGCTTGGCTTCCAGATCAAGCGCGGCTTTCAAAGTCTCCGGAAAAGTAATACTCAAGTGTTCCATAATGTTCTCCCCTAAATGCTTAAAGTATGCATTTAGAGTATACATAAAAGTATGTATTTTTGCAACCGGCACATGCTCGTTTTTCATGCCGGAAGAATAATCTATTATTAATATAAAATCAATTTAAATTTTATTTAAAAGCATGATTAACCTGCGGCCCATTCGACTTACGAAATTGAATTCTGTTGCGGCTGTAGTCTCAATCAGCTTTGGCTGATTGCAAGGTGGGATATTTTTTATCTTTTTCCGAAAGGATGAACGGGTGGTCGAGCTTAGGCCAGGGAATGGCCAGCGCGGGATCGTTCCAGAGGATCCCCCGCTCATGTTCCGGGGAATAGTAATCCGAGACCTTATAAAGGAATTCCGTGCCGTCCTCCAGGACGCAAAAACCGTGCGCGAATCCCTTGGGCACATAGAGCATTTTTTTGTTTTCGGCCGAAAGCGTCATGGCGACGAATTTGCCGAAGGTTCCGGACCGCGGACGGATATCCACGACCACGTCGTAAACGGAGCCGCGGAGCACCCGCATGAGCTTAGCCTGCGCGCGGGGCGCGATCTGGTAATGAAGCCCGCGAAGCACTCCCCTGGCGGAGGAGCTGATATTGTCCTGGACGAAATCATCTTTGATGCCGTGCTCGGCAAAAAGCTTCTTGCGGTAGCTTTCGTAGAAAAAACCGCGCGGATCGTTAAAAATTTTCGGTTCGATCGCGATCACGCCGTCGATCTCGGTTTTGATAAAGTTCATATGAAACCTCTAAAAGGGACTCGCCCCTCGCTCCTCGGGACTCGAAAAACAAAGAAAGAGAACGAGTCCCTAGTCCCGAGTCCCGGCTGTTTACGCCGTCAGGCGTTGGATTTCGTTGATGATCTTTTCGAGATTGAAAGGCTTTTGAAGGAATGCGTCGCGGCCGAGCTGCTCCGCCTCATCCATCACGTGCTGGTCCACATAGCCTGTCACGATCACGGTTTTGGTCTTCGGGGATCTTTCTTTGCAGAACCGGAGCACCTCGTTGCCGGAAGCGTCGGGAAGCTTGATATCGATCAGGATCACATCCGGACGGACCTCCTCGATCAGCTTCATCCCCGCCTTGGCTGTGTCCGCGGTGTGGACCTCGTAACCTTCCTCTTCCAGGAATTCCTTGACCTCCTGAATGATCCCCACCTCGTCATCGACAATAAGGATTTTTTTCATAATTTTAAAAGGGACTCGTCCCTCGGGACTAGGGACTCGTTTTGTCCCTCGTTTTATCGAGTCCCGAGGAACTAGTCCCGAGTCCCAGCTTTATGATTCATTCTAGCTTGCTTAAGACGAAGACGAAACAGTTTTTACAGTCGAGGTTTCGGAATAGATCGGCAAAGTCAGCGTGAAGGTCGTTCCCTCCCCGAGCTTGCTTTGGACCCGGATCGTGCCGCCGTGGAGTTCGACGATATATTTGCACATGTAAAGCCCGAGACCGGAGCCTTTTCCCGGCGCCTTGGTCGTAAACCCGTAATTGAAGACCTTTTTCATGACATCCTCGGTCATGCCGGAGCCGTTATCCTTGAAATGGACGGCGACCATATTCGGGTCCTGCGGGTCCATCTCGGCATGGACTTCGATCCTCCGGTGCCGCTTCCCCGCCATGGCGTGGAAGGCGTTAATAAAAAGATTAAGGAAAACCTCCTGCAGGCGCTCGAGATCACCGCGGATGAGGGGAACGTTGCCCGGCACGTTGAAATCGACCTCCGTTCCGGAAAGATTATCAAGATAAGTCTGGAACTGCACGAGCGGCAGGGTTTCCTCCAGGATCAGCTTAAGCGATAGCGCTTCGAATTTTCCCTTCTCTGATTTTTTAAGAAGGCCGGTCAGCGTGTTCACAACCGCCTTGATGCGCTCGATATTTTTTTCCATCTTATCGAACACATCGATGATCTCCGTCACCTTCATGTCCGGATGCTTGCGGTGTTTCAGGATCACGCGCGAAACGTTCATGGAAAGGATGGTAAGGGGGTTATTGACCTCGTGACCGACCGAGGCCGCCAGCCGGCCAAGCGTCGCCATCTTTTGTTCGTGGATCAGCTGGGCCTGGGTATCCTGAAGCTGTTTATTGGCCCCTTCGGCCTCCTGAAGGGCCTTCATGAGAAGCGTCTTGGAATGTTCGAGCTGGTCGTTGATATGCTCGAGCTCTCTGGATTTTTTGATCGCCTCATCGTAGAGCCGGGCGTTCTCGATCGCGATGGAGGATTCCTGGGCCAGCGTATAAAGGAGGTTCAGGTCTTCATTGGAATAGTATTCGCCGGATTTTTTCTCGCCCATGAGGAGGATGTTCCGCAGTTCGCGCCCCAGAAAACTCGGCACGCAGCAGGCTGCCTGAAGCTGGTCCATCCGTTCCCGGATCGCCTCGTAATCATAATCTTCGGCGATTTTGCCGTGACGGCGGGAAGAAGCCGTTTCGATCTGTTCTTTGATGCGCTCGATATCCACCGCTTCTTTGTGCGTCTCGAGATAGTGGATCAGAGGATCGTTCTGGTAGAGCGTCAGCGTCAGGAACTTCTTGTCGATCACGCGCTGATACACCAGTTGG
>ENA-UOWG01002458-UOWG01002458.1-activated-sludge-metagenome-genome-assembly--contig:-NODE-2458-length-15696-cov-5.465316_pt1 | contig 15696 bp, 7 predicted proteins | sample MGYA00238147_ERZ761563 | MGnify/ENA primary metagenome ERZ761563 (study PRJEB28884, sample SAMN05720216) | anaerobic digester metagenome | isolation source: active sludge of municipal... | reverse complement strand
CCACCGCCACCTGCTTGAAGTGGCCGATCAGGTCGGCGGCGCGGGCGGTGTTGCGCTCCAGCAGGTCCACCGCTTCCCGACCCCGGGCCAAGAACTCGGTCAGTTGAGAGCGGCGCAGGGCGCCCGCTTCGATGGCGGCGGCGAATGTGCGCAGGTCATCAGCCAGGGCGCTGGCGACCACCCGGGCGTTGCCCAGCGGGGTGTTGAGTTCGTGGGCCACGCCAGCCACCAGATTGCCCAGCGCAGCCAGTTTTTCTGATTGCATCAGTTGCGCCATGGCCTGACGAAGTTCAGCGGTGCGGGCGGCAATCCGTTCCTCCAATTGTTCCCGATGCTGTTGCAACTCCTGTTCCGCCTGCTTGCGCACGGTGATATCCATCGTGATTCCACCAATCAGGGGGGTTTGGCCCGGTCGAGGCAGGACGAACTTGTGCGTGGACCAGATACGCCCACCATAATTCTCCTCGATTTCCTGGTGTTGCCCGGTTTCCACTATCCGCTGATCGTCAGCCGTAAATTTATCCGCAATCTCAGGAGGGAATACCTCAGTGTTGGCTTTACCGAGCATCTCCGCTGGCGTAATGCCCAGATAGGTCTTAAATCCCTGATTGGCGAAGAGAACGCGAGTATCGGCATCCTTAATGTAGGCGATACCGGGAAAATACTGCATGAACAGTCGAAACCGCTCTTCGCTCTCCCGTAATGCCTCCTCCATCCGCTTGCGGTCGGTGATGTCAATTACAATACCCTGATAATGCGTTACTTGCCCTTGCGTATTGCGTTCGACGCTCGTCCGATCATCTACCCAGTGAATGGCTCCGTCTCTGGCGACGATGCGATATTCCTGTCGGAATTGTTTCGCGCCATTTTCGCAATATGCCTGTACTTCATGGGTGACCCGCTCCACATCGTCGGGATGAATGAGGGCAGCAAAGCGAATTGATCCATTAAGAAGTTCCTCGGCGGAATAACCGAGTTGCCTGACATTATGGGAGACCCATGCCACCGGCCAGCCTTCCTCTGCTTTCCAGCGGAACAGCATCGCTGGACTGTTTTCCACGACCAGGTTCGCTTGCCGCAGCGCTTCCTCCACCCGCTTGCGCGCGGTGATGTCGCGGAATATCGCTTGCGATACCTCTTTACCTTCGAGTCGCACGATGTTGGCCTTGATCTCGACCTTTCTGATCTCGCCTGTTTTCGTCACGATCTCGGTCTCCAGCACGGAGTTCCTGTCGCAAGTGCGGTGCAGTTCGAAGGTCCGCGACACCGGACCCGCATGCTCTTGTAGCGGATGCAGGATCTTCTGAGACTGGCCGATCAGTTCCGATTTTTCCCGGTGTACCATGCGAGCGAGCGCTTCGTTGCAGTCGAGTATCAAGCCTGTTTCCATATCGGCCAGGCCGATACCATCCATGGCTTCCTCGAAAAGCTTCCGGTATTTCGTTTCGGATATTCGCAGCGCCTCCTCGGCCTGCTTGCGCGCGGTGATGTCTATCTGAATACCGTACATGCCAACCGGCTGGCCCGCCGGATCGTAGAGCATTTTGCCGATGTCGTTGATCCAGTGAATGCTGCCATCCGGCCACACCACGCGAAACACGATGTTGAACTCACCGCCCTGTTCCATGGCCTGGGCCACTTGCCGTTCCGCCTCCGTGCGGTCGTCGGGGTGAACGCAACGCAGCCAGTTCTCGTAGCAGGCGGCTACGCTGCCTGGCGCCAGGCCGAGAACCCTGAAGTTGTCATCGGACCAGGTCGCCTGGTTGGTCGCGGCGCTCCACTCCCATGCGCCGGCCTGAGCGGCGCGCAGGGCCATCGTCAGACGTTCCTCGTTCTTGCGCAACGCCTCCTCGGCCTGCTTGCGCGCGGTGATGTCGCGGCCAACCCCGATGATGGCGATCACCTTATGGTCCTGATCGAGGACGGCTTTGCCAGCCCACCCGAACCAACGCCAACCCTGCTCGGTCAAGGCGCGTTGCTCGACATAACACTGGTACGGTGGCTGATATAGATCCTCCATGGCCTTGGCGGTGAGCTCCCGGTCGTCTTCATACACCAAGAGCATCAAGCTCGTGCCCAGCAGTTCCGTCTCGGTTTTGCCAAAAACCTGGCAGTAAGAGGGGCTGACAAACAGGAAACGATAGTCAGCATCAAGCTTGACCACCAAATCAGTTTGATGCTCGACCAGCAGGCGGTATGTTTCCTCGCTTTGCTGCAACGCCTGGTTGGTGGTTTCGTTAAGGTCGTGGGTACGTTCACACACGCAGGCTTCCATCGCCCGGTAGGATGCTTCGAGTTCCCGCCGAAGCCGGCGCGGTTCCAGATGGGTTTGGAGCCTCGCCAGCACTTCTTCCGCCGCGAAGGGCTCGGCGATGTAATCCACGCCGCCCGCTGCGAAGCCCTGGAGTTTTTCAGCCGTGTCGCGCGGCTGGCCGATGAAAAGAATCGGCGCGTCGCTATCGGGACCGCCCGTCTTGAGACGGCGACAGACCTCGAACCCGTCCAGATCCGGCAAATGAATATCGAGCAGCACCAGGTCGGGGCGCTGCGCGGCGGCCGAGCGTATGGCCAGTTCGCCGGTGGCAACGCGCCGCACCAGGTAACCGTGCGCAGTCAATAATTCCGCCAGCGGCTTCAAATTCGCGGGCGCATCGCCCACAACCAGAATATCGCCGGCGGTATCGTGAAGCATCTGGATAGCCTTTACGTGATCAGGGTCAATCAATCAGTGGGTTGTCTGCTTATTCCAACAGAAAGAGTGGGACGCAAGCAGTAGGGACCGGCCTTGTCGTACTTGCGGATCAGGGCCGGGTCAACAACGATGGCGGTATTCATGATGGCGGACTCCAGGGCGCGGGCTGCCCAATAAAAAAGCCCTGGGCGTAGTCCACGCCCAGCTCGCGCAGGCGTTCGACGATCCCCTGACTATGCGCGTATTCGGCGACGGTCTCGATCCCCAGGGTGTGGCTCATCTGGTTGATGGCCGCCACCAGGGCGCAATCGCTGGCGTTTTCCAGCATGTCCTTGACGAAGCTGCCGTCAATTTTCAGGTAGTTCACCGGCAGGGTCTTGAGATAGTGGAACGAGGACAGGCCGCTGCCAAAATCATCCAGGGCCAGTTGACAGCCGTGGCGTTTGAGCGCCGCCATCAATTCCAGCGCGCGCCGCAAGTTCTGGATGGCGGCGGTTTCGGTGATCTCGAAACAGACCCGCTCCGGCGGGAAGCCGTATTCGGCGAATTGAGCCTCGATGAAGGCGAGCAGGGTCTCGTCGCTGAGAGAGTTGCCGGATAAATTGATGGCTATTTTGGCGCCGGTTTGGCCGATACCGTTGGCATACTCGCGGAAGGCCGTCTGAATCACCCACCGGTCAATGGCGCCCATCAGGCCGTAGCGTTCCGCCGCTGGAATGAAGGCGGCCGGTAACACCAGTTCGCTGGCTTCGTCCGGGCTGCTCTTGTAGGCGACGCGGAGCAGCACCTCGTAGCGCACCGGGGGGCTATCCGGCAGGTTCAGAGACACAATCGGTTGATATTGCAACCGAAACCGTCCCTGTTCCAGGGCGTCGCGCAGCCCCGCCGCCCCCAGGATTTCGCTGTGATGCTGCGCTGTCTCGCTATCTTCCTGCTGATAGAGATGCACCCGGTTGCGCCCCAGTTCCTTGGCGATATAACAGGCCACATCGGCCTGGGTGAGCAGTTGGTTGGTGTCCTGAGTCGCCGCGCTGATCGGCACCAGCCCAATGCTGGCGCCAATCTGATAGGTGCGGCCTTCCCAGTGGAACCGGTGGTCGCGGATGTTGCTCACCACCGTCTGGGCGATCAGTTGCGCCCGGTCCAGCGGGCAGTTGTCCAGCAGCAAGCCGAACTCGTCGCCGCCAATCCGCGCCAGCGTATCGCGCTCGCGGAACATGCCCGACAGGATCGCGTTGATCTGGCGCAGCAGTTGGTCGCCGGCCGCATGGCCAGCGGTGTCGTTGACCACCTTGAATTGATCCAGGTCGAGATAACACAGCGCATGGTGGGCGTCGTACTGCTGGGCGCTGGCCAGCGCCCGCTCCAGCCGCCGCTCGAATTCGGTCCGGTTGACCAAGCCGGTGAGGGCATCGTGACTGGCGTCGTGCGCCAACTGCCGGGTCAGCCGGCGGGTTTCCGTCACGTCATGAAACACCAGCACTACCCCCAACACTTGCCCATCCCGCCCGCGAATTGGCGCCGCCGAATCGTCAATGTCGTATTCCTGCCCGTCGCGCCCGATCAGCACCGTGTGATTGGCCAGGCCGACGATCCGCCCTTCCTGCAGACAGCGCGCTACCGGGTCGGGGGCTGGCTCCCGGCTTTGCTCGTTGACGATCCGAAATATTTCCTGCAACGGCCGACCCCGCGCCTCGGCCACCGGCCAGCCGGTGAAGGCCTCCGCCACCGGGTTGAGGTATTCAACCTTGGCCTGCGCATCCGTGGTGATCACCGCGTCGCCAATCGAATGCAGCGTGATTTGCACCCGCTCCTTTTCTTCGAATAAGGCCTCCTCGGCGCGCTTGCGCTCGGCGATGTCAGTAGCGATCCCGATCAATTGTTCGACCTCGCCGGTTTCATTTTTGATGGGCCGCTTGACGATATAAAACCAGCAGACCTGTCCCGTTGGATCAACGAATCTCACCTCCCGTTCGATGCTGTCCCGCGTTTGGGTCAGAATGGCCCTGTCATCGCCAAACAAGGTTTCCACCAGTTCGGGATCAGCCATCAAATCGGAGAATGTGGAACCGACCATTTGTTCGGGAGTAAAGCCGAAACTCCGGGCTAAACCCTGGTTGACCAGCATGATCTGGCCGTCCTGGCTACTGACGTAAATACCATGGGGATCAGCGTCAATAATCGTTCTGAGAAATGATCGCTGCCTCTCAACTTCCTGTTGAGCGTTTCGCAAACTTTCGACCAGTCTAACGTTACGGAAGCAGGCGGCGATATTAGCGACGAACACGTCAAGCAGGGGGCGGTCCAGCGCGGTGAGGGCATGGCCGGAATCCAGAAAGATGGCGGCTTCCTGGCGCGGAGCGGCCTTCAGGTACAGCACGGTGTAATCGGGGCCAAAGACGTGCTGGCGCTGCGCCACGCTGGCCAGAATGGCGGATACGATCCGTGAGTCTGGCAACTCCTCCAGCGGCTGGGCGATGTAGGGCGCATGTCGGCCAGCGGCGCCGACCACGTAACAACGTTCATCATCGTCGCCAAGCGGCGAGCCCTTCTGGGTGCAGACGATGCCATCGGGCGGCAACTTGAGCAGAGCAGCCAGTTGAATCAGCGCGCCTTCGGCCAGACCGGCGATGGCGTGCCGTTCCATCAGGTCGGCAGAGGCGCGGACGATCAGTTCCAGCCCGCGCCGGTGTTCGGCGATAGTGTGCAGTTGATCGTAGGCGCGCAGAGCGGTGCTGACCATAGTGATCAGTCGGGTATGGGTCAGCTCGATCTTGGTGCGGTAGTCGTTGATGTCATATTCGTTGATGACAGTCAGTTCCGGGGCGTAGCCTGGCTGGCCGGTGCGCAGGATGATCCGGCATTCCGCCAACTTCAACTCGTCGCGGATATAGCCCACCAGGTCCAGTCCGGCCCGCTCCGTTTCCATCACCACGTCCAGCAACGCTACGGCGATGTCCCGGTGCTCGCGCAAGCACTCGCGCGCCTGCTGGCTGCTGGCAGCGTGTAGCAGACACAGAGGTCGCCCGAAAATGCGCAGGCGCCCCAGAACGAACTGAGTGACGCTGTGCACCTCGGCATCGTCATCAACGATGAGCAACTTCCACGGCGGGGCGCTAACCAGCGGGTTCTCGTCCGGTTGGTCGGCAGCATTTGTCACCCCGATCAATTCATCAATCATGCGAGCAGCTCCAGAATTGGCTGGTCGGGGGCGGTCCTGGGCAAGGGCAGAGGCCGATTAAAGGTCACCCCTTGACCTCGTTGACCGGGTCCCTGAATAGCATCATAAATTATTCTAGTGATCATATTATAGGCAATATAAAGCCCCATTCCACGACCGCTGCTGCTTATGGGTAATGAAAAATGGGGCTCAAATTCATTTGAGGCGATTCCATAACAGACCGTACCAGGCCGACTCTGTAGGGGAACAGCGCTGCCATAGCTCTACTGGGTTTTCGGAAATGCCGACCCCATTGTCAGGATAATCCTTCACCGGGCTGAATGGGTATAGCCGGCGCGGTGCGCGGCAGGGTGAGGTAGAAACTGGCGCCGCAGCCGGGCTGGCTGTAAATCTGAATAGCGCCGCCCAGCACCCCCGTCACCATGGTGTAGGCGACATACAGCCCCAGCCCGCTGCCGCCCCGACCCAGCCGGGTGGTGAAAAACGGCTCAAAGACACGAGCCTGGAGCGATTCGGGAATGCCGACCCCATTGTCGGCGTAACATAACTGAATGTGACTCGCATCCACCGCAAGAGCCTGAAGCCGGATACAGCCGGCCTCCCGGCCAGCAAAGCCATGAATGAGCGAATTGTTGATCAGGTTGGCGAGCACCTGTTCCAGTGGACCGGGATAGCTATCCAGTTCCATATCGGGCGGAATCGCCAATTCGATCCGGTGCGCAGTGTTCTTGAACTGGGGTTGCAGGGTGACTAGCAACTCCTCGATGGTCTGACGCAAGTGGAAGCGGCGGCGACGGGCGCTGCTCTGGTCCACCGCCACCTGCTTGAAGTGGCCGATCAGGTCGGCGGCGCGGGCGGTGTTGCGCTCCAGCAGGTCCACCGCTTCCCGACCCCGGGCCAAGAACTCGGTCAGTTGAGAGCGGCGCAGGGCGCCCGCTTCGATGGCGGCGGCGAATGTGCGCAGGTCATCAGCCAGGGCGCTGGCGACCACCCGGGCGTTGCCCAGCGGGGTGTTGAGTTCGTGGGCCACGCCAGCCACCAGATTGCCCAGCGCAGCCAGTTTTTCTGATTGCATCAGTTGCGCCATGGCCTGACGAAGTTCAGCGGTGCGGGCGGCAATCCGTTCCTCCAATTGTTCCCGATGCTGTTGCAACTCCTGTTCCGCCTGCTTGCGCACGGTGATATCCATCGTGATTCCACCAATCAGGGGGGTTTGGCCCGGTCGAGGCAGGACGAACTTGTGCGTGGACCAGATACGCCCACCATAATTCTCCTCGATTTCCTGGTGTTGCCCGGTTTCCACTATCCGCTGATCGTCAGCCGTAAATTTATCCGCAATCTCAGGAGGGAATACCTCAGTGTTGGCTTTACCGAGCATCTCCGCTGGCGTAATGCCCAGATAGGTCTTAAATCCCTGATTGGCGAAGAGAACGCGAGTATCGGCATCCTTAATGTAGGCGATACCGGGAAAATACTGCATGAACAGTCGAAACCGCTCTTCGCTCTCCCGTAATGCCTCCTCCATCCGCTTGCGGTCGGTGATGTCAATTACAATACCCTGATAATGCGTTACTTGCCCTTGCGTATTGCGTTCGACGCTCGTCCGATCATCTACCCAGTGAATGGCTCCGTCTCTGGCGACGATGCGATATTCCTGTCGGAATTGTTTCGCGCCATTTTCGCAATATGCCTGTACTTCATGGGTGACCCGCTCCACATCGTCGGGATGAATGAGGGCAGCAAAGCGAATTGATCCATTAAGAAGTTCCTCGGCGGAATAACCGAGTTGCCTGACATTATGGGAGACCCATGCCACCGGCCAGCCTTCCTCTGCTTTCCAGCGGAACAGCATCGCTGGACTGTTTTCCACGACCAGGTTCGCTTGCCGCAGCGCTTCCTCCACCCGCTTGCGCGCGGTGATGTCGCGGAATATCGCTTGCGATACCTCTTTACCTTCGAGTCGCACGATGTTGGCCTTGATCTCGACCTTTCTGATCTCGCCTGTTTTCGTCACGATCTCGGTCTCCAGCACGGAGTTCCTGTCGCAAGTGCGGTGCAGTTCGAAGGTCCGCGACACCGGACCCGCATGCTCTTGTAGCGGATGCAGGATCTTCTGAGACTGGCCGATCAGTTCCGATTTTTCCCGGTGTACCATGCGAGCGAGCGCTTCGTTGCAGTCGAGTATCAAGCCTGTTTCCATATCGGCCAGGCCGATACCATCCATGGCTTCCTCGAAAAGCTTCCGGTATTTCGTTTCGGATATTCGCAGCGCCTCCTCGGCCTGCTTGCGCGCGGTGATGTCTATCTGAATACCGTACATGCCAACCGGCTGGCCCGCCGGATCGTAGAGCATTTTGCCGATGTCGTTGATCCAGTGAATGCTGCCATCCGGCCACACCACGCGAAACACGATGTTGAACTCACCGCCCTGTTCCATGGCCTGGGCCACTTGCCGTTCCGCCTCCGTGCGGTCGTCGGGGTGAACGCAACGCAGCCAGTTCTCGTAGCAGGCGGCTACGCTGCCTGGCGCCAGGCCGAGAACCCTGAAGTTGTCATCGGACCAGGTCGCCTGGTTGGTCGCGGCGCTCCACTCCCATGCGCCGGCCTGAGCGGCGCGCAGGGCCATCGTCAGACGTTCCTCGTTCTTGCGCAACGCCTCCTCGGCCTGCTTGCGCGCGGTGATGTCGCGGCCAACCCCGATGATGGCGATCACCTTATGGTCCTGATCGAGGACGGCTTTGCCAGCCCACCCGAACCAACGCCAACCCTGCTCGGTCAAGGCGCGTTGCTCGACATAACACTGGTACGGTGGCTGATATAGATCCTCCATGGCCTTGGCGGTGAGCTCCCGGTCGTCTTCATACACCAAGAGCATCAAGCTCGTGCCCAGCAGTTCCGTCTCGGTTTTGCCAAAAACCTGGCAGTAAGAGGGGCTGACAAACAGGAAACGATAGTCAGCATCAAGCTTGACCACCAAATCAGTTTGATGCTCGACCAGCAGGCGGTATGTTTCCTCGCTTTGCTGCAACGCCTGGTTGGTGGTTTCGTTAAGGTCGTGGGTACGTTCACACACGCAGGCTTCCATCGCCCGGTAGGATGCTTCGAGTTCCCGCCGAAGCCGGCGCGGTTCCAGATGGGTTTGGAGCCTCGCCAGCACTTCTTCCGCCGCGAAGGGCTCGGCGATGTAATCCACGCCGCCCGCTGCGAAGCCCTGGAGTTTTTCAGCCGTGTCGCGCGGCTGGCCGATGAAAAGAATCGGCGCGTCGCTATCGGGACCGCCCGTCTTGAGACGGCGACAGACCTCGAACCCGTCCAGATCCGGCAAATGAATATCGAGCAGCACCAGGTCGGGGCGCTGCGCGGCGGCCGAGCGTATGGCCAGTTCGCCGGTGGCAACGCGCCGCACCAGGTAACCGTGCGCAGTCAATAATTCCGCCAGCGGCTTCAAATTCGCGGGCGCATCGCCCACAACCAGAATATCGCCGGCGGTATCGTGAAGCATCTGGATAGCCTTTACGTGATCAGGGTCAATCAATCAGTGGGTTGTCTGCTTATTCCAACAGAAAGAGTGGGACGCAAGCAGTAGGGACCGGCCTTGTCGTACTTGCGGATCAGGGCCGGGTCAACAACGATGGCGGTATTCATGATGGCGGACTCCAGGGCGCGGGCTGCCCAATAAAAAAGCCCTGGGCGTAGTCCACGCCCAGCTCGCGCAGGCGTTCGACGATCCCCTGACTATGCGCGTATTCGGCGACGGTCTCGATCCCCAGGGTGTGGCTCATCTGGTTGATGGCCGCCACCAGGGCGCAATCGCTGGCGTTTTCCAGCATGTCCTTGACGAAGCTGCCGTCAATTTTCAGGTAGTTCACCGGCAGGGTCTTGAGATAGTGGAACGAGGACAGGCCGCTGCCAAAATCATCCAGGGCCAGTTGACAGCCGTGGCGTTTGAGCGCCGCCATCAATTCCAGCGCGCGCCGCAAGTTCTGGATGGCGGCGGTTTCGGTGATCTCGAAACAGACCCGCTCCGGCGGGAAGCCGTATTCGGCGAATTGAGCCTCGATGAAGGCGAGCAGGGTCTCGTCGCTGAGAGAGTTGCCGGATAAATTGATGGCTATTTTGGCGCCGGTTTGGCCGATACCGTTGGCATACTCGCGGAAGGCCGTCTGAATCACCCACCGGTCAATGGCGCCCATCAGGCCGTAGCGTTCCGCCGCTGGAATGAAGGCGGCCGGTAACACCAGTTCGCTGGCTTCGTCCGGGCTGCTCTTGTAGGCGACGCGGAGCAGCACCTCGTAGCGCACCGGGGGGCTATCCGGCAGGTTCAGAGACACAATCGGTTGATATTGCAACCGAAACCGTCCCTGTTCCAGGGCGTCGCGCAGCCCCGCCGCCCCCAGGATTTCGCTGTGATGCTGCGCTGTCTCGCTATCTTCCTGCTGATAGAGATGCACCCGGTTGCGCCCCAGTTCCTTGGCGATATAACAGGCCACATCGGCCTGGGTGAGCAGTTGGTTGGTGTCCTGAGTCGCCGCGCTGATCGGCACCAGCCCAATGCTGGCGCCAATCTGATAGGTGCGGCCTTCCCAGTGGAACCGGTGGTCGCGGATGTTGCTCACCACCGTCTGGGCGATCAGTTGCGCCCGGTCCAGCGGGCAGTTGTCCAGCAGCAAGCCGAACTCGTCGCCGCCAATCCGCGCCAGCGTATCGCGCTCGCGGAACATGCCCGACAGGATCGCGTTGATCTGGCGCAGCAGTTGGTCGCCGGCCGCATGGCCAGCGGTGTCGTTGACCACCTTGAATTGATCCAGGTCGAGATAACACAGCGCATGGTGGGCGTCGTACTGCTGGGCGCTGGCCAGCGCCCGCTCCAGCCGCCGCTCGAATTCGGTCCGGTTGACCAAGCCGGTGAGGGCATCGTGACTGGCGTCGTGCGCCAACTGCCGGGTCAGCCGGCGGGTTTCCGTCACGTCATGAAACACCAGCACTACCCCCAACACTTGCCCATCCCGCCCGCGAATTGGCGCCGCCGAATCGTCAATGTCGTATTCCTGCCCGTCGCGCCCGATCAGCACCGTGTGATTGGCCAGGCCGACGATCCGCCCTTCCTGCAGACAGCGCGCTACCGGGTCGGGGGCTGGCTCCCGGCTTTGCTCGTTGACGATCCGAAATATTTCCTGCAACGGCCGACCCCGCGCCTCGGCCACCGGCCAGCCGGTGAAGGCCTCCGCCACCGGGTTGAGGTATTCAACCTTGGCCTGCGCATCCGTGGTGATCACCGCGTCGCCAATCGAATGCAGCGTGATTTGCACCCGCTCCTTCTCGGCAAACAGCGCTTCCTCGGCGTGCTTGCGCTCGGTGATGTCCATCTGGATGCCGTACATGCCGACCGGCTGGCCCGCCGGATCGTATTGCATTTTGCCGATGCTGTTGATCCAGTGAATACCGCCGTCCGGCCACACCACGCGAAACTCGATGTTCAGTTCGCGGCCCTGCTCCCTGGCCTCGGCCACTTGCGGTTCGACTGCCGCGCGGTCATCGGGGTGAATGCAGCGCAGCCAGTTTTTGTAACAGGCTTGCACGCTGCCCGGAACCAAACCCAGCACCCGATAGTTGTCGTCGGACCAAATCGCCTGGTTGGTGGCGACATTCCGCTCCCATGCGCCGGCGTGGGCGGCGCGCAGAGCCATGGTCAGGCGCTCCTCGCTCTTGCGCAGCGCCTCCTCCGCCTCCTTGCGCTGGGCGCGCAAGCGCAGCGCCGCCAGGCCATACGCCACGTCATCAGCCAGATCAGTCAGGAGTTGGATTTCCTTGGCGACGAAAGCGATGGATTCCGCCGCGTAAATATTCAGCGCGCCGAAAATCTGCCCTTCCAGCCGCAGCGGGAGCGCGAGCGAGGCGGCATAGCCACGCCTGAGCGCCTCCGCCCGCCAGGGAAGGTAATGAGGCTCAGTCAACAAATCCCGGGCTACGACAGGGGAGCCGGTGCGGATCGCCGTGCCGGTGGGACCTTGACCGCGTTCATTGTCGGCCCAGGTGATCTGCGCCGATTCCAGGTAACCAGTCTCATAACCGGCCTGGCCAGCAGGCCGAACGGTTTTGGCTTCATCCTGTTCAGCCAGCCCCACCCACGCCAAGCGGTAGCCGCCAACCTCCACGACAAGCCGACAAATCTCGTTGACCAAGCCAGTTTCATCAGTGGCGTGAATCAGCGCCTGGTTGCAGGCGCTGCGCAATTGCAGGGCGCGGTTGGTGATCTGCAACTGCGTTTCAATCTGTTTGCGCGCAGTGATATCCACGCCGACCGACTGAAAATGAGTGACTTTGCCCTGCGGATCGAAAAACGCAAAATCATGCCACAGATGCCAATATGGAACGCCGTCGGCTCGCAGGGTCTCGTGCTCGTATTGCCGGGCCGGAGCCGCTGGCGTGAGGGCCGCCAGTTGCGCCAACACGTTCGCCTGTTCCTCTGCACCGAGAAACTCGAGAAACGGTTTGTCGATCAAGGCTTCCGGCTGGCAGCCGAAGAAGCGGGCATACGCGGTATTGACGAAGGTCAGCGTGGTGTCCGGCAGAAACCGGCAGATCAGATCCGGCTGATTTTCGACCAGTTGGCGGTACAGCCCCTCGGCCTCCCGCAGCGCCGCCTCGGTGCGCGCCTGTTCGGCGATCCGCTGGCGCAGCTCGGCGTTGGCTTGCAACAACTCCACGCCGTGCGCAGCGACCTGTTGTTCCAGGTCAACGGCGGTCTGTTCCAGAGTCTGTTGTATCCGGCGATATTCGCTTACATCGCGAATGGCGGCTACCACATGAGTCCCCTGGGGCGTTTGGAAGGGGCTGAGACTGATTTGTGCAGCGAACTCGCCGCCATCCCGCCGCCGGCCCCGGAATAGGGGGCCAACATCCAGCAGTCGTTGGTGGGGATCGCGGAAATAGTCGGCTATATGCTGATGGTGTAAATCGCGCACCCGTTCAGGAATCAGAATGTCCAGCGGCTCACCGGCCAGCGTGCCGGGGGGATAGCCAAACAGGTCTTCGGCCAAGGCATTGACGTGAAGGATCTGGCCAGATTGATCCACTACGAGCATGGCGTCCGGCGCCATCTGCAACAAGTAGGTCTCAATCAACGTCACTTCTGCTTCCGTCAGCATGACAATTCCCTGGATTTCTTTTTCATTTTTACAGCCGACGCACCTGCGCGGCATTCAACAGAAATACGCCCTGCCCGCCGCGCTCGAATTCCAGCCAGGTAAACGGTACATCGGGAAACGCCTCGCACAGGGCGTACTGAGCGTTGCCGACCTCAACGATCAACAACCCGTCGCGTTTCAGGTAATCGGTAGCCTGACGCAGGATCTCCACCACCACGTCCAATCCTTCCACGCCAGCGGCCAAACCCAGTCGCGGCTCGTGATGATACTCGGGCGGCAAATTATCCATCTCCTCCAAGCCGACATAGGGCGGGTTGCTGATGATCAGGTCGTAACGGCGGCCCTTGAGCGCCGAGAACAGATCGGACTGAATCACCTCGATCTGGTCCTCTAGCCCGTGTTCGGCGACGTTGCGGCGGGCCACCTCCAGCGCCTCGGCGGAGATGTCCGCCAAATCCACCCGTGCGTCTGGAAAGGCATAGGCGCAGGCGATGCCAATGCAGCCGCTACCCGCGCCCAGGTCCAGGATGTCGCTGATCTGCCGGCTGTCGGACAGCCACGGGGCAAAATGCCGCTCGATCAACTCCGCCAGCGGCGAACGCGGAATCAGCACACGCTCGTCCACGTAAAATGGTAACCCCATGAACCAGGCGCGCTGGGTCAGATAGGCCGCGGGCCTGCGTTCGGCGATGCGCCGCGCCAGCAACTGCACCACCGCCTGTTTCTCAGCCGGGATCAGATTGGCCTGGAAATAGTCGGCGTGCAGGTCCGGCGGCAGGTGCAGGGCGTGCAGCACCAGCGCCGCCGCTTCGTCAATGGCGTTGTCAGTGCCATGGCCGAAATGCAAGCCGGCCTCGTTCATCCGGCTGGCCCCCCAGCGGATGAAGTCGCGGATCGTGCGCAGATGAGAGGAAACGTCGTCGTGATCGGTCATCGGAAATTGAATGCGTCGGTGGATAAGGTCAAAGGCGGATGGAGCAGTATTCTACCGTTGCGATAACTAACCGGATATGCTGGCATTCATTAGTTCATATCCCCTGCTAAAGCATAGGCTACGAATCGAAAGGCGTTAATGATGAATGCAACCTGGAGCGACTGCCTGCGCCACCTGCCACAATACCTGCTGCCACAACGGCTGTTGACCTGCTTGACTTACCGGTTGACGCGGGTGCGGACACCCTGGTTCAAGGATGGGCTAATTCGTCAGATTGTCCGAAAATTCCGGGTTAATCTCGACGAGGCGCTGGAGCCGAACCCGCGAGCCTATCCGGATTTCAATGCGTTCTTCACCCGCGCCCTCAAACCCGGCGCGCGCCCCATTGCGTCAGGCGACCGGGTGGTGTGCTGTCCGGTAGATGGCGCAGTCAGTCAGATCGGCCTTGCCGAGCGCGATACGCTGCTGCAAGCCAAGGGCCGAAGCTTTTCGCTGACCGCGCTGCTGGGCGGCGATGCCGAGCGGGCGCAACCGTTTCAGGGCGGCGTATTCGCCACCCTGTATCTGTCGCCGCGCGATTATCACCGCATTCACATGCCGCTGGCCGGGCGGTTGCAGGAAATGGTTCATATTCCAGGCAGGTTGTTCAGCGTGTCGCCGCTGACGACCCGGATGGTTCCCGAGCTGTTCGCCCGCAACGAACGGGTAGCGGCGCTGTTCGACACGCCGGCGGGACCCATGGCGCTGGTGCTGGTAGGCGCGATCAACGTGGCGTCCATCGAAACCGTATGGGCGGGAGCAATCACTCCCCCGCTGGGTAACACCCTCCGCGACTGGAGCTATCCACCGAATGGAGATGGGGCGGTGCGGCTCGACAAGGGCGCTGAAATGGGCCGCTTCAACATGGGATCCACGGTGATCGTGCTGTTCGGGCCGGGCGCGGTGCGCTGGGAACCGGAAATCCAGCCCGGCGCGGCGGTGCGGATGGGGCAACGGCTGGGAAAAGTATCCAAGCCGGCGGCTTAACGCTCGGTATTGGCCAGGTCACGCGACTCTGGCGAAACGTCGTGCATGGCGCCGAGAATTCGCATCGTCTCCACGCTGACTCGCGTCACCCGGCAGAGCAGGTCAATCGCCGGTTCCTTGTAGTCGGCAAACCGGTAGCTGTTAAACTGTTCCCGGATTGTCGGATCGCGGGGGGTAGTTTCCTGGTATTCCTCCAGGATCCATTCCAGCGCCGAACGGTTGCCCAGCCGATACTCCCATGCTTCGGGTGGAACGCCCTCCAGCCGGGTCACGCTGTCAATTTCGATCACGCCAGCGGCCTGGTCGGCCTTGAGGCGAGGTTTGGGCGGAATAGGCGGCGTGGACTGGTCATCCCGGCGTGCCAATGGCCAAGGCTCTACGCTTTCAAATCCCGTATGCAGTTCAATCAGCACCCTACCCCACGCGACCCATTGCCGGAAATCGGCATAAAACGGGAGGCGGGGAAATTCGGTCTTGAGATTCAGCGCATAGGTTTCCCGATAGGCGGGATTGTGCAGCACTGCGTAGACGTACTCGAAAATAGCCTTTTTCTCAATAGACGGATCCTGATAATGGGCGCGGAACCGGGTCAAGGCCCAATCGGTGATGTTGTCCTGGATCGAGCCGTCCGGGGCATAAACCCACAGCGGCAGCACCTGATTCTTTTCGACGCATTCATAATCGGCCAGTCCGGTGAACGCCAGCGTCTGAAACG
>ENA-UOWG01002451-UOWG01002451.1-activated-sludge-metagenome-genome-assembly--contig:-NODE-2451-length-15750-cov-5.909525_pt1 | contig 15750 bp, 3 predicted proteins | sample MGYA00238147_ERZ761563 | MGnify/ENA primary metagenome ERZ761563 (study PRJEB28884, sample SAMN05720216) | anaerobic digester metagenome | isolation source: active sludge of municipal... | reverse complement strand
CGCGCGCAAGGCCCGCGAGCTCGGCATCGAGCGCGCCTATCCCTCCTACGAGGCGGCCCTGGCCGACCCCGCGGTGTCCGTCGTCCACCTCGCCGTGCCCAACGCCCTCCACGCGCCCTACGCCGAGGCCGCCCTCGCGGCCGGCAAGCACGTCATCTGCGAGAAGCCGCTGGCCATGTCGAGCGCCGAGTCCGCGCGCCTCGCCGAGCTCGCCCGGCGCTCCCCCGGCGTCGCCGCGGTCAACTACAACCTGCGCTTCTACCCCCTGGTGCGCGAGGCCCGGGAGCGGGTGGCCCGCGGCGACCTGGGCTCGCCCTTCCTCGTCCACGGCGCCTACCTCCAGGACTGGCTCCTCCTCGACACGGACTGGAACTGGCGCCTCGAGCCGGAGGCGGGCGGAGCCCTCCGCGCGGTGGCCGACATAGGCACGCACTGGCTGGACATGGCTGCCTACGCGACGGGCCGCAGGATCGAGGCGGTCCTGGCCGACTTCGCCACCTTCCACCCCGTCCGGCGCCGGCCGCGCGGCCCCGTGGAGACCTTCTCCGGCAAGACCGGCGCCCCCTCGGGCGAGCTCGTACCGGTGGCCGTCGCGAGCGAAGACGCCGCGACGATCCTCCTCCGCTTCGAGGGGGGCCTCCGCGGCTCCCTCGTCGTCTCCCAGGTCTCCGCCGGCCGGAAGAACTCGCTCCACTTCGAGATCGACGGCTCCGCCTCCTCCCTGGCCTGGGACTCCGAGGAGCCGAACGCCCTATGGCTCGGCGCGCGCGACGAGCCCAACCGCCTTCTCATGAAGGATCCCGCCCTCCTCACGCCCGCCGCGAGGCGGCTCGTCTCCTACCCGGGCGGCCACCAGGAAGGCTACGCGGACACCCTCAAGCAGATGTTCGCCTCCTTCTACGCCTACGTCGAGGCCGGCGACTACGCCGCGCCCCGCGACTTCCCGACCTTCGACGACGGCCACGAGGAGATGCTCCTCTGCGACGCCCTCCTCGAGAGCTCGAGGAAGGGCGCCTGGGTGGAGCTGCCCAGGCGGAAAGGAGGCCAGGCATGAGGCTCGGACTCTTCACCGCGGCCTTCCCCGGCCTCGCCCTCGAGCCCCTCGCGGACTGGGCGGCGGCCTCGGGCTTCGAGGCCCTGGAGCTCGCCGCCTGGCCCGTCTCCCGGGCCGAGCGCCGCTACGCGGGCGTGAGCCACGTCGACGCGGCCGGCCTGGACAAGGCCGGCGCGGCGGCCGTCCGGAAGGCGCTGGCCTCCCGCGGCCTCGGGATCTCCAGCCTGGGCTACTACCCGAACCCGCTCGATCCCGACCCCGCCGTGTCGGGACCCGCGATCGAGCACCTCAAGAAGGTCATCGACGCGGCCGCCCGCCTCGAAGTCCCCGTCGTCGGCACCTTCACCGGGCGCGACTGGAGGAAGGGCCTCGACGAGAACCTCGAGGCCTTCGCCAGGACCTGGCCTCCCATCGTCCGCTACGCGGCCGAGCGGGGCGTGAAGATCGGCATCGAGAACTGCCCCATGCTCTTCAGCGCCGACGAATGGCCGGCGGGAAAGAACCTCGCGGTCTCGCCGGCGGTCTGGACGCGCATGTGGGAAATCATCCCCGACGAGAACTTCGGCCTGAACCTCGACCCCTCCCACCTCGTCTGGCAGATGATAGACTGCGAGCGCGTCGTCCGCGACTTCGGCTCCCGCATCTTCCACGTCCACGCGAAGGACCTCATGATCGACCGCGAGGGTCTCTACCGGAACGGCGTCCTCTCCCAGGGGATGGGCTGGGCCGTACCGCGCCTTCCGGGCCTGGGCGACATGGACTGGCGGCGCTTCGTCGCCGCCCTCTACCGCTCGGGCTACGACTACGTCGTGTCGGTGGAGCACGAGGACCGGAACTTCGAGGGAAGCGAGGAGCTCGTGAAGCGGGGCTTCCTGATCGCGAGGGACGCGCTCAGGCCCTGGATCCACTAGGAGGCCCGGGCCGCCGGGCTCCGCGGATTGGACCCGCGGTGCCGCCTATCGCGGCTCAGGCCGATGCGACGCATGCCGCCGCTGCGCGCTGCCCGCCGCCCGGGCCGCCCGCAGCGCTCAACGTCCGCAACTCCGACGCAATCCGTCCATACAAGAAGAGCGCGTCCCTTCCGGGGCGCGCTCTTCTTTTTTTCCGCGTAACGCGAAGCAAGCCCGCCTAGAACAGGCCGAGCCTCGCGCCGAAGGACAGGCGGAAGAGGATGCCGCCCTGGACGTCGGAGGAGACGAACCAGGCTTGGCCCTCCGTGTAGAAGGAGTATTTCTTGAGGAAGCTCCAGTCCTGGACCGTGATCTTCGGGAACTCCAGCTGGGCCACGACGGCGCCCAGGATGAGGCCCGAGCCGCTCGCCGACTGGCTGAAGTAGGAGAAGTTGGCGCCCAGCGCCAGCGAGGCCGAGAGGAAGTTCCAGTCGGGCCCCAAGAGGAAATTCGCGGGAAGGTAGGCGATGTTCGCGAGGAGCTTCGCGCCCATGACGCTGCCGCCGAAGCGTCCCTCCTCCGGCGCCATGCCCGTCATCACCTGGAGCTTGACGTTGTCCTGGAAGAAGGAGAGGCCCGCCCCGATGTCGTAGTAGGTCGCGCCCAGGAAGTGGCCGTCGATGTAGAGGCCCTGGATGAAGGCGGGCAGCTCGTAGCCGCGCTTGTCGCCCTTGCGCAGGGCCAGGCCCACGCTCTCCAGGCCCGACTCGTCGGAGGCGACGCCCGCGGCGCGGATCTCCGCGTTGTAGCGGCCGTTCTCCTGCGGCCGCTCCAGGGCCACCTCGGGCGGCGTCTTGTCCAGGGCGAGGATGGTCTTCGCGACCGCGGTCGAACCGTCGCCGAAGCTCGCGCGCACGATGACGTGGAGGCTCCCCTCGGGGTAGTCCTGGGTTTCCAGGCGGAACTTCCAGCGCTCGCCGCCCTTCGCGGGCAGGAAGGTCCTCCCGTTGTCCAGGCTGAGCTCGACGCGCGTCACGCGGCGCTGGCCTTCCGTCTTCTTGAAGGCGGCCTGGGCGGCCTTGTCGCCAGCCGCCGGCGCGGCGGCCAGGTAGCCCGCTCCGCCGGAGAGATAGGGCCTGTAGGGCAGGTAGGCGCCGGCGGGCAGGGAGTCGACGGAGACCCAGGGCCCCAGGCGCTTCCACGACACGGTCTCCGCGCGGGACTCGACCAGGCGCCCGTCGGAAGCGGCCGCCCTGGCGACGATCCGCCGCGTGCCCTCCTCCAGCTTGTCGGCCGGAAGGTCGAAGGCGAACCAGCCCCGCGCGTCCACGGCGGCCGTGCCGACGTCGGCGCCGTCCACGAGGATCGTCGCGGCGCTTACGCCGCCTGAGACGGCTGCCCGCCCGTAGAGCCGGGCGGCGCCCGAGAGCTCCTCGCCCTCCACGGGGAAGAGGATCTCCACCATGTCCGCCGGACGGCCCTCCTTGAGGACGACGTCGCGGCTCGCCAGGGTCTCGTTGTCGGCCCGGTCCTTGGCGACCAGGCGCACCGTGTAGCCGCCCGGAGGCAGGGCGGAGACGTCGAGCTCCCTGCGCACGACGGCCGCCTGTCCCAGGTCCACGACGAGGACGGGCGGCCTGCCCTGCCCGATGGGCGCGACCTCGACGCGGGCCGAGTCGAGCCTGACGTTGTCCGACACCCTTCCGCTCAGCGGAAGTGTCCCGGAGTAGGAGGCTCCGTCGGCCGGGAGGGAGAGCTCCGCGCGGGGCGGCGTGTTGTCCACGTTGAGGAGGGTCGCGTAGAAGCCCTCCGTGTCGTACTTGTCCAGGGGCTTCGCCGCTATGGCGTGGAGGCCGTCGGCCAGGACCCGGGTGTCGAGGGGATAGCGCCAGGACTCGGCCCCGGAGCCCAGGTTGAAGGCCGTCGCGTTGTCGAAGGAGAGGCGGACGGAGGCGACGCCGTTGGCGTCGGAGGCCTCCCCCGCGAGCTCCACGAGGCCGCGCTGGGGCTTGGCGATGCTCGGAGAGGTCATGCGCGCGAGGGGCTCCTCCTTGGAGACTCGGAAGCGCCGCGCGACCGTGTCGCCCTTGACGCCGTAGAGGTCCTTGGCGAAGGCCTCCACGAGGTGCTCGTTGTCCGCCGTCTCCGCGAGGGTCCTGGGCACGGAGAAGCCCGCGCCCTTGGGCTCGACGCGGACCCATTCGCCGCCGTCCAGGCGGTACTCGATCGCGGCCACGCCGTCGTCGTCGAAGGCCGTGCCCGAGACGAAGAAGTCGGCGCGGATCACCTCGAGCTCGGCCGGGGCGGCGATCTCCACCACGGGCTTGTCCTTCTCCTTGTCGACGAGGAGCTCGGGAGAGAGGACGGCGACGTTGCCCGCCCGGTCGGCGACCGCGAAGCCGTAGCCCTCGGGGAGGGGGAAGGCGACGCGGGCAAGGTCCACCGTCCGCGAGAAGACCGAGAGGCCCAGGACCTCCTCGGCCGCGGCCCCCTTGGCCGCGGAGAAGGAGGCCGAGGCGAGGCGGCCGGAATCGGCGGCCTCGCCGACGAGGGTCGTCGTGCCGTTGACCGCCTCCCCGGGCGGCGGGAGGACGAGGGAGAGCGTGGGCGGCTGGCTGTCCTTGTAGACGAAGCGCGTCAGGCTCGACTCGCGGCCCGCCGAGTCCCGCGCGAAGAGCTCCAGGCGGATGATGCCGTCCTCCGCCTCGGCGAGGGGCAGCTCGGCGTCGAAGGTGTAGGCGGCCAGGGGGCCCTTGGGCGCAGGGGCGGCTGACGCGGAGGGCGCGGGGGCCGGGGCGGCGGCCGGCTTGGCCGCCGGTGCCTTGGCCGCGGAAGCCGCGGGCGCGGCAGGAGCGGCTGGCGGCGTCGCGGCGGGCGCGGCGGCCCGGGGCTCGAGGCGCGTCCGCGGGCCTCCGTTCACGGAGAGCTCCACGGCGACGACGCCGTTCGGATCCTCGGCCCGGCCCGCGATCCGCGTCGGACCCTTGGTCCAGGAGGCGTCGGCCGGCGAATCCAGCGCGAGGGAGGGAGAGGCCGCGTCCACGGCGAGGGAGAAGGGCCCCCACTCGAAGCGGTCGCCGTCCACCGTGACGGCGACGAGGCGCAAGGCACCCTGGGCCGCGGCGTAGGGAGGGCCGGAGAGGCCCTCAGCCTTGGCTTCCAGGGACACGGAGGCGCCCTCGAAGGAGGCGGAGAGGAAGCCGACGGAGGGCTCGACGGCGAGGGACGCAAGCGGCCTGCCGTTGAAGCGCCCGGAGAGGCGCTCGCCCGGCTTGAGGAGGAGGCGGAGCGCCTCGCCCTCGGCCGAGACGCGGGCGTCGTGGAAGCGGAGGCCTTCCGCGTCGTCGGCCGGCGGGGCGCCGGGAAGGGAGGGCAGGACGGCGTGGAAGTCGTAGCGCCGCCTCGTCTCCAGGCCCGAAAGGTCGCGGGCCACGAGTTCGACGACGAAGCGCTCGTAGGGGAGCGAGGCAGGGAGGGCGGCGCTGAAGGGCAGCGCGGCTGCCGCGGCGCCGCCCGCCTCGGCCTTGCCGAGGAGGGCCTTCTGCGCCGCGCCGCCGTTCACCGAGTACTCGAGGGAGGAGAGGCCGTTGGGCGCCTCGACGCGGCCCGACAGCGCGGAACCCGACGCCAGGGCGAGCTCCAGGCCGGGCAGCCAGGCCTTGCGGCCCGAGGCGGCCCCGGCCTCGACGCCGGAGAACGAAGGCGCGGGCCCGCGCACGAGGAGCTCGCGCTTCGCCTCCGCGGACTTGCCGCCCTGGTCCCGGGCCTCGAGCTTCAGGGAATGCCTGCCGGGCGAAAGGGCCGGCAGGGCGAGGGCGAAGGCTCCGGCGGGGAAGACGAGGGCCTCGCCCCCGTCGAAGGAGAGGCGGAGCTCCGCCGGGCCGTCGTCGTCCGCGGCTAGTCCGGCTATCGCGTCCCCTGGCGAGAGGACGAGCCGCTCGGTCGCGGCCGGGGCCGGCTTGGCGCCCGGGGCGGGGGCGGCGACCGCCGCCGGCGCGGGGAGGGAGAGAGTAATCCGCGGCGCGTCGGCGGCGGCGTCGTAGGCGAGCTTCCTTGTCGCGGCGGCCGCGTTGCCGGCGGCGTCGCGGGCGGAGAGCCAGACAGCGAGGGCGGCGCCCTTGGCGGCGGCCGCGGCGGCCTCGGGATCGGCCCAGAATGCGTAGTAGGAGCCGCCCTCCGCCACGGGGAGGGCCTTCTTGTCCGCGCCCAGGCTGAGCTCGGCCGCGGCCACCCCGCTGAAGGCCCCGCCGCCAGACGTCAGTGCAGTGACACCCGCGCCACTCGAAGGTCCGGGCGGATCCGAGATCTTCAGCACCAGGGGATAGGGGCCCGGGAGGGCGGCGACTGAGGCCTCGGGCGCGAGAATCGCGGCTTCGGGCGCCCTGTTGTCGACGAGGAGATAGAGCGGGACGTAGGAGAGGCCGCCGGCCTCGCCCTCCACCTTGAGGACGAGGCGGGCCTCCCCGTCGGGGAGCTTCGCCGTGTCCACGTTGAGCGCCACCGCCGCCTCGGGGAGGATCGACTTGGCGTCCTTGGCCTGGAAGAGGGGCGCCCAGCTAGCGCCGCCGTCCAGGCTCAAGGAGAGGGCCTTCACTTTGCCCTCGGAGGCGACCTTGCCCTTGAGGGACAGGGCGCCGGACGCGAGGAGGCGGACGGAGAAGCGCTCGGGCGCCTCCTTCCCCTCCGCGAGGCCGAGGGCGCTGAAGGCCTCCTCGGAAAGGGCGGGGAGGAGAAGGGAGAGCTTCCGCGCGGCGGCGCCCGTTCCGGCCGCGCCCGCGAGCTCGAGCCGCGCCTCGCCGGCCTCAGGCTCGACGGAGACCGAGTCGGCGGCGGGGAGGGGCTTGGCCGCCGGGACGGCCTTCACTTCGGGCCGCAGGACGGCGGCGTTGCCGGCCCGGTCGGTGACGCGATAGGCGGCCTTGGGATTGGCCGCGAGATCGGCGCGGTGGATGAAGGCGTTCCCGCGCCGCTCGACCGGAGTGAAGGAGGCTCCGTCGGCGGCGTACTCGACCGAGGCGAGGCCGGAGGCGTCCTCGGCGACCGCGGCGATGTCCTCGGGGCCGCTCACCTGGGCGCCGGCCTCGGGCGAGAGGAAGCGCAGTGCGGGAGCCTTCGCGTCGACGCCGTAGCTCCTGTAGGCGCGGGCCGCGTTGCCCGACGAGTCCACGGCCTCGACCTCGAGGTAGGAGGGCCCGGCCGAGCCGGCTTCCGCGGGGGCGATCCCTCCGGCCGCGGCGGCCGAAGCTGCGGGCTCGACGAAGAAGGAGAAGCGTCCATCGGACCCGACCTTGAGCTCGCGGGCCTCGGCGCCGGGAGAGGAACGGACAAGGAGCTTCGCGAGGCCGCCCGAGTCGACGACGCGGCCCTTCGCCTCGAAGCGGCCCGAGTGCCAGGCCCCTTCCGCGGGCGACTCGATCTCGATGCGCGGAGGAATGGAGTCGCAGGCGAAGGAGAAGGGCCCCGCCTCGAAGTCGTGGCCGCGCTTCGTCTTCCCGACCAGGCGCAGGGGAGGCGTCGCGCCCTCCTTGAGGACGGCCAGGGAGACGACGCGGCCGTCGAAGCTCGCGGCGACGATGTCCGTCGCGGGCTCCAGGCGGAGGGAGGCGAGCTCCTCGCGGTAGAAGGCGCCCAGGAGCGGCTCCGCGGCGGAGAGGACGACCCGCCCGCCCTCGCCTATCCTCGGGTCGTCGAAGCGGAAGCCCGAGTCTTCGCGGATCGCGCCCAGGTTGGTCGCGTAGACCAGGGCTCGGCCCGAATAGGAGTTGCCGAAGCCGTCGGCGACCTTCACCTCGATCGGCGCGAAGCCGTAGGGCAGGCTCCGGTCCAGGGGCAGCCTGAAGGAATAGGCGCCGGGCTCCGCGGCCTTCGAAAGCTCGAGCTTCCGCGGCGCGCCGCCTGCGACCGACCACTCGGCGGAGAGGGGCGGATTGGCCGACTCGACGCGGCCCTCGAGGAGGCTCCCCGAGTCCAGGGCCACCTCGACGCCGCTCGCGTAGTCCCTGGCCCCCTCGGCCGGAGCCGCTTTGCCGGCGGCCTGCTTCGCCGCGCCGCCCGAGACGCGAAGGAAGGAGACGGCGCCCGGGCCGCGGTCCATGACGAAGGGCAGGACGAGGGGATCGCCCGCCGCGCCCTCGACGTCGACAGCGGTGATGGAGACGACATGCCTGCCCGAGGCGAGCTCGGGAAGGGGGATGGCGAAATGCTCCGAGGCGGGCAGCTCGGAAGGCGCCCCGCCGTCGAAGGAGAAGCGCACCATGGCCGCGCCATCGTCGTCGGCTATCGCGCCCCAGACGGACTCGCCCGGCCTGGCCTGGCCGCCGGAGGCCGGGTAGGAGACGCGGACGACCGGCTTGTCGGCCTTCCGGTCCACCTTGGGCGCGAGCGCGAGCCTCGTGACGTTGCCGATCCTGTCCTCGGCGAGGAGGACGATCTCGGCCTTGTCGCCCTTCAGGGCGCCGGAGTCGAGCTCCTTCACGAAGTAGGGGTTCCCCGGCGTGAGCTCGATCTCGCCCTTCTCCGCCCCGCCGAACTCGTAGGAGAGCCGCCTCACGCCGACGGCGTCGCGCACCGCTCCCGCGAGGGCGAAGCGGCCGTTCACCGCCTTTTCCTTGGCCGGGCGCAGGATCTCGATCGCGGGCTTGGTGTTGTCGACCACGAGGAGGAAGGCGGCCGAGCCCTTCGAGCCCACGCCGTCGACGCTCCGCATCCACACCACGCGCGGGCCGTCCGGGAGCTTGCGCGTGTCCAGGGAATAGGCGAAGGAGGCGGCAGCCGCCTCCTTGCTTTTCTTGAGCTCGACCTTGGAGAAGGACGAGCCGCCGTCCATGGAGATCTCCAGCGAGGCGACCCCGTTCGCGTCCGACACCGTCCCCTCGAGCCTGATCGCGCCCGCGACGAGGGCGCCCGCCTCGGGCGCGGCGACCGAGGCGAGGGGCTTGGCCCGGTCCAGGTTGAAGGAGACGCGGACCTCGGGCCCCGATAGCCCGTTGATGTCGACGCCCCGCGCCGCGATGATCCTCTTCCCGTCGGCCAGGTCCTTCGTGCCGAGGTAGAGGGACCAGAACTCCCCGCCCTCCGCAGGGACGAACTCGCCGCCGTCCACCGACACCTCGACCCTCGCGACGCCGTCGTCGTCGACGCAGGTGCCGACCACGTTGAGGTCGCCGCCGACGCGCATGAGCGGCAACGGGTTGACGATGGAGACCCGGGGCAGGTCGGAGGCCGGGTCGACGTACACGTTGATCGGCCCCGCGATGGAGACGTTCCCCGCCTTGTCCTTCCCCTCGACGACGATGTTGTACTTCCCGGCGGGCAGGCCCGAGAGGTCGAAGCCGTGCTCCCAGTCCTCGAGGCCCGAGGCCTTCTCCCGGGGCGGCTCCTTGCCTCCCATCGCGGCGGCGGGGAGGGCGGCCAGGCAGAGGGCCAGGGCGAGGAGGGCGCGGCGGGCGCCGCGAGGGCCGAAGGAGCGCGGGGCGAGGGGCATAGGCCTTCCTTATCGAGCGGAACTTCCTACATTACAGTATCGACACGCTTGAAGCGTCGCAAAACCGGGAGAGCCGCGGTTCCCCGCGGCTCTCCCCGCCGTTTAGCGGCCGAGCTCGCGGCGGACGAGGGCGGGGAAATCGCCGGCCAGCTCCGTCAAACGCTTCTCCCAGGCGGCCCGTCCGGCGAAGGGGTCGCTCCACGCGGCCAGCTCCGCGTCGCTTGGCATCTTCCGCCCGAAATCCTTGAACTTGTTCGTAATGAACCTGTTCGGGTAATTCGCGCGATAGTCCTGGAGCCAGGCTTCCGAAAGGAAGTCCCGGAGCGTCACCCAATCCGAGGGCAGAGGCGACTGCGCATAGAGCCCCTCGAAGCGCGAGCGGTAGTCCGGGAAGAGCGCCGCGAAGGTCCGCTCATCGCGCTTCTCAGCGAGGTAGTTTCCGAGGAGAGGCGAAGCGGGCGTCAACTTGGACGCGAGATAGGCGGCGGTCGCCTCCTCGGCGGCGAAGGTGGCGAAGGATTCGCGGCTCGCCTCGTCCCCTCGCTTGCCGTAGGCCGCGTAGAATAGCTCGCGGAATACGCGCTCCGCGAGCCTGTCGTAGCCGAGCGCGGCGTCCGATTCCACAAGGGGACCGGGCGCGAGCCCAAGGGGCCAAAGGCTGTCGCAGGGTTCGAGGAAGGCCCCAGCGCCCTCCCCCTCCGCCTTTTCCGCGGCCTTCCGAGCCTTCGCCTCGTCGACGAAGTAGGCGACCGAGCGCGGGGCGACGGAGCGGGGAGCCGCGAGGGTGAGTCGCCAAGCAGGAGCCGACCTCGGCCCGGGAAGGTAGCGAAGGGCCGCTGCCTCCCGACCCAGGCCGTAGGCCTCCGCGCCGAAGGCGGCGATTTCGCGGACGGTGGAAAGAAGGCGCTTCGAAGCCGGGGGAGTCGCGGGATCCTCCAACGCCGCCTCGAAGGGCTTCGAAGCCGAGCGAAGCCCTCCCGCGCCGCCGCAAGCTCCGAGAAAAAGCGGCGCGGCCAGCGCCCCCAGCAGTGCGATTCTGGCCATCCGTCCGCCGTTCTTACTATGATGCGTCAAGATCCGTACTCCTTCCTCTTCACTTCACATAGTAGCCGATGCGGAAGTAATCGCTCGAACCGTAGCCGACCGCGGCGTGCCAGAAATTGGCGCCCGTGTCCACCTCGACGCTCGTGCGCACGCTCTCCACCTCGTAGCCGAGCGCGGCGTTCATCGTCTCCCAGCCGTCGATCGTGTCCGGCTGGCCGGCCGTGTCGCCGGAGAGGGTCTCCAGCGTCGGATCGTAATAGGCGACCTTCACTCCGTCGAAGGTGTTGACCATCGAGGAGTCCAGGTAGGAGAGCACCGGATTCGTCCCGTCGAGCGAGACGTCCGCCCAGATGCCGACCGAGCCGACCGAGTCGACGATCACGCTCTTTCCGAAGACGTAGGCCGACCCGTCCGTCGGGTTATTGGTCGACTTCATGTAGACGAGATCGCCCGTGCTGTTGCGGTAGAAGGCAAGATGGACATAGCCCGCCGAGTCGATCCGCATCGAAATGTACTTGCCCGAGTACTTGAAATTAGGGTCGGTGCCCGAGGACATCACAGTCTGCAGGACCCACTGCGAGGCCGTGGGATTGACCGCCGACGCGCGCGCCAAGCGCACTGTTTGGTTCGTGATGTCGTAATAGACGATGACCGGGAATCCGCTCGTCGGCATCACGTCTATCGCCGAGTACTCACCGGCGGAGGCGGCGCGGCTCGAGCCGCCCTTGTCGACGACACGGTCCAAATCCCTTACAGTTGCGACGACAATTGAGCTGTTCACGTTCGCGCCAACAGCAATCACCGTTTCTATCTGTCCTTGGGCCGTGGATAATATCCATGTGCCATCGCTTCTTTGGACGATCCTGTCTCCGATGGATACATAATCGCCGATCGCGACGGCGACTGACAAGACCGTACGAGTTGTGCCGCCGGTACCCATGACAGAGGCGAGGGCTCCCGTTCCAGTATCATCCTCGTCATAGCCGCCGTCGATGCTAATCCAGCCGCGGTTTTCCCCCGTGAATACGGATCCGCTACGCTGATATGCGTATTTCAGCGCCTTGGTATCGGTGTCGAAGTATGAAATGTGGATCGCGCCGCCGCTCCCGACAACCCGCGGATTGATGAACTGCATGAGCTTTTCGTCGTGATACAGTTCCTCCATGTTATAGAAGTCCCCTACACCAGTTCCGTCCGGCGGATTTGCCGTTGACTGACTGTCCCATATCTGCACGCCGCCGGCGCCATCCTGGTTCCAGGTATTGTTGCCGTAGGTGTTTGCGTTGTAGACGACGGTTTGGCGTGCGCCGTAATCGATATCGGTGTGTTCGAGCGGATCGTAGGAATGGTAGATCTCGTTCGCCGCCGCGGCGTTCGTGCCCCAATACACGTTCGAAGTCGCATAATTGCTCCATGAACCGTACAGGACGCCGGTGTTGTCCGCCGTCATTGCGGGATACTCCGGATCTACGCTGCCGGTGAAGTAGCCACGGTTGGAGCCCGCTTGGAGGTCGTCCGAGCGCCATACATGGACCTTCCGGTCGTCCGTCCAAAGCGCGGAAGCCGTGTCCGCTGGGTCTACCTCCGTGTTCCAGGCCTTGGTGTTATCGTTCAGGTTGTTGACCGAGACAATGCCGCTCACCGTGACGGCGACGGGGCCGCTCGTCGCCGCGGCCGCGAGAGTCACCGTGAAACTTTCCGGAGTCGAGCCCGCCGAGAGGGTCGTCGCGGCGCCGGGCAAGGAGACCGTATCCGCCGTGGTGTTGAAGAGGTTGAAGCCCGTGACAGTCACCGGCTCGCCCTGGCGGAGCGAGAAGGAGCCTAGCCGCGAGCGCGACGTGTTGTAGTTGAGGGAATCGCGCGCGATCGCCTTTATATAAGGCACAACGTCCACCCGCTGGCTCTTCGGATCCGCGGCGTTCGGCGCCGCCGCGCCGTCCCTGGCGCCGAAAGCGAGGCTCTTGTCTAAGCCCGCGACGCCAGTGACGTCCGCGGTGTTCCAGGAATAGGCGAAGCTCACCGTATGCCCGGTCTCGCCCAAGGTCTGGCCCGTTATCTCGAAGGCCCCGGTCGCGGCCGCGAGGGCGCCGCCTGACCAACTTGCGAGGAGGGTCTGGGGAATGCCTTCCGCGGCGCCGCTGACCTCAGTGACGCGGTTCTCGTCGAAGACGGTACCCCTGACGACGATCGTGCCAGAGGCCTTCGGGTCGTCGTCCCCGTAGGCTGCCGCGATGGCGGTCCAGGCAGATGTCGAGCTATCGCCCTTGAGTTCGAGGTGGCCGACGGATGACAGCTGATCGGCCTGCGCTAGCGGCGAAAGCGTCACGACCGGCTTCGTGGAGTCGGCTGGATCGACGATTCGCGCCTTCACCCAGCGGGAGACGTTGATGTCGTCGTTGTCCCGGATGGTGACTTTGAGGTTAAAGTTGGCGAGGCCGCCGGAATAGGCGGTGTTCCACGGGGCGCTGCCCGGCGTCGGGGAGAGCGTCACGTCTATGTCCCCGTCTACAGGATCGTAGCCGGTTGCCTGGGGACTGCCGAACTTGACGGTTCCGGAGGCGTCGTATACGTCGACGAAGACCTTCTTCACCCCCTGGTTGCTGCCCGTGGGGTCGCTCGCGAAGACCGCGAGCCGGAGCTTTCCGTTCTTAGCCCTGAGATAATCAGATCTGTCGAGAGCAGTCTCGATGTTGTAGTAGTCCTTCATCTCCTCGATCTCGGTGATCGAATAGCTGGTCACGGGGGTTCCCGTCGCGAGAGCGGCGCCGTCCCAGGCGATGAGGCCGGAAACGGAGTCCCAGGCGCTGATGGCTCCGCGGCTCGCGCCGTTCACGGTGATGCGCTGCCCGACGGCAACCAGGGCGTTGCCGGCGAGACTCGCGTCCGCGAAGGACGCCGCGCTCGGCCGGTCCGCCCCGGAGAGGGAGAGGCCGGTCTTCGCGACCAGGTCGGGATTGGCGACCGATCCGTCCGAGTTGAGGTCGGAGCCGGCCCGCACCTGGTCGAACCGCGGACCGTTGTTCGCGAAGAAGACCTGCCGCATGCGGTGCACATAGTTGCCGGCGAGGTCGTACACCACGTAATGGAGGTCGGCGAGGCCGTCAGGCAGGTACTGGCTGTCGAAGTAGGCTCGCCAGCGAGCCTTCCCCTCGTAGATGCCTAGATACTCGTGATAGCCGTCCGCGTCCGTGTCCGTGCCGAGGATGAGATCGCTCATCTCGGTGGCCTTGTCCACCTTGATGACGTAATCCGAGCCGAGGGCGGCGTGCGTGACGATGGGCGCCGCTGGATTCGTTCCCGCCGTCCAGGTGTTGTCCGCGAGGCTATAAGTCTCGATTGCTGCGGATTCGGTGGTCGGCGTTCCGGCCCAGACGCCGTTCGCCTTGAGGTTGCGGACTTGGCCGCCTCGGACCACGTAGGCTTCGATGCGCGAGATTCCGCTCACGGATCCGGAGTCGCCGTAGTTGGCCTCGACATAGGTCTTAGCCGCGCCGTTCACCGTGATCATGCCGTTGCGGAGGCTCGATCCGTCGGGCCTCGTGCTTGAGTCGGACCAGGACGAGCTTGGGTCCTGGTTGTCGACATAGAAGGTCAGGGTCTTCTGATTCACGTTGTTCGCGAGGTCACGCACGTAGAGGTCCACATAGAGGATGCCGGAGCTGTTGTTGAAGTAGCTGTTCGTGTCGATCGGGAACGTCAGGTCATACCCGTTCTGAGGCTCCGCGAGGTCGGCGACCAGGGCGTACGGGTGTCCGGCTCCAGTGTTCAAGCCTTCGACCAGGGTCTGGTAGCCGGTCTTGTTGACATTGATCCGTATCTGGGCAACCGGGCCGAGGGTGAGGTCGACGTTGTCGCCGAACTCCGCGAAGAGGTCGAAGACGCCGCTCTGGTAGCTCTGGTCGAGCGGCGTGACGTTCTCAATGCGGGGGAAATTTTGGTCCAGGGTGATCGTGCGCGAGGAGATCTCGCTCGCGAGGCCGAACATGTCGCGGCTCCGCGCGCGGATCGTGATGTTCCCCGTGCCGCCGGTGTTCGAAGCGTAGAGTTCGTTGGCGGAGTTTAGCTCCTCCGTCCAGGCGTTGTTGCTCACGGGCACGACGTACCAGGCGGACTCATCCTCCCACTTGTGGGCCCCGTCCCCGATCCTGACCGTCGTGCCGAGTATATCGGTGTCCACGCCGGACTGGATGCCAGTGAGGGGATTCGAATCCCCGTCGCTGTTGTCGAGGTCGCGGCTGTCGAGGAAGTCGCCGTCGCCATTGAAGTCGATCTGGACCTCGACCTGCATAACCGCGCCGTCGTCGTCGGTGGCCGTGCCGAACATGTTCACGAAGCCGCCGATCTTGTCGCCGTTTTTAGGCTGGGTCACGGATATCGTGGGTTTGTCGCCGTCGGTGTCGATGAAGAAGTACGGCCAATCGAGGGGATCGCCCACCTTGTACTCGGTCACGTTTCCGGAATTGTCGGTCGCGGCGAGGCGGAAGAAGACCTTCCAGAGCTTGCCGTCGGCGTTCACGTCCACGCCATAGGTCGCGGAAGCGTAGGTTTCCGCGTTGAGGGAGAAGTCCCAGGCGGAGAGCGTGGTGCCACGCGTCAAGCCCGCGACGGGGAGCTTGGTGGCCGGGTCTAGAATCTGGAGGGTTACGTCCGCGAGGCCGCTAAGGTCGTCAGCCGTGCCCGTCACCGAGACTAAGCCGTTTATATAGGCCGCATGGCTGGGGTAGTTGAGGCTTAGGGAAGGCGCGGTGGTGTCGATGGTTACCGCGCGGGTGATCGAGGCCTGCTTGCCGGCCCTGTCGGCAAGGACGAGATCCATGTAGAGAGTTCCGTCCTTCGATGCAGCGTCGATGGGGACAGACTGGCTGAAGACGCCGCCGGACACGGCCGGATTGAGGACCTGGTTGTGAAGTGGCGATCCCGTGTCGCTGTGGCGAAGGGTGATAGAAAGGGGATTCGCACCGAATCCGCCGCCGTCCGTCGCGGTGCCGGCGATGACGAGATTGCCTTCTTTCACCTTTGCGCCGGCGGCGGGTGTCGTGAGCGAGAGGGCTGGATTCTGGCTGTCGACGATGAAATAAGTCGGACCGATGGAGGCCGAAGCGCCGTTGCGGTCGGTCACCGTTATCGCAAGGTAGTGCTCCCCCTCAGCGAGACTCGCCCAGGTATACTCCCATGGACTGGTCGTGCCGCTCGGGCTTGTCGGGGTGAGTGTCGTGGCGCCGTCCAGGAGGACGCTTACCGCGCTCGCCATGAAGCCGTCGTCGTCGGAGATCGTGCCC
>ENA-UOWG01002444-UOWG01002444.1-activated-sludge-metagenome-genome-assembly--contig:-NODE-2444-length-15802-cov-4.816473_pt1 | contig 15802 bp, 13 predicted proteins | sample MGYA00238147_ERZ761563 | MGnify/ENA primary metagenome ERZ761563 (study PRJEB28884, sample SAMN05720216) | anaerobic digester metagenome | isolation source: active sludge of municipal... | reverse complement strand
TGGAGACGCCCGGGCATTCAAAAGGCTCTCTGTGCTTCTTTCTGAAGAAACCGGGCATCGTTTTTTCCGGAGATCATATACTCTCACATATCACCCCGAACGCATTTGTCATGCTGGATGACGATTTCGATTATCCCGTCAGAATGAGCCAGGCCGAATACTACCGCTCGCTGGAAATCATAGAAAAGCTGAAACCTTCGGTGGTCTGCCCGGCGCACGGGCCGCTCATCCAGGACCTTGACCGCATAACATCTCTTTACCGGAAAAGCTTTGCGCGAAGGCAGGAGCTGATACTGAAGATAATCCGATCAGGAAAGAACGACGTGTATTCGATCGCGCGGCGTCTTTTCCCCATCGTAGACCGGAAAATGCTCATTCTTGAGACGTATCTTATGGTTTCCGAGGTCTTCACCCATCTTCAGGTGCTGGAAGACGAAGGCAAAGTGTGCATGGAAAGACGTTCCGGACGGATTCTGGTGAGCATTCCCGGCTGACGAAATCGCCTGTTGACCCATTGCTACGGATTATGTCTCTAAATTTTTTATTGACTTTTCCCCAAAAAAATGTACAGATGATCGGTATTCGGGAGGATTATTATTCGCTGTTATCGTCAAAAACTTGACGTCCCGTAACAGAATACTATAATTGTCTTTTTCTGTAATTCCGACACTTCTTGAATGAAGTTTATATGAAATTTCGTCTGGGAAAAAAAAGGCAGAATGACGCGCTGAGCTTTTCTGAACTGTTTCCGGAAATTGTCAGGGAATACCAGCTTGAACAGTCGATTACCGTTGAATTGCTGTCAGGCTCATGGAACGATATAGCCGGTGAGATTATCTCCTCGCACAGCATGCCGGACAGGTTGTTCAAGCGGACCTTGTTTATCGCGGTTGATCATCCGGTATACAGCAATGAGCTGATGCTGATGAAGGATTCGATTATTCGAAAAATAGCGAGCCTTTTCGGAGAGGGCCTGATCGATACGATCAAGACTGAAGTGAAGAGGATCAACTGGCAGAGAAGCAAGCAGCAATGACTCACCGGCAGAACTGCGCTGAAGGATCATCTGGAAAGTTGAAAAATGTACATCCACATCGGTGACAGAGAGGTTATTTCCGATAAAAAATGCCTGGGCATTTTCAACGCTTCCTCGCTTAAAATGTCTCCTGAAAATTCGTGGATCACCGGTTCGCTCGGTCCCCTGGTCAAAACAGTCGCTCTTCTGGAAGACAATACCGTCCTGGGCAGCAGGGTAAGCCCGTTTACCGTGATCAAAAGAACTTCACTCGATAATGAAAAAGACCTGGTCTGGAGAAGAAAATGACAAAAAGTTATGATGCCGATAAAATTCAGGTGCTGGAAGGGCTCGAGGCCGTTCGCAAGAGGCCGGCGATGTATATCGGGTCGACCGATACAAACGGGCTTCATCATCTGGTCTATGAAGTTGTCGACAACTCGATAGATGAAGCGCTTGCCGGTTACTGCGACAGCATCACGGTGACCATTCACAAGGACGATTCGATCGAGGTGCTCGACAACGGACGCGGGATCCCGGTGGATCCGCATGCGACCTACAAGGTCTCGGCGCTCGAGGTGGTGCTCACCAAGCTTCATGCGGGCGGCAAGTTCGACAACGAGGCTTACAAGGTTTCGGGCGGCCTGCACGGCGTCGGAGTGAGCGTTGTCAACGCACTGTCGAAAAAGTTGACGGTGGTGGTCTACCGCAACAGCAAGGAATACAAGCAGACCTATGTCAGGGGAGTACCCGAGGCTCCGGTAAAGGCCGGCGGCACGTCACAAAAGACCGGGACACGCGTCCATTTCTGGCCCGATGACAAGATATTCGAGACCCTGGAATACAATTTCGATACTTTATCGAAGCGCCTCAGGGAGCTCGCTTTCCTCAACGCAGGCATAAAAATCGTGCTCAGGGATGAAAGGAAAAACGGCAAGGAGCATATTTTCCAGTTCAAGGGCGGGATCGTATCATTTGTACAGCACCTCAACGAGACGAAAAATCCGGTCGTAAAGAAGCCGATTTACTTTCATGCGAACAGGGACAAGGTGGATATCGAGATCGCCATCCAGTACATCGACACCTATACCGAGACGGTTTTCACCTACGCGAACAACATCAATACCCGCGAAGGAGGGACCCACCTCGCCGGATTCAAATCGGCCCTGACCAGGGTCCTGAACGACTTCCTGAAACGCGAGAAGCTTGACAAAAAGATGCCGCAGCTTTCGGGCGACGACGTGCGGGAGGGCCTTGTCGCCATAGTCAATGTCAAGATCCCGAATCCGCAGTTCGAAGGCCAGACCAAGATGAAGCTCGGCAACAACGAGGTCAAGGGCCTGGTCGAATCCGCCACCCATGAACAGCTGAGCTTTTATTTCGAGGAAAACCCGGGAGACGCACGCAAGATCATCGAAAAATGCATCCAGAGCGCCCGTGCCCGGATTGCGGCGAAAAAAGCTCGCGACCTGACCAGGAGAAAAAACGCGCTCGAGAATGACACTCTGCCCGGCAAGCTCGTGGACTGCAGCGAGAGGGACCCTTCGAAATGCGAGCTTTTCATCGTCGAGGGGGATTCGGCCGGCGGTTCGGCCAAGCAGGGCCGCGACAGGAATTTTCAGGCGATCCTGCCCCTGAAAGGAAAGATCCTGAATGTCGAAAAATCCAGGCTCGATAAAATTCTTTCAAACGAGGAGATCAAGACCATCATCACTGCGATAGGCACGGGCATCGGCGCGGAGGAGTTCGACATATCCAAGTCGAGATATCACAAGATCATAATAATGACTGACGCGGACGTGGACGGCGCACATATTCGGACTCTTCTTCTGACGTTTTTTTTCAGGTACATGCCCGACATCATAAACAACGGGCATCTCTACATCGCGCAGCCGCCTTTGTACAGCGTGAAGTCAGGAAAGGAAATGCTCTACGCCTACACCGACGAAGAGCGTGACGGCATCTTGAAAAAAATGGACAAGGCAAAGGCGAACGTGCAGCGCTACAAGGGCCTCGGCGAAATGAACCCCGAGCAGCTCTGGGAAACAACCATGGACCCGGGGAAAAGAACGATACTGCAGGTGAGCATCGATGACGATGTCGAGGCGGAGGAAGTCTTTTCGGTGCTCATGGGTGATGCGGTTGAGCCAAGAAGACAATTTATTGAAGAAAACGCCAGAAACGTGCAGAACCTCGACCTCTGATGACGGCTGTTTTTCTGCGTATCGTGAATCATTAATCTTTACTATTCGGAGCGGGCCGTGACCAAGAAAAAGGACATCAGCAATACAGAAAAAAAGGAGGGAGCCGAGCGCATTATCAATGTCGAGATAGAAGACCAGATGCGCAACGCCTACCTGGATTACGCGATGAGCGTCATCGTGGGCCGGGCCCTTCCCGACATCCGTGACGGTCTGAAGCCGGTTCATCGCAGAATTCTTCATGCCATGAACGAGCGGGCCTGGAGGAGCGACCGGCCGTATGTCAAGTCGGCCAAGATCGTCGGCGAGGTCATCGGTAATTTCCATCCGCACGGCGACACGGCGGTATACGACACCATGGTCAGGATGGCGCAGGAATTTTCGATGCGCATACCGATCATTGACGGACAGGGGAACTTCGGTTCCGTCGACGGAGACCCTCCTGCTGCATACAGGTACACAGAGGCAAGGCTCAACAGGCTCGCCGAGGAGCTTCTCCGCGACATCGACAAGGAAACCGTGGATTTCACCCCGAACTTCGACGATACCCGCAAGGAGCCGACCGTCCTTCCTTCGGCGTTCCCGAACCTGCTGGTCAACGGCTCGGAGGGAATCGCGGTCGGCATGGCCACCAAGATCCCGCCGCACAATCTCGGCGAGGTGATCGACGCCACGGTCGCGCTCATCGACAAGCCCGACATCACGGTCAGGCAGCTCATGAAATTCGTCAAGGGCCCGGATTTTCCGACCGGCGCGAGCATCATGGGCACGGACGGCATCATAAAGGCGTACACCTCCGGCAGGGGAAGCATTGTTATCAGGGGAAAATACGATATAGAGGAAACCAAAAAGGGCCGTGATGCGATCATTATAACCGAAATTCCCTACCAGGTAAACAAGGCGAACCTGATTACCAGGATCGCCGACCTCGTCAATGAGAAGATAATCGACGATATAGCCGAGCTCAGGGACGAGTCTGACCGAAACGGCATGCGCATAGTTATCGGCCTGAAAAAAGACGCCAACAGCAGCGTCATCATCAACCAGCTGTTCAAGCATACAGCCCTTCAGAGCACTTTCGGGGTCATCCTTCTTGCACTGATCGACGGCGTTCCGAAAATCCTGGACCTGAAGTCGGTCCTGTCCAGTTATGTGCTGCACCGAAAAACGGTCGTGAGGCGAAGGACGGAATATGAACTGAAGAAGGCCGAGGAAAGGGCCCATATACTCGAAGGACTAAAGATCGCCCTGGACAATATCGATGAGGTGATCAGCATCATCAGATCTTCTAAGGACCCCGACGAGGCCGGAAAGCGGCTCATCAAGAGGTTCAAGCTTTCAGAAATCCAGGCCAAGGCGATTCTCGACATGCGCCTCCAGAGGCTCACCAGCCTCGAGGTGAAAAAGATCGTCGAGGAACTCCAGGCCCTGCTCAAGCTCATCGAGGAGCTCAAATCCATCCTGAAAAGCGAAGTCAAGATACTGAACATCGTCAAAAAGGAGCTCGAGGAGATCAAATCGAAGTATGGCGACGAGCGCAGGACCGAGATCATCGCGGGAGGAGAGACTTCGACCGATTTCGACGTCGAGGACCTGATCGCTGAAGAAGACATGGTGGTCTCGGTCACCAATGACGGGTTCATCAGAAGGCTGCCGGTGGACACTTTCAAGAAGCAGCGGCGCGGCGGCAAGGGCGTCATCGGCATGTCGTCCAAGCGCGAGGACTTTATCAAGCTCATGGCGATTGCATCGACCCATGACACGATTTTCCTCTTTTCGAACAAGGGCAAGATTTTCGCGTTCAAGACCTACGAGATTGCGCTCGCGTCGAAAACCAGCAGGGGCAAATCCCTCAAGGGCCTGATCAATCTGGCTTCGGGCGAGGAAATAACCGCAATGTGCGCCATAGACAGCTTCGAGGACGACAAGTATCTGTGCATGGTGACAAAGAACGGCATCCTGAAAAAGACCGACATCAACGAGTTCGCCAATGCCAAGAAAGGCGGGATCATCGCGATAAATCTCAAGAAGGACGACGAACTGGTCGAGGTCAAGGTCGTCAACAAGGCTGACGACATCGTGCTTGCGTCACAGAAGGGACTCCTTCTAAGGACCAATCTCATGAAGATGCGGTCTATGGGCCGCACTGCCGCGGGGATCATCGGTATGAGGCTCGAAAAGAACGATTTCATTATCGGCCTTGACGTGGTCCAGTCGAATTCGTCGTTGTTCGTCATTTCGAACAAGGGATTCGGTAAAAGGGTCAATTACAACAGCTTTGCGGCAAAAGGGCGGGGCGGCAAGGGGATGGCGTATCTCAAGATAACCGACAAGATCGGTTCTGCGGTCGGGGTGCGTTCGGTCCTGCCTGAGGACGAGATCATCATCTCCTCGAAAAGCGGCATGACGATCAGGGTGGTGGCCAAGGACGTTTCACTGCAGGGCCGCAGCGCTTCCGGGGTCAAGCTGCTCGAGGTGGATGATGGAGACAGTGTGACCGAATTTGCCGTAATAACAGAAGAAAAATAACAGAGAATAACATCATGAGAAAATTACAGAACATTCTGGTCACAGGCGGCGCAGGATTCATCGGGTCCAATTTTATCAGGAACCTGCTCGGTGAGAAGGATTTCGAAGGCAGGGTCATCAACCTGGATAAGCTCACCTATGCGGGCAACCTGGAAAACCTGAAGGACGTAGAGAAAAACCACGGCGGGAAGCGGTATTTTTTCGTGCGGGCCGACATATGCGACAGCGATGCGGTGAACAGGGTTTTCCGCGAGCATGATATCGACACCGTGGTCCATTTCGCTGCCGAATCCCATGTCGATCGCTCGATACACGGTCCGGCCGAATTCATCAAGACGAATTTCATGGGCACCTTCATCCTGCTCGAGGCCGCGCGCTCATGCTGGCAGGGCAAGGAAGGCGCGCACTTCCACCATATCAGCACCGACGAGGTGTACGGCTCCCTCGGAGAAACAGGATACTTTTTTGAAAACACTCCTTATGATCCGCGCAGCCCGTACTCGGCGTCGAAAGCCTCGTCCGATCACCTGGTGAACGCATACTGCCACACCTACAATCTGTCGGTGACCATTTCGAACTGCTCGAACAATTACGGGCCGTACCAGTTTCCCGAGAAGCTGATCCCCCTCATGATCAGCAACATCAGGGAGGAGAAAAACCTCCCGGTGTACGGCGACGGCAGGAACATCCGGGACTGGCTCCATGTCGACGACCATAACAGCGCGGTCTGGGCCATACTGACAAAGGGTAAATCGGGCGAGACCTATAATATCGGCGGCGAGAACGAGTGGGAGAATATAAAGCTCGTCCATGTCCTGTGCGAGAAGATGGCCGGGTTCCTGGGCAAGGAGAAGGAATACTACAAGAAGCTCATCAGCTACGTGAAGGACCGGGCCGGACACGACCGCCGTTACGCGATCAACTGCGACAAGATAAAGAAGGAGCTCGGCTGGAAACAGTCATATGATTTCAACAGCGGCCTGGACATGACCATAAAATGGTATCTCGAAAATGCCGTCTGGATAGCCAATGTCAAATCAGGCGAATACCAGAAATGGATGGAGAAGAATTACGGAACGCGGGCATGAATCACGATGCCGATGTTTTTCCCCTGAAAGATTCCACCCCGTACTTGATTGCCGCATACAACAGAATCCCGCAAATATTGGCGAGCATGTCAAGAGGCGAAAATTTCCGGTAGGGCAGAAGAAACTGGATGGCCTCGATGAAAAGCCCGAAGAGAACCAGGCATATCCCAATGGAAACAAACGGCTTTTCGTACGCCCTGTCCCCGAGGTATGAAAGGACGAGAAAGGCCGCGAAATGGTTCAGCTTGTCGCTCATATGACGGGCGAGCTTCACACCCTGCGGGGTCACCGCCAGAGCCATTATAACGGTAATGGCTGACCAGAAAGCTATTTGATACAATCTTTTCTTCATATATTGTCCGGTATATCGTTCGTGAGATAATAACTCAATATGGCACAATTATGTCGTCAAGCCTCTTTTTTACCTGGCGAAAGAATCAGGCAGTATGTCATATTTTCCCGATGCATTCCAGTAGCTGAACCCGCTGCATCCGCTTTCAACCGCTCCCCTCATCTGGCTGGTGATGTATCCCGGGCCCCAGTTCGGCGACAGAAGCTTGAATGCCTGAAGATACGGCCTGATCACGGCCGATCCGGCGATAACATGGGCCCGAATCCCCCCGTCATATACAAGACGATAGGTTTTATCATCACCTTTGAATTTTGCATAGAACCTGCTCCCGAAGTGGGAAGGATAAACCATGGGGCAGATGACATCCGCATGGCGGGCGAATTCCTCCATGTCCTGGCCTATCGTGTTGCCGAACCGGTACCACGAATTGAAGCCGTAGATGTCGGCCGAAATGGGCTTTTCGAGCCTCGCGCGTGCGGCGTAGAGGAAATCGGCCAGCGTCTCGGATTTATACGAGTCGTCGAATTTTCTGTGTGAATACACGCACCGGTCGATCGGCCCGTCGGAAGGGAACCGGATGTAATCGAACTGGATTTCGTCGAATCCCAAATCTTCAAGGTCTGATGCGAGATCGATGTTGTAATCGTGGACGAATGTTGAGTGCGGATCGACCCAGAACTCACCTCTGGACCCCTTCCAGGGAAGACCCGTATCCCGGTCCATGATCGCGTACCTGCCTTTGTATGCCTGATACAGCTCGCGGTCTTTGAACACGACGATGCGGGCGATGGCGTAAATTTCGTTTTTCTTCAGTTTTTTCAGGATGTCGGACACTGGCAGGGGCTTTCGTGCTGATCCGATTTCGGCGGCAGTGATGTTTTTTGTCGGGAAATAAACGCAGCCGAAATCGTCCTTCATGTCTATGACGATCGAGTTGAATCCGGATTTTTTTATGATCCGTATGAGCGAATCGAGCTTTGCGCGCACCGCCGGGACGCTTGCATAAATCGCCTTTCTGTCCAGGGATTCAGCATGGGGCGTTTTGATCTTCCTTTGATTCCAGCTTGAAGGATAATAAACCCGGAAGACTTTTTTATCCGCATAAGCAATGGCAAAGAGCGATGATCGGTTGATGGGCGGTTCGTCCGGATATTTCCCGGCATTCGACCATGTATCTGAACCGGTTTTGTATAATGAACCACCGATCGAGGCAATGAGAGAACCGCCGTCGCCGGAAATCGAGTCGACCCGGTAGAATCTGTTTTTTGCATCGGGTTTAAGCTCTTCTTTCCATGAAGAGCCGTTTCGGCATGAGTAAAGCCCTTTGCCGCAGGCAAATCCGGCATAGAATCTTGCAGGTCTGTTTGAATCGATGCAGAGGGACGTCACTTCGTCATAAAAATGCAGGCCGGCAGAATAGGGCTCGTAAGGGAGACCGGAGTTGATTTGTCTGAAATTCCCGCCGGTTGAAATGAATATTCCCGCGAAGGATGTGCCTGCCAGAACGGTATTCCCGTTTACGGCGAGCGAGGTGATATAGCACCTGGAGTTGATCCCGGGACGCGGCATAGGGCGCCATGTATCTCCGCGGTCGTATGATTCATACAGGTCGTGTTTTGTCGCGCACAGGATTCGGAAAGGGTTCTGCGAATCCGCGGCGAAAGCCGATATCTTCCTGTATGCCTGAGGCCTCCTGTACATGCTCCGCGTCCTGAAAAGGGGGGATGACGCATCCTGCCAGGAATCCGCCTCGGGGTCGAGCCTGAACAGGCCGTGAGCGCCGGTTGCGAGATACGCGTATCCGCCCTGAGCCGGGCTCGCGTAGATGCCGGCAGGCTCGATTTCGTCGGGCAGCCCGTCCATGATTTCATCCCAGCCGTCGTCTTTGCTCCACCTGTACACCGAACCGTCGTTGCTGATCGCATACCGGTGCGCCGCGCTGGAATCTTTTCCGTGACCGGCGGGCATAATAAGCATAAATGGGACGAGAAGTAATAAATTAAATGCAATCAGAGACAGGCGGATGGATTTTTTTTCGTGGAGTCTGATCACCTGCACAGCATTCCTGATTCGATCTTTTCGCTGAACATTTCCTGGTTGAGTATGATATACGAGTATCCCTGCTCGGTCAGGAAAAGCTGCCTGTTGTGGGCGAAGCGTTCTTCGACCGTGTTGGAGCTGATTATCGTGTAGAAATACGCGCGGTTCTCGTTTTTTTTCGGGCGCAGTATCCTGCCGAGCCGTTGAGCTTCCTCCTGGCGGGAGCCGAATGTCCCTGAAACCTGGATCGCCACATTGGCGTCGGGCAGGTCGATCGAGAAGTTGGCGACTTTTGAGACGACGAGTATCTTGAGCTCGTCGTGCTTGAATTTTTTGTACAGGTCTTCCCTCTCCGAAACGGGCGTTGATCCGGTGATCAGCGGGAGCCTGAACCTTTCGGCGAGCTCCTTCAGCTGGGAAATATACTGGCCTATGATAAGGATATTCGCGCCCTGGTGGGTCTCGATTATACGGCCCACGATGTCGAGCTTGAGCGGGTTCTCGGATGCTATGCGGAACTTGTCACGGTCTTTGGAGACCGAATACGGAAGCCTCATGTCTTCGGGCAGGTCTATCCGGACTTCGGTGCAGAGCGCCTCCGCGATCCACTGTGATTTCTCGAGTATTTTCCAGGGCATGTCGAACTTTTTCGGGCCGATGAGGCTGAACACGTCGGTCTCCATGCCGTCCTCCCTTATCAGTGTAGCGGTGAGGCCGAGGCGGCGCTTGGACTGGATCTCGGATGTCATCCTGAACACGGGCGCGGGGAGCAGGTGCACCTCGTCGTATATTATCAGGCCCCAGTTTTTCTTGTTGAATATGTCGAAGTGGACGAAGGGCCCGCTCTTGTTTTTGCGGTATGTCAGGATGTTGTAGGTCGCGATGGTTATGGGCTTGATTTCTTTCTTTTCTCCGGAGAATTCACCGATCATGTCCGGGGTTATGGTGGTTTTGTCGATCAGCTCGTCTTTCCACTGGCGCAGGGCGATAGTGTTGGTCACGAGGATGAGGGTTTCGGTTTTCAGCATGGACATGATCGCGATGCCGACGATTGTTTTTCCGGCGCCGCAGGGAAGCACGACGATGCCGCTTCCTCCCTCGGACCCCCCGCCGCGGTAGAAGGCGTTGACCGCGCTCTGTTGGTAGTCGCGGATGATGAAAGGAAGTCCTCCCTGAATGGTGTCCTGGAGGACGATTTCACAGGGGTCGCCCTCCTCGTATCCTGCAAGGTCTTCGACCGGGAACCCCATTTTGATCAGGGTCTGTTTGATGTGGCCGCGGTACATTTTTTTGATGATGACGGATTTCTCGTCGACCGGGGCCTCGATGTAGGCCTGCATTTTTTTGTTGTGAAGGATTTCCTTGAGGAGAATGGAGTCTTCGGAACACAGATAGATATTGCCATCAAGGGCTATGAGCTTCAGCAAACCGTATCTGAGCATCTGCTCCTTGATGGTGGTGATCACCACCTCAGGGATATCGTACCGGGAATATACTTTCAGATTGTCAATGATGTCTTTGTACGTGCGGCCGGATGCCGCTGCGTTCCACAAGGACAGGGGCGTGATCCGGTATGTGTGAATATGCTCGGGGCTTTTCTCGAGCTCCGCAAACGGGGATATCGAATCGCGGGCGTCCTCAAACTGCGGATTGTCAACTTCAAGAAGAATCGTGTTGTCGCTCTGTACAATTACTGGTTTTATCATCGGCCATTCCAAGGCAAGCTTATTTGATTGAGGAAACACAGTTTTTAAGCAAGGGGGGTGATTTTGTCAAGACATTAATTACGATGGGAGCAGGGGGTTTTTGAACGGGCAAGCCTCCTGAACTGGAGGCCTGCCCATGTGGTTCTTACTTAACCAGCTTTGCAAGCCGCGTCTGGACTTCCTGGGCTTCTTTTACAATCCTTTCGATGACCTGTTTTACCGTGGGCGTATCATGAATGATGCCGGTAATCTGGCCGAGGGGAAGGATTCCCTTGACATTGTCCCCGTCCATGGTGCCCACTTCAAAGGCTCTGAATCCGATCGCCATGCGCGCCATTTTGATCGAATTTTTAGGTCCTGACATGAGGATGTACAGGGCAAGCTTGAGCCAGGGCAGGCCGAGGAGCCTGGTGATCTGTCTCGACCTTATCATGGCGCTCAGGGGATTCAGTTTCTTTTTCATGAGCCTGCGGGAGCCCGGAGCGTCCATCATCCTTGCGGGGAGGCCGTCGAATTTGTCGGTGTAGATGGTGTCATAGGGCGTTTTTTCGATGCTCATCTTTTTCTGGGCTTCGTGCACCGGGCTCTCTTTGGTGTTCATAAAGCGCGTTCCCATGGAGATCCCTTCTGCGCCCAAAGCGAGAGCGGCCATGAGCCCACGGCCGTCGGCGAAACCGCCGGCTGCGATCACCGGTATCTTGACGTTTTCGGCGATATGGGGCACCAGGGCGAGCGAGGTGACGTCGCCGCCGTGGCCTGCAGCCTCATGGCCGGTGACGATGAGGGCGTCCGCGCCGTCTTTTTCAGCAGCTTTAGCGTGCTTAAGGGTGGTTACCGTTGCGACGACCTTGCCGCCGTACGCATGAACCGCCTTGCAGATCCAGTCTCCCTTGCCGAGCGCGTAGTTGACGACAGGCACTTTTTCTTCAATTATGACTTTCGCGTTTTTTTCGGATCCGGGGAAATACAGGGTGACGTTCGCGGCAAAGGGCTTTTTCGTGAGTTTTTTGGTTCTCTGTATGTAGTCCCTCGTCTGCTCCGGCTTAAGTACTCCGGTTGCGAGTATCCCGAGGCCGCCGGCTTCGGCCACCGGCGCAACCAGTTCGGGCGTGCTGATCCAGCTCATTCCCGAAAGCACGATGGGATGCTTGATCCCGAAAAGTTCAGTTATTTTTGTTTTCATGTGGGTCTCCTCTTGGGTGAAATTATACGGCTCTTTCCTGAATGTTGGGAACAGCCCCCTAAATCCCCCCGAGGGGGACTTTGAGTTTTTTTCAATAATAGGACCGGAAGGGATATTGTCCAGTTAAATTTTTTACTGTGATGTCACCGTTTGGAGTCAGTCGATGGTAATATGCTTGATGCGGTTCTTGCCTTCGTTTTTAGCCAAGTACATCTGGGAATCAGCCGTGCTTATCAGTTCGTCAATGTCGAGGGGAGGCCGATTGAATGTCACGAGACCTATGCTGCAGGTTATGGGCCAGCCGTGGCGGCTGGAAGTCTGGAAAAGGTTTCTTTTCAATTTCTTGATTACTGTCTGTGCGGTCGTTTCATCTGTTTCAAGGAAAAGAATCGCGAATTCGTCTCCTCCGATGCGGGCCATGATGTCGATTTCGCGGCCGCTTGAAGATAATTTCCCGGCGATATGCTTCAGAAGCGCGTCGCCTTCGGAATGACCGCATGAGTCGTTGACGTCCTTGAAGTTGTCGAGGTCGATATAGGCGATGGACAGTGATTTGAGGAACCTTCTCATCCTCTTTATTTCGGCACCGGCCATTGAAAAAAATGCGCGCCGGTTTAGCAGGCCGGTCAGGTGATCGCGCAGGGCGAGTTCTTCCTGGTTTTTCAGGCAGGATATGAGATATACGATGAATAGAAAAATGATGAGCCTTGCGCATGAATTGACAAACGGTGCGAATTTATAAGTGAACTGATCGATAATCAGCAAGTCTGCCATGAGCCATGAAAGCGCGGAGAACGCAGAAAAGAAAACAGCATACCATTTTCCGACAAAAACCGAGACTGTCAGAATGGGAAGTACATACAGCAAAGTGAGCGTGATGTCCGGGCCTGTTATGTAGCGGATACAGCTTATCAATAAAGCCATTATGATCGCGGAAATGAAAATGAAAATCCTTAAGAGAGGGCTGAAAGATGTATTTCCCCATGCCATAACGCCTTTCCATTAAGAAAATGTAAGTGTAATATTCTGCAATCCGGTCAACTATACTTTAAATAAATATTGATTCTGGTTTAAGTCAAAATAAAGAAAGAAATGCAGGATTTAGCAAGGCGTGACTATAATAAATCTGCAAAGGTGGTTTTTTCAAGCTTGTCCGATATGTAATCACGAATGTCCTTGAACACCGAAATGAGCATGCTGTTTTGCTCGATGGGCGTGCTGTCATAAAAGTAGACGCTGACGGATTCTACCGGAGCAAGCGCGCCGTCCATCAGGCGGATTATTTCGGCCAAGTTTATTTCCGATGGTTTTTTCGCCAGCATGTATCCGCCCTCGGGCCCTCGCCTGCTTTTCACATATCCGGCGTTTTTAAGCGAAAGCAGTATCTGTTCCAGAAATTTTTTTGGTATGCTTTTTCTTTTTGATATTTCTTCAATTTTAACAATACTTTCGCCGGAATTTTCTGCGAGATCGATCAGAGCAAGGCAGGCGTATTCGCTTTTTAGGGATAACTTCATGACTGATATTTTCTTCTTTTTTTCATAGAATTGCTGAATTATAGTTGGCTGAAGGGCCAAACCCTTTGCCCGCCGGTTGTATCCCATATTTCAGGATTAAGCGTGCGAGACTCGGTATCGCAGTTATGACATTAATTGTGCCGCTATAAATAATAAATGTCAATTATAAATGAAAAAATTGTTTACATAATTTATCAGCAAGAATGAATATTTATTATATGATGTTCCGGGTCGGTCGTTAACTGCTAATCGCAATTGAAGGATATATATTTGAGGATAACGAATAGTTTTTCAAGTTCCGCTATTGCATTCCTGATTATTTTTCCGTCTGTAATCGTTACTGCATCAGCATATTTCTTTATCGGAAGTATGGTTGCTTCAGCGATAACCGGGTTGATCAATGCAGCGGCTGTTTCATCGGCAATTTTAATCATTAAAAACCGCAGATTCAAATCCTCATCTGAGAAATCAGCTTCGTTTGTTCTCTGGTTCACGGGACTTTCAGGATCCGGTAAAACCACTCTGGCAAAGGCACTGAAGGATCTGTTGACCGGGAAGGGATTGGCGGTCGAGCTGCTTGACGGTGATGAGGTCAGGTCTTTATTCCCGAATACGGGTTTCACCAGGGAGGAGCGGAACAGCCATATCATGAGGGTGGGCCACATCGCGTCTCTGCTGGAAAAAAACGGGATAATCGTGCTCACCTCGTTGATATCCCCGTACAGGGAGTCAAGAGACAGGGTAAGAAAGATGTGCGGGAACTTCATAGAAGTTCATGTCGCAACTTCCCTCGAGGAATGCATGAAGAGGGATGTCAAGGGCCTGTATGAAAAAGCGGGAAGGGGGGACATCAAGAATTTTACCGGGCTCGATGATCCGTATGAAATCCCACTGAAACCCGACATAACGGTGAATACCGAGAATCGGACAGTCCCGGATGCAATGCAGTTTGTACTGAGTGAAATAAACAGAATAACGGGATTAAAACTATAAGGGTGCGGAAATGGACCATCTCGACAGGCTTGAAAACATCGGCGTTCACATATTGCGCGAGGCTTACGCCAGCTTTAAAAACCTATGCATGCTCTGGTCGATCGGAAAGGATTCGACCGTGCTGCTGTGGCTTGCCAGAAAGGCCTTTTTCGGCCACGTGCCGTTTCCCCTGGTGCACATCGATACGCACTACAAGATACCTGAAATGATTGAATACCGGGACCGCCTTGCCAGGGAGTGGAAGCTCACCATGGTCGTAGGCGAGAACCGGGACGCGCTGGACAACAAGCAGACATTCCCGGACGGGAACGCCGATCGCCTGACCTGCTGCAAGAAGCTCAAGACCGAGGCCCTGGTCAACACCCTGAACGGTTCCTGGAAGCGATACCGGATGAACCATGCAACGGGCGGGTATGAAATCGATAAAAACACCGAGCCCTATACCGGCGTAATCGTCGGAGCCCGCGCGGACGAGGAAGGCTCCCGGTCGAAAGAGCGCTATTTTTCACCGAGGGACAACCGCAGCGAATGGGACATCGGCGACCAGCCGCCCGAGTTCTGGAACCAGTTCAAGACCGATTTCGCTCCCGGGACTCACGTGCGCGTGCATCCGCTCCTCGACTGGACCGAGCTGAACATATGGGAATACATCGAGCGCGAAAGCATCCCCACCGTGTCGCTGTATTACGATCACGGCAACGGTAAGCGCTATCGCTCGCTGGGATGCGGGCCGTGCACCAATCCCATCGATTCGACGTCGAAAAATGTGCGCGACATCATCAACGAGCTAAAAAGCGGCAAGCTGAAAAACATCGCCGAGCGTTCGGGAAGGGCGCAGGACAAGGACGACGGCGGCGGACTGGAGACCCTGCGCAGAGAGGGATACATGTAATGGACATCGTAATTGTCGGACACGTCGACCACGGTAAGAGCACGGTGATCGGGAGGCTCCTGGCCGATACCGGTTCACTGCCAGAAGGGAAACTGGAGCAGGTAAAGGAAAATTGCGAGCGCAACTCGAAGCCGTTCGAGTATGCCTTTCTCATCGACGCCCTCAAGGATGAGCAGGCCCAGGGGATAACGATCGATTCTGCGCGCGTTTTTTTCAAATCCCCGAAGAGGGACTACATCATCATCGACGCTCCGGGCCACATCGAGTTTCTGAAAAATATGGTGTC
>ENA-UOWG01002443-UOWG01002443.1-activated-sludge-metagenome-genome-assembly--contig:-NODE-2443-length-15808-cov-7.936964_pt1 | contig 15808 bp, 38 predicted proteins | sample MGYA00238147_ERZ761563 | MGnify/ENA primary metagenome ERZ761563 (study PRJEB28884, sample SAMN05720216) | anaerobic digester metagenome | isolation source: active sludge of municipal... | reverse complement strand
CAGGCGGCGCCTCTCCCGCCTGCGGGCTGCCTTGTTCTCCTTATCAGGTGATATCATATAATCTATTATGGGCTGCAGTACTATATAAGTTTTATGCCTGAGTTTAAAGGAGTTTTAGCCTTGTTCTAGGGACTCTCATGTGTACAAAGCAGTCATCAGCCTGTTCTTCCCGGCTAAGCTCTACTCTTGTAGTAGCTACCAGACTATCTCCTTGGTACTTCTCTGCGTATAATGTACAAAGGCTCTCATATTCTGCCTTGGTTATGTCCCGGCAGAGAAAACACACACCGAGAAAGTGGATAGTAAGTCTAAAGTAGTCCTTCTTGTCAAAGCCACCAGTCCCCTTTATAGCAGCTTCACGTACTTTCTCACAGTGTTGGACGACTTCGTCAAGGATCATGCTTATCCCAACCCATCATCAACATAACCCCAAAATACCAGATTAATACCCCTTCAACAGCAATAATCCAAGAACATAAACTGGGGAAGCACAAGAAAACTTCTGTGGTAGAGGCTGGACAACCATACCCACTATACCCTATGCAAACATTACTTATAGTGACCGGGTCTAGGAGCCAGGAAATGATGAAATCAATCAGCATACAGGGATCCATGGTATTACCTCCCACTATTCTCAATCTGGTCTAAAAGCTTATGTATTCTCTCTGCTCCATGCCCAGTAACATAGAGTAGAAGATTGGGATCATCCAGTTCAGTGGGTAAGGGCCTAGGAACAAGGCTCCTGATCTCCTCAATCTCTGCCTTAGTAATCTGCATGACCTTGCCCCCCTTCTGCAAGTGGCTCACAGAATCCACCTCAGCTTTTTACCCTTAAGATGAACGGTAACATCATCTGTGGAGTAGGTACTCTGATCATTCTGCTGGTGGAACTCAATCCTATGGGTTACACGCTTGACAAATCCTCCATATAAAGCCCCATCATGCATCTTCTTGTAAAAGTTCACGTATTCCCCAACTCTTGGTACAGGCCCCTGATAGTTGGGGAACGTCTCTGACCCATGCTTAGAAACAAGAGTCAGTGCTACTGTGGTGTTTTGTCTACCCGGCATTCTATCTCTCCATGGTGGTTTACTAGCATTCTCCCACAAGACCCGCAGAATACTGCCTTACTGGGGATGATGTCTCTCCCATTATCGTAGGGCTCACCGTTAACATGGGGCTTCTTCTTACCCCTACACCCACAGGAGCAAATTAGCTTCTCAACTCCTGTGTATGTCTGGTGGTATAGAGTCATATAGCCCCCTTGCCCAGCTGCATGATGGGAATCCTACTGTGGTCAGATGTATCATACCCAGAGGTGTAATCTGAGCAGAGGTGAAACTCAGCACCACACTTGTGACAATGTACAATGGCATCTGCCACATATGCCCCGCCGCCAGTCATACACTGTTTAGCAGACTTCAGTGTGACAAACTGGAGGGGGTGGTCACATCTGCCTGGATTCTCCATGAGGGTGTCCATGCTACATTCACCTGCGTTTCACTAGCCCAACAAGCTGGGTAAGGAGCTTGTTCTGCTCCCTGAGTAGCTCATTAGTCTCCTCTTGAGTAGTATTCAACTCTGCCAGGAGATGAGCCTCTTTCGTGTCTGTGGGGTATACTTGAGTGTGGTCCATTATACTTCATTCCTTCTTGTTTTTACGGGATTTCTTGGAGAGCAGTGCAATCATGGCTTCATTCTTGCTCTTTGTAGCTGCAGCTCTCTCCGTTGAGGATACTTCGTACCCTGAGGCTATAAGCAGCTTCATAACCTCTACCTTGCCATTCTTAGTGTAGTATTTTCCCCAGTCTTCCCACTTGATGTGCTTGAAGGTTTCTTCCTTGTCCTTTGACAGGAAATACTCCATGAGCTTGGGGGACATGTATCCTGGCCATACTCTAAGAAGAATATTGGCCGCTGGCTCCTTAATCCTTTCTGTGAGAACAATGTGCTCAACGATGGATAGTGGAAGATGGTAGCTGTTCCTGTGAAGAATGCACCCGAAAGTTTCATCTGATATTAGGTTATCCTCAATACACTTGAAGTAGAACTGCTCCCTAGCATCTTTTCCATCACTTAAGTCGAAGTCTAGGAATTCCATGATTGCTGATCCTGCTAAATCATGGTGTCCATTTGTAATCAGATACTGGACAAGGGTCCTGGAAGCCGGCTGAGGCGGAGTGTTTACAGTAATACTCCCATGAAATTCCAGTCCAGCATTGAAGTAAATCTCCAGGGCATTGATGTCGGAATGAGCCACAGCTGATGAGACGTAGCTATCAATGCTGTATCCACACCCTGAGCCGTAGGTAGAAAGCTTGGGATACGCTTTGAACAACCTGAACAGCTCAGTGAGGTCTTTGTATTTCCCCTGTTCTCTCAGCTTTACAAGCATGTAGTGCAGCCCAAGCATGAACTGCTCCTGGTTTAAAGCCTGTTTGGTAACACTGCTCTGAACCTTGAGTACCGCTTCAATCCTGTCATACTCCCCAGATCTGACCAGCCTGTAGGCTGCCTCGCGTGGTAGAGACAGGATCTTATCAACACTCTGAAGCATCTTCTGGAAATCATCCTCATGGACCATGTCAATGATATTCTCGTAGGGGTCACGGTCAATACTGGGCTTGAATCCGAGAGACATGGCTTTCTGAACCAGGGCATCTTGTTTAGCTACCCTAAGAGCATTGGCCACTTCAGCAAGCATCCCAGGGAGAACAAGGTGGTTACTGAGAATATGGCCAACGAGTGCCCAGTTAGATGCTTTTACTGCAATCATGAGGTTCAGGCCATTTCCATCATTGAATTCCCCATAGACAGCGTCGAACACCTCTGGGGTACCACTCTTGAGAGCAATGGAAAGGGCATCACAGAAGTGTAAGTGGTAGGTCTTCCGGATATACTCCCTATCTTCATTAGCCATATCGGGCTCTATGCTCTTCCAGAACTCCCTGATGATATAGTAGAACTGGGCATTGTGAGAAGTAACAGCCTTGGAGACAATCTCTTCTGATGTGCTGTAACTGATGTCCAGCCTAGGGAGAATCTGCTTGAGTAACTCTGCGTCGTTTACCTCAATAGCTACTCTTGCAGCCTTAGCCTGGAACTTGATGCCGGTCTCATGAATGCATCGCCTCAGGAGATAAGCCGAAGCCTTGTCACGAATGTTGTCCCCGTCTCCCCCGTGCCACTGTACTGAGTCGTCCCATTTCAGAAAAGATGAGTCCATGGTCCTCGTCATAGCAAGGAGCACCTTCTGCTCCTCGTTATAAACCCCTGTACTGTCCTGTGTCATGTTTGATCACACTAGTATGGGCTGCGCTGGTATATAAGGATAATCAAGTTTTTTCCTAAACAAGGCCAACAACTACTGTGTATCCCGTAGTTTCACCATGATAAGTGGTGCTTGGAACAATTACAATCACCTGTTGGTCCTTGTGTACAGAGAGATATGCTGATAAAGTCTCAGCTAATACCCTGCTCTTACCCTCTCCTGAATAGTCTCTGACATTAAGGTGAAGAACACCATTACCACAATCTTCAAACTCTACCATGTCTGCCCTCTCTGCTTCTTCGCATTATCTCAAGACTTACCCTGTCTTTTAAAGTCTTAATGTCTGCTAGGTGGGCCATCCAGAGTTTAGCTCCCAAATTTTCCTTCCCATTGTGGGAAATTCTCCTAAACTTTGGGTCCTCTCTCATCTCCAGGGAAAAGAGTCTCTGAACATACCTGAAATTTTTATTGTCGTTGTAAGAAAGATCCATGATGAACTGTAAAAATGCCCTCTCCTCCTTAAGTTCCTCTATGGTAAATTGGGTCTCGTCCAGTGAGATAGGGATATAACAGCCAGCATCATCTGAAACTATCATGATAGGTACCTACCTCATTGTTTCTTTGAGAGGGACATCCTTTGATGGGATAAGTCTACCCTTATACCACTGAACTTCTGGTTGATGATTCAGATCATCCAGTGCTTTTCCTTGTTTTTCTTTCTTGGTCTTTCTACTCTTGAAGCTCATTGCCTAACCCCTATGTGGAGCCATCTTTCTCATGTGGTCTCGGGTCTCCACCTCAATAAGTAGCCAGTGCCGGCCATCGCAAGGAACCCAGTTATCCTTAAGATAAATAGGCCCGCCATAGAGATTGATCTTGTTGACTCCGACAACATCTCTGTTATCACGCAGCCTCTGGAGAATTTCAGCAAAGCATCGCTTATTTATGCGGTATTTTCCCCATAGACGCTGCCTGAATGTAACAACATCAATTCCAACTGCAACATACCCCGGAATACCAAGAGCCATCTCGTTGGCTATCTCGTCATAAGTCTCAGAAAAAATCTGGGACTCCTCCATCAGAGTCATCAGTGCCTGCAGTCACACTCTTCCAGGTCTTCCACCACAGGAACATATGCTGTCCCGAGTCTTCTATGGCTCATCCTAAGGGCCCCCCGGATGACCTCGATCAGCTGGGCCTCCTGTGGATTCTTCTCTCGGATGAGACCTTCTACATCATACACTGAGTTATCCTGGTTTATGATGACTAGCGTGTCATTATCATCGCGAAGGTCCATAATACCCAGCAGCCGACCGGTCTTCTTCAGATGGGTCTTGATCGCCTCGACTACGGCCTCATCTGCCTCGTCTCCATTGTCATCGAAGACTTCCATGAAGGGAGTGACATCACCCTCTTCAGTAATAATCACGGTAACTTCTTCTATCTCCATATGCTTTCTCCTATACAATCACTTATCTTTAAGTAATTGCTTAAAATCCTTTCTAAGTTCAGCCACATCGGCACAGAGCTGCTTAATCTCTGGGTTGGCATTCTGGTTCATGTGAGAAGTAATTCTGTTCCAGACTGCATATTTCTCAGCTATATATCCGGTTACTGTGCATAGAGCTATAATAAATACCCCGATTACCGGTATCATCCAAAGGGGTACATAAATACCCTTGACAGTAATCATAGTAATAATAGCTACTCCAAAGTTGATCATACTAAAAAATACGCCCAGGGTACTAAAGCCCCAGCCAAACCAGACATATATTGGAATAATTCTATCAATAATTGTCATCTACACATAGACTCCTAAGTTTTATCTTTATTTATAGAGATTTACGCTTATGGGATTAACCCAAGGAGTATCTAGGGCACCCGAAAAGCCAGATTAAAAATCTACCCCACCTTCCAGTATAGTTAGCACCCACCCAGCAGCCAGTAGGATCTCGGCTGGGCTGGTAATGTCTGCATGTATCACAGATCCCCATGTCTACTCTACATCCTTGGGTGGAAATTACCCTTATTCATAGGTGGGGAACCCCGGAATTTAAAAGTAGTTTTCTTATGCGTGAGAGGAGATTCGAACTCCCGGTGTTTCCTCGTACTGGATTCTAAGTCCAGCCCCTTCAACCAAGCTTGGGTACCCACGCCTAAGTTCTCTTGGGGTAAAACAGCAAGAAAGGCAATAACATCTGAATATTCCACTTCTTCCCCTCGTCCTGTAGAGCGAGTATGTATTGATACTGCACTGGGTTCATAGGGGTGATGCTGCGTTTCTTTGCCATATTACCAATACTCTATGAGGAGCAACTCTATTTAAATCTACCTAAATACTTAGGCATGGGAATGTCCGGATTTGAACCGGAAATGTTTCCTCGTAACAGATCTTAAGTCTGCTGCGTTCAGCCGTTTCGCCACATCCCCCCGATGAGAGAAGCCAGATTTGAACTGGCGCCGTTTCCTTGTCCAGCATCTCGAGCTGGTGGAGTCAACCAGGCTGTCCCATTCTCTCTGACGCTCAGGGCAGGAATTGAACCTGCAACCCGTTTCCGGGCGACGGTTTTCAGGACCGTTTAGCGCACCGCACTACCCACCTGAGCAAACGCCTGGGAACAGAATCGAACTGTTGAAGCCGTGTTAAAGCTTGCGAGGTTAGCAACCTCGTGGGTTAGACCAAACTCCCCCACCCAGGCATCAGGATATTTAAGAACAATACAACTGCTTAACTACTAAGCAGTAGCAGCGAGGACAAACTCGATAGAGAATAGACTGATAAATAGTTGTCTCTCGTCATGATAAAGAGTATGGGGTGTAAAAGTATATAAAATCAGCTCAGCATCCTCCAGACCCCGAACTGGCCTTCCCCTCAAAGACTATGCGGTCTAAGAAGTGATTTTTGGGAGTAAGTATATGGGTCTCAGGTGTTGGAGAGTTGCCTGACCAGAAATATGCAGTCCAATTCCCAGAGGTTAAATTTACTGGAATGGTAGTACCATCCGGATACACGCTGACTTTAAAAATCTCTGGCCCCTTGGCAGTATAATTTACCAAGTCTGGGTCGATGGAGGTATTCGCTATCATGATATATGGTTCTATCTTAGAAGGATGATGAACAATAAAAGTAACAAATCCAAAATCCATTTCTGGCTGTTCAATTCGCTGAGTCTGATCCAAAACTTTATAGGCATACCCGGCAGACACAGGTGCTACCGTTACCCATAGGCATAGCAGAAGCATAGTTATGCTGAGAAACTTCATAGACGTCCCCTTTCATGGCATTCGAGCCAGATACAAAAGGATCTGTGGGGAGTTATGGCTATAAAAGATTACCCTTGGAGTCCCGGGGTACTAAACAAAGTTCATGGATTTGATCCGCAGAGGAATACCCGTACTTGGTCTTTAACCACTGCTCAGCACTACGCTTGTTCCTGAAATAAACCTTGTGGCCATATCCATTCGGGATTAAAATATAGAAACGGTATCCAGCCTTGAGTTTCCTAGCTATTGTTTTAGCTAGTTTTTTCTGGTAACGTTCTCGTGATTTCAGCAAAATCTCTTGCAATCGGGGAGAGTACTCCATGGTTCTGCCTCTTTACTTCTATTTCTCCACATTCTTCACAGACCCGAATAAAGACTGGACCAATTCGATGAAGAGAATCTGTCATCCATTTTCCCCAGACATGCCTACCTACTAAGCAAGAGAAAGGCCCCGGGGGAAATGATGGTGGTCTCAAATTACGCCCTTAATCTCTTCATGGTCTATGTAGTCATCACTAAATAAGCGGTACATCAGCTTGGGGGTACTCTCAAGAAGTAGTGAAATAACCAGCGGACGGTTTCGACACTCATTCCCGGGCTTTAGCTTCAGGACTACCCTACCATCTTTCTCCTCACGGGTATAACGAGACTCGTCAACCATGTAAGAAGAACAGCCATCGGCGTGAAGAATCTGCATTTAATCCCCGCCCAGGAGCTTCCTCACCCACGTTTTAAACCCCCCGGGGTGGGCCTCTGCATCAATCACCGGGGGCAAGGGGCGAACCTTCTTCTCCACGGGGGCAGCAACTGGCGGGTCATAGTAGTCGTCTGATAGTGGGAAAGCGTCGAACCTACTCCGCAGCATGACTACAGTAGTAGCTTCCTTTACATCGGCAAATACCCGGTCTAACACTACATTATACGGGATAAGGATAAGTCCATTGGCCTTATCTACCCGGGCCCCATATCCACGGGTACCCGCAGACATGGGTAACACAAGAACCGTAACTGGTGGTACTGGTGACATTGTTTTCTCCTATGATAACAACAGTTATGCGAGCAAAACCTAATTAAGGTATCTACTCCCACCACTCTTTCAAGGCATTGTACTGTTTTAAGGGAATAAATACATAGTCTTCAAGTAGGGACTCAACTAACCCCCTGGGGTACCTCTGATTCAATTTGCATAAAAAGTCCAAGACCCCATCTGGCTGACAGTTAGTAAAAGTTAAGTAGCATTGGGAAGCCCTCCCCGAATAGATAATCTTGTCTAAGTTGTCCCAAAAAAGCTCAACTAATGGCCTAGACCAGATAACTTGCGTATTCATACAAAGCTCCTCGTCAGAAGTCCCCTTGATGTTTATCGCATAGAGCGTATTTGCAGTAAAAATATCCTTCAACCAGGACTCTTTATAAGGCCTTTCTATTAAAAGCAAATCTGAGTGAAATACCTCATCCCCACAAATTTCCTGAATTAATTCTGGCCAATGTTCTAGGTAAAGTGCGGGTGCTCCACCCATAAGGTGGAAAATCCTATAATGCCCAGCCTTATAAGCACTAATAATCTCCGCTGAACTTCTATATTCAGCATTACCCCAGATACCCTGCGGTGTAACATAGCAATACGGGCACCTGAGCGGACAGCCCCGCAGCTGAACTACAAACTGCAGTTGCCCTACCATTTTGCCCAAGCGTTTTCCGGCAAGTCTGGGTAGCGGGTCATAGCCTCCCCCGGCACGGTGAGAGTCGCATTTTCTATACAGGCCCCCCTCCAACAGATCTTCTTCCCTAACATCCCTCCGCTGCCTTGAACATACTGGGACAACAGGCCAATTGAACATTATCGCTCCAGGCTAATTTGAATTACAACGGTAGGGATAGGGCAGATATAGAGCTGCCTAGTAAATCTATCATAATACAAACCTATCCAGAAATCATACCACGCCCAAAAAATCTTCATGCTTCACCTAGAAGAACTTAGCCCGGGTATAGCCCTGGGGTGCATCTGGTTCATATTGCTGGCATGCACTGCAAGTCTCAGTATCTAGACCTGAATATTCTTCCCCCCGTGCAGCAGCTGATTCTTTCCCCTGGCTGACACACTCGTGCCGATTCTTGCATGGCTTGCGCCCTTTCCAGTCTACCATATTAGTTCACCATCCGATATCCTGATACCTCAAACTCGGAGATAATTTGTGCCATTGGCGGGTCCTGCGGGCCTAATAACAGGGGCTCTGTAAAGCAAAGATAGAGGTCTTCAGCTAAGATATATTGTACGGCAGTAACCACCGTTGAAAAGGTGGTAGTAGCTGCCCGTATCCCAATACCCACAAATGGCGGGAAAGGAGGATTAAACTCCAGTTCAAAGAGAACTTCCTGGAAGTTGTCCGGCTTAGCTCCACGTATTTTCTGCCTAATAATTGCTCTTACCATGTTAGTTCCTCAGTTTTAAAAGTTCACCCAGCTCTATCGGCCGGTAATTAATCATCTCAACACTGACATTAAGAGTTTTTGACTTCTTATTCACTAGGGGGAACTCCTTAACGTTATTGTTATGGTGGTGGCCATGAATTATCCATCCATTCCAGGGGCCGCGGAGATACTCTACCGCGTGGACAAGCATAATGTGCTCCAACCCTACTTGGAGCACAATGTTCTCGCGTGTATTACGGATTTTCCTTAGCTCCCCGTCATGATTCCCTCTTATGAATCGAATCTCTCCATTCAGCTTGTCCAACCAGATCTTGGGGTCTCCCATACAGAGATCTCCTAAGAAATAGACTGTATCACTTGGCCCTACTGTAGAATTCCAATTGTCTACCAGTGTCTCATTCATTTGGCCTATGGAAGAAAATGGCCTATTGCAGTACCTGATGATATTCGTGTGATTAAAATGGGTATCTGCAATTAAAAAAATCTTGTCGCACATATTATCAACTCATTCTGTCAGGGGAATAGCGGATACTTCTTTCATGAAGCAGTCCAAAGCATCAATTATCATCCTTACTGTTTCGAGGTCGGAACAACGACAGAAAAACTTCCCATTAGACATCATTACATAGTAGGCAGACTCACCAGAACCATGTTTATAAACCTTCCACTCCTCAAATGCGAAGATGAACTCCCCATTCCTGTTCTTATACTCAACCAACAGCATGACTACCAAGTAAACAAAATATGTCATACCCGCAAGTCCAAAGATGCTGAGAACGGTAATTAGAGTAAGGTAGGGCTCAACAAAGCAGGTGGTCATCATCTAATCCCCTGAAGATTATACCTAAGTGGATAGTAAATAATAAAAAAGGTTCCTAAAGGATGTAGCGGACCACACAAGATCCGGATTGAGGGAGCTCCTTGAACCTAAAAACTACCTTCCACCCATTCTGTCGAATAGATTTAAATCTACCAAACCGGTAGTAAGTAATAAAGTTTCTCACCAAAGCCAAGGAAGCTATCTGATCCTGATACTCCCCTTCCAGTTCATACTCCCACCACATATTATTAGGGATGATGAACACCAGATCATGCTCTATAAGACTCCCTGTCTTAGTTACTTCTGCTGTGCCACGGAAGATAAAATTGATATATCTAAGCAGTTCTTGATGATCATATTGTCCCTGGGCATTTACTCCATGAATCTTAGTCCACAGGGTAAAATAAGGAATATAAAGCATATAGGGGATAACTATCAACACCCCAAAATACTGAGAAATGGCTGCCCATTTCAACCTAGTCTTCAGTGGCGCAGTATGCAACTCACCCTTGTCCAAAAACGCAGAGGTATTACTATCTCTGGGGAGTGCTAAATGGTTGTTGGAATAGTCCATTATGAGATTACCAGACTTAAAATCCAGTACTATCTCAGCATCCAAGGACTTATTCCCTGAGTACTGGCCACCCATCAGTGACGACCGACGGTGAAAATAGGGTCCCCATGAACTCGGCCGCCTTTCTTGGCCTCATCAAGGTCCTCGGGCTTCATCTGCTGAACTTCAACAGCCTTCTTAATAGCAGCCGTTGTCTGTGCTGCCTGTTGGTCTTTGAACTCCTGGGAATTAACCACAGCTAAAATCTTGTCCACTTCTTCTGACATAGTTATCACATAAAGTGGAACTTAAAACATAATAAAGATTCTGGAAAAGAAAAAAATTTAGACGAAGTTGTCCAGGATAACCTGGTCAGAGCCGTCCTGGAAGTGACCAACAGCTACAACGTGGTCCTTTCCAGCAAACTCACCAACAGCGCCACCAGAAACATCGGAATATTTCACGGTGATAGACTCTCCCACAGTAACCGACGAGGGTGATCCACTGATGGACTTCACATAGGTGTGTGGAGTATTAGCACCAGAAACCACGGTAACGTTGACCGAGGTCAAAGTAGCTGCATCCTGCCCACCCTGGTAGGTGATGATAACATTGTTAGCATCGGGCTGCTGAACGGTTGCAGCAACAACTTTAGTCTTGGTCATACTTCCAGCCATACCGAAAACAAACGCTGCAATAACAGCTGCGAGAATTACGGTAATTGCAACCATCAGAATCACGCCGATAACCGGGGATACTGCTTCTTCTGTAGTTTTGTAGGACTTCATGGTAATTCCTTCTACTCAGGCCCCAGAGGGACCGGACAATGTATAATAAGAATTACCAGTTACACCCTAATAAAAGTTCCCATTTTATGGTGGGAGAAGATTTACTACCAGATTCATCAAGATTATAGCCCCGAAAAGAACCCCCATGACAGCCACACTCCCAGTGCAGACGGCATCTCCCCACTCTTCACCAATATTCTTATTACAATAGGCTGTTACTAGAATTACAGCAAGTGCGGCAAAAATTTTAGTGAGAATTACTGCATTTGTAAAGTCTGCTAAATTTCCAGCTGCAGCGAGTAAGGGGTTTGCCTCATAAAAACTGGGGTTATAATAAGTAGCCCCGTAAATTGTAATAGCAGCATCCAAGGCGAGGATGCAGACTACAGCAAGGATCCAATTACGCTGTTTCTGGGTAATCATCAATAAGTGTTGGGGTTTATCCGGATTTAAAGGTTATCAAAAAAGAGGGAAAGAGGAAAATTTAAAAGCGGAACCTGACCATGAAGTAAGAATCCTTGGGCCAGCGTTGCCAGTTATCATAGGCTTCAACAATTTTGGCCTGTGGGAATACCCCGAGAATCTTCTTCACATGCATTTCAGTGGTTGCACCATGCCTGTAGAAGTAACACTTGCGATATTCAAACGTACCATCTTTCTTCTGGATAAGTTTATCCGGGAATACATCGTTCCTCTGCAGGGTATTTAAGACTTCTGCTTTCTTCATAAGTCACCTCACCTCAAGCATTTCCAAAATGCTTCCCATTACTATTAATATACACTAGGTCCCTAGCACTGCGGGAGTACCTAAGGTACCAGTCCTGGGGAATTTCTCTACGGGCCTGGTGCTTGGCTTTTATATATGGTAAGTTCATGGAGAATAATGACCTAGTTGCAGCAAGACCATAGCCCGTTGGTCCCCACATCATAGAATCATAGAAGTCTTCCTCGGCGACAGATAGGCCGAAATCGTGGTATCTGCGCCGGGCCAATTCCAAGTTACGCATCAACTCTAATTTCTCAGATTTACTAATCTGCTTTACCATGATGTCTCACCCATATTCTAGTTTGTGGTTATACCTGTCGTACCATTCACCTTTCTCGTTGAATAACTTCTGGTGAGATGCATAAGGCTTGAAAAGCTTCTCAAGTTTCTCCATAGCCTTCCAGTCACCTTTCTTCATAGCCTGGATCAATACTGCAGCCTTATGTGCAGCTGCTAAGTTTCCACCAGCCTTAATCAGGTCTTCGATAACCTGATTAGGATTATCATAGAGCCGGGTCTGCTCATCGTCTCCGGTCATTACGCACCAGAGCCAATAATCCAGGTCCTTCCACATCTCGCGCTTCCGAGCTTTTTTCTGTTGTGTCATATCAGTCCATCCTGTCTGCCCTCTGGAAATCACTGGTCCCGAATAGAGCCTTGGCCTGGGCATCACTCAGGCCACCTAATGGGCCCTTTACGGCTACTACCTGATTGTAATCATCGTCACCGATAATTACACAGATAAACCCAGCCTTCTCCACACGAGCAACTGTGTTCTGGAACTTCTTGCCCTCAAGTTCTCTCCAATCAAACCCATAGAGGGTCCCGTAGGAAGTAACCTTACCTACAGTAGTCTGATACCCAGCAACCCACTTGGGCAGACCCAGCTTTTTACGCATGGCCTCTGTAATTTCAACTTCTTTTACTTGAACAGACATGTTTTACCTCATCACTGGCAGCCAACCCGGCTTGATAGCGGGTCTTACACCGGACTCTCCCTCAACATATTCGGTGTTTTTCGCATAGGCAAGCAGGGTACGGGCAGAATCTTCAGTAAACTTGAGCCGGCGCATCTCATCGTAGTAATAATCTACTCCCTCATTTGGCTCAAGATCAATGGACTCTTTCCGGGCATCACGCATGATGCCCTTGATCTCTTTCTGAAGATCTTTTGAGATAAGAATTTCGCTCTTCAGCTTCATACCTACCTCGCCAGCCGAGTATATGCCCCGCCTTTGCGGGCCATCTTAAGGTCTTCCTTCTGGAACTCTGCAGAGATGCGGTTCCAATCATTCCGCTCTTTATCGTTTTTGAACTTACGGGGCCTATAGAAGATACTAAACATCTTCTCTTCTTTGCCATGCATGTCCTTACGAATTTCTGCTACTAAGACATGCAAATGATGAGAACTGCCTTTCTTCATCCGCTCAAGTTCTCGCTCTGCCTCAACTTTGGTACCCTCGGCCCATGCCCGGCGGTACCACCTTCCACCAATCTTTCGTGCCATCTACTTCACCACTTTTGAATACAAGAAAGTTGCTGCCTCTGCCCTGGTTGCGGCAGTGTATGGGAGGTACTCATACTGAGCACCGGTCCGCATTCCCTTAGCCACAAAGCTGAAAAGGACTGCGGGCCTCCAGAGCCCATCTTTCGCGCGATACACAATACCGATATCTCGGGTCATTTTCCCGAGAGCCTCCCTATTAGGCCAGGTTCCAACATACCCAGTGGTAGTAACCATTACCTGGTAGGCTGAAATAATACCTTTTGGCCCCAAATATTTATGACCTTTGGGGTCCAACTTTGAGAACTTAAAACCCGAGTCTGCCATTCTCTATTTCCCCTGCTGTTGCTCCAAGTACTTCTTATGGGCCCTTACGAAGGCAAAAAGAGCCCCCCTAGCAGATGAAAATGAGGGAGTGTAGTCAGTGTTAAGTACTTCGAATCCGCGGGTCCCATAAACCTCCCAGATCCACTGACCAGAGCGGGGCCCTTTCTCAATAACATCAACCCTGAGCTTCCCAATAACCTTCTGCAGTTTCTTCTGGGTGCCATATTCTATGTTCCATTTAAAGTAGTCCTTAGGAACAAAGACACCCTTATGGAGGGTCAATTCTCTAGTAAGGTGATAAATACCAGATTTGAACCCGGGGATCTTCTTCGCCGTCTCGAGAACTTCCTTTCCAAAAGGGTTTGGGTTACCAAAGATGTCTTCCTCACCCATTTTCATTCACCAGCCCAGTCTGCAATCAGGGACACATCAGACTTGGTAAGTTTCCCTGAGTAGGCAATACCTATCAACCCCACCTCACATCTTAAGAAGTTGATACTGTATTTTCCCCCGTAGACTTTGGTCCAAGCCTTCTTTGTAGTAGCTGAAGACCCATATTCACTCAGAAGCTGCAAGGCATATATATCTGCACTAAGCTTATTGGGCTTTATGTCCCTTATTAAGTTCAGAGCAGTCTGCCTAAAGGCTTTGCCATTGCTTTTAAACTGAGCTTCTGTAAGAGAAACTTGGTCGGTTGGCTGACCCTTGTTGACTTTACCCACGGGTACCCAAATGACATACCCGTAGATGGAATGCTTGGCAATTTTGTAGTCTTTGCCTGGGTAGAGTTTCTTGGCAGCATCTTCGATCATTTTCTTATCGCTACCGGAAATTCCCCCATCCTGATAGAGAGTGTCCCCAATTATCTTCCTCATTCTTTACGCCTCCAGGGGTCCCACTTCTCCATCCTCACCCTAGTAACCACAAGGAAATGGCCGTCTTCATTGGGTAAGGTATAGATGAATTTAAAGACCCGGTCTTTCTTCGACAACATCTTGGAAATCCTCTCTTCCATACGAGAATTCTCTGTATGGTAAGAATCAAAGAATCCAAGTACCTTTACCTGGCCCCGAGTTAGTTTTTCAACCGCAAGAAGCGTACTCCTATCGGGCTCGGCACAGAGCTGGTTGAGGAACCTTGCTCGTCCCACCCCGGTAAGATTTGCTTCGTACACGGCTTCGAGGAAGTCCAAGTACATACGATAGTGAATATCCTGCAAAGTCTTAGGAATCATTTCTATTCCTTCACCACACCTTGTGGCTATACCCACCCCAGGATTCGAACCTGGTACTCCCAAAATAAGGGTGAGTTATTTCTTTGCCCCGGATTTTTTGGGCTTCTTCTGTGCTTTTGGCTTCTTGGTTCCCTTGTTAATCATGGCAAGAGCAATGGGTCCTGGGGAATCAGGCAGAAGAAGCCCAGTAGCCAGGGCATAATAGAAGTCTTTCTTCTTTGGCTTGTAGTCTTCATATCTATCCTCTGCTGCTTCACAGAACTCCTCCCAAGCATCTGTATCTTTCTTTGCCTGGAGGTATATTTCATGGGCCTTCCGGATAGCTGTAGAATTCCCAGCATCTACAGCATCCAGAAATTTCTCCGTGACATGATATTTGTCCTCAAGGATACTATCAACAGCATCCTGTGTTGCATCTGACCAGAACAGTCCAGGCCCAAGATTCATTCTACCCATTCAGTCCAGCTCCTGCCCAAGCTTAAAGTTCTTCAGCCAGGGGGTAGTACCACGCTTCCCCTTCTTAAAGTCACCGAAGGTAACTCCAAATCTGTCCCGGAACTCCCCCAGCATGGCCCTCCGCTCTAGATATTCTTGCTTCTTCCCAGGGTGTAGCAGATGAAGCATGAGGTTCTTGTTGCTAAGGTCATGTGCCCAGGTATCAATACTGATTAGTTTTGGGGTTTTCATCTTCCCAGTTCGTGTGTAGATACTTGCTCCCATATTCATTACCTCCGGTGTATGGGCTGATAGTGCCTGGCAAAGACGCTAGAATACAAAACATGCACAGGTAACCAGAATTTCTTAGTCCCCCGGATGTTCCTAACCTGCATCTGCCAGCCATCATCGTA
>ENA-UOWG01002441-UOWG01002441.1-activated-sludge-metagenome-genome-assembly--contig:-NODE-2441-length-15816-cov-6.479792_pt1 | contig 15816 bp, 12 predicted proteins | sample MGYA00238147_ERZ761563 | MGnify/ENA primary metagenome ERZ761563 (study PRJEB28884, sample SAMN05720216) | anaerobic digester metagenome | isolation source: active sludge of municipal... | reverse complement strand
AGGCAGGCTTCCCGGTCGATCATGGTGAAGACCATGTCCAGGTGGATGGTCGCCCGCTCCCGGGGGATCTGGACCGCCACCACCGTGACGGGTTCCCCCAGCTTGCGGGCCGCGTTGACCGCCACCCTCTCCACGGCGTCCGGGGTGCTGCGCTCGGAAACCCCGACGGCGAGGGTCGTCGGCCCAAGGACCAGGAAATCCCCGCCCTCGATGGTGATGTACCGGCTGCGCTCCTCCGGTCCGTTCAGAAGGAAGCCCTTGGCCATGAAATCCGGGTGGTGCTGGAAGATGAAGCGGGTGACCACGCTCTCGATCAGGCGGACGTCGAAGGCCGTGGCGCAGGACACGACGTATTTCCCGAACACCGCCGCGGAGTCCCGCATGAAGTAGGTGTTCGGCAGGGGCCGGACCGCGAAGGCGTGGGGATCCAGGACCGCGGAAAGGCTTTTCTCCAGGGCGGGCAGTCCTTCGATGGTCAGGCGGGCCAGGTCCGGGGGGGACAGGGCCACGAGTTCGTCCATCCGGTTGCGGATGGGGCAGAGGGCGGCAAGGTCCTTCAGGAACTCGAACTTATTGCCGTTCGGGGCGATGGCCTGGGCCAGGAGATCCGTGACCTCGTACACCGAGGCTACGGTGGACAGGAACGCCTTGAGGCTGTCGTACTCCCGACGCACCGCCTCCAGGGGGATGATGTCGTTGTAGAGGTCCTGCTCCGCCTCCTTGGGGGTCATGGCCTCGATCTCCGGGCCGGGGGTGTGCAGGATCACGCGCTTGAGCGTCCCGATTTCACTGGTTATGTTGAGTCCGGACATGGCTCCGCCTTTCGGGCGGATTGTACCCCAGGGGCCCCGCGCATGGGAAGGGCCCGGGTCTTTGGAATGATTATACCTTCTTTCCGTATAAATATTTACGTCGTTTTTTCTTGACACCGTTTTTTCACGGGCGCATACTTTGCCCGCGCCGGATCCCCCGGCGCTAGTCCGTCGGGACGAACCGGACGATCCGATCCGCGAAGCGAACCTGGCGCCCGATCCGCCTCGATCATAAAAGGCAGGTCCTTGTCATGGAGAAGAGGAACGTCATCATCATCGGAGCCGCCGGACGCGACTTCCACAACTTCAACACGTACTTCCGCGACAAGCCGGAGTACAACGTGGTGGCCTTCACGGCCGCCCAGATCCCGGACATCGCGGGCAGAAAATATCCCGCCGAGCTCGCGGGCAAGCTGTATCCGAAGGGCATCCCCATCCACCTGGAGTCCGACCTTCCCAAGCTCATCAAGACCCTCAAGGTCCACGAGTGCGTCTTCGCGTATTCGGACGTGCCCTACACCCACGTGATGGGCATCGGCGCCATAGTGAACGCCGCGGGCGCCTCCTTCCGGCTCCTCGGGCCCGCGGACACCCAGGTCAAGTCCACCAAGCCCGTCATCGCGGTCTGCGCCGTGCGGACCGGCTCCGGCAAGAGCCAGACCAGCCGCAAGATCGTCCAGATGCTCATGGCCAAGGGGCTCAAGGTCGTGGCCATCCGCCACCCCATGCCCTACGGCGACCTGGTGGCCCAGAAGGTCCAGCGCTTCGCCACCGTCGCGGACCTCAAGAAGCACAAGTGCACGATCGAGGAGATGGAGGAGTACGAGCCCCACGTGGTCCGGGGCAACGTGATCTACGCGGGCGTCGACTACGAGGCCATCCTCCGGGAGGCGGAGAAGGAGGCGGACGTCATCCTCTGGGACGGCGGGAACAACGATTTCCCCTTCTACAAGACCGACCTTTTGATCACCGTCGCGGATCCCCACCGGCCCGGCAACGAGGTGTCGTTCTACCCCGGCGAGGTCTCCCTGCGCATGGCCGACGTTATCGTGATCAACAAGATCGACACCGCGGCTCCGGACGCCGTCCAGACGGTCCGGGAGAACATCCAGAGGGTGAACCCGAGCGCGGTCGTCATCGACGGGGCCAGCCCCATCACCGTGGACAAGCCCGAGCTGATCAAGGGAAAGCGCGTCCTCTGCGTGGAGGACGGCCCGACCCTGACCCACGGGCACATGAAGATCGGCGCCGGCATCGTGGCGGCCCGCAAGTTCGGCGCCGCCGAGCTGGTGGATCCCCGGTCCGCCGCGGTGGGCAAGCTGGCGGAAACCTTCAAGATCTACCCGAACATCGGCACCCTCCTGCCCGCCATGGGCTACGGGGACCAGCAGGTCAAGGACCTGGAGGCCACGATCAACAAGACCGCCTGCGACACCGTCGTGATCGCCACCCCCATCGACCTCAACCGCATCGTCAAGATCAAGAAGCCCACGGTCAAGGTGGAATACGATCTTCAGGAAATCGGCAGTCCCAACCTGACGGAGGTCCTGGACGAGTTCCTCAAGAAGCACAAGCTGGGGAAGAAAAAATAAGCAGCCCGAGCGGGCCGGGCATCCGGCCCGCGAATTCGCGGGGCCGTCCGAAGGGGCGGCCCCGGTTCTTTGGCGCGGCCGGGAGGATTTTGCATGTCGAACAATGCGTCCATCGTCCTGCGGGATTTCGAGGAGGAGGACTTCGGATCCCTCTCGGAGCTCTGGACGGAAACGGGCATCGGCAACCCGGCGAGGGGCGACACCCTCGAGTCCGTCCGCCGCACCCTGGCTCTGGGCGGGCGGCTTTTCGTCCTGGCCGCGGGGGACCGGATCGCCGGATCCGCCTGGATCTCCGACGACGGCCGCCGGCTCTACCTGCACCACATGGCCGTCCTGCCGGAACTCCAGGGCCGGGGCCTCGGGAAGCGCCTCATGGAGGCGGCCGTCTCGGTCGCCCGGCAGCGCGGGATGCAGATGAAGCTGGAGGTCTCCGAGGCGAACCCGGGGGCCATGGCCCTGTACCGGAACTACGGGTTCCAGACCCTGGAGGGGTACCGGACCATGATACGGAGGAGTACGGAATAGGGGCACGAAGGCCGGGTCAAACTACGGCGGTCAGGACCGCCTCCGCGTACGCGCAGACCGCGTGGTAGACCGGGCGGTGCAGGTCCTGGATCTCCCCGGCGTTCGCGCCGGGTACGGGGACCGTCACGTCGAAAAGGCCGGCGGGGGGCGCGGCGTCCGGTCCCGTGAGTAGGGCCGCGGAAAGCCCGAGGGACCTGGCGGCCGCGGCGGCCGCCAGGACGGAGGGTGATTTCCCGGAGGTACTCAGGCAGAGGATGAGATCCCCCTTCCGGCCCAGCCCGAGGACCTGCTGGGCGAACACGGCGTCCGGGCCCTGGTCGTTGGCGATGGCCGTGAGCAGGGCCGAGTTCGAACACAGGGAGACGGCCCGGAGGGGGACCTGGAGGCGCCCGGCCAGGCCGGCGCCGGTCCGGCCCAAAGCCCGTTCAAGGTTCCCCTCAATGGAGTCCCGGAGCGGACCCGGGAGGGGCCGGGAGAGGAGGAACCCCTTGGCCAGTTCGCAGGCTACATGGTCCGCGTCCGCGGCGGATCCCCCGTTGCCGCAGGCCAGGACGGTCCCCCCGTCCCGGAGGCACCCGGTAAGCAGGTCCGCCAAGGCACGGATCGCGGATTCCGCCCCCGCGAGCTCGGGCCGGCGGGCCAAGAGCCCGGCGATGTGCCCTTCCGCCTCCGTCACGGGACGGCCTCCGGAGCCAGGGCGTGGGCCGCCGCGGGGGGGAAGCTCAGGGAAACCCCGTCGCCCACCCGGAAGAATCCCGCGACCACGGGATCATGGGACACCGCCATCACGGGGCGGTCCAGGCCCGCGTCGATCTCGTACTCGACCACGGCGCCGAGATATACGGCCTTGTCGATACGCCCCCGAAGGAAGCGGGCCGCCGAACCCGACTCGGGCTCGAGGCGCAGGGACTCGGGCCGCACCGCGACGACCGCCGCTCCTCCCTCCCGGATGTCCCCGTTCCGGGATCCCGCCCGGATACGGACGCCCCGGTAGTCCGCGTCCAGCCCCTCTTCCGAGAAGGAAGCGTCCGTGACCGGAAAGAAGTTCACTCTGCCGATGAAGTCCGCCACGAAGCGGTTCGCGGGCCTCGAGTAGACCTCGAAGGGGGTTCCGATCTGCATTACCCGGCCGCCTTCCATGACGACGATCCGGTCCGAGACCGTCATGGCCTCGATCTGGTCGTGGGTGACGTAGATGCTCGTGATGCCGAAGCTCTGCTGGATGCGGCGGATCTCCAGGCGCATCTGGTCCCGGAGCTTGGCGTCCAGGTTCGAAAGAGGTTCGTCGAACAAAAGGACGCTGGGCTTGTTGATGACCGCCCGGGCCAGGGCCACCCGTTGCTGCTGTCCTCCGGAGAGCTGGTCCGGCCTCCGCTTGGCCAGGGCCGTCAGCCCCATCACGTTCATGATCCGCGCGGTCTCCTCCCGGACCTCGGCTTTGGGCCGACCCTTGAGCTCCAGGCCGAAGCCGACGTTCTGTTCCACGGACATGTGGGGGAAGATCGCGTAGCTCTGGAACACCATCGAGGTGTCCCTCTTGTTGGGGGGCTGGTCGTTGACCCGCTCTCCGGAGATGAAGACGTCCCCCCGGGTGGGGGCCTCGAATCCCGAGATGATCCTCAGGGTCGTCGTCTTGCCGCAGCCCGAGGGGCCCAGGAGGGTGACGAACTCCCCCTCCCGGACTTCCAGGTCCACGCGGTCCACGGCGGTCACCGAGCCTTCGGGCCGGGAGGGATCCAGGAAGACCTTGCTCACCTTGTCCAGACGCACGCTCATACGGATCCTCCCTAGAATTTCAGCATCGAGCCGCCGTAGCGGCCGTACCGGGCCTTGAGCAGGGCGCGTATCAGGAAGATGGCCCCGAAGATGATCAGGACCAGGATCACGCTGAACGCCGCCGCGGCCCCGAGGCGGCCGGATTCCACCTGGGCCATGATCTGGACGGTCATGAGGTTCCACCGCGAGGAGACCAGGAAGATCGCCGCGCTGATGGCCGTCATGGCCCGGACGAAAGCGAACACCAGGCCGGAGAAGTAGGCGGGCACGATCATGGGAAGGGTCACCCGGGAGAAGGTCGTCCGGGCGTCCGCCCCCAGGTCCACCGCGGCCTCCTCGATGGCCGGGTCGATCTGCTGGAGGATTGCGACCCCGGACTCGATGCCCACGGGCACGTAGCGGAACACGAAGTTGAGGAGCAGGATCAGGAGTGTGCCCGTCAGCACCAGGGGAGGCTTGTTGAAGGCAAGGATGTATCCGATGCCGATGACGGTACCGGGCACCGCGAAGCTGAGCATGCTGGTGAACTCCATGAATTTCCGGCCCGGGAAGGACTTCCGGATGACCAGGAAGGCTATGACCATTCCCAGGAGACCCGAGGCGGGGGTGGAGAGTCCCGCGATGGTCAGGGTGTCCCGGACGGCCTTGAACCCGACTCCGAAGACGTAGAGGAAGTGGCGGAGGGTGGGGGTGTTGTCGCTTCCCCATACCTTGGCAAGGGCCCCCCACAGGATGGACGCGTAGATGAGGAGGATGAACGCGGTCACCGCCAGGCAGGCCGCGAAGATCAGGGACCGCACGGCGGGGCTGACGATCTTCACCGAGGAGATCGTGGGCTTCCCTGTTATGGTCACGTAGCGTTTCCGGGAGACCCAGTACTTCTGGATGACCCAGGCCGTGACCGACGGTACCAGGAGCAGGACCGAGAGGGCCGCTCCGGTGGGCAGGTCGTACATTCCCGTTATCTGGAGATAGGCCTGGACGGAGAGGATGGGGAAACGGCTTCCCGCCAGGATAAGGGGATTCCCGAAGTCCGCCAGGGTCTCGATGAACAGCACCAGCATGGAGCTGGCTATGCCCGGCATGGCCAGGGGCAGTGTAACCCGGCGGAAGACCCGGAACCGGGATCCCCCCAGGTCCAGGGCCGCGTCCTCCAGGGTGGGATTGATCGATTCCAGGACTCCCCGGAGGGTCAGGTAGGCGACGGGAAAGAAGGTGACCGCCTGGGCGATCATGAGTCCCGTGAAACCGTAGATGGGGAAGTTCCGGATCCGCAGGAGGTTCCAGGTGATGAAGCCGTTGTTCCCGAAGAGCATGATGATGGCCAGGGCGCCGATGAAAGGAGGCGACACGATGGGGATGATGGCCACCGCGTGGAGGATCCGCTTAAAGGGGACGTCTGCCCGGGTGACCGCGAAGGCGAAGAGGAATCCGATCCCCGTGCCGATCACCGCGGTCAGGACTCCCATCAGGATGCTGTTCCGGAACCCCTGCAGCAGGTAGGGATTGGAGACGACATGCCGGAAGATCTCCAGGGTCCACCGCCCGTCCGGGCGCAGGGAAACGATGATCACGCTGGCCAGGGGGTAGAGGATGAACACCGCCAGAGCCGCGAGGACGGCGGCGACGACGAAGGCCAGCAGGGGATCCCGGACAAGCCGACGGATCTCCCCCAGGGAGGCGCCGATCGCTCGGTCGGTCATGGGTACGCTCCTTGGCGGCCGTCCCGGAGGGTCCCGGGACGGCCGGGGGGAATCACTTGACGGGAAGGACCTCGGCGACCCAGCGATCGACCAGCCGCTTCTTTTCGGCCGCGGCCCAGAGAGGATCGACGGCGATGGTCTTGAGACTCTTGAAGGCGGGCATGCCCGCACCGAGCTTGACGCCGGGAATGATGGGGTAGAAGTACGTCTTCGCTTCGGTGAAGACTGCCTGGCCCTTGGGACTGGTAAGCCATTCGACCAGGGCTTCGGCGGTCTTGGGGTTCCTGGCGCCCTTGACGATGGAGACCCCGGGGGCCTCGAACCATACGCCCTCGGAGGGGAAGATCACCTCCATGGGGAATCCCTGGTCGATGAACTCGAAGAACGCCGGGGTGAACTGGAGGGCGATCGCGCACTGTCCGACGGATACCCCCTTGGAAGGACCGGTGCCCGAGGAGGTGTAGGTCTGGACGTTCGGTCCGAGCTTCTTGAGGTACTCGAAGGCCTTGTCCTCACCCATGAGCTTCACCAGGGAGGCGATGATGTTGTACGCGGTGCCCGAGGACTGGGGGGAGGGCATCTGGATCTGGCCTTTGTAGGCCGGGTTCAGAAGATCGTTCCAGGACTTGGGCACGGGGGCTCCCATCCGGGCAAGGATGTCCTTGTTGACCGCGATCGCCATGGGATTCATGTAGAAGCTCCGCCAGTAGCCGTCGGGATCCTTGAACTCCGGGGCCAGGGACGAGAAGTTGCCCCCCTTGTGCGGCTGGGTGAGTCCGTCGGTCTTGGCGGAGATGTGGTTTTCGCTGGGCGCGCCCATCCAGACGTCCGCCTGGGGATTCGCGGATTCGGCCTTGAGCCGCGCCAGTGCAGGGCCGGAAGAAAGGTGGACGAACTGGGCCGTTATGCCCGTGTCCGCGGTGAAGGCGTCCAGGATCTTCTTCGCGTTCGCCTCGTCCACGCTGGAGTAGACGATGACGGTCTTGGCTTCCTTGCCCTCCTTATCCCCCATGGCGAACGCCATGGGCGAGGCGAGGATGAGGACCAGGGCGAGTGCCACGATACGGTTTCTGAGCGACATAGAGCCTCCTCGAGAAAGGGTTGCCATGTATAAAGCAAGGGGCGTGCCAAATTCCGGGCACCCGTCAGCCGGAGTTTCACGGTCCGGCGGAGCCCGTCCCCCGTAAGCGGTTCCGGGAGTACCGAGGAAGGGACCGCAGGGTACGGCAAGAAACCGCAGTCTTCTCAGGCTTCCGCCGCGGTTTCCCCCGGACAGGGACGGTACTTCTCCGTCCTACCCGCTGGAATCGGGGAAGCCGGCCCCGGGAGGAATCGGCCGTCTTCACGGTGCCGCGTACAAAGGTGTGCAACGGGTGTGCAGCGAGGGTTCAGTCGTTTCCCGGAGCGTCCCCCGCCTCGATGCCCAGGCGGCTCATCCTGTAGTACAGGGCGCGCCGGGAGATCCCCAGGGACCGGGCCGCCGCGCTCTTGTTTCCCCCGGATCTTCGCAGGGCATCGAGAATCTCCGTCCGCTCCCGGGCGTCGGGATCCATGGGCCCGAACCGGTCGGGTGCCTCCTCCTCGAGGAGGCGGGCTTCCAGGACCTTCGGCCGGTACAGTACCACCAGGCGTTCGACCAGATTCTCCAGTTCCCGTACGTTCCCCGGCCAGAGGTACCCCTTGAGAGCGGCCAGAAAGTCCTCCGTCGTCCCTGGGCGATCGAGGCCCTCCGCGGCGGCCACCCGCCCTGCGAAGTGCTCGACCAGTTCGGGAATGTCTTCCCGGCGTTCCCGCAGGGGAGGCACCGAGAGGGGCACGACGTCGAGCCGATAGTACAGGTCGCTCCGGAAGGTTCCTGCGGCGACCAGGGCCTCGAGGTTCCGGTTGGTCGCGGCCAGGAGGCGGAAGTCCGCCCGGACCAGGTCCGTCCCGCCCACCCGGGAATAGGCCCGTTCCTGGAGGACCCGGAGCAGCTTGACCTGGGTTTCCGGCCCGATCTCGGACACCTCGTCCAGGAAGAGGGTGCCTCCCCGGGCGGCCTCCAGGTACCCTTCCTTCCGCCGGAGGGCTCCGGTGAAGGCTCCCGCCTCGTGGCCGAAGAGCTCGGACTCCAGGAGGTTGGGATTCAGGGCCGCGCAGTGGACCGGAACGAAGGGGCCGTTCCGGCGGGGGCTCCGGGAATGGATGGCCCGGGCGGCCAATTCCTTGCCCGTACCGTTCTCGCCCCGTATCAGGACCGTCGCCTCCGAAGCCGCGACCGCCTCGATCCGGGCTAGGAGCTTTCGCACGGCGGGACCGGATCCTAGAATGCTCCGGGAGGAGGACCGCTCGGCCTGGGCCTCCCCGGACTTGTGCAGGACGGCCCGGCGGATGATACGGAGGAGTTCCCCGTAGTCCACGGGCTTGGTCAGGTAGTGGACAGCCCCGTCCCGGATCGCGTCTACCGCGTCGGGCACGGAGGCGTAGGCTGTCATGAACACGAAGGGCGCGGAGATGCCCCGGGACCGGAGCTCCCGGAAGAGCTCCGTGCCGCTCATTCCGTCCATTCGTACGTCCGAGAGCACCAGGTCGGGGGTCCTTTCAAGGGCCAGATCCAGGGCTTCCCGGCCGTCCGCCGCCGTGAGCACCTCGAACCCCTCCCTCCGGATGACCGCCCCCATAACGGTACGGATGTTCTCCTTGTCGTCCACCAGAAGTACCGTAGTCACTCTCGCTCCTCCCTCGCGGGAAGCCGCAGGATCGCCTGTGTCCCGCCGTCCCCGTCCGCCGATTCCAGGGTCAGGGTACCGCCGTGCTCCTCCACCGTCTGGCGGGCCAGGGCCAGGCCCAGGCCCGTGCCGCCGGGTTTGGTCGTGAAATAGGGTTCGAACAGGCGCATCCGGTCCGAGGGAGCGACGCCGCTTCCCCGGTCCCGAACCCGGAGGACGACGGAGTTCTCGAATCGCTCCGTAGCCGCCTCCACCGCCTGTCCCGGCGCGGAGGCTTCTACGGCGTTCAGCAGGAGGTTCAGGACGGCCCGCTTCACCGCCGACCGGGAGACGACACAGGGGCAGTAGCTCAGACGCAGGTCGAACAGGACCCTCGCCTCTCGGGCCCGGGGGGCCGCCAGGGCGGCCGCCTCCCGGATCAGGTCCGCCAAGTCCGCGGCCTCCGGCCGTCTTCCGCCCTTCCGTGCGAACTCCAGGATCCCCGCGAGGTATTCGTTGAGGTTCCGGACCTCCTCACGGATCACCCGGGTGAACTCGTTGTCCTGGGGGACGGCCCCCGCCAGGGCTTCCACGGCTCCGGAGATCGCCTCCAGGGGGTTCCGGATCTCGTGGGCCAGGTCCGCGGCCATCCGGCCGATCGTGGCCAGACGCTCTTCGGCGACAAGCTCCGCCTGGTACTCCGCGGCCCGCATCCGGAGCTCGTCCACCGCCCGGGCGATGCGGGCGATCTCCGGGGCGGCCCGCCGGGGCAGGTCGATCGGCTCGTACCCCGCCTCCGGTCTCGCTTGTCCCAGCCGGGCTACCAAGGCCCGCACGGGCTCGAAGAGCTGTCGGTACAGGAGGATCATGAAGGCCAGGAAAAGGGCGAGTTCCGCGGCCAGGAAACGGGCCAGGATGCCCAGGCTCCTCCGGATCTTTGCATCCAGGGGCCCCCGGTCCATCCCCAGCTCCACGTATCCGTCCCCCTGACCGGGAATTCGGATGGGCGCACGGGCTACCAGCCCGACGTCGGTCCACCGCAGGAACCCCTCCGGTTCGGGAGGGCCCGAGATCGACCATCCGACCAGCCGGTCCTCGGAGGCCGCGAGGACCCGGGACCGGTGGTCCAGGATCCGGGCGTAGGTGACGTCCCGCTCCCCCAGGAAGGACCGAATCTGGCGATCCAGGGACCCCAGGCGGCCCGAGGCGATGGGTTCCCGAGCCAGCTCGGCCATGTTCCGGACCAGGACCGCCGCCCGTTCCTGGGCCTCCTCCATGAGAAGGCTCCGTTCCCGCGCGATGGAGGCCCCCCACTGGGCCGACAGGAGCGCCAGAAGGGCCAGGGCGAACAGGACGAGCTTATGGCCGAGGGGCACGGAGAGCCTCCTCCAATCCGGAAAGGACGGCCTCCAGGTCCGCGGGCGGGGTCCGGAGCTCCAGGGTACCCGCCGAGAGCCCCAGGAGACCCTCCGCGAGGGCCGCCCGATCCCCGGCTAGGTCACGACGGGCTACCAGAAGCGCAAGCGGGCAGGGCGGGATCGCCGCCACGATCCGGATCCGGTCGGCCAACGCGCTGGTCTTCCTTCTCTCGAGGAAGCCTCCGGGCAGGAAGCCCGCGTCCGCCTGGCCCAGTGCGACGTTTCGCAGGACTCCCTCGTAGCCCGTCTCCGGCCGCGGATCCGCGGCTCCGGCATCCGGACCACGGTAGCGCCGGGCCCAGGCCAGGGGCAGGTCCCAGGGGAGGGTTCCGGGAGTTCCGGCGAGGACCAGCCGGGCCCGGGGCAGGTCCTCGGGCCGGTGGATGACCGACTCGGCGCTGGCCACCAGGAGGAACCTCTCATAGGGGGACCCGTACTCCGCGGCGACCCCGAGGATCCGCAGCCGGTCCCGGTTTCTCAGGAAGGCGGCGGCGTCCAGGACCGCCGCTTCCGCCTCCCGGGAGTCCAGGGCTCGGAGCATCTCCTCGGACGACGACACCAGGAGAGGCTCCAGGGGGACGCCGGTACGGGACAGGTACTCCCGGGCGGCGGCCTGCCAGTCCTGGGCAGTCCGGAGGCCGTCCGCCCCGGCCTCCAGCGCCAGCCGAAGGGGCGGATCCGCGGCCGCGGTTAGACAGGCCAGAGACAGGAGGATGCAGGCCAGGGCGCGCATAGGGAGATTCTGGACCGGATCGGCGGCTCTGTCAAACCGCCCGTACGGGACGGCGGGGTTGCTCCCGGCCCCGGTATCCGGACCGGCGGCTGCTTAAGGCATGACCCGGATAGGGATGGAATGAAGGGTGGACGAGAGCTGATACGTAACATGACATCCGATGTCGACATGTTCTTCTTGCTTGCCCCGGAAACCGCCCCTATAATCCTCTTCCATGACGATCACCTTGTCGGGCACCCGAAAATGGATGTTCAGTCTGGGAGACCTTACCGCCGCGGTCCCCCTGACGATCCTGGGATTCTTCCAGCTCTACTTCTTGACCGACGTGGCCCGAATACCTCCGGGCATGGCGGCCTGGTCCATCCTGGTAGTCAAGCTCTGGGACGCGGTCAACGATCCGGTCCTGGGCGCCCTGTCGGATCGCTTCCGATCCCGGGGCGGTCGCCGGAGGGTGCCCATGCTTGCGGCGTCCGTTCCCCTGGGTCTCACCTTCTGCCTTCTTTGGATCGTGCCTCCCTTCCGGCCCCTCGGCGCCGCCGTCTGGTATGCCATCGTCTTCCTGGTCTTCGATACCTGCTTCACAATGTTCCATGTCAGCTTCAATGCCCTGACCCCCGTCCTGGCCCGGGACTACGACGAACGGAGCTCCCTGAACGGCTACCGGATGGTGTTCTCCATCGCGGGCACCCTGGCCGCCGTCATCCTGATGACCGTGCTCTCGGGCCGGATCGAGGACGCGCGTGCCCGGTTCGCCCTGGCGGGGATCGGCCTGGGTCTCTTCTGCATGATCCCCCCATGGTTCGCCTACAAGGCCGCGGAAGGCTTCGACGAGGAGGGCGCCTGTGAAACCCCCGGTTCGGGAAGGATGCGCCCGGGTTTCCTGGAAGCTCTGGCGGAATCGACCCGGGCCGTGCTGGCCAACCGGCCGTTCCGGCAGGTGATGGGGCTCTACCTGTTCTCCTGGACCACCACCGCGGTCATCTCCTCCGCCCTGGTATACTTCGTCAGCTACTACCTCCGGGCCCCCGCCCACTCCAACTACCTGGTCCTGGCAGCGGAAGTTTCGGCCATCGCGTTCATACCCCTGGTCGTAGCCGCCGCACGGCGCTGGGACAAGCGGCGGGCCTTCATGGCGGGCTGCGCGGCCTGGGCGGCGGTACAGGGGGCCATCAGCCTCCTGGCCCCCGGCCAGCTGGTCCCGGCATACGCGCTGGCCGTCCTGATCGGCCTGGGGATCGCCACGGCCTACGTCCTTCCGTGGGCCATGATCCCGGATGTCATCGAACTGGATACCGCGGCCTCGGGCCGGAACCGGGAAGGCTCCTACTACGCCTTCGCCTCCTTCTTCCAGAAACTGGGTACCGGTGCCGCCCTCTGGCTCATGGCCCGTGCCCTGGAAGCCGGGGGGTACGTCACGCCGACCGCCGCCGTACCCTTCCCGGAACAGCCCCAGTCCGCAATCCGGGCGATACGGCTCTTCATGGGGCTGGCCCCCGCGGTCCTGCTCGCCTGCGCGACGGCCTTCGCCTGGCTGTACCCGGTCAGCCGGGAGGACCAGCGGGCCGCCCGGGACGCCATCCTGGCCCGGGCCGGGGAATGACGCCCCCCGCGTCTCCTCCCGGCCGCCGCCGCTTCGGCCCGCCCTGGCCCGAATCGCCGGGGCGCAGGTCCACGGTTTCCCCCGGGCCTGCGGCCTGCCTCCGGGGCCTGCTCCGCCTTGCCTCCGGAGCCGTCTTCCTGGCCGGACTTTGGGTCTTCGCGGCTTCGGTGGAGGCGGCCGCGGACCCCGGGACGCGGGACAAGAGGATGCGGCTCCTCAGGATGCGGGGCGCCCGGTATCTCTCGTCCCTGCTGGGGGTGATTCGGGTCCGTCGGGGGAGACCCTCCGAGGGCACGTTCCTGGCCGCGGGCAACCATATTTCCTGGCTGGACAGCCTGGTCGTGGTAGCCGAAACCGGGGCGGCCTACACGGCCTATTCCCGGGACAGCCGCCTGGTGGATTCCTTCCTCCGGGTCATGGGAACCATCCTGCTTCCCCGAGGCTACGCCGCTTCCCTACCGGGCGCCGTGAAGGCGGCGGCGGAGCGGCTGCGGGCGGGCTGCCCGGTGGGGGTGTTTCCGGAAGGGACAACGACCTTCGGACCCGGCTGTCTGCCCTTCAAGCCCGCATTCTTCCAGGCGGCCCTGGATACCGGGGTGCCAGTCCAGCCCTTCGCCCTGACCTACGAGACCCCGGTTCCCTGGCCGTCCGCGCCCCGGTCCGTGCACTGGGTGGACTGGACCCCCCTGCCGCTGCACGTTTTCCGGGTCCTCTGCCTCCCCCGCATAGAGGCCCGGGTGGCCTGGCTTCCTGCGATCCTTCCCGAGGCCGGGGAGGACCGGAGGGGTCTGGCGTCCCGTACCGAGGCGGCGGTGCGCGTGGGATTGGCGGCCGGGGCTGCCTGAGGGCCGGACTTCCCCCTCAGTTGTCCCGGGCGACCTCCCGCTCGTAGAGGTCCTGGAAGTAGGCCCGATGACGGGATTCCTCCCCGGCCAGGCGTTCGAAGGTCTCCCGGATCCCGGGATCCCCGGCCTCCCGGGCCAGCCGGCCGTAGAGTTCGAAGCTCCGGGCCTCCTTGGAAGCCGCCGCGGTCAGGATGTCCTGGAAGGTCATGCCCGCGGGGGGGCGGTCCGTCGCCTCGACTCGCCGCGCCGCGCCCAGGTCCACCGCCGTGGAGGCGGAGAGCTTGACCGTCCCGCGGGCCTTCATCGCCTCCAGCATGGCCGCGTGGCCTCTCTCCATGGCGATGAACTCCGCCAGGGTGGACTTCTGGGCCGCGAAGGCCGCGATGCCGGACAGCTCCCGGTAGAAGTCCACGGCCGCGTTCTCCCGGCCGATGGCGAACTCGAGAACCTCCCCGAACGTGGCGTATCCCATGTCAGTCCCCCCTCCCGCCCAGGATGCGGTCGATGGCCCGGGCCGCGCGGTGGCCGTCCGCGATGGCGGAGATGGCGTCCTTCTTTTCGTTCACCAGGTCGCCGCCCGCGAAGACCGTCGGGACGCTCGTCCGGCCGGTCCGGTCCGTGACGGGCTTCATGCGGCGGACCTCCACGCCGTCCGCCTCCGTGATGTACGACAGTTCGGGGCCCTGGCCGATGGCCGCGATGATGGAGTCGTAGCGCTCGGTGACGACCGCCCCGGGGATGGGTTCCGGCACGGGGCGCTTGCCCGGCTCCTTCTGGACCATCTCGGCCTCGTTCCACACGAAGCGGGCCCCTCCGTCCCCGGAGTCCTCCACCCGCAGGGGGATGGCCCGCTCGATAAGGCGGGCGCCCTCGGCCTTGGCTTCCCGGATCTCCTCGGGGTCCGCGGGCATGTCGACCTGGCGGCGGCGGTAGACGATGTCCACCTCGCAGCCCCGGCGCAGGGCGGTCCGGGCGGCGTCCATAGCCACGTTGCCGCCCCCGACCACGGCCACCCGCCGGCCCAGTCCGAGCTCCTCGCCCCGGGTGGCGGCTGCCAGGACGGCCACCCCGTCCAGGACCCGGGGGTGCTCGTCCCCGGGCACGTCCAGGCGGTACGCCGAGGGCAGGCCCGTGGAGAGGTAGACCGCGTCGAAATCCTCCCGGAGCTTCGCCAGGGCCGGATCCTTCCCGACCGTCGCTCCGTGGCGGATCTCCACGCCCAGGCTCCGGATGTAGTCCACGTCCTTGTCCAGGGCGGGGTAGGGCAGGCGGTATTCCGGGATCCCGTACCGGAGCATCCCGCCCGGCGCCTCGTCCTTCTCGAAGACCGTGACCTTGTGGCCCAAAAGCGCCAGGTAGTAGGCAGCGGAAAGTCCGCCGGGGCCGGCGCCGACCACGGCGACCTTTCGGCCCGTGGCGCTCTCCGCCCGGGGAAGGGACTTGCCGTAGTCGGCCAGTTCCACCTGGTCCGCGATGTAGCGCTTGAGCCAGCGGATGGCCACGGGGTCGCCCCCGGAGCCGATCGCGCAGGCGGACTCGCAGGCCCGGGTGCAGATCCGGCCGCAGGCCTCGGGGAAGGGGTTGGTCTCGTACAGGAGGCGCAGCCCCGTCTCAAGGTCGCCGCCCCGGACCGCGTTTATGTAGCCGGGGATGTCCATGTGGGCCGGGCAGGAGGCCACGCAGACTCCGCAGGCCACGCAGCGGTCCGCCTCCCGCTCGGCTTGCTCCCGGGAATAGCCCTTCACGAGCTCCAGGAAGGACTTCACCCCCTCGGCGTGACTTAGTTCCGGCATGGGGACCCGCTCCATGTCCAGGAGCCGGTAGCCCTCGGCGCGGCGGTACCCGAGCTCTGCGCCGTCCCAGGGTTTGGGATCCACCCCGGGCACGTAGCGGAAGACCTCCGGATCCGAGTCGATCCACAGGTATTCGTTGCTCATCCCCAGGGAGCCCGAGGGGCAGATGTCCACGCAGAGGGCGCACCAGCAGCAGCGGCCGTAGTCCACCCGGGGCCGGAGGCCGGAATCCCCGCCGGAGGGCTCCCGGCCTTCGACGGGCACGAGGTCGATGGCCTTGTTCATGCAGATGCTCTCGCAGGTGCCGCAGCCCACGCACTTGTCCGCGTCGT